>Ga0247609_10007482_pt1 | contig 10389 bp, 6 predicted proteins | sample 172DNAGHGlowgp2_FD_193487 | JGI IMG/M metagenome (GOLD analysis project Ga0247609, IMG submission 193487) | Sheep rumen microbial communities from Palmerston North, Manawatu-Wanganui, New Zealand - 1728 DNA GHGlow gp2 | ecosystem: Host-associated > Mammals > Digestive system > Stomach > Rumen ...
TTGTTCGCATCCTTATCGAATTTTGCCAGTTTGAATTCCGCATTCAGATCATTGATCGACTGGTTTCCGATATCGACTTTTACGATCTCGAAATTCTGACCGACTCTCGTCGTGACCTCAGATTCCTGCACAGTAAAAGCAGTTTTGGTTGACTCGTCCGTTTTGTCTCCGCCCGAGGTATGTACTGTTGCCTCATTCTGAAGTGTCAGCGAAGAACCGCTCGCCAACGAAGAACCGTCTTCATTTTTGATGACGAAGTCGTACATGATCTCGTAATGACCGCCATCGGGGAGGGTAAACTTTGTCAAATAGTTCTTGCAGGGTATTGAAGTCCTCACAACTGCACTTTCAACCGTAGCCCTCTTCAAAGCAGCATCGCCATCGATCCGCTGATTAGAGAATCTCAGCAAGCCCAACTGTGTGTTAGGGGCAATAGTTTCCGTGAATCTGATCTTTACAATTACGTATCCGGAACTATCATATACCTCGCTCATTCCCTCTTCCCTGACAACTTCGATCCCGTCTGGGACTGCTTCTACAGGAAAGATCTGCGCTCCCGGAGTTCCGGGGATTTTGAGCTCTACTTCCAGACCGGCAGGGAGTTCAGATTCTGTCGATTTGATCATTGTTCCGTAATCTACGAAAAGATTAGCGTTTGAGAACTTATCGGAATAGTCCTGAACAGTTTCATAGTATCCATCTTCTACTGATGTTGAATATGAATACTGACTTGTATCAGTAACTCTTGTTCGTTTTCCGTCCGTATCATAGTAGAACACGCCAACATTAGTAATGGTCGGAACTGCTGTAACATCCCTTCCTATCTGCTTTGCTCCGCCTTCGGGAGTATAATCAAGGATACGGAAGATATCTGTTACACTGACGGTATTACCGCTTGAAAGATACTTGCTGTCGCTGTTGATATCTAATGTGTAGTGTGCAATGCCATCTGACATTCTTGCGCTGCCATTAGTGATGCCGTCAGCAGTGTTATTGATCTTATCAATATAACCTACATCATTTCCACCTGTTACCTGTAAGTCAACAGGAGTCGAGGACGTTTCATTTCCTTCCTGTATGCGGTTTGTAAGTACATATTTACCGGTAGATTCAATTGCAGCATCAACGATCGATTTTGGTGTTGCAGTAAAATAGGTAAACCTTGCAACGCTTTTACCTGCATCGAATCTGGCAGTCGTATTGTTGTTCTGGAAAGCGAATTTCACTTTATAATTCTGCTGTGCACTTTCTTCAGTTATTTCGCCGTTCGATAATCTCTCAAGAACTTGCGGCGAAAGCACGATCGGAATATAAATGTAGTTACTGGTATCATAGGTCATTACACAATACTCTGCATAGTCGTTGTAGAAAACAGAACCGTCCGTCAGAGTATCCGTAAATGAATACTCGCGCTGAGAGAAAGTGTCGTCACGATTCTGGTTCATCAGCAGATCAACACGCCACTTGAACAGATAGCATTCAACCATTTCACCGTTGATCTCAACATTCTTCACAGGTACTTTTGAAAGATCTTCGATAGGCAGCGTATTGTTCGCAAGCGAATCATCGTTTGTTGACACAAAACTCGGAACGTTGTATGGACCATTGGAGTTTAGCGTAGCCTTCTCCGTATTCGCCGCCTTCTTGGTGTAAGGCGGGATCTCCGTATTGGTAATAGTCACCGTGGAATTGGAATGCACCGTTTCGGGGCTGTAGCTTGCAGAATAGCCGCTCACATCGCCCTCCACGAGCTTATAGATCACGTCGCGTTCCACGCCGCCGACCACTTTCTTAGTCGGCAGACCGCTCCATCTGTCGGTCAGGTCATTATTTCCGTCGACTGTCAGCGTTTTCACAGGTGTGATGCTGCTGTCGATCGTATCAGCGGAAGCCCATGAAGCACCGCCGTTTGTTGAAGCCATCAGTGTTATATTGATCTCAGCAGGCTTCGGCGTACCCTGAGTAGATACCCAGTGCTTCAGCACATCGACCGTGATCTTCTTCGGTGTATTCGTCACAACAGAATCACCGGTAGCATTGATCCCCGCCGCATCGGGTCTTGTGTAGAAGTCTTCATTATCTGCGATAGCAACTTCAGTATTATCGGTCTTTATTGCTTTGACTTCTTCGGCACGATAGTAGAATTTCTGACCCTGATCGGTTTCTCTCGGAAGTTCGGTCCAAGCATCATCAATACGCCAGTTATTCGCTGCCGAAACGGTTTTATGAGGTACCGGCACATCCTGCCACTGTCCGTCATCACCGATCTTCATCATCAGCTTCATTTCGATCGCGGAATAGTTTACAGCATTGGTCCCGTTTTCCCAAACCTTACTGATCGAAACATTCATCTTGTTCCATGTATTCTTTACGGTAATTGTCTGGTTCTGGTTTACGACCTCACCGACTATGACCTCTGTTTTGAATTCCGAAGAACGATCAACTGTATAATCGTCGCGTCCACTGGGTTCTGGTATGCCAGGATCGGGGTCTTTTACTGCGATCTCTTTCAGACCATAGTAATATTTTTCCCCGTTCTGGTCGTGGGTCAGCATCCATGTCCAGTAGATAGTATCGGACTCACCGGATGCGCTCTTAAATGCGTACTTATCAGAGAATTCGTAAGTAGCCGTGTACTTTTCCTCATCCGACAATGTGTTATACTGAGTTTCATTCCAGTGATACAGCCTGTAACCGACCATATCTGCACGGTAATCCGCAGGAGCACCTTCCCAGACCTTATCAACTCTGATCGTTATCATATTTGACTTGTTGATTATGACCTGGTTCCGGCTATTCTGGTCTCCGGTACTATTGATCACACCGGGTTCCGTGTTGCCTGCATAGCCGTAATATGTATCATAGCCTGTGTCAAGATTTCCCGACTCTTTGCCCGGATCACTTCCGCCGCGCTGGCGCTCATACATTTCCGCTTCCCGGACTCTGTAACGGATCCCGTCCCCGGCGTCCAGCTCCTTCCATGTATAGGTCTGCCCAGCCTGAACCTCATCTGCGCTTCCTTCCGGCTTAAAGTTGCCTGAACCATCGTTGACGAGCTTCACACGATCAACTTCCACCCAATCGCCCGAGTTTACGCTCTTTTCAAGAACCATAACGATATTCGGACGATAGAATTCGTTGCCGCGGTCATCCTGCCACTGCTTTGAAACTGTAATGTTTGTCTTCTTCCATGTGTTGGTGATGTCCATCTGCTGAGAGCCCTGCGAAGCATCTATCACATCTCCCCAGGAATTATGGAGGGAATAAGACACATCAAATTCCTGCTGCTTTTCCGTTTCCTGAACTTCTACGACCTTATAGTAATAAGTATTCCCGTTTGGATCCTTCTTCGGAAGGTCTGCCCATTTCAGGTGAGTCTGACTATCATTATAGTTTTCTTTTTGCAGCTCGATCGTACTGTTCTCAACATCCACCCAGGAATCAGCGTCATTCCGATTCGTGGTCCGCATCAGCTTGACTTTGATGCTTTCCGGCTTATCTGCTTCCGAATCCACACGATCCCAGAACTTTTTCGCCGTGATCGTCAGATTATCATAGATGTTTGTAATTGTGGTGTTGCTGTTTTGCTGCATTGTGTATCCGGCGGTAGGGGTCTTTTCTGTTACCCTGTACTCTAACAGGTTTCCGCCGGGATCCTTTACAGGAAGATTCGACCAGAGCGCCTTCCAATCAGAAGCCGCTGCCGCACTTTTCGGGTTTACAACGCCTTCAAGAGACACATCTGCCCATACATCGGAGCTGTTTGCTTTTCGCTGCTGCAATGTGAGCGAAACGACAGGTCTCTGACCTTCATGCCCTTCGTCATCGCGCCAGTACTTCACACCCTCTACATTTGTGCCTTCCCAGGTGTTTGTGATACCGAATGTGGGATTATCAGCACCCTTTTCGCCGTTTGTCACATTGCCGCTTGTGATGCTCTGCTGATAAAGGTTTGTCACACCAGCCGGAACGGAAACACTTTCATCGACCTTATAGTACAGAGCTGTTCTCGTGGTGCCGTTCACATCATATGCAGGAAGATCAGTAAACGACCGACCGCCTGACTCGTTTCCGTTGACTGTGATCGTGTCAGATGCGCCGGAACTGTAATCGCTGAACCGCTGCCACGTTCCGTTTTCGCCGACCTTACAGTAGAGCGTGAAAGTCGCAGTGGTGTTTCCCTTATTCAGGTCATTGCTGTTGTTCCATATCTTATTGATATGAACAGTTGACTGACCAACCAATGAAGGGATCCCAATGGATACAGTTGTTTCATCATCCTTTTCGACCTTATAGGTGTTCGATACCGATCCGCCATGCGTTGCATCTCTGCCGGCGATCTCACCCAGCGGAACGCGATATGTAACTTTCAGATAATCCATAACAGGGGACGAAGCGATCGTTCGCGTTTTGCCGGATCCGTTAAAAATATTGTCTGCGCTGACTGTCAGATTCTGACCGTCATTCTTCGCCTCAACGGACTTCCAGACAAGTCCTGCCATATCAAAAGCGGAATCATAAACGGAGTAATCGTTTATTGTCTCATATGTTCCGTCTACCGCTTTGATTTCTATTGTCCAGTCTACGTATTCGGTGATCTGATGAGTCACCGGGTCTTCAACAGAAACGTACTTACCGGATTTGCTTGACTGGTGCTGTGCATTTCTCTGATAGTTCACTGTCGGTGTACTGGGGGGACTGTTACCAATAGAAATGCTGTTGGAGACCTCAGCATCCTCGCTGACTTCTGTCCGGTACACAAGTGTGACATTATCCTCAGTCACAGTATTCTTGAATGTCCAGCTTGTTCCGCTGGTACTTGTGAACAGGTCGCTCAGCTCCAAAGACTCATGCTGTTCGTTTTCCGCGCTCACAAAAGTGATATTACTCAGTTTGCTGTCAAGAGTATCATTTAACGTACTTCCAGCAAGTGAGAGTCCGTAATTGCGGCTGACATTCACTGTCCAGTAGATATAATCCTTGCCCGCTTCTTCTCCGCTGCGGCTGCCCTTGTAGAGATAGTCAGGAGTACCGCTCTTGGAAACCTTCGGTTCAGAATCCGGATGGATCGTTTCCTCAACTGTTTTCTGAACTTCGTCATTCAGCTTTACACTATTTGATATTGTGAAATCTGATGTATGCTCAGCAAGCTGCTCAGGAGTCACCCGGGTCTTATAGGTGATCGTGAAATTCTTGATATGATTGATGTCATTTTCAAATCTGATCTGACCATCATCTGTAAAATATACGACTCCATCAGGATCAGCAGTAATGTCGTATGCATCCGCAAGCATATCATCTGAGATCACATATTTATTGGTCTCATAGAGATCGCTGACTGAGATCGTCCACGTCAGGATAGGACAATTGGTATTCGCTTCCTTGCTTTGTACAACAGTCTTGTCTACTTTAGGCTCACGCTCATCAAAGTTCACTTTAATGCCCGCATTGCCAACGCTGACGTCTTTATCGCCATTTTGCGCAGCATCACGGGATATCTTTCCGTTGAACTTGAGTGAACCTGTGACGATACCGTTGCTTGATTTTACATAGTTGATGTAGTCCTGATTGAACTGAAGAACTACATAACCATAGCTGCCGTCGCCTGTCGGGTAAACAGTGTATGTACCGGAGTTCGGTGATATGCCCGGATTGTTCTGGCGCCAGTTCGTCCAGCCGGTCGAGCTATCCATTGCTTCGCCCGTATTGCTGCCCGTTGTCAGGATCTCCAGTTCTTCTTTGGAGATAGGCAGATAAATGTAAGGCTTACTGCTGTCGATCTTGTCATGCGTTCTGTCGTTGATAACAAAATTGACAATCATCGAGAACGTAACAGAATCTGAGCCTGCATTTCCCGTGATCGTTGCACCACTTGCAGTTCCGCCGGAAACTTCGTTTATAGACACGCCGGTAATATCATTTTCGATCGAATACGCACCCGCAGGCACGTCAGAATCTGTTGCCGCAAATCCGAGCTCCATCAGATCCAGCGGAACGAAGAAAGCGCACAGCAGGCTCAAAGCTACTGTGATCGCCGCTATTCTGTGATACCACTTCCGCTCGGTCAATTTTTCGCTGATTCTGCTGCTTATCGTATTCATTTTCATCTGTCTGCACTCTCCTTTCCGGATCAGTTTTGGACATCTCCCTCACATAGATCCGATGCTGTCGAACGGTAATACTCTGAAAAAGACCACACCGATGATATTCTCCTCCGCAATGCAGCCGATGGTAGTTGATCGGCTGTCAATGCTGATCGGGCGGTTGTCGCCGCACAGAAAATAGCGCGACTCCTGTACCTGTACAGGAAACTCCTGATCTGCCTCACCAAAAGCAAGTGCGCTGACATAAGGCTCGTCAAGCATCTCGCCGTTGACGTATACTGTACCGTCCTCCGCGATGTCGATCACATCGCCCGGAAGTCCGATCACTCGCTTTATCAGGACCTTATTATTATAATAGAAGGCAACGATGTCGCCTCGCTCAATATCAGCCAACTTGTTGCATAGCAGCACTTCATCATTCTTCAATGTGGGGTTCATGCTCGTTCCCGTCACTCGCAGCACCGGCAGGATCATCGTTGAGATGATGACCGCTATCGCCGCAACAACGATCAGGGAACTGACCGTGCTCCACAATGACTTTATGAAGTTATGACGATACCGCAGCCGTTTCAGCTCGCTTTCAAATTGAGCTGTAGTCGGGGTATCTATAGCTTTAGGTGCTCCCGCTTTTTCTTCTGATACTGTTTTCTTCTCTTCTTCCATCTCAAACTCTCAATATTGTTATTTGTGGATCCCCACAGCTTTATTTTTTCTCGGATCCTGAGGACACTGTTTCGGCTGTCGCCGCCGGTTCGCTCCCGGCTCTCTCCCCGACCAGCCTATCAACGATCGCATCCAGCCTTGCTTTCAGCTTTGCATTTTCTTCTCTCAGGGAGTCGTTTTCCTGACTCAGCATATACAGGATCTCTATCAGCTGCACCTTAGACAAGTGCCTTACTTCTTTATCGTTCATAGTCTCTAACGCCCTCCAATGTGTGCGTTGAAATGTACGGACCACCGGCACACTGTTTTGCATCAAAGCCGCTGTTTCGGCGGATAATACCCGGACTTTCCCGTCCGTCATCTCGGTTTTCTCCGCATAAAATGCAAACGTGTTATCTTGCTTATACCACAGTCCAGCGTTATAAATAAAAAGCGGACGTAGATCATGCCGAATATCAGCGACAGTTGAATTGAAGCATAATTATACAGTCCGTATTAACAAACTTATTACGCAATTGCACAAATCGTATGTACACGATCTGCAAATGTGGTTTATTTTTTCGCAATGTCCGGATTTCACAAAGGATACCCTTCTGAAATCTTTCATAAATAGGTTTACGTATAGTATACCATAATAACCGCATTTTGTCAAGAGTTTTTGCTTATATTTTTTTATATTTTTAGTTTATTTTGGTGCAGAATTAACAAAAAGGAGAATTCCGGAAGGTCAGGTTGATGAGAAACTATACTTTACTTGCTGAAAGGCAGCCATTTATACGACATTCCTCAATAGTACCCACGCTTTTTCGTGTAACACTGATCTGTCGTGAGATCAAGCTGTTTCGCGGTCATTTCCGGCTGCTGTTCACTTCGTGCGAAGAAAGTGTTCATTTCGGTGCGACATATTCAGTATCCAGATCATAACACATATAAACAACGCCCTGCCGGCTTAAACCTTGCAGGGCGTTGTTGTTCTGTTTCTGCCGAATCTGCTGAACATAGCAAATCCAACGGCAGAGGTCATTATCTCGGTTATGGGGTATGTCAGCCAGAAATAGTACAGACCGAATCTGGCGAACAGCCAGCCCAGCGGAACAAACAGGAAAACGGTCCGTATCACGGTGAGGGCGGAGCTTTTGAAGGGACTTCCCACTGCCTGAAAAAACACGGGAAACAGCAGGGATACCGCCATTGGTACAAAGCTGAGACCGATTATGTGGAAGCCGTGAACGCCTATTCTCAGGACTTCGCTGTCGTGGGAAAAAAAGCGTATCATCTGGGACGGAATGAACAGGAAGCACAGTGTTCCCATACCCATCAGAACAGCGCCTGCGATGAAGGAGTCCCACAGGATACTGCGTCAGCGTTTTGTGTTCTGCTGAGCGTAATTGAAGCTTATCATGGGGACTATGCAGGTCTGCAACGCGCCGAGAGGTATGAAGAAGAAGGTCTGCCACTTATAGTAAAGACCGAGGACTGTCACTGCCTGATCTGAGAATGTGGCAAGTATCATATTCAGTCCGAAAATATAGAAGGTGTACGCAGACTGCATAAGGATATTCGGCGTACCCAGCCTGTAAATGTTCTTTATGTTCACCCAGTATTTTTTCAGCGCAGGGGGCTTGTAGAATCCCTGCTTCATTACAATGACTGCGGCGGCTGTCTGACCTATAACGGTGGATATTGCCGCACCTGTTATCCCAAGCTTCGGCAGTCCGAGCCAGCCGAATATCAGCAGCGGATCGAGTATGATATTTACTGCCGCACCAACTATCTGAGCTGTCATGGGCAGCTTCATATTGCCCTTGGATTGCAGTATTTTCGTCCATATGCTCTCGAAGAAAAGTCCGAAGCTGAATACGCAGACTATCCTTCCGTACCGCACTACATCAGTTCGTATCGTTTCTGAATCCGTGGATATTCTCGCATAAAACGGCATTATCAGATAGCATATCAGGGCGAACAGCAGCCAGAGCATAAATGCAAGCGGAGTTCCCACACCTGCGGTCTCGGCGGCACGTTTCTCCTTTTTTATTCCGAAGAAGAATGCCATTGCGATATTTATGCCGACTCCCGAACCCACAGCAAGAGCTATCATCAGAAGCTGTAGGGGATAAACTATGGACAATGCCGTGAGTCCTTCCTCCGAGCACCTGCCGATGAAAAAGCTGTCAACGATGTTGTACAGCGCCTGTATGAGCTGTGCAGCCATTACAGGCGGCGCAAGCCTGAATATCATTTTCCATACGCTGTCTTTTGCAAAATCTATCTGTCCTTTTTTCATATAAGCACTTCCTTAGCCTATACATTATAGCACAGATATATGCGGTTTTCAATAATGATGAGTGACTATTACTGCTCGGATTTATAGCCTCTCAATTATTTCAGCGATAAACCATTGCTTTATTGAAGATAAAATGGTAGAATGTAGTTATCAGGAATTATCGACCGGACCGGAGAGGTCAAATTCTGAATAAAGCAGGAGGGAAACTATGCCATTTGATTTCAAGAAAGAATACAAGGAATACTATATGCCGAAGAACAAGCCGCAGATCGTTGAGATACCAACTATGAACTACATCGCTGTCCGCGGAAAAGGCGACCCGAATGACGAAAACGGCGAATACAAACGGGCAATAGAAGTGCTTTATGCAGTTGCCTATACTCTGAAAATGAGCTACAAAACAGACTATAAGATCGAAGGCTTTTTCGAGTATGTCGTACCGCCGCTGGAGGGCTTCTGGTGGAGCGAAAATGGCGGAGCTTTCGACTATGCGGACAAATCGCAGCTCAGGTGGATATCTGTTATCAGGCTTCCCGACTTTGTAACGGAGAAGGACTTCAGGTGGGCGATTGAAACCGCTTCAAAGAAGAAAAAGCTGGACTGTTCAGCAGCAGAGTTTCAAACGATAAACGAGGGACTTTGTGTTCAGATAATGCACAATGGCTCCTACGATGATGAGCCTGCAACTGTTGAATTAATGGATAAATATGTCGCAGAAAATGGCTGTCAGAACGACATCAGCAGTGACCGTCTGCACCATGAGATATACCTCTCAGACCCGAGAAAAACGCTTCCCGAAAAGTGGAAGACTGTTATCCGACACCCGATAAGAAAAGGCGGTGCAAATCATGACTTTTGAAATAGATGATATTATAAAAGAGCAGTTTGACTATTACAAAAATATGTGCGCGTTATTGTCGGAGTTTAAGGATTCTGAGTTTGGTCCGCCGGCTGAAATAGGAAAAATTGAACAATGGGAAAAAGACAATAATGTCAAATTGCCGCATCAGTATAAAAGCTGGCTTTTGCTGACAGCGGAATCAAACATTCTTGATATGTATATAGATTTTTCATGGCCTACAATCGGTACACTTAACGAAAAAAATGATATTATTATAATAGCTTCAATAATTGGTGATGGTGAAACAGCCTATATCTCGCGTACTGACAGCAAAGTGTATTCAATATTTGAAGGTGAAATAAAAGAATATGATGATTTTGATGACTTCCTGACAATAAAATCTCTATATTTTGAATCATTAGCTGAGGAATATCTTGGTGATGACTGGGGCGATATTTATGACGAAAGATTTGAGTGTGACTGATATGTTCAAAAAT
>Ga0247609_10007484_pt1 | contig 10387 bp, 6 predicted proteins | sample 172DNAGHGlowgp2_FD_193487 | JGI IMG/M metagenome (GOLD analysis project Ga0247609, IMG submission 193487) | Sheep rumen microbial communities from Palmerston North, Manawatu-Wanganui, New Zealand - 1728 DNA GHGlow gp2 | ecosystem: Host-associated > Mammals > Digestive system > Stomach > Rumen ...
GTCGTTCTTTGATTCTGAACTATACACGCCTGAAATTGTTCTGATTACTGCTTTATAACGACCTACGATCTCCTCGCAGGCATCTGAAATCTCACCAAGGGTACAACGCAACTGGGCTGCCTTGACCGCAAGGTCGAGGAGGTTATTCTCACTCTTACGTCCCTCCTGGAAGTCACGGACACACTCCGTGATAGCCTTGAGGGCTGCCTGACAAGCTGCCTCGTCACGAGTAGCACGAACCTGGGCAAGGCTCTCTTCCTGCTGTTTGCGCACAGCGGTATTGTCGACTTCGAGGATGTCGATAGGATCCTCATGCTCCAGACGATACTTGTTAGTACCTACGATGGTCTGTACACCAGAGTCGATGCGAGCCTGGGTACGGGCAGCAGCCTCCTCGATACGCATCTTAGGCAGACCGGTCTCGATAGCCTTTGCCATACCGCCCAGTTTCTCAATCTCCTGGATATGCTCCCAAGCCTTATGAACGAGCTCGTTGGTCAGGGTCTCCACATAGTAAGAGCCAGCCCATGGGTCAATCTGTTTGCAGACCTTGGTCTCGTTCTGGATATATATCTGGGTATTACGGGCGATACGAGCCGAGAAGTCGGTAGGCAGTGCGATAGCCTCATCAAGGGCATTGGTGTGCAGCGACTGGGTGTGACCCAGTACGGCAGCCATTGCCTCGATACAGGTACGACCTACGTTATTGAAAGGATCCTGCTCAGTGAGCGACCAACCAGAAGTCTGGGAGTGGGTACGCAGTGCGAGAGACTTCGGGTTCTTGGCACCGAATGACTTCACAATCTTCGCCCACAACAGACGACCGGCACGCATCTTGGCTATTTCCATGAAGTGGTTCATACCGATAGCCCAGAAGAAGGACAGACGAGGTGCGAAGGCATCCACGTCGATACCTGCATTAACACCCGTACGCAGATAGTCCATACCATCGGCAAGGGTATAGGCAAGCTCGATATCAGCGGTAGCACCAGCCTCCTGCATGTGGTAACCAGAGATAGAGATGCTGTTGAACTTAGGCATCTTCTGTGAGGTATACTCGAAGATATCAGCGATGATCTTCATCGAGAATGCGGGGGGATAGATATAGGTGTTACGCACCATGAACTCCTTGAGGATATCGTTCTGGATGGTACCAGCCATCTCCTCGAGTTGTGCGCCCTGCTCCAGACCAGCCACGATATAGAAGGCAAGGATAGGCAGCACGGCACCGTTCATCGTCATGGAGACAGACATCTTGTTCAAGGGGATACCCGAGAACAGCACCTTCATATTCTCCTCGTTACAGATACTTACACCAGCCTTACCCACATCACCAACGACACGTGCGTTGTCGGGGTCGTAGCCACGGTGTGTAGGCAGGTCGAAGGCAACAGAAAGTCCCTTCTGACCAGAGGCGAGGTTACGGCGATAGAACGCATTCGACTCCTCAGCGGTAGAGAATCCGGCATACTGACGGATGGTCCACGGACGGAACGGATACATCATCGAGTACGGACCACGGAGATAGGGAGGGATACCTGCCGTGAAGTCGAGGTGCTCCATACCCTCCAAGTCCTCCTTAGTATATACTGGACGAACCTCTATGTGCTCTGGCGTCTTCCAGTCAGCCACAATATTGTTGTCCTTGATCCACTTGGCACCATCTTGAGCATGAATGCCAGCATAAATATCGATATCTTTAAATTGTTTACGCATCATTCAATCCTCCTATATTAGATTCCAAGTTTCTGATTATATTCTTTCAAAGTCTCCAGCACGTTACACTTCACATGGACGAAGTTCTCGATACCGGCAGCCTTCAGGTCCTCCATGCAAGCAGGAGCACCGGCTACGACGAACATTGCACGACCATTCAAGTATTTGAAGGCAGGGATGGCATACTCCGCATACTCGTCATCGGAAGAGCAGATGACCACGATGTCGGCATTAGCCTCCAAGGCAGCATCAACACCCTCCTCTACCGTCTTGAAACCAAGGTTGTCAATCACCTTATAGCCGGCACAAGCGAGGAAGTTGCAAGAGAACTGGGCACGAGCCTGACGCATGGCGAGGTTGCCGATGGTCAGCATAAACGCAGTGGGAACCTTCGTTTCCTCCGTATGGATGCGGAGGTCTTCGAAGTCGGCAGCCAGACGAGTAGTCTCCAGTTTCTTGAAAGGAGCCTCGCAGTTACCACCATGGCAGCAACCGGCAGCAGCACTGAGTGCACGCTTGCCCTCACTCTTCTCAGTGAAGTTCGGGAACTGGTTGGTGCCGAGAATGAACTCCTTACGTTTGGCGGCATCACCATGACGCTTTATATTGGTAGCGTTGATGTCATCCTGTACGATGCCTTTCTTGACAGCCTCCAGGAAACCGCCCTCATCCTCTATCTTCAGGAAGATCTTCCAAGCCTCCTGGGCAAGGGCATCGGTGAGATGCTCGATATAATAAGAACCGGCAGACGGGTCGACGATACGGTCAAAATGACTCTCCTCCTTGATCAGCAACTGCTGGTTGCGGGCGATACGCTCACTGAAGTCTGTAGCTTTCTCGTAAGGAGCGTCAAACGGAGTAACCACCATGGAGTGAACACCACCCAGGGCAGCACTCATCGCCTCGGTCTGAGAGCGGAGCAGGTTGACGTAAGAGTCAAACAGGGTCTGGTTATACGTAGACGTAGAGGCATTGATAATCATCTTGCATGCACAGTCGCACTTCGGCTCATACTGCTTCACAATCTGAGCCCACAACAGGCGGGCGGCACGGAACTTAGCAATCTCCATGAAGTAGTTCTCGGAGATACCCATATAGAACTTGATGCTCTTGGCAGCAGTATCAACATCGATGCCAGCATCTACCAACTCCTGGAGATACTCATTACCCCATGCCAGTGCATAGCCCAACTCCTGAACGATATAAGCACCAGCATTGTTGAGGGTATCGGAATGTACCATCACACAGCGCAGGTTGGGATAGTCCTTCAAGGTCTCCACGATCTTAGGCAGGTTGGCAAGCATCGGTGTGGTATCCTTACCTTTCTGCAACATCTTGTCGATGGGGTCAAAACCGACACCACCCACAATCTTCTCCTTGTCATAACCCATCTTCTCGAAATACTTCACGAGGATTTCTGCAAGCTCGACGGCATGACGGGGACAGGTGCGGTAGCTGACCTCCACGATATCCAGACGGATATCCTTGAGCAGGGTCTCGATGAACTCTGCGCTCACCATATCACCGCCGAAGCGGAAACCGATGGAGTCAATACCCTTGTTCAGGATGTCGAGTGCCTTCTTGTTAGCCTCAACAGGGTCATCCACTTTGATGTTCTGACGTACATACCACTCATTGGAGTCCTTCTTGTTACCACGAACAAATGGGAACTCGCCGGGCAGGGCATCAGGTGTTTTCAGGTTCGCCAAGTCCTCTCGGCGATAGAAAGGCTGTACGTTAAAGCCTTCATTGGTTCTCCACACGAGCCGCTTCTGGAAGTCGGCACCTTTCAGGTCCACTTCAATCTTGTCCAGCCATTCCTGGGTGGTTGGAGCTTGGAACTCGGTGAAGAGTTTCTCTTTGTTTGCCATAATTTTGTATTATTATATAAGTTGTTTTAAGTTCACCGCCTGTAAATATGGCAGATTGCCAATAACAGCCCACAAAGGTAACAATAATTTCTCAAATCCCGAAGAATTTAATAATATTTTCATATTTATGAAAAATAGTTGCACAAACTTTCGGATATTGCGCAATTTCTTTGTACCTTTGCAACCGTTTTTCAGAAATACATGCTATGGAATCCTTGCAATGGTTAAAAGATTTATTTACGACTACTGACTCTGTTGCGCATATAGCCTTACTATATGCAATAGTTATTGCGGTCGGTGTTTATTTGGGCAAGATTAAGTTCTGGGGGATCTCCTTGGGAGTAACTTTTGTACTTTTTGCCGGTATTGTGGCAGGACACTTCGGGTTCACCGCACCGCTGCCTATTCTGACATTTATTCAGGACTTCGGACTCATCTTGTTTGTATTCATGATTGGTATGCAGGTTGGTCCGGGCTTCTTCGAGAGCTTCGGCAAGGCAGGCATCAAGCTCAATGCTCTTGCGGCCACCGGTATCCTGCTGAACGTCCTGGTGATGTTCGTCTGTTACTTTATCTTCTTCAACACCTCCGACCCTATCAACCTGCCCATGATGGTAGGTACATTATATGGTGCCGTTACCAACACCCCGGGTCTTGGTGCCGCCAATGAGGCATTACAGGCAGTATTCCCCAATGGAGCCCCACAGATAGCATCAGCTTATGCTTGCGCCTACCCGCTTGGTGTGTTAGGTATCATCGGTGCTACTATATTAATAAGGTATATATGTAAAGTCAAGTTGGAGAAGGAAGAGGAGGAATTGGTTGCCATGGATGAGACCAAAGCCAACAAGAAACCTTACAAGATGCACTTGGAGGTGACGAATAAATACCTGGAGGGGAAAACCCTTCTGCAGGTACATGACTTCCTGAACCGCGACTTTGTGGTGTCACGCCTTGTCCATAATGGTGAGTTATGCATTCCTAACCGAGATACCGTTTTCCACTTGGGCGACCAGATGCTGATTGTCTGTGCCGAGGCTGACCAGGAAGCTATCATGGCATTCATCGGTCCGAAGCTCGACATCGACTTTGAGCAGTCTGACCAGCCACTGGTATCCAAGCGTATTCTGATCACCAACCCCAGCATTAACGGTAAGACTCTTGCCTCCATGCATTTCTCCAGTGTACATGGTGTTAATGTCACCCGCATCACCCGTCATGGCTTAGACCTCTTCGCCTCTGCATCCCTCCCGATGCAGGTGGGTGACAAGATCATGGTAGTAGGTCCGGAGGATGCCGTCGACCGTGTTGCTAACAAGATGGGTAACTCCATCCGCCGTCTGAACGCGCCTAATATCGCTACCATCTTTGTCGGTATCATCCTGGGTATTATCTTCGGTTCCCTGCCTGTCGCCATCCCCGGCATGCCTGTTCCCTTGCGACTGGGTATCGCAGGCGGTCCGTTGATCATTGCCATCCTCATTGGTCGTTATGGTTATAAGATTCATCTGGTCACCTATACGACAACCTCAGCGAATATGATGTTACGAGAAATCGGACTGGTACTGTTCCTTGCCAGTGTAGGTATCAAAGCAGGTGCCAACTTCTTTGAGACAGTGGTGGAAGGTGACGGACTGTTGTATGTGCTGACAGGTTTCCTGATTACCGTCATTCCTATCCTGATTGTAGGACCTATCGCCCGCATCCGGTATAAGTTCAATTATTTCACCATCATGGGTATGATTGCTGGTACGTATACGGATCCCCCTGCACTTGCCTATGCCAACTCAGTATGTTCCAAGGAGGCTCCTGCTATCGGATACTCCACAGTATACCCGCTGTCGATGTTCCTGCGCATCTTCACGGCACAGATTGTCGTGCTGTTCTTCTGCGGATAACTAGGAAAACCAAAAATACTAGATAATATAATAATACACAAAACAAAATGAAAAAAAGCTCATTCCTATTAGGCTTACTTGCTGTCATCTGCCTCCCGATGCACGCCCAGATGGACGCCAGCATCAAACTGAACGAGGTGCTGACTGACAACCAGTCGAGCCTGATTGATGAATACGGAACGCACCATGCGTGGGTGGAGATTGCTAATATCTCACACTCGACGTATAACATCCGTGGCATGTACCTGACCACCGACCGTTCTGTATTAGACAAATCGATGAGTGTGCCAGAGCGTGTCAAGCGGATGAGCATTATCCCTAATGGAGATGCACGTACAAACTTGAGCGGTCGCCAGCTCCTCGTATTCCAACTGAACAGCCAACCCGCCAAAGGATCGCTGCATCTTGCTGTTAAGGTTGACCCTTCTAAGCCAACGTGGATTGCCCTTTACAATGGTAACGCCACCCAGTTGATTGACTCTGTGACTGTTCCTGTGCTGCAAGCAGACCAGTCGTATGCCCGTATTGCCAATAACGGCACGTCCGCTGACTGGGAAGTAAAGTCGGGTGACCGTGTGACACAGGGTATCCAGAATATGACAACCGTCAGTGAGTCAAAGGTAGAGAAGTTCAAGCGCGAAGACCCTTATGGTATCGCTATGGCAATCATGGCAATGGGTATCGTGTTCCTCTGTCTTGCCCTATTATGGATATTCTTCACGCTCTTCGGCATGTTCATGCGCCATCAGGAGACGGCTAAGAAAGTCATTAACACCCAGCCTATCAAACCTATCACCAAGACAGTAGAGAAGACGATGGAGGTAGGTCACAAGACGGGTGTCATCCTGCAGGAAGGACTGAAAACCAAGGGTATCGACCGTGAGGTATACCTCGCCGTCATAGGTATGGCTCTTCAGCAGTATCGTGACAATGTCCATGACGTAGAGAGCGGTGTCATTACCATCAAGCACCGTGATACCGAATGGGATGATGAGTACACTCAGATGACTCATTTCCACGATCCTGTTATGCCCACCAGCCATCAGGCACCAAAGATTCCTACGGGTCCGGAGTTGAAATAAAGTTTAGAGTTTAAAGTTTAGAGATTAGAGATATGAGTAAGTATCAATATAAAGTACAAGGTGTTGACTACGAAGTAGAAATTGAGGAAGTAGAGGGCAACATCGCCAAAGTGAATGTCAACGGCATTCCATTCGAGGTAGAACTGCAGCAACCTATTAATGCTGCCAAACATCCCACCATCGTAAAACCAAAGGTCGAGGCACCGAAACCAGTCGCTGCGGCACCTGTCGCTGCCGCTCCCGTTGCCGTACAGCCAGCTACCGCCGCAGGTGCAGGCAATGCGCAGAAGGCTCCACTGCCCGGTACTATCACCAGTATCAATGTCAAAGTGGGTGACACTGTCGCCGTTGGTGATACCGTTGTTGTTTTGGAGGCTATGAAGATGCAGAATAACATCGAGGCAGAGTATGCAGGTACCGTTACTTCCATCACCGTCAATCAAGGCGATTCTGTCATGGAAGGTGCCGTCCTGCTTACTATTGGATAATATCAGAATGTCGAAATAACGAAATAACGACAATATTATGTGGCAATTTATCGTAGAAAACTTCAATGAGTTCCTAACGTACACTGGATTTGCCAATGCTACTACAGGTAACCTCATCATGATAGCTGTAGGCGCTCTATTTATCTGGCTTGCCATCAAAAAAGACTTTGAGCCCCTACTGCTGGTGCCCATAGGACTGGGCATCATCCTCGGAAACATTCCGTTCCGTGCGGATGCCGGACTGGAGATTGGTCTCTATGAGGACAATTCTGTACTAAACATATTCTATCAGGGCGTACGTCAAGGATGGTATCCCCCACTGATCTTCTTAGGAATCGGAGCAATGACAGACTTTTCCGCTCTTCTTGCTAATCCGAAACTGATGCTTATTGGAGCAGCAGCCCAGTTTGGTATTTTCGGTGCCTATATGTTCGCCCTTGCCTTAGGATTCGAGCCTAACCAAGCCGCAGGTATCGCTATCATCGGTGGCGCTGACGGTCCTACCGCTATCTTCCTGTCAAGCAAGCTCTCCCCCAACCTGATGGGAGCCATCGCTGTCTGCGCTTATAGCTATATGGCATTAGTACCGCTGATTCAGCCACCATTGATGCGTCTTCTCACCACCAAGAAAGAGCGTGTCATCAAGATGAAGCCGGCACGAGAGGTATCCCAGACTGAACGTATTCTGTTCCCGATTATAGGACTGTTACTTACCACCTTCATCGTGCCTTCTGGTCTGCCCTTGCTAGGTATGCTCTTCTTTGGTAACCTACTGAAGGAATCTGGTAAGACCACCCGTCTCGCCAAGACAGCAGGTGCCGCGCTGAACGATATCGTCGTCATGCTGTTAGGACTCACCGTAGGTTGTTCCACACAAGCCTCAGAATTCCTGACTATCAACACGATATACATCTTTATGATTGGTGCAGGTGCTTTCATCATCGCTACGATGAGTGGTGTGTTGTTCGTGAAAATCATGAACCTCTTCCTGCCAAAAGACAAGAAACTCAATCCGCTGATTGGTAATGCTGGTGTTAGTGCAGTGCCAATGGCAGCACGTATTTCCAACAACCTTGGATTGGAATACGACCGTCACAACTTCCTGCTGATGCATGCCATGGGGCCCAACGTCGCCGGTGTTATCGGCTCTGCTGTGGCAGCTGGTGCTTTGCTTGGCTTCCTATCATAAATTCAATACTACGATAAAAAAAAATGGTAATCTTGTAACGGATTACCATTTTTTTTGTACCTTTGCAAATAATTATGTATACATGATGGAGCCTAATCAAGAACATCTGACCCTAAAGAACGAGGTCGAAGAACTCAATAAACTACCTGCGTTTGTCGAATCTGTCTGTGAGAAGGCTGGCATTGACATCATGCTTGTCGCCAGTCTGAATCTCGCAGTGGAAGAAGCTGTCACAAATGTCATCCTCTATGCCTATCCGAAAGAAGAAGAAGGTCTTGTGGATATCGATACAACATATGATGAGAAGTGCATTACATTCATTATTACCGACTCCGGATTTGAGTTTGACCCTACGGAGAAAGAAGACGTTGACACCACATTAGGCGTGGAGGAACGTTCCATAGGAGGGTTAGGCATTCATCTGGTTAAGCAGATTATGGACTCTGTCACTTATGAACGGGTTGATGGAAAGAATGTACTGACACTACGAAAGAATCTAACATGACATGCCTCACAGGGACTATAGAAACAAGGCACATTAGTAATTTTTAACCAGTACGAGAAGAGACTAAAAGTTATTTTTAATAAATTTGCAAATACAAATAAGAACATGACTGACGTCGTATTATCTAGTTTTATCAGTCTTTTTGCTCTATTCGGAAAGGAAGAGCAAGTGGATGAGGCATGGGCGAAGGACATGCTTATTAGTTATTTGCGGCATCATTTCGGCATCAGGAACATAGACCTATATCTCGATTTATACACTGACATGAGAGGGGCTTATGAGATGACTGACAACCTGAATACTCAGGAAACAGTGGCAGCCATCTGCTCCAGTCTGCATGGAAAGATCCGTCCAGAAGAGGAGTCGTTACTGTTGCTGCGTCTCATGGAGTTCTGCAGCGACAACGGACTGAAATCAGACAGCATGTTCACTACTATGGCGGAGAAGTTCAACATCCCCCAGGCACAGTATGACGATTTCTATGCTTATGTCACCAATCAGCCTACTGCTCATGTAATGATTCATCATCCAGAAGGATTCGACGGAGAACTGAAGACCCTCATGGACAACATTACAGGACTTCTGATCTTCACATATATGGGAGATGACACGGTCCTGCTGAATGATGTTCCTGTTCTCTCCGGAGCCTATCAGGTATGGCTGCAGAGCAGTGTCCTGAAGAGCAGTAACGGAAAACCCTTATATTATTCCACAATAGCAAGTGCCTATAGCAACGAGGGCGAGAAGACGGAAGAAGTAGCATTCTGCGGACGTAACATCAATTTCCGTTTTCCCAACAGCGATAATGGCATGCATGACCTAAGTTTCAACCTTCATAACGGTGAGCTTCTTGCCATTATGGGAGGTTCCGGTACCGGTAAGACGACACTGCTGTCACTATTGAACGGCAGCATAAAGCCACAAGGGGGAAGCATCACCATTAACGGACACGACATTTCAGAGCCTGCTGCCAAAGACCTGATAGGTTTCGTACCTCAGGACGACTTGCTCATCGAGGAGCTCACAGTCTACCAAAACTTGTGGTATACGGCAAAACTCTGTTTTGAGGGTATGTCCGCAGAAGACATCGACAAACGTGTCATGAAGACCCTCAAAGACCTGGGACTGGATGCAGCGAAAGACCTGAAGGCAGGGTCTGCCATCAACAAATACATTTCCGGAGGGCAACGCAAGCGACTGAATATTGCCCTGGAGTTAATTCGCGAGCCTGCCGTTCTGTTCTTGGATGAACCGACATCCGGACTGTCGTCGGCAGATACAGAAAAGGTCATCAACCTATTAAAGGAACTGACCTTCAAAGGAAAACTTATCATCGTCAACATCCACCAGCCATCAAGTGATGTCTATAAACTTTTCGACCGCCTGTGGCTGCTTGACAAAGGAGGCTATCCTGTCTTTGACGGTAACCCCATTGATGCCATCACCTATTTTAAGAAGGCTGCGAACTATGCCGATGCGGAGACAAGCGCCTGTCCGACATGTGGTAATGTTAATCCTGAGATTGTGCTCAATATCATCGATGAAAAAGCACTCAGCAATACTGGCGAGCCCTCTGACGAGCGAAAGACCACACCACAGGAGTGGCATGAGATTTATCTGGAGAACAGGGAAAAAATG
>Ga0247609_10007485_pt1 | contig 10386 bp, 27 predicted proteins | sample 172DNAGHGlowgp2_FD_193487 | JGI IMG/M metagenome (GOLD analysis project Ga0247609, IMG submission 193487) | Sheep rumen microbial communities from Palmerston North, Manawatu-Wanganui, New Zealand - 1728 DNA GHGlow gp2 | ecosystem: Host-associated > Mammals > Digestive system > Stomach > Rumen ...
TCATAATTACTCCTTTTTCTCAGTGGTTTAGTTTCGGCAGACCACCCTGCACAAATTTTATTTACCCTTTCGGGATGATTATATTATATCAGATTTTTTGCTTTTTGTCAAGCATTAAATCTGTTATTTTTTGTTCTTGGGGCAGTCAGATTTACTATTATCGTTGATGTATCTCTCCGTTGGCATTGCCCAGTCAGTAATACATCATTGCTTTAAGTAACTCCCTGTTCCCCTCGGAACAATTATTATTATACTCAAATTTGATGAAAAGTCAATTACTTAAATTAGGTGTTTAACACCTAAATTAGTTAAAGGGGCATTAGCCCCTACCTTTAAGAAAGGAGGCAATTGTAACCGCGCACGCGAATACAATACCATAGATGGAAACAACAGTGCCGGAAACGACACCACAGAGATTCAAAATTGCGAGTACAATCATTGCAATATCCATAAGCATTTTATTCTCCTAACATACCATAAGTTTTAAGGGTGCGTTCAATCTTTGCAACATCAACATCATTACAGGTTACGGGAACACGGATAGTATCAGCTTGGCGGTTGACTTTCAGCTCGCCAATACTACATCCTACTTTGGATACCATGTAGTTGATAACATGGAGAGCAATCCGATTTCGCGGCAGATAGTATGTTCTCGTTGTCATAACTTATTCCACCTTTCCATACCGCTGTTCGCTCAGCTCACAGTGCTTGCGCTCCCACTCGGGCAGAGTATCCAGATACGCCTTACGGAGTTCCTCGGTCTTAAAGAAATAATACCGTCCGAAGTTCTTTACTACATACAGTGTACTCATATCTTTCAATCTCCTTTCGTGTTCCCTCTTGGAACAATGATATCTTATCATATAGTTATGGGAATGTCAATGATAACTATTAGGTGTTTAACACCTAAATAGATTTAGACCCAAATTGGGTCAGTCGGTTTCATCAAGACGATGTTTCCAAATTTCAAATTCATATTCACCGCAATAAACCATTTTAGTAAAGCCATTCCATACGGTTTCTTCGGAGAAAGGTTCGTCGTTGTCTTTAGCAAACTTGATTGCATAATCAGTTGCTTTTTCTGGGGAAGAAAATACACCATAACATCCTGCTTCTACCATATTACCCACTTGAGTAAGAGAATATACTTCCATTTTTATTCCTCCTCGCACATATACGACCAAAAGATAAAACCCGGGTTTTCGGATTCTAACTTATAACAAAGTTCCTCTGCGCGCTCCTCGGAATCGACAATCAAATAAGGATTCGCGCAATTAGTATCTTCAAGTTCCTGCATAATAACCCATTTATATTTCATCGTACTTTTCCTCCAAAGTATATATTGCTCGAAGCCATTTCGGATACAGTTTTTCTCGGCGCTTTAATGTTTCCAATGCCATTTCTGCGGCTTCTTTGGTATGAAAAGCGGCATAAAGAGTTTTACCATCTCTTGTGGTTTGATAAATATGATAAGGTTTCATTAGTCCCACTCTTTCTTTTCATCCATAATTGCTTGTAATTCACCATTGGATACTTGATAAACAAACTTCCGAAGAGTAGCACAATCAATCCAACAGTGATTCAGCAGAAAACGAATAAGTTTATTATTGATGATATTACGAACATCCCACCACCAAGGCATTATTCATCCAGCTCCCTTCCCTTATGCTTCGGTTTCTTATTGCGCTTGTCGGGGATAATGCGAGTGACGCAATATCCTTGTGGAAACTCTTTGCGCTCGGACTGGAATACTTCAACCCATGTTTTTGGTTTTGGGTTTTTCTTCTTACTCATTATATCCCCTCCTTACATTAGAATTATATAATGAAATTAGGTAATTGTCAAATAATAAAATTAGGTGTTAAACACCTAAATTATAATTACTCCGTTGGCCGGAGTAATTCTATGAGTTCCTGTGCAGTGCGCGGAGTACAATCATCTTCAGGGCCAATACCCATCGTTTCAAAGTATCCTTGACGATTACAATAAGAAAAACCATGAATAACGGCATCCCCATTTGGATAAGCGGACTGTGGAAAAGTCCACTTGTATCCATCCCATATAGTTTCACACTCAAACGGAATGCCGGCCTTTTTCAGAAGGCGGTTGAGCCGCCTTCTGTCATTAGCGTAGCTTTTCTTACCCCATCTACTCAGCTTTTCCATATCGTTTTACCTTCTTTCGTATATTTATCCTGATTGTGGTCTACTTTCTTACGCAAGTATGCAGGAATTTTCTTAGTGCCACCGAACACAGATACCAGCTCCCTCTGCGTGGTGACATACATAGTAATAATTTTTTCCTTGTGTTCATCCTTGATAATGGTGATACCAGTGTCAGTGATACAAACCCAGCGTCCAGCTTGTCCAATATTGAAGCGAGTATACTTTTCCTTAATAATTTGGCCCAAACCCACTTCTTCGATGATATGCTTTACGCGCTCTGCTCTCTGGACTGCTACATGATAAGTCATCTGTTCCTTCATGGTGCTACCTCCTTTTCATGGCTATATGATACCACGAAGTAATAGGAAAGTCAATAAGAATTATTAGGTGTTTAACACCTAAATGATTTGAAAATGTGGTTTATTCAACCACATTTCCAAACATAATAATGCCCCACGCTGCGACGGCACAAATAAAACTGATAATATATGGAATACTAACATTACCATTTTCATCTATGAATGAGCTACGCCACATTAAGGATAGTGATAATAGCAGTAAAATTACTTTCACAGCTTACACCTCTTTCGCATAGTAGGCAAGGTTCATGCCGGTTTCCGGAGAGCAGTTGTAGTAGAAGATAGCATTACACAGCTTGTCAAAATCCCAGTGCTCGCTATCATGTTCCAGCCCATACCATGCCGCGAGCGGGCCATTGGGTCTCATGCGATTCGGGATAATCATTACTGCTTCGCCGTTGTTGTACATCTTGCGCGCGAGTGCCTTTGTAATCTTTACCATCTTGCTACCGCCTTTCTGTTCTCTCTTGGAACAATATCATTATATCATATTTGGATAGAATGTCAACTATCATAATTAGGTGTTTAACACCTAAGAATATTAAAGCAAGGGATTACTCCCTTGCCATTACTTCCTCATAATCAAGGCCGAGCCACTCAGTACAGATATCCTCGAAGTCGAACCACATCCAGTCATTGATTTCCGTGGTACTCCATGGTTCACTATCACCAATAATATCTTCCAGCTGGCTTTCCAGTGTGTCCAGCTCTTCCGGTGTTAGCTTGGCCGCGTTGGTGGCGGCACCGCCCCAGAAATGGAAATCTCTCAGAGCCTTTTCAATCGTCATTGTCATTGTACTATCCCTTTCCTTTCTTCATCTTGGAAGGTTCTCTTTCCCTTCCGCATTATTATAATATCATAAATTATAAGAAAACGCAAGTGATAAGATTAGGTGTTTAACACCTAAATTACCTGAGTAGACCTAAGTCTACTCATTCTGTAAATCGTTATACATAGCCCGCGCTTCTTCATATGAAGTTGTAGAAAAATATTCCTCTTCCATACCATCAGAGCATTCCCAGATAATCCACCCATGGAAGTTGCGGGAATCGTGGCGAGTAAGCTTGTACGTAATCATGTTCGTTCTCCTTTATTGATATTGCCCCTTCGGACAAGTATATAATAACATAAAGATAAAGAAAAAGCAAGAGTAGAAATTAGGTGTTTAACACCTAAATAATAATATAAGAAAAAAGAGCGGGTGATCAGTCCGCTCTTGCCCATATATCAACACCAGCTTGGGCAACCCATACGGTAAGTAGTCCGTGATAGACAGGTTACTGGTGAGGGGCGAAACGGCACCATTATTTAGTAAGCCTGTCAGTAGCCGTTCCTACTGCTTACGGCATCTCAGTCCGGTGGAATCATCTTCCCTTCCTCCTTTCGACAGTAGTATAATATCATATTATGAGATAGAAGTCAACATGTATTTTTAGGTGTTGAACACCTAAATAGTTAAAGCGCCCGAAGGCGCTTACTGCTCATCAATCACTTTGATGTATTCTTGCGGCAATACCTGTCTGGTATAGTCATTAATGAAAATAAAGTTGTTTTCCTTAGCTTCTGCCAGCAATTCATTCATGCGGTTATTCAGCTCCTCAGCTTTCAGCTTGCGGGCGCGTATAGCGCGCAGTTCCTTGATGATAGCGTCCAGTTCGTTAATGCTCATGCTGTCGGTATCAATCATAGTTCTCCTCATGTTCTTTTTCCTCTCTTTCTATCCCCTTGGGACATTATTATAATATCATGTTATGGGATAAAAGTCAACATACCCTTTTAGGTGTTGAACACCTAAATTAGAAAATGAAATTACCGCCCAAAAGGGCGGTGAACGGGATAATTTAAAACATGCAATCATTTATACGCCACAACCTCTCCATTGCGTGCGATATATTCTTCAAACGCGCGCGGGCCGAGCTCACACATGGCCTGAGTCCAGCTGTTCATGAGGTACACCCGACCAGCTCTATTACCAAGGAAGCTGCCGGCAAGCTTCAACAAGGCACGGCGAGACCGGATAGACTTCGGAACGACAAGCTGTCCATCATTCCCCATAGGAATCCAACCAGTGTTATCGGCATAGAATAGGTACATGTTTTCAATCTCCTTTCTTTATCCCTTTCGGACAATGATATATTATCATAAATAGGAGAATAAGTCAATCTTTGCTTTTAGGTGTTTAACACCTAAATCTTTATAAGAAAGAAGGCCGCTTAGCGGTCTTCCTCTTTTCCGGAAAAGATATTATAAGCTTTCTTATCCAAATACAGGTGTTTGGCAAGGTAGTAATCCAGCCCCAGCTCGCGCATGAACCAGCCGATGTGCTTAATGGTTGTCCTGCTATACAGCCCATTTACCAGCAACCAGCCTTCCGGGTCAACTTCAATAACCGTAGTGGTGTAGCTTACCAGCTCGCGATGTCCGTCCGTATATTCGCGGACGTAGCACTGTGCAGACTGATGGTCGTGGAACTTGCGGATGATAGTCATGGTTTTGTACCTCTTTCTTTTATTTATTGTCCCTTTGGACAATGATATAATAACATAGATATGGGATTGTGTCAATATAATATTTTAGGTGTTTAACACCTAAAACGGAAAATGAAATTGGGTCATTTCCAAATGACCCGATTCCACTGTTTCGCCGCCCAATTTTCGGCGCCTTTGCGGGATTTGAAGAACTTATATTTTACTCCGCAAGCACCGCCGTTTGTCCACTTCCAAATCTCATAGCCGCCATTCCAGTTGTAAATTTCGTAGTAAGTCATTGTTTCGTACCTCCCTCATTTCTTGTCTTTATTATACTCTTCGTTTCGGGATTTGTCAACAACACATTTTAGGTGTTTAACACCTAAAGAATCACAATGAAATTGCGCCCGGTTTCGGGCGCGATGTTTAACAATAAATAAGCGACATGTTAGACCATTTTAGGATTGAAATTTGATGCTGTCTCCGGCCGATTTCAAGCGCTTCTTTTTTTGTTGTTATGCGCTTGCTTAAGTCAATATAATATATTCCTTCTGAATACCAAACCCCACAATTCCCGTTATAGGATTTTACTGCTTTGATTGCTTCTTCACAAGTTGCAACTTCTACACCACAAAATGCAACTTGATAACCAGTCTTATATGTAATGATTTTGCCATTCTTTAAGGTTAATCCGTCATTTTCCCGCAACTTGCGAATCGTCCGAATGTTAATCATGTTCTTTCTCCTTTCATTCTCGTCTTTCGACACTGATATTGTATCATAGTTATGGGAAAAGTGCAAGTATAGGAATTAGGTGTTTAACACCTAAATTTGAAAATGAAATGCGGTTTTCTCGCATTTCATTTATGGGCAACAAGGAGTTTGGTCTTTTCATAGTATAAATCGAAATTGCCATATTCTACTGAACAAGGGTCTGTTATATCATCATATCCCATGATTTCGGCATCCTGTGCAAGTTTAGTTTCGGGTACGATATACCCCATTTCCTTATGCATCCAATAATATTCCTTCATACTGCATTCCCCTTTCTTTTCTATCCCTTCGGACAAGTGTATTATATCATAATAGAGTATATTATACAAGAGAAGAACTTAGGTGTTTAACACCTAAATAGTAATAAGGCCAAAAGGCCTTATTCAGTAGTGTATTCATAAGTAGCACACCATTTTTCTTTGAAGTCATCATCATCAATGAATTGATGCATTTCGATAATCGTTCCGCCTGCCGCGCGCAATCGTTGAATAAAGTCGATAGCATGATGGCCTGTGAGTCTCTCTTCTTCCAATCTGAAGAAAGTCCCTTTATCGTATAAGCGCTGGATGGATACATAGCTGTCTGGTACAATCAAGGTTGCTCTTACGGTGGTCTTCATTGTTCTTAACTTCCTTTCTTCTTTGGTTCCAAAGGAATTATACCATAGCACATCGTGTTTTGTCAACTCTTTTCTTAGGTGTTTAACACCTAAATCTAAGAAGGCGCTATTAGCGCCATCCCATGGTCTGGAAGAATAATTGTACATTTTCTGTATATCCTTCCCAATACACTTCAATAATTTCATCTTCTTCAAGTTCCTGCATAAGCAGATTCACTATATCACCATAGGCCCAAGTTCCTTCATCATCCCAAAAAGTCCATACATCGCCTTCTCTATCCTGGCAATAGACAAGCCATAGATTGTCTACTTTTTCCGTATCCACCACAACAGCCAGCTTAGGATGCAGTTCCAGCTCGCCTGCGGCATATGCCGGCATCGCGCACGCGCAAGAGATAAGAATAATCATAGTGATGGCAGTGGCGATAATGCAAATCTTGGTTTCCTTCATGTTTCTCTCTCCTTCTGGTTTGTTTGGGTTTTCCTTCCCTTTGTTCGTATGTATTATAACACATCTAATGAGATAATACAAGAGAAGGGTTTAGGTGTTTAACACCTAAAAAATAAGAAGAAGCGGATTATTCCGCTTCTTCCAATGTCGTATCATACATTCCATCAATCATGCTTTTCTCATCATATGCTTCCCAATAATCGTCATATATTTCTTCATTTACTAACTCGCCAGTTTCGCGCCAGTAAACCCGTACGATGTACTTCATTGTTTTACTCCTTTCAATAACCATAAGGTGGATAGCTGCCCAGCTTGCGGCCGTCAGCTTGTTCAGCTTGCTCATGCGTGTACCAGCTTGCCAGCCCAGCTATGCCAGCTCCAGCTGCCAGTGTCAATAATACTATTGGCAAGCTTCCAATAATACCACCAAAGAACAGCCCGCCCAGCATGATGCCACCTGCAACCCCTAAGCTCCATTCCATGCTCCATTCGCTCCCTTCATTCGATACCCTATTATAACACAAGTTAGGCGTATCTTCAAGTGAGAAAGTTAGGTGTTTAACACCTAAATTCTATGGAGAGTTAGCCGCAACTAACTTTTTCTAACACCTAAATTTTTATAAGTGGTTAGTTATGACTAACTAACTTATTTTTAACACCTAAATTTTATAGGCAGTTAGTCATAACTAACTCATAGGAAAAAGAAAAGAGAGCCGTTGTGGCTCTCAATTCTTTTCTTTAATTGTATCACAATAAAAGTCATTCCGTATAGACATGCGGTCAACTTCATCATAGAAACGGCGATTGATGGCTTGAATAGTCAATTCAGCATTGCGCCCGTATGTTGTATAGCTCATGGCTACCATATATTCACCTTCATCCGCTTTACCGCTGTATTCACGGTGGCCGCCGTATACATTATACATACGCCGCAACACCTTGTCAAACTTGCGGATAGCGGCTTCTACCGCTTCATGTGTTCCGTGGAACACTTTGATGTATGTATGCTTCATTGTTATTGACCTCTCTTTCTTATAACTGTTTCCCGTATTTGGTTATCCAACTATGAAAGCCGTACCGGATTTCATGAGCTTCAGCCTTTAAGAAGTTGCCATGCTTTTCAAGCTTGTGCAGTGTGTCCATCATGTCCGGATTATTCATGCAGGGAATTGTGTATGAGAAAAGCCAGCGCCTGCCGTCTTTTTCTTCCATGCGCTCTATTTCAATCCATGTGCTGTCTTTCATTGTTTTTTCCTTCCTTTCTTCTCACCCAAAGGGTGAGGGGCTTTTCAGCCCCTCAGCCCCTGCTTAAACTCTTCAAGAGTAGGAATGCCGTGTTCGTCAACCCAGTCATAGAACTTATTAAGCCGAGCGGAGCAAGCTTTTGTAGCCCATGGCTGAATCTCGATCTGACCGCCCTGCTTGCCTACTTTCAAGCTTGAAAGCAAGCCATGCTTTCCGGTATCTTCCAGCATCTGAACGAATTCATCACGCGTGAACACAAGCATCAGCTCCGCAAAATTGCTCCGGTTAATGAAAGCAACTTCAGCAGTATAAACAATGTAGCTTGTGCGCGGATAAATATTATCCGGCAGGATATCAGCCTTGCTCAGCCCTTTCCCGTACATGACCGCGCCGCAAGCGCTCTTGACTTCAATGGCCTTGCGCTTGCCATTGACATAGACAACGGCGTCCGCCTTGTCCTGATGCCGACAACGTACATCATCAGCTTTTTCAACGCCATGCGCCATGATATAATCGCGGCACAGATAGTCAAGCATTTTTCCGATGCTTCCGGTTGAACGTTTCATGGTCTCATTGTCAAGCCTTTCAAAGAAGGCTTTTTCGGCAGTTACTTTTTCTGAATACTTCATGTTGTTTTTCCCCTTTCGTTTTTAAGTTGTGGCCCTATTCAGTCAAGCCCTTTCGGTTCAAGTCTTTTCATTATCACTTGTCTGTCAAGCCTTATTCACATTTTTTGTGGCGGTTTTTTTCCGCCGGATTTTTTACGTCTTGCCTTGACGTTTTGCTGTCCGTTCCCTTTGGAACGATTAAAATATATCACATAAAAATTTAGTTGTCTACCCCTTTTTTGTTAAAATTTGATTAAAATTATTAAGAAATTATAATAAAAAGTATGACGGAATTCTTAACAAATTTGAGCAGAATATGACATTTTTGTCATAACTTTATGTCATTTTGTAATAACTTTATGAACCCGGGGATGTATTTCAGGAACAAATCGTCATACTTTTGTAACAAATGGGCGGGACTCCACCAATGCCACCAACCGATTTATTTTCTAACCAAATCAATTAAATTAAATATTTGACAACTCCGCGCCTTGTGTGCTATAATAAAAACAAATGGAGGTGAGAGTATGAAAAAAAAATACTCCTTAGATTTTTCTATAACCCGAGATACAGACCGACTTCGCGCAGTCGAGGAAATTATTGACGGCTTGGAAAAAGACCCAACTCCAACAGAGTTGGAACAAATGGCCTCCTACATCTTATACGGCAAAGACGAAAATGGATAGAATGCAATTTAGAGAAATGAAACTATTGATAAGGATAAGAGATATAAGAGTTATAAGACAAAAGATGATAAAGTAAAATCGCTGGATGAGATTATGGAAGCTCCCGGTTTTGACGAATAGCAATTACGTTTTGCTTATAAACGCGATTCATATACTTAGCCAAAACCGCGTATTAATCGCCCACGATATGATAAAAAAACAGGCGAGCTTATTGATCCAGGTGATTCTGTAGTTCCTGGTATGACAGAACAATGGGAGATTATTGATAGGTGGCAAAGGATGCTTGATGTCGCGCAAGGCCGTATCCCACCAAATGAATCTGACACTATTGTTTCTGATCCCTATCGTATTTATTAGTTAAAACATAATTTAATTGATTTGCGGCGCCACCAATACTATTTAAAAGATTCGTATAATCCTGAAATTCATTTTCAAAATTTAGATCATCCTAAGACATAGTTTTATGACTGGACGGGAGACTCTTTTTATTGGGTTTCGCGCGATACCTGGCAAGATCGCGTCGATCATGCTTATACCTCACGAGTTTCTAAAAATTTAGCTGATTATGAAACACGAGGGGAGGGGGATGACTTAGAGGTAAAGTGGATTATATGCTAGCATAACTTTGATTGGGAGAACCCTAAACATGTTCGCGCGCTAATGAATCATTATTGTACGCTATATGAAGCATTAAAGGATAAGTTGGATACTTATGGAAGAACGCTTATCTGGGATTTTGATCGCTATGTATCGTTATGCAACTTTACTAATTTACGCCTATTCCTTATTAATTTGCGTAAATAGGGCGTAGCATATGAGGATATATTGGTAGAAATGGAAAGAGAATATGGATTTGCCTATAGCCCAAATTATTTGGCTTCAATTATGGGGACAGAAATTCCAAACCGTATTGCTCGCTTCGCACGAATGAATCGCATTGAAATTGAGACTCCGGCAGAAGATAAAAAGAAATGTATTCATTGCGGCCGCTTGCTACCAAAGCATCCTCT
>Ga0247609_10007487_pt1 | contig 10385 bp, 4 predicted proteins | sample 172DNAGHGlowgp2_FD_193487 | JGI IMG/M metagenome (GOLD analysis project Ga0247609, IMG submission 193487) | Sheep rumen microbial communities from Palmerston North, Manawatu-Wanganui, New Zealand - 1728 DNA GHGlow gp2 | ecosystem: Host-associated > Mammals > Digestive system > Stomach > Rumen ...
CTGTGTGCGTAGCGATACGTAGTCTGACTTCATGGGGAGGTAGTCTTCCAGACGGGTGCTTCCATAGAGCGTTGCGCCATGCTCGAGATGCAGATGAACATTGCTCTTGATGACTATTGTACCTATTTTGTAGCTGCCTGTTGGAATGACAACCGTTCCACCACCATTTCGGCTACAGTCATCGATAGCCTGTTGTAGTGCAGATGTGCTTAGTTGCGTAGTGTCGTTCACTGCACCATATTTCGTGATGTTATAGTCGGCAGCCTGGATATGCAAGACCAATGCGGAAAACAGTAGTAGTATGTTTTTTCTCATAATAAGATGGCGTTGTTAACTATTCTAGAATATGTTGTTTGAAATAGTCGAAGTTGGCTTCTCCGTTTTTTCCATAACAGAAAACCCCGGTACGGATTCCTTTCCAATAGCCTGCCTCAAGCGTAAAAGGAGCAGCTATAGCCGTGAAATGAATGCCGTCGGTGCTATAATGGAACTGGTGCTGATTGCTCTTACAGTCAAGGGTAAGACGGAGGTACAGTTTCTGGAAATGTCCTTTGTGGACAATGACTCGTTTCCCCGCTTTCTCAAAAAACACACCCTTGGGTGACAAACCGGCTCCGAGGAACCGTTTCCCAGAGCAGAACATTCCGGCAAAACATGATTCCTTAGCAGTGACCACGGTAGTACATTCGCTTTTATATCCAATTACTTTTTGGGTCAGCATATTCCGACATGTCTTTAGACTGTCAGCCGGTTGGGCCTGAATAGTGAGCCATCCGTACTTCTCGCTAAGATTCCAGTGGCTGTTGTCAGGATTATGGTTCCATTGCCATTGTAGCCCTAAAGAGTCGTTGAAATCATCGTCCGTCTGGAGAGAAAATGGCGTTGGAGCAGGTGATGGCAGTGGCTTCTGCCACATATAAATGGGCTCGCCAATGCCGTTACCGTCGATGTCGACACCTATCATTGGCCAGTCGTTTTTCCAACGGGCTGGTTGCAGATGGATAACTCGCCCAAGGACGGGAGTGCTTTGGAAATGGTAAAACCACCAATGTCCGTCGGGAGTATCAACCAACGCCCCTTGGTGGGGTCCGTTGATTGACGTAGAACCTTGTTCTAGAACGATACGCCTTTCGTAAGGACCGTAGATGCTGCGTGAGCGTAATACCGTCTGCCAGCCTTGGCTTACACCACCTTCAGGAATGATAAGATAGTACCATCCGTTGCGCTTCAGGAACTTTGTCCCCTCAGCTACAGGACCGGTATATACGGTTACTCCATCGTCGAGCAGTTGCTTGCCGTCGGGCGACATCCTGTGTACGATGATAGGGCCGGCACGATGTTGGCTGCGACCAAGATAGGCTTGTCCGTCGTCGTCCCATAACGGACAAGGGTCTTCCCATTTCTTTACCCGTTTTACCAAATGCAGTGGTGTCCACGGACCATGTGCATCGCTGGCTGAACTCATATACAATCCCTCGTCAGGAGTGCAGAAATAGACGTAGAAACGGCCTTCGTGATAGCGAATGGCTGGCGCCCAGGAGCCTCCGGCATAATGCTGGTTGTCATCCCATCCAGACTCGTCAATTCGAGCATATATCTGGCTGATGTATCTCCAATTTACCATGTCGTCAGATTCCAATACCTGCATGCCCATGAAATGGAAGTCGGAGGCCACCATATAGTATTTCTCGCCGACCCTGATAACGTCGGGGTCAGAGAAATCCGCATTCAATATGGGGTTGATATAGGTATCATTACCTTGGTCACCCCACCTGAGTCGTAGTTGAGCTTGCATTGCTAAAGCGATTGTTGTCAGCCACAGAATGATGATGCTTCTTTTCATTTTAATGGAATTAGTCGTCGCAAAGATACGGTTTTTTAATGAAACCACCAAATATCACAATAAAAAGCGGAGAACTGATGTGGCTCTCCGCTAATGATAATAAGGTGTGGATTAGTATCCAGGATTTTGTGCTACTTTGGTCTGGTTTTTGTCCAATGCATCTTGTGGGATAGGACGGAGAATCTTGTATTTTCCGTCGTCACCCTTCATTTGTGCTTCTGTAACTCCGTCTTCGTTATACTTGGTGACATACTCCACCAGTTTGTGGGTACGCTTCAGGTCGGTGTAGCGGACATATTCGCCAGCCATCTCACGGGCACGCTCGTCGAGGATGAAGTCGATGGTGATATCGTCTGCGGCAACGTTCATGGCAGTCTCGAAGCCGGCCTTGATGGTACCGGGACGCTGACGCAGCGTGTTAATCATCTTGGCTGCATTGGTCTTGTCGTTAAGCTGCAAATAAGCCTCTGCTGCAATTAGGTACGCTTCACCCAGACGGGAAACGACAACGTCGTGCGTACTGCAGGAGGTAGTGCGGTTGCCAATGGATGCAGCTGTGTAGTCGTCAAACTTCTTGATGCAGGGAACACCGACGTCCATGGAGCGACGCTCCTTCCAAGTGGCATGAACCTGGGTGGACGGACCGATACCTGTATTGTCCAAAGTGGTCTTGGTAATAATGGTATTGGTCTTCTGGCCGTTGGGGTCGTCAGCCTTCCAATCGGCAATGTCGGCGTCGGTTGCCCATGCTGGAACGTAGTAGGCGAGGATAGGAGCAGTCTTGTTGGTGTAGTAGTTGAAATACTGTATTCCACCAGCTGTTGTTCCTGTGCCGTAAAGTTCCAACATAAAGGTCTGCTCGAGACGACCGTCGCCCTTTGTGTACATATTCAACAGACGGAAGAATGGTGATTCATTGCCGTCGATAGCCTTGGAGTTAGGCATCTCAGCACCGCCGAGGTAAGCACCGAACTGTGCTTGTTGGTAACTGCCGTCGGAACCAGGATTGGCCAGTGTGGCAGAACTGAACTGGATAGCCCAGAAAATCTCAGCGTTGGCTTCGTTGTTTACATCAAAGGCCTTTTCAATAGATATAGAGGGTGTCTCATTGTTGATAGCCTCCAATGCATACTTTGCTGCGTTCTGGAAGTCTGTGCCCTGAGCAATGTTCTCTTCCTGTGACTCGTAATCCTGTCCGTTCAGCCAGCCGCGTGTTAGGTAGGTCTTTGCCAAGAAGAATTTGGCGGCACGCTTGTTTGCACGTCCTGAATTAGAGGTGTCAAGCAGGGAAGAGTTGTGTGCCAGATAGTCGAACTCACTGATCATAAAGTCGTAGATGTCTTTCAGGCTGGTACGCTCGAAATTCATCTGGGCAGAGCTGTACATTTCCTTCACCAGCGCTACAGGACCGAAGTGCTGTACTGCCATGAAATAGGCCCATGCACGTACAAAACGAGCCTCGTCGATGTACTGCTGGCGCACATTGCTGGCCGCTGTGGTCTCTCCGTAGGCAATGACGCTGTTGGCTGACTGGATGATTTTGAATAGATTGGTATAGAGTGTCAGCACGTTACCTTCAGTTGCAGTGTGCTGGTAGTAGTTCATGGCTACACCTGAGGACTTTCCGTCACCGAACAGGTCCGTACCAGCAGTGAGGGTCAATGGCGACACTTTATATAAACTGCGCAGTGAGCCGTACATACTGTTGGTAAGACTCTCAAAACCGCCTGTGGTGTTGTAGAAATCGGATGCAGGAACGCTGGATTTATTGTCCTGATCCAGAAAGTCAGAGCAGCTTGTGGTAGTTCCGATAACCAAAGCGACAGCGATAATATATTTTAGTTTCATAATTGTATCTTTTTAGAATTTGAGATTAACACCAATTTGATAGCTTCTTGTGGCAGGACCGCCTTCACCCGTATTAATTGCTGAGCTAGCCCATTCAGGGTCGAAGCCTTTGTAGTCAGTAAAGGTGAACGGGTTGACGATGTTGACATAGAGACGTAAATGAGAGATACCGGCAGGAGCCAACCACTTCTTGGGGAAGGTGTAACCCAGTGTGATGTTCTTGATCTTGGTGAATGAGTTGTTGACAAACCACTGTGAACCTGTCTGGTCTGTAACCCAGAATGATCCGCAACCCTTGTTGTTACCACCGTTGGTCGGGAAAGGATAAGAGCCGTAGTGAGTCTCTGTAGTGGTATAGAGATTGCCGTCATCACCCAAAGCCTGAATACCGGCAGGAACATAGAGGTCCATGGACAGACGCTGCATACCACGCTGGCTGTAGTCTGTAAACTCCTGCATGAACGGACTGAATACTTTGCTGCCCTGGCTGGTATAGATGTTGAACGAGAAGTCCCAGTTCTTATAGGTCAGTACAGAATTAACACTCCCCGTCCATTTGGGCTCTGCGTGTCCCTGAACCTGACGGTCGGAAGGATCAATAGTTCCGTCACCGTTGGTGTCAACGACCATGTATTCACCTTCGTGGAACTTGGTAATCTTTGAAGCGTCGGCTGCATAGGCTTTTGCCTGTTCTGCGGTGCAAATTCCGGCAGGCACATAGCCATAGACTACATCGATAGGCTGTCCGATGAACCATCCGTTACCTGTCATATCTAAGTCGTCGCGCCCGTTCAACTCCAAAATCTTGTTCTTGTTGTGGGCAAAGGTGAAACTGGTGGTCCAGTTCCAGTCCTTGTTCTTGATATTCACGGTATTCAACTGGATCTCAATACCTGTGTTGCGAACCTTACCGACGTTGCCCCAGATGGCACCGGTGCTGGAACCCATCTCCAGAGGAGTCTTCATTTCCATCAGCAGGTCCTTAGAGGTACGTGAGTAGAAGTCAATGCTACCGTTGATGCGGTTGTTTAGGAAACCGAAGTCCAGACCGAGGTCAAACTCGGTGGTCTTCTCCCAGGTCAGGTCACTATTGGCCAGTTCGTAGCCATAGCCGATGGCTGGGGCGTTACCAAAGTTGTAGTAGTACTTGGTGTTGGCCAGCAGCTGGGTTTGGTAGGCACCTACGGCACCATTGTTACCGGTAACACCGAAGCTCAGACGAAGCTTTAAGTTGCTTAACCAATCTTTGGTGCGTGCCATGAATTGCTCTTCTGAGAGTCGCCATGCTACAGCAGCTGAGGGGAACATACCCCAGCGGTTGTTTTTCTGGAATTTCGAACTGCCATCCCAACGGGAAGAAACGGTCAGGTAGTAGCGGTTCTTGTAGTCGTAGTTCAGTCGGAGCACATACGAGAGCATGGTGATACGCTCATAGTTGCTAGAGGTATTCTCAATGGTAGAAGCAGAGCCCATGTTATACCAGTCAACGTCAAACGGCATGTCGGTTACGCTGGTAGACTTTGTCTCGTAGCGTTGATCGTAAACACTGACCAGTCCTAAGGCGTTCAACGTATGGTCACCCCATGATTTCATGAAGTTAGCTTGGGTGTCCCATGTGTAAGAGAAGTATTCTGCCTCGTTCGTGATAGCCTGATTGGTCTTGTTATAACGAGCCTGTGACTTGCTTCCGTAGAACTCACCTCTATTACGCTTGTTATACATAGGTGACAGGGTGGTCTTCAGAATTACCTCCTTGATGGGAGAGTATTGTAGGTAGAGGTTGGCCATAGCATCGTAGTACCGGGTGTTGTCCTTGGAATTCTCACGGTCTACGATAGGGCTGACTGTAGAGGTCGGACCACCGCCGTTAGGATAAATAGCAGCATCCTTACCTGGCTGCTCGATAGCCTTTCCGATATTGTCGCCATCCCAGTAGTAGGCAGGCATTAACGGGAACATACGGAAACCGTTCATAATGGCGTTCTTACTACCACTCTCCTTAAGAGAGGTGGCCAGATTGACAGAACCTCCTGTTGCCCAGTGGTCGTTAATTTTGTGCTCAACGGCGGCTTTGATGTTCCAGCGTTCGTAGCTGTCGTGAAGAACACCCTTCTCTTGCTGGTAGCCCAAGCCTACGCGGTAGCTGAAATTCTTACTGCTTCCCGTGATGTTCACAAAGTGGTTCTGCTCGTGTCCTTTGCGGGTAACGATGTCTGCCCAGTCGGTGTAATCATTGTTCTTATACTCATCCATCCATTTCGGACTCCAGTTACACCAAACCAGTTTATAGTTGGCGTCGGTCAAGCTCCAATTAGTGTCACCATTAGGGTCTAAGGTTGAGGTATAGTAACGGAATGTACGCCACTTCATCCACTCATTGCCTGACATGAAATCAGGCATGTTGGCTGTGCTCTTGAAACCATAGTAGCCGTCATAGCTAACAACGGCTTTCGTTTCACCGCCCATATCTGCACCTTTCTTGGTGGTAATCATCAGCACACCGTTGGTGGCACGTGAACCATAGATGGCGGTTGAAGAAGCGTCTTTCAGCACGTCAACCTTCTCAATGTCCATAGGGTTCAAAAAGTCGATGTTGTCGCATACTACGCCGTCAACCACATAGAGTGGCTCGCCTCCCTGCAGTGAGCTCTTACCACGAATCTGCATGGAAAAGCTGTCACCGGCACGGCTTGACGTCTGACTGATGTTCACACCGGCTACAGCACCCTGCAAACCGCCGGCCAGGTTGGTGGAACCCTTGGCTACAATGTCGCTGGAGCGGACACTTCCGATAGCACCGGTCAGGTCGCTCTTCTTAACGACACCGTAACCTACAACAACTAATTCATCAAGTTGTTGGCTGTCTTCCTTCATTATGAAATTAATCACGGAACGATTACCTACGGTTTCCTTCTGCTCTTGGTAACCGATATAGGTAACTTTGAGAACTGACGATGAACTAACGTTAGGGATGCTAAAATTACCATCAGCGTCCGTAATCCCACCGATGGATGTGCCGTCAACGACAACACTTACTCCGATCATAGGTTCACCTGTTGCATCTTTGACTGTACCTGTGACAGTCTTCTGGGCGAAGCCCGTTAGCCAAAGCATACATAGTAGCATGGCTAAGAGTAGTCTTCTTGTTTGCATGTTAGTTTGTTTTTAAGTTTGTTTTATAAAAATGTAGTAGTATGTCTATTTGAATGCAAAAGTAATACATTTTGTTAAAATAGACAAATAAATGCTCCTTTTTTTTTCGTAAACGTTTACGTTTCATAGAAGGGTGTTCTGACAAAAAAGAAACGGACTCCATGTCGGAATCCGTTTCCTTTCTTATTGAGTGAGTTCAGTAACTTCTCTCACTTCACCACAACCTTTTTACCATTGATGATGTAGACACCCTTCGTGGTCTTGTCGACACGCACGCCCTGCAGGGTGTAGATGACCTGTTCGCCACGCTCGATAGCCGCATTGATAGCCTTCATGCCTGTAGCAGTTCCGTTGACTACCTTGGCTTCACCAAAGCCGCCACGTGCATTGGCAGCACGGATGGTCAGTTGGTCGGCAGTGGCGTCAATGTCTATGGCATAGCTGTCGCTGGTAGTGATGCCTTCGAACCGACCGTTCTTTTCTATCATGTAAGCCGTTGCGCCATTGTTGGCAGGAGTCCATGTCACGCTGCCGTTAGCATACGTGGCAGTCGGAGCTTCCAATTGGGCTGCCACAGTTGCAGGCTGCCAGTCAGTGAATACCTTGTCAAGCGTGTATTTAGCAGCCTCTGTTGCTGACAAGATGATATCGTAGGTAAGAGCGTCATCTCCATTCTTGTCGGTAAAGGTTTGTTGCTTGGATGCAGGGGATACAACAGAGCCGTTAGCATCCTTTGTATTGTACTCATGGAAGATGCCTGTCTGGTTGTTCATGGCTTTTAGGATGAAACGGCTGTCGATGATCTCGTCAGGCTGATTGAGTGTAGTATTGAGATAAGTCACAGTAGGTCTCTGGAGGCTTGACGTGATGTTTGCAGTTATTTGTCCCCAGGCACGGCCATAATTGAACTTGCTCGATTTGTTTTCAACAGTACACTCGTTGAACACATAGCCGAACTTTTCTGCCGTTCCGGGCTGGTGTGCAGTAATCGTTGCCTCACCGCTTTTCGCACTCTGCGAACGGCTCTCATTAACCAGTTTGACGCGGTTAAAGTAAACATCGCTGCCTCCGCAGATGTAGTCTACAGTACCATGAATCTCAGCATCCTCGAAGTAGAACTGCTGATTGCTGGTTGACAGATAGGTGTCCTGATAGGAGAGCAGTCGCACGTTCTTGGCAATAGTCCGCTTGCCTTTATCCCAAAGGGCATTGGCACGGCCCGCTGAACCAGCGCCATAATAGTCAAGTGCATTTTGCAGCGTCAGGTCTTGCAGATACAGGTTATTGCCGGTATTGACCAATGTTCCTACCGTATTCAAACCTTCTAAGCTCTTGTCTGGCGAGTTCTTGATGATGACGCCCTCCATGGATTCGCCGATGATGGAGACATTGTTGCCGCTGACAGTAGTCAGTATGGTTTCGCCTAAGTCGTATGTGCCGTTGGGCAAGAACACCTTGGCACCTGTTTCTGCGGAAGCACTGTTGATTGCCAGCAACAGTCCGGCAGCATCGCCGGCTCCGACCATGTAGTAGCCTGTCGCCTCATTCTTGGTCGGCACTGATTCAACGTTATATACGGTGATGTTATGTAAATAAGTTGTACCTGCAAATGTAAATGTCAGTGTCGTAGCTTCTCCCGTGTAGTTGACGGTTGTGGTAGCGCCGTCCGTGGCTCCTTTTGCAGATGTAATGTCACTTACCTCTACATTGTTTGCAGCGGTTACGGCAATGGCAGCATCTGCACTGTAGGTGCAAAGTCCAAGTACAATCTGTGCATTGCCTGCTACAGGTATGGAAAATGATTTCCCGTTACCCCACGCCCAGCCGTGTTGACCGTCGTGGAAAGAGCCGCCATTGTTGATGAATGCCTCGTGGTCCTCCTCGTAGAAGTAGTTTCTTGTCAAGTCATAGCGGTAGATTTTACCCGTTGTGACCGTCTCTACGTCAGTAGCCTTGGCATAGAGCTTAGTGTCCTGACTGATGATAGTCCCTTCTTGAACCTTTAGTGCATCAAGTGTCTTGTCGTCGAACCAGCCGCGGAAAGCCTTGCCTGTGGCTACGGTAACGGCAGCAGTAGCCTCTTCGCTATATGTGAGAGCCGAGCTTCCGGGAATAGTTTCTGTTTTTAAAATGGTAGAACCATCTACATCGTAATATGTAATTTGGCAAGATGGAACATAGTCGCACGCCTCTGCGTAGAAGAAAGGAAGATAGGCATTTGTCGTGCTAAAGGTCAGCGTAGCTGCTTCCTCTTTGTTGTAACGATATGTCACATAGTTAGTTTGTTTGTTCGAACTGTTATTGCCATTGTTGTTGTCAATAGTTTCTATAACATTGCCGTTTGCATCCTTGACTGTAAAGGTGTGATTGCCGTATTGACAAGAACCGATGGTAAACAATACGGGCCCGTCAACAGGTACAGTGATAGTTGGGTTCTGCACACCGTGCTGTGCTCCATTATAAGTGCCGGCATCTACTACAACACCTGTAGGCAGTACGCCAGATTCAGGTAGTGTGACGGTATATGGATTCGTTTGGAAGATAATCTTGAAATCAGTAAATGCCCTTTTGGCTACAGTACATACGTTTGAAACCGTTGTTCCATTAGCATTTGTTGCAGCACAATAGATATACTCTGCATCTGAGGTGGTTGCTGTGTGCTCGTAAGTGGATGATGTGGCACCGGAAATAGCAGTATCCGTAGCTGGATTGGCGGTTGTGCTGCCCGCCTTGTACCACTGATAACCGGTTGCTCCAATGGCTGTTACCGACAGTGTGGTGGCAACGTTCTGTCTTACGGTTATCTGTTCAGACAGATTGGCAGTAAACTCAGGCTTGTCAGTTGCTTCAAGATAGTTGACAATGGCAATGAACAGTACCTGAGTTGTCTTGAAGGTAAAAGTAAAGGTATTGGCAGGTGTTGTCAAGACCTTCGAAATCTTTGTCGGCTTTTCACCATTTTGGTGAGAAGTGACTATATCTGAATATGTCGTACCTCCAAATTCGCTCAGTGTAGCATCATTGGCACCATTGGCAGTAACGTAGAAATCAACAGAATAAGCGGTGCAACCAGTAGGAAGGGTAATAGTCATCTGTGCACCATTAGAATTCTTGAAAGCGTCATAGGTTGCATCATCAATCTTAATTGTTCCCTGTTTTGTGAGTCCCTTACCTTTGTTACTCGTTATCTGGATGATGTTACCAGTGGCAAGTTCTGTTCCGTTACCATACCAAACATTGTTGGCAACAGTACTTCCTAAAGTTCCTGACGCTTGACCAGTCATGTAGGTGGAAGAGAAAATAGCAGTCTTTGCTAAAATGGTTCCACAACATAGCAATACTGAGCACAATGCCCATAATCTAAGTAAATGCTTTTTCATAAGAGTGTTTTTAGTTTATAATTGTTTTATTTGTTAGCAAAGCTGATTAGTTTGGCAAAGGTACGAATTTTAATTGATAATTGACAATTGATAATTGATAATTTTCTATAAAAAGTCACGAAATCGTTTACGTTGCCGGGGGAACGTAATAGCCTTTGTGG
>Ga0247609_10007488_pt1 | contig 10385 bp, 7 predicted proteins | sample 172DNAGHGlowgp2_FD_193487 | JGI IMG/M metagenome (GOLD analysis project Ga0247609, IMG submission 193487) | Sheep rumen microbial communities from Palmerston North, Manawatu-Wanganui, New Zealand - 1728 DNA GHGlow gp2 | ecosystem: Host-associated > Mammals > Digestive system > Stomach > Rumen ...
GAAAAATATCTTCAGGAGCTGAACGGGGAAAAGGAATAAATGGCAGAAGAAATCCTGGTTTTAATGGCAGATCTCGACGGTGTATCTTGATGCTTGAAGATTAGTTGTACTGCCGGCAGTTTTTCTTTGATTACACAGTCTGCAGAATGCGGCTTACGGCATCATCGTATTCTGCGTATTTCTTAGCTTTCAGGAGCTTTTTGATATCGCGCTCTTTGCCATCGAAAAGCGCCTGCCAGTAAGACCACAACTCCCTCATCTTGTACAGCACATTGATGTCAGGTGACATGACTTCCTGATACCCGTGATAAACGGTGTCGTGGAGCTGCTTGAATTTGGCAAAGTCAGTCTGCGTTTCAAGGCCTTTGAGCTTATCTGCAAGAGACGGGTCGGATATAAGACCCCTGCCCAGCATCACGGGATCAAGGGCGCTGCCAAACGAATTTACCAACTCTTCGTAATCCTTGCATGTAAAGATATTTCCGTTATAGACGAGCGGATTTTTCGAGTGCTCCAGAGCGTATGCGAAATACTCCTTACGTGGTTCACCCTTATAGTAGTCAGATCTTATCCTGGGGTGCACGATAAGCTCGCTCACGGGGAAGTTGTTGAAAATCTCAACGAGGTCGTAGAATTCGTCCGGATTATAGTAACCGAGCCTAGTCTTGACCGATATCTTCACACCGCCGGCTTCCCCATAGGAATAAATGTCATCCAGAAACCTCTGAAGCGCCAATGTTTCAGGAAGGAATCCGGCACCTTTGCCCTTGGCGCAGACGGTGCCGGAAGGGCATCCGAGATTAAGGTTAACTTCGTCGTAGCCCATCTCATGGAGCTCTCCGGCCGCTTTGATAAAACTTTCTGACTTGCACGTGAGAATCTGGGGAACAAGATTTATCCCGGTGTTATTTTCCGGGGCGAGATCTTTTCGCTCTTTGGGCGTAATGGCACACTTTTCAGACGGCGAGATGAACGGCGAGAAATACTTGTCCACATGGCCGTAGATCCCGTCAAAAGCATTGCGGAATATGTAACCTGTAACGCCTTCGAGCGGCGCGAAATAGATCTTCATGAATATATTCTATCACGAGCTTTCCCGATGTGATGTTTACCATATCGGACTGGCATAAATAAAAATATTCGTTCATAATCGGATTGGTGTGGATTCCGGCATAACACCGTAGTCTTTGCGCTGAACGATATTGGCGATGAAGAACTGAAAATGGGGAGGGAAATATGGCATCATCTATACTAAATTCGCTTGCAATGGGTTTCTTTGGTGCCGCGATAGTATTTCTTGTTATGGCCTTTTTGAAAAGGAAGGATTAAGACAATCAGCAGGGGATTTTTTAACTATGGTCATACAACGGTCACATGCGTATTGTAGCATTTCTTCAAGGAGGGAATTCTGATGGTCAGGATCTTAGTCGTTGAAGATAATAAAGAGCTGCTTGAGCTTGTTGCCGGATATTTCAAAAACAAGGGTTCTTTTGACGTTTACACCGCGCCGGACGGCACCAGTGCGATGAAACTCATAGACGGAAAAGATTTTGATATCGCGATACTGGACGTCATGCTTCCCGGGCCAAACGGCTTTGAAGTCTGTAAAGCTCTCCGCCGCAAAAGCAGATGTCCGATTGTGTTCCTTACTGCGCTCGGAAATGAAGACAACATCCTTAAAGGCTATGAGATCGGCGCCGACGAGTATATGGTCAAACCATTCTCGCCTAAGGTCTTGTATGCCAAGTGTCTGGCGCTTCTCAGCAGGACTGAGGCTGAACTTACCAGGGAAGATGTTATCGAGTGCGGCGGTATCAGACTGTACCCGCTCCGCATGGAAGTTGTTGCCGGCGGACAGGAAGTTGCACTTTCTCCCAAAGAATATTTCCTCCTTAAAGCTCTTATGGAGAACAAGGGTATTGTTCTCGACAGAGACAGACTTTTGGATCTTGTATGGGGTGTCGGATTTGACGGTACCGACAGAGTTGTCGACAGCCAGATCAAGAAGCTCAGAAAGAGTCTGGGAAACTATGGTGGAGCGATCAAGACTGTAATCGGCGGCGGTTACAAGATAGTCTGACCGGCATAATAAGGAGTAAGTTTATGCGCAAGAAAGCTATTACAAAGCCCAAGTTTGGGAAAATATTTATTGTCAGATTTCTGATCTGGCTGGTCTTGTTTTCAGTCGTGGCCGCATACGCATTGGAAAAGTATTACGATATGCTTCTTGATAGAGAGATATATGAGCCCTCAAACGCCTGGAGCGGACACATAACAGAACATGCAGAAGCACTTTCAAAAACAGAACCCGGCACTGATGAATACAAGGATTGTTTGAATAATCTCAGAGAGGCTCTTACCTTTTATCAGTTGGTTGGTTATAACTACGCGGAAGTTCAAGTTGGTGATCTTCGAATAGCCACTGATGAAGATACTGCGTTTTTTTTCAATTACAGAGATGCTGACGAAAAGGAACTTGATTTCATTTTCATAGAAGACATCTCGTATCTCGATCCTATGAATGAATTTCTGAGAGAGAACGGGTATAGAGACGAACGACAAGATACAGATTTTTACTACCGTTATGAACGAGATCCGAATTTGTTTTTCTATTCGCCTTTTTCTGAAGATAGATCAGAGTGGATAAAAAGTGTTTATATAGACCGCGAGAATTACACCTTTCTTCCCGGGGTGATCAGGATCGTTATAAACGATAAAGAATTCGAAGTGGATTGTACTCCGGCTGATACTAAAGGTTATGAGTATTTAGAGTTTGATTCCGAGAACGAAAGACAGCTTATTCCGGCTTACAGGATCGCGACCGACCTTTCTACAGAAGATCTGTATTATCATGCTTTTCCGGTTGTCGGCGGCGGATCTTATACATTTGGGAATGAAGATTTTGAAAACATGGCAGTGCTTTCCAGGGAAATGGAGTTTGAGGTCGACGATTCATGGTTGGTTGAATACTGTGAATACAGAAAAGACAATGTTTTTGTTATCGCTCCGTTTACCTGCGCATTTATAATTCTCGTTGATCTGGTTGCGGCAGTCGTCGTTGCGCTGGTTCTTGCGATTATCAGATACCAGAAAGAAAAATCTGTCTGGGAGATCTTCGATTACAGGGTCAAGACAACAGAGGCAATGGCGCATGACCTTAAGACACCTTTATCTACGATAATGTTCTATCTTGAGAATCTCGAGGAATCTTCTCACGATTCCGCGAAAGTGCTCGAGTACAAGAATGATATCAATGATAAAGTCGTGGCTATGGACCATATGATCGGCGATATTCTCCTGCTCTCCAAAAGCGAGTCAGGCAAGGTAGATCTTAACAAGGAAGAGTTAAGCGTAAAGGCCCTCGTCACTGAATGCCTGAAAGATTTCCCGGGCATGAAAACTGAGATCAAAGGCGGTGACATTACCCTTACAACAGACAGAAAGGTCCTTTCCCAGGTGATCACAAACCTTCTTTCGAATTGCGACAGATATGGAAAAGAGGGAAGTGTTGTTGATATCGCCATTGACACTGATGCGCTCACGATAACCAATAAGACGGACATGGTTTACGATGACGTTGATGCGCTCAAAAAGCCGTTCGTCAAAGGCGAAGATTCCAGAGGCAATAAGGGCGCCGGCGTAGGGCTGGCTATCGCAGACAATAACCTTGCGATGTTAGGCTATAAGCTCGAATTAGCATCCAAACCGGACGGGTTCCGGGCGACGGTGAAGTTTAAGCCTTAACTATGGATTTTCAGATTGACAGGCCCGCAGTTTTTGCGGGCTTTATTTATCTTATTTGGTGTTTTTGCCTGGTAAATCGGATTAATGAACACACTCTATCATGCACCGCCAGCTCCTAATGTAAAGCGGAAATTGCATCACAAAAACACAGGTCCGTTTAACAACAAAATATGTCATTTTCTTTTGATAAATTTTACTTTATCACAGATTTTTTTACTTTATCCCTGAGTTTGGCCGTTTTCATTGATTAGTTACCCGCATTCATGTTAATTATGAAGCAGATTAATCGACAACAGCAAATATTCAGTTCTGATATTAATCTTGGGGATAATGGAGGTGCGGACCAATGAGTTGTTAATGATGCTGCGGGAATTAATAGTAATAAGTCGAAGTAACAACTGTTTAAGGAGAACAAAACATGAAAAATATTGGGAAACGAATTCTGACATTAGGTGTAGCGTTAGCAGTGATTTGCAGTATTGGCAGTGTAGCTTTTGCTGCATCAAGTCTAACCACAACGATTAATGGCTCTAAAGCAACTGCTTTATCTACTATTAATAGTGAAAAAGCAAGCGCCTATACAACATATAATGGCAGTGGTGCAGTAAGTGTACAGTCAACGCTTGTTAGTAAAAATTTTGCTAAAGGCGAGTGGCACAATACGACCAGAACAAAAGGGACATATGGCACTGTATCAGTAACTGTTTATAAACCTAAAGATGACGTACCAATGCGAGTAACCAGCAAACATAGTGTTTCTGTAGGCAATCAAAGCTGGAATGGAACTACTGAAAAAACATATGGAAATCATTAAATTCCGATTCGTGGTGGTCTTAGATATTTATTTGTAAGACCACCATGGTCATTATTCTCTAATCTATATAAATCAAAAATGATCAGCAAATTCGGATAAGCAGACTTTCGGTCAAAGTAAAGATATTTATGACGAAATTAAAAGGAAAAAAGATGAAATTGATCCTGCGTAAATTGGTTAGCACAGCTCTAATTACTACTATTGCACTATCAGTTGCTTCATGCTGCCAGACAGATGAGATTCAGATGACAATTACGGATCAAAGCAGTCAAAGTGATATAACTGCCGAAGATCCGGATGTAACAACCATTAATTTTGCTGTTGCGAATTATTGCTATGTTGAAGATAAGAATCTTAAACTTTTTAATGAGGAACTAAAAAAAGACGGACATAAATACCGGCTTCAATTAAAGCAGTTTGATGACGATGGTGAAAGTGGCGAATATTATAAAGTCATAGAGAATGAACTTAGAAGCGGGAATGTAGATGTTGCTTATTTAGGTGGGGATGACGGGAGCAGTGAGTTCATCGGTCTTTTCAATTCAGGAGCTTTACTCGATCTTGATGAGATAATCACAACTGAAAAGGGAAAAGAACTATATGAAGCTTTCCCAAAGGCTTGGTGGGAGAGAGTTAGGTTTAACGGACACACCTATTCCATACCTAGTCCTACACCGGTAACCGGGGGACTGTTTGCCGCATTTAACAAGGATTATCTAAGCGATGAAGTAATTGAGAACTGGGATGGAAGTCTTGAAGGTATATACGAGATAGTCAAAAATACCAAGTGGGATTATGATGTCCCGCGTTTTCAATATCTCACATCTTATTATTTATTTGAAAACATGTTAGGTTGTGATATTCAAGATGGTCTGCTTTACGATTACGACACCATGAAGATAGAAAACCCGTTAGAGTCTGAGAAATTAATCAATTATATTAAATTACTTAATCAAATGAAAAATGAAGGCCTTATGCCTAAGTCTGTGTCATATGCAGGAAATGCTGCCTATATCACTGAGGAAGAAAACCTGGAATCAGGTAAATTTCTTGTAGTATTATCAGATAGTGAACCTGAAGATTATTTGTTAAAGAGTAATATCAGCATAAAACAAGTACCCCGGTATCTTCCATCGCAAATCGCCGATTCAATAGGCATCTCCAAAAACACAGATAAATTAGATGCAGTCATAGATTTTCTAGGAATCCTATATGGTGAAGAGAAATACGGAAATCTTCTACTTTATGGTAAGCAGGATGTTGATTATAAGCTTAAAGACGGTTATGTGGCAGATGTGGATGGTACAGAACGGGAAAGATTTTATAATTATTTCACAAAATCATGTCTAAACCTGTTCATAAACACGCATCCTGTCAGGGGCGAAGGGTTTGTCACCAACCGTAAAGAAGAGTACTTCTCATATTTTGACAGTGCGAAGGTATCTCCATTTGCAGGGTTTCATCCGATCAGTGATAAAAGAACTGTAATCTCACAGGATTTCGACGATTTTATGGACAGCATTACTGCTACAAATCTGGATGAAATTGTCAAGAAATATAAGGAAAAACTCAAAACGGACGGTATGGATGAATACTTAAGCTCTGCAAGAAAACAGTGGGAAGAATTCAACAAATGAAACAATCGTTATTAAGCAAAATATTATCTCTGATCCTGATACCGGCTATGCTGTTATCAATTGCCTCATGCGGGAAGAAGGTATCCGGTAAAAAAACAAGAAAGATCGCTTCTGAAGATCCTTGGTTCAATGTCAAAGTTTATAATATCGATCCCGATTTCAATGATGAAGGTAAAGTAATCGAATATGGGCAGCAAAAACTGGTGGGCATAGATGATAAGTACATCGCCGTTTTTTCGAATGGTTTATATGCCAATCCCGATAACACGGAAAAGTACGATTCACGGGACTATTCGTACTATATAGTTACTGTAGTTGACAGAAATACCGGAGATAAGATACGTACCATTGACCTGAATCAATATCTTTCTGACCAGGGATTTGTAAGTTCTGTTGAGTATAAGAATGGCAAGATCACGTCGAGAATTTACAATTATCAGGGGGAAACGCAAGTTGTTGTCGAGGTTGATAACGATGTGTTGACTGGAGAGAAAACTGATGAACGAGATCTTGGCGCATATGACGGTTCGGGAGATTACGAAAGATTCACTGCAGGGGAATATACGGTTCTGGCAAAATCAGAATATGACTATTCTTCATATGAGCCTTATTATCAGTTCAGGATCATTTCATCTGATGGAGAAGAACATCGTGTTGATATAAAAAAGGACCATACTGATCTTGGGGGTATACCGATCATATTGCCTTTAGATGACGATAAACTCCTGGTGCCTTTCTCGTGGACATCGACTAATGAATCGGCTTATTTTGAAGTTGATATCAAGGCTGAAAAGGCAGTTGAAGCAGACGGCAAAGATTACGAATGGATCGATTTCAAAGGAATTAATAACGCGTTCAGCGGCAAGGACGGACAGGCATATTTCGCAAATTCTGTCGGTATTTCAAAGATCGATATGAAGAGTAAGAAAATCAAAGAATTCTTCAATTACAATGCATGTCCGGTCAATAAAGAACTTCTCTCCAATAGCACGATAGCAGATTGTTCAGAAAACGGCATCATTCTTCTCGGAGGCCGTGTTGGAACTTTCTCGTTAATTAATTCTACTAAAGCTGACTTCAATATATATGTAATCACGAAAGCCACAGAAAATCCAAATGCGGGAAAGACTGTTCTTGAACTCTATGCAGCAAACGGATATGTGAATCAGACGATATCCGAAGCGATGGAACGTTTTAATGAGACGAACAAAGACTACTACATCGAAGTTACAGCCCGTTACACAGTTGATAATGGATATACCACCCAACAGGATGACAGCGAGGATGATGTATCAAATGCATTGCTTCAGTCAAATCTGTCACTGAACGACAAGCTCGCAATGGACATCATGAACGGCGAGGGTCCTGACATTCTCGTAATCACTGATGATTTGGGAAGGCTGAATAATCCCAACAATCTTGTTGATTTAAGTAAATATCTGGGTGATCTTGATCCGGAAAAGTATTTTACGAACGTGATCGATGCAGCGAAGAGCGATGGCAAACTATATCAGCTTCCGGTCACATTCAAGATCAAAGGCATCCATACCGACGCTGCAAATGCAGGCGCTTCAGGTTTTGGATTTACGCCCAAGGAATATGAGAAGTTCCTCTATGGGCCGCTCAACGGCTGCGATGTAAACATTTACGGCCAGGCATTTTACTTCACAGATCTGTTTAATTCAATGAGTGACAAATTCATAGTTAATGGAAAGATTGATCTCTCAGGACCGGAATTTGCAGAACTGGCAGAATTCGTCAAGAACAATGTTCCCGAGAAGGGGCCTGCGTGGGATTCTGAGGAAATGTATTCTGATGAGAGAACTCAGACTGCCGGGATCGCAAGACTTGTTACCTATGCTTCGTTTACAAATTATCTTACCGGAGTCAATGAACTCAAGGGTGCAAGGGCAATTCTCGGCATTCCATCTGCCGACGGACGCGGCCCGGTGCTATGCTCCAATCTCTCGGTTGCTGTTTCTTCACAGGCTGTGAATATCGATGCCTGCGCGGAATTCGCGAAAATCCTTCTTACGGATGAGATACAGAATAAGTTCGCTGAATCGGATCTTTTTACTGTTAGCCGTGAAGCATTTAAGAAGGTATCAGACATTGTTCTTGACTACTGCAACGGACCAAGGTCAAACAATATATTTGGAATCAACCACGTGACTTTCGAGCCGATTGATAACAAGATGAAATTCACTGAAGATGACCTGAATTCTCTTGAGAATACGATCTTGAACTGCACTCATTTTGATTCTGCTGATGCAGCTATCAACATCATCCTGATCGAAGAGATGCCGCCTTATTTCTTAGGGCAGAAAGATCTTAAATCAGTCATCAGGATCGCACAGGACAGAGCGCAGAAAGTGCTGAACGAGAGATAATGTAAAAGGCTGACTCACAGTGAGACAGCCTTTGTTTTCGAATGCTTTAGAACTTACAAAACTACGTTGATGCCTTCGATGTCGAGTGTTGCGAAAGGTCCGGGAATAATAGCCGTACGCTTCGCGCCAAAGTAGTCCGTATCGAAGATGATGTCGTTGCCGTCCTTATCTTCGAATCTCTGCTGGGGCTCAAATGCTTTGCCGAGAACATCTGTGGTAACGAGGTCAGAAGTGAAGGTGCCGATTGCATCAGCAAGGTTGGTGTCGAGGTAGACCTTGTCGCCTTCTTCGCGAACGTTTACATAGACGTCAGTCTTATCGTCCATAAGGAAGTTCTTCTCCTTGCAGAAGCGCTGCGCGCCGCCGAGGTAAGCGTTGCCTTCAATCCAGACGGGGAGCTTGCCGAAGTGGGCATTTGCGATCTTCATCATATCGGGTGTGTCGCTTTCCATATCGAACTGCTTGATCCAGTCTTCGTAGAGAGGATAGTGGTCCCATACGTGGGTGCCTACAACGCGCTCTTCCTCCCAGATCTCGCCGTCGTCGAAGCGGGAGATGAGTGACTCCTTGGGGTGCTTCTGGAAGAAGATGTTGTTATAGAATCTGTCATCGCCGTGGAGGATCGTCATGAAGCCCATGACTTCGGTCCTGTGCGGCATGTGGTAAGGTGTGTAGCGCCAGTCTGTACCTTCGCCGACGGAAGTGAAAGCACCGCAGATAAGGTTGTGGACCATTGCGACACCCTGTGTTGCAATACGGAGAGTAGCGTCAGACAGGAGAATATTGTTGTCGATCAAAGTAGGACCATGGCCTACCTCAACGAAGATATCCTCGCTGCCCATGCCGCCCTTGAGAGGTGCAGCGTATTCAGGACGCTGGTTGTCGTGGAGGAGATTCTGCGTAATGCGTGTGCCCTGAGCTTCCCAGTCAGTCCAGATGCCCATGACGCAGTGATGGATGTGGTTTCTTCTCATGATGACGTCGATAGCTGCGTGGAGCTTGATGCCGGCAACTTCTGCGCCGCCCAATTCCATCATGTTGTTGATATGGTGAATGTGGTTGTCTTCGATGATCGAGAAAACAGCGCCCATACGGCCGATGATGCCGCCCTGCTCGCAGTGGTGGATATTGTTGCGGCGTACGATGTGGCTGCCGATATTCTCCTTGAGCCAGCCGTGGTACTGGCCTCTGCAGACTGCGTCACGCTCCATCTGCGTGGGGCTCTTCAAGTGTTCATATGTGAAGTAGTGATTATTCTCCGGATCCAGGTATTTGCCGAGGCCGATGCCTGAGCACTTGGAGAAATAGACTTCGTTGTCTTCAATGATCCAGCCCTTTGACCAGTGGGGTCCGATCATGCCTTCCTGGAAAGCTGCCGGAGGAGCCCAGTTGGTAGCTGCCTTGCAGATCTTAAAGCCTCTTACGGTTATGTAATTGCGGCCGGTCTCAGCAGGGAAGAAGCACATTCTTCTGACATTGATCTCAGCCATCTCGGAGTTGGGATCAAGCCCGCCGAAGTTGGCGTAGATGACTGTCTTATCGCCCTTTTGCTCGGCGTACCACTTGTACTTTGATTCTTCTGGAACCCATGAGCACTTGTAGACCTGCGCCTTGATGACCTCGTCGATGGAGGCTGCCTCGTAGAGCCTTCTGTCGTTGATGTAAACGCATCCTACGTGTCTGTTCTTGCCTGCGAAATACCAGTCACCGTAGCAGAAAGTCGTATAGGGATTATAGTCAGGCGCGAAAATCGAATTATCGACTTCGCAGACATAAACGTCGCCGTCGTACTGCTTCCAG
>Ga0247609_10007490_pt1 | contig 10383 bp, 9 predicted proteins | sample 172DNAGHGlowgp2_FD_193487 | JGI IMG/M metagenome (GOLD analysis project Ga0247609, IMG submission 193487) | Sheep rumen microbial communities from Palmerston North, Manawatu-Wanganui, New Zealand - 1728 DNA GHGlow gp2 | ecosystem: Host-associated > Mammals > Digestive system > Stomach > Rumen ...
GCGTCTGTACGGCCTTGATGCAGATAAGCTCCTTGAACTCGGGCAGCACCTCGGGGTTGGTGAACAGCCGCTCGCGGTTATTCTCATATTGGTGCCTGATGCTCTCCACAAATGGGTGAACCACCACTACACGCTTGCCTTTTAGCCATTTCGTCCAAGGATTGCGAAAAAGCCACGGCGCATAAAACGCATCCAGATTCACCTTGACAGCCCCACGCCAGTAGTGCGCCAGATACCGCTCGTTGGGTATATACGATGCAAGTATGTCAATCATTTGGCAGTCTTCCAACGCCTGCATCCCGAAGCGGTCGGCTGTTTCTGCGCTTAAAGGAAACACCCCGGCATTGTAGTACAGATAGTGTTTGGCCACGGGTTCTGGGATGGGCACCTCGCCGCGAATCATGGGCTTGTACAGCCTCCATCCAACCTTGTTTCTGTACAGATAGGACCTCAAGCCTGACCGAACTCTATCGTGCCCCATTTTGACAGCATGAAGCCCGATGTCCCCTTTCTGTCGAGCATGTCCAGAATGAGGTCGTTGCCGTCTTGATTGAATGCATCACAATAGGCCTCCGTCCAATATTCCGGATGCTTCCTGTTATATAACTTGCGTGCAACCTTCAACATAAATGTCAAGATTGGTCTATTTACGGGCTCTACGTACATCTTTGTTTACTTTTAATACACTTGTTTCATGTTTAGAGGAGCACTCTGGCATAACCATCTGCTAACTCAAACTGGGTTCCGTATTGATGATTTGACAGTTTGCAGAAATTGTCGAGGATCTTTCCTGTTTTATCCAGCACCGGCCAGCCACGCTGCGCCCTGCTTTTCTCAAATTCTAAAGAGAGGGGATAGACTCTCACTTCCTTTACTTCATGATCTTTCATGGAAATACTTGCCGCAACGGACTCCCACGCTTTGTGATCGGCACAAAGTCCACGTGTACCGCCCTTGCTTCTGAGATTCATTCCTAATCCCACATAATCATATTTAGACGGTTCCTGACGAACCCGCTCATAAAACTCGAAAGGTTCCACCTCTTGCATTTCATTATGCATGATGTAGGTGTTGAGACCATAGAAAATGGGAGCATTCTTGTATATTTCCAATCCCCTTAGCTCATGGGCACCGTGGCCGAATATAACGTTCGCACCAGCATCAATACAGGCGTGACAAAACTCTACGATAAACGGTGCCCCAATTTGTGCTTGATATCCTGAATGGTCCAGGGATTGTAGAGCTCAGGATAAGCTGCCACGATTTCATGGCCGGTACTGATCTGATAGGCCTCGTCTTCACTTGCGTATAGTTTCATAAATTCGTTTTTCTATTTGCAGAACAGATTGTCAAATTCACGGACTTTCTCTATAATGAGTTCCAAGTCATCATCGGTAATGGACTGATGAATTGGAAGGTTCAGTGTGTGGTCCGCGGCATAATCTGCATTCGGGAAATCACCGGTCACACCATAGCCAGGCACACGATGGAGAGGATAATATCTATATGTCGTATAGATGCCATTCTCTCGCAGGAATCTCGCAAACTCGTCACGCTTGCCGTTCTTGATCTGAATGTGATAGAAATAGTAGGATGTCTCTACATATTCAGGCAGGACTGGTGGCAGCTCAATCCATGAGAATTGTTTTAGATGCTCATTATAGTATTGATGTATCTCGGCACGCCTTTTTATATATGCTGGCAGTTTCTTAAGCTGTTCCAATGCTATAGCTGCAGTTATATTATTCATAATGGCACGATGACCAAAACAGGATATATCAAACTCCCACCATTTCTGAGCCACGGTGTTTGCATAGCCGCTCTTGGCTTCCAGACCAAAGTAAAGCCAGCGGTCTGCCTTATTGCGAAGTTCAGGTGTATTGAAATGCAGCATAGCGCCATCTCCGCAAACCAGAATCTTCATAGCGTCAAACGACCACATACCCATGTCGCCGATGGTACCAACGGCTTTTCCCTTATAGAAAGAGCATACGCCAGCATTGGCATCTTCGATGACTTTTATGTCATGTTTCCTGCAAAGCGCCATGATTTCATCCATTTCACAAGGTATTCCTCCATAATGCAGAAGCAAAAGGGCTTTTGTCTTGGGCGTTATGACCTTTTCAATATCCTCAGCACGGGCATTCAGCGTGTGAGGGTCCACATCGCAGAGCACCATCTTGGCACCATGAGCACAAATGGCATTGCCGGCTCCAATAAAACTGATGGTAGGGAGAATGACTTCGTCACCGGGGGTTATATCCAAAAGTTGCATGGAGGAAAACAATCCCTCGCTGCAGCAGGTAGTCGTCAGAACCAGGTCTTTTGAAGATTTAATATGCTCGGCATACTTCTCTTCAAATTCCACTACTTTCTTGCCTCTCCCAATCCAATTGGACTCAAAGACTTTCTCAAGAGCGGCAAGCTCTTCTTTTCCTAGTGATGGTTGAAAAACGTTAATCATAATATTCTTGTTTTGTATTGTTATGCAAAATGGTAACGGTCCAACATATCGTGTATCTCGTCGCGCGAACAGAACATCATCATGTCGATGATGCTCAGATCGGAGACAAACTCCTCAGAGAACTGCCTGTAGCGGATGTCATCGTCGCGACGCAGGAAGTGGAGGTTGATGCCCATCTCGCGGAAAGCCTCCTTTGTGTAATACTTTGTTCCGTTGATAGAGTTGATGAAGTTGGTATAACCGAAATGCTCGCAAGTGCGACGGATAAGTTCCGGCGCCTTGCAGTCCCAGCGTGCAGTGACCTCAGACAGCAACCTGATTTCTGTCTTGATGCCTATATACTCAGCCACGGCTCTCATGTGCTTCAAGAGGAATTGCGTCAGGTCGGGTTCTTCGTCCAGCAGGATGGGCCTGATGACTTCCATTGCCTCGTTGTAGTGTGGTGCTCGGCCGTAGTAGAACCTCAATACTCGGTACAGGTACTCAGCCTGTTTGCGACTAACCACCCGCTTGGTCTCGCAGATGAGGCGGTTGCACGAGGCGTGACTGACTTCAATACCGAAATACTGCGGCTGGCCACCTTCGCCCAGAATGCGGTTGCGGTTTATCCAGTGGTGCTTGATATAGTGGACATTGTCACCAATCAAGAACAAATCAGCAGCATGGATGAGTTGCCAATAGCCGATGTACGGAAAGAAGTATGGCTGCGTAAAGGCGATATAGCGTTTTCCGTTGATCATAAGTTTTTTATTTAAGTACTTGGATAATCGCGGAGCAGGGAGTTACCGTCAGTTCCCTCCGCTTCAATGAGGCCAAGAATGGTGTTGATGTTTGATTGAAGTTCCTGTCGGCTGTCGGCTCGCACAAAGATGCGACACAGCACTTGCAGGAAGATGCCGGAGTACTGCATGATGTCGCCCTCATGGTAGTATTGATATAGACCATAGACAAAGGGCAATTGTCTCACTTCATCTATTCCCTTGATGCGGGTGATTTGACCGTTTTTCAGGCCGATGCAGACAGTGGCATACCGACTGTGAAGAGGCTCTGCAAGTGCAGAGAAGTCCTCGCCAAACTGCCCCGTCAGCGCATGTTGCATATAACAGGCAATAAGGTCGATGCCCTTGTCCTCACGGACCACACGAAAGTCCATGCCTCCGCTCAGGCGGAAAGCAGTGTCCATGATATAAGGCACACCATCACTGACGATGCCCTGGAACATACAGGAGCCATTGTCGATGCCGAGGTCGTCGAACAATTGTGACATGGGTTCGTAGAGCCTGCTGATGACGTCAGCCTCGGGCGAAGGGTAAAGGTCTAAAAACGGCTGACAGGGTGACTGTCCGACGGCATCGTAGAAGACCCGTCCCTTGGTATAGGGAAAATACGACTTCCCGTTCTGTCGCCATATCTCGAACTGAAAATAGGGGCCTTCGAGGAATTTTTCACAAAGATATTCGCCCACGGTGGAGTTTTGGATGGCTTTGGCGATGGCCTCTTTCATCTCTGTGCGGTCGTGGCACACAGTGATGCCGAAGGAGCCGCCGTTATCGACAGGCTTGACGATGACGGGGAAAGGAATGTCTTCATCCTCCAAGCGGAAGGCGGGGATGGCTGGCATACCATAGCGGATGCAAGCCTCCTTGAAATGCTGTTTGTTCATCAGGACATCCCATTGTCGGGGCGTGGCAATGTAGTGGAAGCCTGTTTTCGCAATCCAGCCCACCGACTTCCTGATTACCATTTCGCCAGAGCAGGACAGCAAGGCATCGATGTGCTTCTCCTTGAAGAACGGCAGCATCACAGTCTCGTCTGTGCAGTCCATATAATATCGTTCATCGGATGCCTGATGCATCGGTGCCTCCGGCACATTGCCCACCGAGACAAGCACGATGCCATGCTTTCGGGCGTAGTCCGTCACCTCGTCCACCACGGTGTTGGCCCCGAATACTGCGAGCCTCTTACCTTTCATTTGTATGGTCATGATTTAGCAATACAATTAATAACTCTTTCTATTTCAATATGCTTTTTCGTCTCTTTTGAAGATGGCCTTGACCGTCATCCAGATGATACGCAGGTCGAGCCAGATGCTCCAGTGCTGTATGTACCAGATGTCGCGTTCCACACGACCCTCCATCTGCCACAGTTCGCTGGTCTCGCCGCGGAATCCCGTCACCTGTGCCCAGCCGGTGATGCCGGGCTTGACGAAATGGCGCACCATGTACTTGTCTATCAGTCGGGCGTACTGGTCCGTGTGGGCCAGCATGTGGGGGCGGGGGCCCACGACGCTCATGTCGCCGACCAAGACGTTCCAAAATTGCGGCAGCTCGTCGATGTTGGTCTTGCGCATGAAATCCCCGAAGGGGAACTTTCGCGGATCGTCCTTGGTGGCTTGCAAACGGTCAGCATCGCTGTTTACATGCATAGAGCGGAACTTATAGCAATAGAAATCATGTCCGTCGAGTCCTGTCCGCAGCTGACGGAAAAAGAGCGGCCCGGGACTTTGCCTCTTGACAATCAATGCGATAACGGGCATCAGCAATGCGGTGGGAATCAGGAACAGGACGGATAAGAAAATATCCATCAGTCGCTTGAATATCCTGTTCAGCGGATCTTCCAACGGACTGGTGTAGGTGGTCTGCACTTCGATGTCATCGACCAAAAGGGTCTGCAGGCCAAGCTTCTCCTCGGCAACCGGCACGTAATAGAATTTTGACATGAAATGGTTGCACACGCTTGCCGTTCGCACGATCAAGTCACGCTCTTTGCTCGACACGCAGAGATAAACCTCATCGCCCAAATGCAGTGACTCTGGGTGGGACAGCAGTGTTTCGAAATCGCCGACTGTCCCGTCACTATGCAGTCCTTCTATATAGCCATAGTTGCTGCTCACTCTGTAGCCATACGAAGCGTTGCTGACAAGCTTATGATAGACTCTCTGCAGCTCCCGGTCTGAACCCACCAGCGTGACACTGCGCGTATTGTAACCCTTTTGGCGCAGACACTTCAACATCCAACGTTCCATGAATCGCAACAGGATGAGTATCAGCAACATGACGATGGCCGCACAGAACAACTGCCATCCCAACTGGAAGGTGAAATGGATGGCACGCAGCATCAGGTACGATAACAGCATCTGCGTCATGACGAGGAAAGTGCAACGCTGCAGGATGTCATTGGCGCCCACAACACGTTCGTGGATGACCGTGGGAAAACGCCATTCTGCAATCAGCATCGCAACCATGCAAACCATCATAAAAACACGCTTCGTCCCTTCACTCCAGGTCTCGGAATTCGGAATGAAACGGACAGTCACGAGAAGGAGTGCCCATAAAACAACAAAGTCGCTGGCCATCACCAGCAACTTGACGAGTCGGTTGGTATAATTGTTATTTCTTATTCTCACTACCATGGTTCACCATTTTCCACACAATTCGTGACAGTCTCCATTAAACCATCCGAGGCCGCATTTCCTGTAGTGCACAAGGGATGCGGATCCAGCCATCTTGTATAAGCACGCGATGCAGAACGAAGCACTACGTGTACACGTACAGACAACTGTTTGCCGTAGTTATTTCAGAATGTTGGTAATCAGCGTGGCAAGGGAAATCACAATGCCTGTCGCAGAGAGCGCCAAGGACGTTATCTGACCGACATTGGCGTTCTGGGACTTCACCTTGTTGGGCTCCACATAGACTACATCATTCTGCTGGAGGTAGTAATAGGGTGAATTCACAATGTTGGCGTCCGTCAGATCCAGCGTGTGGATCTTTTTCCGGCCTTTGGCGTCCTCGCGCACCAGTTTCACCCGGTCGCGCACGCCATAGATGGTCAGGTCGCCCGCCAAGGCCAACGCCTCGAAGATGGTGATCTTCTCGCGCGACACCTGGAAGCTGCCGGGACGGGTCACTTCGCCCAACACCGAAACGGAATAGCTCGACATACGGACTGTCACGATAGGATTCTCATTTTCATTCATGTAAGGCTTGATCTTGCCTTGGATCAGCTGTTCGCAGGCGGATTTCGTCAGACCGCCGACTTGCAGCGTGCCCACCACCGGGAATTCGATGCAGCCGTTGTTATCGACTAGATAGGCTTGCAAAACAGGTTGAGAGGTCGAATAGCGGCTGGTCTGATTAAGCGCGGTAGGGACAGACAAGTTGAAAGGAGCCGCGGCCTCAGGGTCGGTCGTGCTCACCGTAATCGTCAGCACATCCTTGGGCATGATGCGCGCATCATAGAGGGAATCGCTATCCTCGTTTGTGATATTGTCGCTATTTTGCAAATAGGCAATCTTCTTCATGCTGACACAGGAGGACATCAACAATACGGTGACGCAAAGAATTGCCATTAGGGAATAATGCTTCATATCTTTTTAGTTTTATAAATTTACACTTAAAATTGCCACCAGCGTTTTTTCTTTGGAGGGGCTGTATGGGCGTTGTCCGACTGGGAGAGAGCCTCGTCGATGACATCTTGCCACGTTTGGTGCTGGCTTATCATCTGGTATAGGGTGCCCCAGTCTGGAAGTCCGCCAAGGTTACGGTCGTCGATGAACATATCGGCCTTCAGTTTCCGGGAAAAATGCGGGTTGTTGCCCGTTGTCTCTTCAGGGTAGTCGCGGTTCACGGCATAGAATTCCAGGCCGCGTTCCCGGCACCACCGGACGGCGGCGTCCAACAACTCGCCTTCTCTCACGGACCACAGAATCAATTTGTGTCCGTCCTGGCGGAGCATTTTCAGGGTATCGACGGCAAAGGGGATCTCCTCGCCGATGTCTGGATATTTGTGCGTGACGATGGTCCCGTCAAAATCCACTGCAATGATCATGAGGTTAGGGGTTAGGATTAAGGGTGGAATGGTTAAGATGCCATAATAGGGTTCCTTGATTTCTGGTTTCATACAGGTCGGATATCCTGGACGGATATTTCCGTGAGGACATAATGCCTTTCGCCCATCTCCATTTTCAGGACGATGTAGGAGGTGTTCTCGATCCGCGCCAGCTCACCCCGGAGGCCTATCAACGGCCCCCGCGTGATTTCAATCTCCTGTCCCAAGGATAGCTGTTCGGTGGTGATCGTCACCGGGTTGGGGGCGTTGTCGAGGACATAGCGCAGCTGTCGCATCTCCTCGTCGCGGACATGAGCGAAAACCCGCTTCCCCATTTCCTTGTCGGAGGCCGCCCTGTTAATCATGAAACGGTAGATGCCGGGAAATTCCAACAGGATTTCCCAAAGATGGTCTTCTGTCGTGCGGATGAAGATCTTGCCGGGAATCATGATCTTCTCCACCACTCTGCGGTTTCGGCTGGCGTAAACCTTGGTCTCTTTCAGACTTGCCACATAGACATCGTACTTCTTTTCAAGTGATTTACGGATAGTACGCTCCCTCGTGGGCTTGCACTCGGCGATGTACCACTTTTCGTCAGATGTGGGAATGCAAGAACCTCTGTGCAAGTCTGCACAATTCTGACCAGTGTTTTTACCCCCCCCCATTTCCTGAATTTTTAATAAACATTATTGGGAGTTCAATAATAAGTCCGCTTGAAAAGTTGAAATTGACGATTTTTTGCGTGTAACACATCGACAATCAAATATTGATTATAATGAAAATCACTTTTTCAAGTGGACTCTATTAATCTATAATACAACATCAGATCTGTCGCTTAGGGAACGCTTTTGATTATGTCACCCGTTATGTCAGGTACGGCAAAGCCCCAGCCTTTATGCAGGATTGCACGGCTCTATCGCTGTTTTTTTGGGGGCGCAAAAATACAAAAAAATTCCACAGATGTTCCGGTAATGTAAAATGCTTCCAGGGCTCACGCATCAACTTTTTTATTTGGGCGAGCCGGTGCGGATTAGGGGCCGACGCTTCCAATCGTCGCCATACATCCGCCGGCGATTCATCCAACCGCTGATATGCAGTGCCTGTCGCGGTCGGCGAATAGGTGTTTTGTACAAAATTTAGTTATAAACAAAATTGCAAAAAGCACTAACGACCAGCTTTTTGATGATTTTTGCATTGATATTTCTATTACTCTTGCATCACTATTAATTAATCAAGTGTCGTATGGAAATAAAGCTTTTTGATTGTTTCAAGGACTTGGAGGACCCGCGCAAGCTCACCCACATCCTGCATCCCGCCTGCGACATCATCTACATCGCGTTCGCCGTCATTCTCTGCGGCATGAGGGCATGGGAGCACTTCGAAGATTTCGGCAACGAGCGGATAGGGTTTTTCGCGAAAAGGCTGGACCTGTCCCACGGCATCCCCTCTCACGACACTTTCGACAGGTTTTTCCAAACCATTGACAGCAAGGTGTTTGCAAGATGTTTCGCGAACTGGGCATCCGCCGTGGCGGGTGAGGTGGAAGGCAAGGTCGTCAGCATTGACGGCAAGACCATTCGTTGCGCGAGCAAGATGTCGGACGACACACTGCCGATCCACATCCTCAGCGCCTGGGCCGACGAGAACCGGATGGTGATCGCCCAGCTCAAGCTCGAGCTGATTCGGTGTGTTTTTTTTTGCGAAAAAAGGGCTTCAGATGCAGCTAAAAGGCAAAAAAACAGCTAACGCCACAACATGATGCGGCTCAATGCTCTGACACTTGGTTGTTTGGACGAGTTGATGCGTAAGCCCTGTTGTTTTTGGGAGGACAACAGGGACAACTTGGACAACCTGCTTGCAGCATAGCGTAACGGGGGTACTGGGGCGGGTATGTAGCGGTGGGTATCATGGCGCGAAGATAGGAGATCACCGTTCCACCGCTTTCCAGCTCTCGACCCGGCGCGTCTCGGAGGAGAAGTTCACCCCGATTTTGTAGAGCTTGCGCGGGTCGTGGGCGAAGGACAAGGCGTACTCCCTTTTCTCAATCTGCGCCAACGCTTCCTCGGCGGATTTATCCAACTTGAACTCGAAGAGGTAGATGTAGTCGGCGGTCTGCACCACCATGTCCATGCGGCCGTCGGAAGTGTGCCGTTCGGTTTCCGTGTAGAAGCCCACCATCTTGAAGATGAGGCTCACGGCGTTGTGGAAATAAAGCTCGGCATCGCCCGCCAACTGGTAGTCCTGTCCCGCGAATAGCGATTCCAAACGCCTCATGAATTTGTCGATTTGTCCGGCCCTTACCGCTAACACAAAATCTTTAACAAAACTATCCTGACCTTGGCTGGCGGGAGTATAGTATCGGAACAGGAAACGGGAAAAGCCACGCTCCACCTCTTGGTTCGGGAATCCTAACCGATAGGTGCCAAACTCGGGATCGTAGCCTTTTATGGTGAGATAGCCACTTTGATAGAGCAGTGGGGTCGGGTTGGTGTCGATAGCGTCCAAGCTGCCTAACAAGTCGGCTGTCGCTTCTTCGCGGGTGAGCTGCTCAAGGTCGTAATTGTTGCGTTTCAGAACCTCCACCAGGAACGTGGGCGTGCCCGACTGGAACCACTGGTCGCCGAACTCCTGACTGTCCATCGCATTCAACAAGCTGAAAGGATTGTACATTCCTGTGCTGTTCTTGCTGAAATGGTAGCCGTCGTATTGCCTTTTCAGTTTCTCGTAGCATTCGTCTTTGCTTATCCCGTTGGTTTCCGCCATTTCCCCAACCTGCACATCCAATTTGTCGCGAATCTCTTGCTCCGTGATACCGCAAATCTCCGCGAATCTGTCATCCAACGATATGTCTTTCAAGTTGTTGAGATCGCTGAAGACGCTCACTTTCGAGAACTTGGTCACGCCGGTGAAGAAAGTGAGACGGATGTAACTGTCCATCGTTTTAGCCACCCCGTAGAAACCTTTCAGAATCTTGCGGTAATTGTCCTGAAGTTCGTCGTTGCCGATGGTCTGCAGCAGCGGCTTGTCGTATTCATCCACCAAGATCACGACTTGGCGGCCGGTTTGTTCGTATGCGCGTTGAATGACCC
>Ga0247609_10007491_pt1 | contig 10383 bp, 9 predicted proteins | sample 172DNAGHGlowgp2_FD_193487 | JGI IMG/M metagenome (GOLD analysis project Ga0247609, IMG submission 193487) | Sheep rumen microbial communities from Palmerston North, Manawatu-Wanganui, New Zealand - 1728 DNA GHGlow gp2 | ecosystem: Host-associated > Mammals > Digestive system > Stomach > Rumen ...
TTTTTGATATAGCGATGGTGCCATATCCCTCTTGGTACATCTTGAAGGCTTTCGCCCATTCTTTTTTTGTGTGTTTCTTATACATGAAAACCCCGAAAGTTGTGTCCAACTTTCGGGGTTCACATCAGGTTGCCCGGGACTTTTAAACTCGAATTAGGCCGCCGCGAATCTCGCGGCTTTTGCCGCTACTTGTTGAACTTCAGCGTTGCCTTCTGGCTGCCCTGCGTCACGGTGGCGATGTAGCTGCCGGCCTTGAGGCTGCCGAGCGGTACCCAGCGTGTTCCGAGGCTTACGTTGACGTTCTTGGAAAGGACTTCCTTGCCGTTCAGGTCGAAGATGGAGACCTGTACCGGAGCGGATGTCTTGGCGGTAATCATCAGCCCGTTCTTGGCGAACTGCATGGACAGGCCGTTTGCCAGTTCCTTCTTGACGGTCGGAATGGACATCTGCTTCACGTTGACCGCATTGGCGCTGTCGCCCACGATGACGCGGATGGTCTTGGAGATGGCGTCAAGCACGTCGGTTTCTGCGGCAGAGGCCTTCACCAGGATGATGGCATTCTGGTTGCCGCCGACAAAGCTTGTTCCCGAGATGCTCAGGTAGGGGGTCGAGGCTTCGTAGTTCTCGCCGTCGGTATTGAAGGTGTATGTAATCGGGGTGCCCAGCAGGGTCTTTTCGGGAGCGACGCCTGTAGAAGACGTCTGGCCGCCCATCAGGTACTGGTTCGTGAACTTGTTTGAAATCTTGTTCTCGCCCTTGCGGTAGGTCACCGTGATGGTGTCGTTCATGGCCCTGTAGCCAGTGACCGCCGGAGCCGTAGCCACGATCTTGGCTTCGCCGAACGACTTGAAGTGGTACATGATGGTCGTGCTGGCTTCCTTCTGCGAAGAGGAGCAGTAGGTGGCGTTCTTGCAGGCGGCCGTCTTCACGTCAACAATGTCCGGGTTGAGGGACTTGATGGTGTAGGTGGCGCCTTCGAGAGTCTTCTTTTCGGTGCCGAGCGTCCATTCAAACGTCTTGGTGCTGGAGTTGGTCTTGGAGAAGTCCGCACCGCGGCCGATGGAGCAGGGGTGGGTCTCCGCATCATTGTAACGGCAGTACATGTCGGCGAAGTTCGTGATGGTCTGGCCCGCGACGCTCTGGATGGTCACGACGCTCTGGCTTCCGTCGTTACCCGTGAGGATGGAGAAGCCTGCACCCTTGATGGAGAGGGTCGTGCCGGATACGGTGACGACATTCTCGTTGCTGGAGGTGTAGGTACAGCCCGACTTGAGAGCGTTGGATACCTGTCCGTCCGTTTCCTTGGCATAGGCCGGCTTGAAAGCGCAGCTGCCGGTGTTCTTGCCCTTGGTGAGGGAGTCCGGCCAGGACTGGGCGTACTTGGTAAGGTAATTCTTGACCAGGCTGCCGGAGGTGCTGTATTTCGCAGTGGCAAGCAGGCCCTGGGAAGAAAGTTCTTCGCTGCCGTCGAACATGCCGGAGGTTTCCTTGCCGTTCGTCTGGCGCAAGCTCCAGTTACAGTTGCTAATCTTGTTCTGCTCCATGAAATTCATCCAGTCGCTCGTGGCGCCCTGGTCGGCGCTGCCGGCGCCATCGGCATTGACGGTACCCCATTCGGTAATGAACACCGGGCTGCCGCTGCTCTTGGCCTGGGTAATTCTGCTGCCGAAGCTTCCCACCTTATGCGTGCCTGCATAGAAATGGAACACGTAACCTACGTTCGTGCCGTTCACGCCGCCATATTGGGTAAGCTGCGACCAGCTCGGCGTACCCACGAGCACCAGGTTTTGCGTATTCTTGCGGATTTCGCCCGTAATGGCGTTTGCGTAGCTCTGGATAGTGCCCCAGCCGGTATTGACGGGCTCGTTATAGATTTCGTAGATGACGTTCGGGACGTCTTTGTACTTGGCAGAAACGGTCGAGAAGAAGGTCTTGGCCATCGACTGCTCGTATTCGGCGCGGTGGCTGTGCCAGTCGATAATGATGTAGACGTCGTTCTCGATGGCTGCCTCGACCATCTTGTCGACGATGGACATGTAGCTCTCGGGAGCGGTAGCGTAGGAGTAGCCATGGAACAGGGAGTCGGCGGAATCAACGCAACCGTTGGATTTCTGGCTCGTACTGGAATAGCAGGTGATACCCATGGCAAAGCGGAATACGTCGATTTTCAGGTTGTCGACTGCCCAGGAAATCACGTCCTTCTTGTAGTACGGGAGGCCGGTGGCATCGGACCAGAAGAGGCTCATGCCGCGGAGCATCGCTTCCTGGTTGTTCTTGGCACCGATAAGCTTGCCACCGCTAGTATGGATGGCACCGTAGTAGCTGACCGGGCCGATTTTCATGGGCACGGCATTGACGGCCGCGGCGAACGTCGGCAGAGCCGCAAAGGCTAGGAGACAGGGTATCAGTTTTTTGAGTTTCATAAGCAAAATCCTGGATTTATATAAAGAATGTAATAATAAATAAGTCAGATGTTCTTTAGGGGGGTCTTATTTCTGTTTACTTGTGAATACGCAACGTTTTAGAGAAGGATTTGTCGGTCAGGCGGAGAATATAGGCGCCATGGGCGTGCAATAGCGATTCTAGCGCGATTTCCCCGGAACCGCTCAGGCTCCTGGTGGCAATACGGTTGCCGTTCAGGTCGAAAATGGTGAGGCGAGCGTCGGAAGAAAGCCCCGCATAACGGACGGATTTCCCCGCCAAGTCCAGGGAGCGTCGCGAGAGGGCGACCTGCGGGATGGATACGGCGTTCGGGTTGGTGTAGTCCGTAACGAGGTTCCCGTCGGCATCGTACATCTCGAACATGCGCAGGTAGAGGCTTCCGTAGCCGCTTTTTTGCATCTTGGGCTCAAATTTGAAGCCGCGGACCGCCTTCATGGCGTCATCGCGGTTGAGAACGTTGGTCACCCAGGTGGGAACCACGAACTTGCCTTCGACAAAAGCGTCGTAGGCGGTGCCGAAGTTCTTGGAAGTCATGTCGATGTCCAGAGTCACGTAGTCGTCGCTGGGGTGCAGGTACACGCCCGGTTCGCCACCCTCGTCGCCGTTGTCAATCGTCTGCTTGTCCAGGATGGCGAAGCGGATGATGCCTTGGCTCTTGTAGTGGATGCGAATCTTGGCGATGTTGCTCAAGTCGTGGTAACCGTTGTCTTTGTCGAGCGAGAGGGCTATGCCTGCAAACGGGTACTGGAGTTCGGCTCCGGCCTCGTAAGTGGGCTCGGGGGCGATTCGGAACTCGATGGCCGCATCTGCGGTTCCGTCTTTGTGCAGGAACACGCCGGAGCTTCCGGAATCCGGATACATCTTGGTAACGCCGAACTTGTCGGCGTAGGCGCCCCAGTCGGTGTAGCCGGAAATGGAAATATTGCTGTTTACGGGTTGCAGTTCGCCATCGGGCATGCTCGGCATGCGAATGGAGGTCTTGGTATATTTAGTAAGCCCGTCCATGCTGTTGAAGTTGGGCAGGTTACCGCTCATGGTGAGCATGTAGAGAATGTTCAGCGTGGCGGGGTAGTAGGCTTCGCCCTTGGCGGTGGTGGGGGTCTTCTTGCCGACCGTGTTCGCGAGGACGTCGTAGACGGTTTCCAGGTAATGGCCGGGATCGTCTGCCGAGGCCATGGCGAGCCCGAGCCCGCCGGCGTAGGTCGAGGTCACGAACATGTTGTACGGCGAGGTCCCGGTGAGGGAGTAGCCCGGCCAGATGAGGTTCGCGTTGCTGAAGGTCGACTTGTCGAGCCAGGGGACAATCTTGTCGTTGATGGCCTTGGCTTCCTTGATACCGTACCAGTAATAGCCCCAGGCCAAGCGCCAGGGCGTTCTTGTGGCGTCGTCGTAGAATCCGCTGGAACCGCCGGACACCTGGCCTGCGTTGGTCGCCTTGTGGTCGCTCCAGCTGCACCAGTCGGGCATGAGTCCCGTAGTGGCGTTCTGGCACTTGGACATGTGGTCGAGGTTGGTGGTAATGGCCGTTTTCCAGAAGGAGTCGTTCGTGACGTCGTAGAACAGCTGGAAGGCCGCCGGGAAAACGTAGCTTGAATTCAGGCCCGGATTCCAGTTGCTGCCCGCCTTTACGCGGCCGTCGCTTTCCATATCGTGGGACTTGATCCAGTCGATGAGTTTCTTTGCCTTGGTCATGTACTGGTCGTTGCCCCACTGCTTGGCCGCCATAATCAGCGCAAGCGCCACGTCGAGGTCCGCATCGGTGGCCGAACCGTCGTCCGCCTTGCCGTTCTGGGTGTTGATATGCCAGTTCATGCCGCTTTCGCTGCCCGACTTGGCGTATTTGTTCCAGAATGCGTACAACTTATCGAATTCGCTCTGGTGGTCGGCCTGCGTGCTCGACATGTACACCATTATGAGCATGCCGTAGGCGATACCTTCGGAGACGGTCATCTCGGCGCTGTCGTTGGGGCTGATGACGCGTGCGGTTCCGTCGCCCATGTCTTTGTACCAGGCCCCTTTCCAGTCGTCAAAATGGCTCTGGATAACGGAGGGGTCCACGTAGGTGGCCGTGTGGCCGAATTTGTATGTAACTTGTTGAGGGAAAGGGAATTTCGGTGCAGCGAACGCCGTCGAGACGAGCAGGAGGGCTGCCGTAAATAGGAGGGAAGAAAATTTGTTAAATAAATACACCATAATAGGAAAAATAGATTTGGATAAACGAATTTTGGGGGGCTTGAAAGTAATAAAAAAGTTATGTTTGGGCTGTTTGTGATTCAGCACACGATTCCGGTGGGGGTTCCGCTTGACGTAAATCACAGCCTTAAAAGGGCGTTTTGTAAAAAAATAGGAACCAAGTGCTGTTTTTTGGCTTTTTTCGCCATTCTTTGACTTTCCCATGAACTTCCAATTACAGTTTTTTTACTTTCATGAAAAAAAATCTTGCAAAAAAGGCCAAAAAAAAGATATATTAAGGGCAAATCGCCCTACCCGGGCATAAACCATTAACAAAGAGAGAGACTTATGAAAAACAAAATTCTTACTGCCGCCGCCGTTTTGGCAGCCGCCAGCCTTGCTTCTGCATTCAGCTGGGATGGTGCCGCGAGCGAATACTTTGTGAATACGGGCCTTGACAATGGTACCGAAACTGCCGGTTACTGGTACAGCTACGCCGACGACGCCGATGGCGGTCTGTCTGCTGTGGAATGGCCGGTTCCGCTTGGCAACGAATACTCTGATGAAGCTCTTGACCCGGTCATCGACCACTGCGGCGGTGTCTGCGGTAACTTCACCCTGAACGCCGGTACGCTTGAATACAAGCCGTTCGTCGGTATTGGTTTCAACGTTGCTGGTACTGCTACCGCTACTGGTGGTGCTGCTACTACGGCCGACGCTACCGCTTGGGGCGGCGTCTGCATTACCTACACGGTTGATGCTCCTGCTACTCTCGAACTCGGCCTCGGTGACGACAAGGACGCTTCTATCGGTTACGATAACCCGTTCGTTTCCCTCCCGAAGTCCGCTTCTGCTAACGAAGTCTGCACCCAGTGGGCTGGCTTCAAGCAGGCTGGTTGGGGCAAGGGCAAGGTTTCCGGTGACGAAGCCGGTGCCGCTCTCGCTGCTGTGAAGTTCAAGATCCAGGCTGCCGATGGTACGACTGGTTCCTTCAACATCACCAAGGTGTCCTCTGTCAACGAGACTCCGGCCATCAAGGCTCAGGCTGCTGCCTCTGCCGTGAAGGCTTCCCTCTCTGGTCGTACTCTCTCCTTCGCCGGCATCAAGTCCGTTGCTACCGCCGAAGTGATGAACCTCCAGGGCCAGGTGATGCTCAAGGGCACTGTCAGCTCTTCTGCTTCTCTCGACCTCTCTTCCATCGACGCCGGTGTCTACATGGTCCGCGTTGCTGGCAAGTCCGTCGACTTCAGCCAGAAGATCATCCTCAAGTAATTCTACTTAGGAAACGTTCTTAAAATGGGAGCTGCCTTGGGGCGGCTCCCTTTTTCATGAAAACGTGATATGTTGCATATTTAGCGATGGATGGGCGCTATTTTTGGCTGTCATGCTTTCGGATTTGCATTTTTGAATGTATATTAGAGCATGGAAAATTAACGAGGATTTTATGAACACTAAGAAACTTCTCATACCTGTACTTTGCAGCCTCGCTTTCGGGCTTGGTGCCTGCGGTGGCGACTCTGCTACAGAAGCCGAACCGGTCGTCTCTCCTTTCGGTGGCGTAACGCCCCCGATGAGCGAAAGCGTTCTCAGTAGCACCATCCTGTCGAGTGCGTCTGTTCCTCCCGTAATTAACGGCCAGACGGCTCCGCTTGCCAGTGTGGCTAGCCTGACAGTTCCCGCGAACCTGTATACGGATTGGAAGGCTTTCCATTACGTGACGTTCGAAGAAGAAGCTGCGTACTACGGCTCTGTCGCTTCCGGTTTTAATTACGTGTTCTCCGCGGCCTACCAGCCTGCTGCACGAGTTGTCTGGTCTACGGCACAGTCGACTCCGTATTCGGCGCAGTGCAAGGTTGACGACACGTCCAAGCCCGCCATGAAGTTCCGCGGCTGCACCGTGTCCGAAGGCATTGGTTACGGCATGCTCATTACGGCCATGCAAGATGATATCATCGCGTTCAACTCCCTGTGGAACTACTCTCGCGCATTCAGGGCGTACAACAACCAGGCTTTGACTCCGTGGTTGACGTTCTCGTTCCACTTCAACGAAATTGACCTTGGTAGCGCGACGGACGCCGATCTCGATATTGCCACGTCGCTTTTCCTGATGTATAACAAGACCAATGAGGCCGCCTACTTGAACGACGCGTTGGTCATTGCCCGTGCTATCTGGGACAAGGAAGTCAAGGACAACAAGCTCCTTTCGGGTGATACTCCCATGTGGGATGGCACCAAGGGTCCGATTGTCTACAACCTGAGCTACTTCTCTCCGGTGGCCTTGCGCCTGTTCGCAAAGTACGATACCGGCCACAACTGGACTGCCGTTCTCGATGCCATGTACACTTACATGGCTTCCATCCAGGCCAAGGGTACAGGCGTGTTCCCGGACTGGAGCACGGAAACGACTTCTGTGAACCCGCCGAACAATGCTGCGGGTACCGAGAAGAGCGGATATACCTACTACACCTTCAACAAGGAATCCGTGCGTATCCCGTGGCGTATCGCATGGGATTACTACTGGTTCCAGGATCCGCGCGCCCTTGCGGTGTTGCAGACGCTTAACCAGTTCATTGTGGGCAAGTCTGGCGGCGACCCGACTTCTGCGGCCCTTGCCGTCAACTACTCTTGGGATCTGTCTATCGGTCCTGACAATGCAAGGAATACGGCGGTTCCGGCTCAGTGGCTTGCGGCCTGGTGTGCGACGGGTATCGGTACGAACCCCACTTGGCTTGAAGCTTGTACGACGGCGCTCAATGCGAAGACCGTGTCCAACACGGCTAGCAGCTACTTCCCCGATATTTTGCTCATGATGTACAGCCAGTTGCTGAACGGCAAGTACATCCGCCCGGCAATTTAGGATAATCCATAGTTTGCTCGAAACCCCGGACGAAAAGTCCGGGGTTTTTGTATATGGGCTCTGCTTGCGCAGAGCCATATTGTACGCCTCGGTCATGTGCAAATGAATTTGCCCACGACTCTCGGCTTTTGTATATTTTTCCCCGTATGGAAAATGATTCTTTGAATACGGCGGTGGATTCCGTCGGTGTTGCTGCGGTGGATTCGACGGCCATGCCGGATTCTACCGCTCCGGAGATGGTGATGCCCACGCCCGAGCAGTTGGGCATTTCGATTGTGTCGGGGCCGCAGGGCGGGATGCCCGCGGTAACAGTGGGCGATACGTTCGAGTTCCCGGTGACGGTCAGCTGGAGCGTGCAGGGGAGCGCCCTGCTGGTGGTGCCCACGGGTTCCGCAAACGCGAAGGGACTTACGCAGGTGGGCATGTCGCAGGAGTCGGCGCGCTCCGTGAAAGACGGCAAGGAGATTGCGTCGATTACGTTTACGTACAAGATTGCGGCGCAGGATACGGGCAACTTGCATGTCCCGGCGCTGCGCTTTGAAATCCCGACGCAGATGGGGCAACCGCTTGATTTGCGTAGCGAGAGCGTTGATGTGCGCGTGAACGAACCGTTCAACCCGCTGCCGATTGTGGTGGGGCTCGTTGTGGCGTTGCTCGTGCTGTGTGCGGGCCTGTGGCGTGCCAAGCGCCGCGCCGCCGCACGCAAGGCCGTAGCCGCCAGGAATGCTGCACAGGATGCTCTGCGCGAGAAGATGATGGTCCTAAAACAGCGCGTGAATACGGCGGACAGCCGCGAATGGTTGCTGGAACTTGAAAGCATCTGCAAGGAATACGCGGCAGAAAAGTTCGGCCTCGCCGCCTCCGCGGTGAACCTCGATACGCTGGTAAAAGACGGCAAGCTCGAAGGCTGGGAAACCCTCGTGGAAGAATTCGCTCACGCCCGCTACGGCGGCGGCAAGCGTGACGGCTTCGAGAACAAGGAAACCTGGAAGGGCGCCATGAAGCTCTTGGGCGTTTCCGAGGACGAAGAATAGCCGGGTTTCAATGAAAATCATCCGGGTAACAAAAGAAAGCGAGCGTGCGGGTGCGTACTATGTGCGCATGGCAACGATGATGCGCAAGCACCAGATTCCGCTCGAAGCCGAAATCGATTCGCATGACGGCGAGAATTGCCACTACATCCTTGCGCTGGACGATATCTACCCGGTGGCCACTTGCCGCTGGTTCGAAGTCCGCGAGGGCGTCGCCGAAATCGGGCGCGTCGTGGTGCTGCCGGAATACCGCGGACAGCATTTAGGCCAGGCCGTTGTCGCCGAGGCCGAGAAGTGGATGCGCGAGGCGGGCTTCAGGAAGGTCGAGATTTCGAGCCGCGTGAATGTCGCGGATTTCTATAAAAAAATGGGCTACCGCTTCAACGAAAGCGGCAAGGCCCATCATGACACGTTCGAATGCGTGTACATGGAAAAGGAACTCTGATTCCTTTGTCTGTTATGCCTTCCAATGCTTGAGCTGCGAAAGGTGCGAGTCGAAGAACTTGCGCCTTTCTGCGTCGGGGGTGTTTTCGGGGTTCGGCATGTGCGAAAGCAGGAAGTCTAGCAGCGTATCCTTGTTGCTGTAGGTGAACTTGCCTTCAGTGTAGCACCACTTGCAGTAGTCTTCGTTGAAATTTCCGTCGAGTTCGCGGCTGATCATGGCGTCATCGCCGAGAGGCATGCCGCAGCACTGGCAGAAAAGTTGCCTCGGGGCGCCCAGCAGAGTGTTGATGGAGACGTTGAATTCGCGCGAGAGCACCTTGAGCATTTCGGTGTTGGGCTGCGTTTCTCCCGTTTCCCAGCGGCTTACGGCCTGGCGCGTCACGTTGATGCGTTCCGCGAACTGCTCCTGGGTCAGGTTGTGCTTTTCTCTAAGGCTCTTTAAAACATCTTGAACTTGCATGGGGTCTCCTTTTTGTCTATGCCGCAAATATACCTACGCAGCTATGCGAAGTCAAGAAACACGCTGTTGCTTTTTGTAAAAAGTGGACGGGACGAAGCTCGATATCAGTGGATATCCATCTTCGAAAACAGGTTCAGGACTGCCACGCCGGAGATGATCAGGATAAGTCCCACGATGGCGCCCAGGTCGGGCATCTGCTTGAAAAAGAAGATACCGCTGATGGTTATAAGCGCGATGCCGAGCGCCGACCAGGTGGCATACGCGATGCCGATGGGGATCGTGCGCAAGCAAAGACTCAGCAGGTAGAGCGACGCCACGTAGCAGACGAGCGAGGCGATGGAAGGGACGAGCTTGGTGAACTGCTCCGACATCTTGAGGAGCGTGGTGCCGGCCGCTTCCGCAACAATGGCGAGGATGAGGAATACGTAGTTGAGCATAGGGAGAATATACAAATTAATTTTTTATATTACAATATTGAATACGTGCAATCCATTAAGGAATTTTATATGCCGAGTTCTGAAAAGTTTCGTGACAACGTTTTGCAGCAGTTCAAGGGCGAGCTGCGCGTTACCACCCGCAAGATGATGGGTGAGTACATTCTGTATGCCGACGGAAAAATCTTCGGCGGGATTTACGATGACCGCCTGCTGGTAAAGCCCGTGGCCGCGGCCTTGGCGATGCTCCCCGGCGCAAAAAAGCAACTGCCCTACGACGGCGCAAAGCCCATGCTGCGTGTGACTAACGACCAGATTGAAGACGGCGATTTGCTGGTTCGCCTGCTCGATGCGATGCTGCCGGAACTGCCCGCCGCAAAAGCGAAGAAGAAATAAGTTCCGACGGATGTGCTTATCAACGGGGTGAGCGCCGGCCGCGATGTGATTTTATTTGTCAAACAGGTCCGAGTGCGTTCCTGTGCGGACAAGTTCCAATATCAATACATCGTCTTGTTTACGGTAAACCAAGAGCCAATCCGGCTT
>Ga0247609_10007492_pt1 | contig 10383 bp, 19 predicted proteins | sample 172DNAGHGlowgp2_FD_193487 | JGI IMG/M metagenome (GOLD analysis project Ga0247609, IMG submission 193487) | Sheep rumen microbial communities from Palmerston North, Manawatu-Wanganui, New Zealand - 1728 DNA GHGlow gp2 | ecosystem: Host-associated > Mammals > Digestive system > Stomach > Rumen ...
AAAAGATGACTAAATGGATGAAAGATTGTAAATCTACGGATCCTGATGATGTTCAGTCATGGACAGATTTACTTAATGATTCTCATGTATATTGTCGTGAAGAAGATGAATCAGGAAAAGCTACTGGAAAATGGTTCAGGATTGTTGGGATTGAAGATCATGGAGATAATGTGACACTTAGAATTTGTAAGCCAAATGGTAAGATTGAAGTATGAATAATAAAATACAAACATATTATGTAGATTATAATGCTGCTAAGCTATTAAGAAAGTTTGGCTTTAATGTTCCATGTGAATTTTATTATGAATGGTATCCTCATTTTTGTGGAGAGCCGCTTGGTTGTGATGAAGAATATGAATTGACATCTGAAGGAAGAAAAGATGAAATAACTTATAAAGAGTTAATTCAGAGAATGTACAATACTAATGATAGTTTTTCAAGTAAGAAGCATTGTTCTTGTCCATCATTAGATATTGTACGTGATTGGCTTTTAGAGAATTTCAATATTTATATTTCTCCAAAACCATCTCCAAAAGATAATAAGATATTTTGGCTATGTGAAATTTGGAAAATTCATGATGAATATATTGAATTATTTAAAACTTTACCATATAATAAAACTAACATTAAAGCATTGGCAGATGGAATTGAATATGTTTTAGATTATTTGAATAAACATAAGAATGAAAGAAAAAAAGATTAAGAATCTACCAGAAGTTGGAAAAGAATATCATTTTTGGGATGATGGCAAAAAATCTATGAGTCGTCATTATATTTGTCGTATTGAAAGAATAGTAACTCCAGAAGAGGCAAAGAATATTATTGTACAAACTCCTGATTGGGATCCTTATACTAATGAAACTAAAATGGTAGATGTTTCTTTATATAATCATTGGTTATGTGAAGTAAAACATTGTGATTGGATATATAATGAAGATACTGATTTCTTTATTGAAGCTTCTTGTCCAACATATGATGAACATAATCTTTGGTTTGTAAGAACTAAAGACAATGGTTGGTTTTCTATGGATATTCAAAATGGTTGGCAAAGTGGAGATTTAGATGTCAATGGAAAGATATTTGAAGATGTCATAAAAGAGCTTGAAGAAGATGGTGGAGATCCTTCAGGATATTATGAAACAACTTATGATAAACATTAATTATGAAGAAACGTAAAGGATTTTTAGGAGAAGATTATTGTTTTGAAGATTATTGCATTACAAAATGTGACAAATTTTGCAATATATACATAGGATCACTTGATTGTCATAAATGTAAAAATTTTATTTCTGAATCTGAAGAGCCAGGTGCAGTTATAGTGAACTGTAAGTCTTAACTTTTCTATATTATAAATTATGAGTAATATTATAAAAAGATTTAAATCAAAATTAACATATAATATATGGAGTTTTTTCTGGTATAGATCACCAATATATATTTGTCTTAATCCATTTAAGATATTCAGATTTTGGTGGGTTGCTAGAAGAGACTTTATGAAGCCTATTATAATTAAACATAAACTTAAAAGAGGAGATTCATTAGATTCAGATTATTTTTATCTTAATACTAATGTAAATAATAAATGGCTTCATATTGATTTCAAACCTTGTGAGTGGAAAAGTAAATTTGGAGATGTAAGATTTGAATCAGTTCCTTATATAATTATTGTATTATTCAATAAAGTATGGATATGGGGTTTAGAAGCTCCTCTTTATGAACAAAAAACTCCTAATGAACATAATTATAAACATTATTGGGTAAGAGATAATATGCTTTATTGGGAAAGTATTCTTGGATATAATATACTTTATCATAAGAATATTATAAAGACTTATCAGAATAATATATGGACTAGGAATTATCATGTAGAGAATCTTAAAGATGGAGGATATCATAAGCTTGAAATTCAGAATACTATTTTCCAATCATTAACACAAAGAGGAAAAAGAATAATAAAAGAATATTATGATTTCTTGAATAGAGTTCCACCTCCAGATAAAAAATATAATAAAGAAAATGAAGGATCCACAGAAAATAAAGAATAGTTTTTTAGATCTTATAAAAAAAGAATATAATGCAAAAGATATTCCGTTTGAAGATGTAAAGAAAATAATAGAAAGAAACCTTAAGTCATTTCCTTTATGTAGATTTAATGAATATAAGATTTTCAATATAAAATACATGAAATATATTATAGGATTTGACAGTAGTTATAATATGATTATATTTTATTCTGATGGAACTTTTACAGAAGGATTTAAACAAATAGATATTATAAGTCTTCTTATACAAGATAGTGAGAAAATAAACTTATTTGAAAAAAGAAAAAAAGAAATAGAAGAACTTGTAGAATATTTTAAAAAAGAATTTAATAAAAGAAATATATGGTTTAATAATTATAATGGAACTAACAGTAAATGTAATGAAGTTTGATACTCCTAATAAGTCTGGAAGAATATATCCAAAATTTGTTATGGAAGAAGCTGTCAAACAATTCAATGAAAACAAGAATAAATTTGGTACATTTGGAGAAATAGGACCAACACAAGCATCATCATCTGTAGAATTAAGTCAAATATCGCATAAAGTAAAAGATATGTGGATAGATGAAGATAATCTTAAATGCAATATAGAGACATTGAATACACCAAATGGAAATACATTGAATGCTTTATTAGAAAGTGGAGCTAAATTAGCAATAGCACCAAGAATGCAAGTAGACATTCAAGAAGAAAAAGATGAAGAAGGAAATACTATATTAAATGAAGATGGTAAACCTAAGACTTATATAAAAAGTGCTAATATAATTAGTGTTGATATAATTCCAAATGAATATAGGACTTTTGAAGACAATACAATAAAAATAGGAGAAACTTAATGTTTCTCCTTTATTCTTCTAATTTTATATTATAATATTTATAATCAAATAGACCATTTAAACAATATATACATACATATATTTCTTGTTTATCTTTAAATAATTTTAAAGCTTTATCTTCTTCAAAATATGTAATGACTTTATCATCTTCATCAAAAAATCTAAATACATCTTTATTATGTTCTTTACTAAATGGATTATCAATAGTATAGACTTCTTGTATCTCACCAGTATCAACTATCTTAATTTTAAATGGTAATTTTATTTTTTCTTTAAATCCATTTAGATCAAATTGATATTCTCTTTTAACATTCTTAGAACTAATTTTAAATTTCTCTAAAATATAGTTATTTATTTTTTTCATAAATCATTTTTATGTATATATATTGTTTCTGATTTATCATATGGTTTTCCATGTAGATTCATTATTACAGTCCAAACCCGATCTTTCTTTTGTATTAATGCTATAATACCACCTAAACCAAATGATGTTATAATATTTCCTTTATTATCAAAAAATTTCCAATATGGTCTACCACTTTTATTTATTTCATATTTTTCTATTTTATATACTTCTTCATATTCATTATGATCTGGTAATACTATTCTAAATGGTAAACTTATTTGAATATTTTTATCTAAACCATCATCTTCAAATTCATAATATTGATTTTTGATATTTTTAGATGATAGTTTGAATTTCTCTAAAATATAATCATTTAAAGATGATAATCTTTCAGTGTTTGAAATATAGTTATTTAAATTTTTCATACCATTTAGGTGGATTTTTTTCTAAAGGACAATGAAAAAATATATTTTTCATAGATTTAACATTATTAACATTCCAATTTTCTAAATCTTCTTTTCTATTAAAATTAGATTGACAAAACATCATACTCATATCATTAACATTACTTACATCCCATTTGGATATATCTCCATTAAACTTGGAAGAAAAAAACATACCATTCATATCTTCTACATTACTTACATCCCATTTGGATATATCTCCATTAAATTTAATAGTATAGTCATGATTAAATAATACATTCATATTAGTTATTTTAGATACATCAATATCATTTAAATCAGCATCTTCTCCTCTTTCTTTAATAAGTTGAGTTATAATTTTAACTAATTCTTCATTTGTTTTTGGATGATAATTATACTTAGGTCCTATATTTTTAGAACTAAGTTTGAATTTCTCAATAATGAATTGATTTATTGTTTTCATCTATGTATATAAAAATTAACATAATTTTCTGGTTCATCTTTTACTTTAGCTACAAATTCTTCTACTTTATCTAAGCACATTACTATAGCCTTCTTAAAATTATCAGTATCGAAACTGCAATAAGGATCATCATCATAACTACAACTTCCTATCTTTCCTATCCAAAGTTTCCATGAACCTTCTTGGAATCCTAATAAGAAATCAATAGACAATCCAGTTTCTTTATCTTCTAATTTATATTCTATTTTTTGAAATGATTCATTATCATCTAACATTGTAACCTTCTTTTCAGGTTCTTTCCAAATAGTAAACTTAATGTCACCACGTTGTATTCCTGAAGTTACATCATCTTTTTCTTCTAAAATATATTCTCTTAAACTTTTCATTTTTTATACCATTTAGGTGGATTTTTTTCTAAAGGACAATTATCAAATATATAACCCATACATTTTACTTTTTTTACATTCCAATTAGATAAGTCTCCATTGAACTTTGAATCTTCAAACATATAATTCATATTAGTTACATTACTTACATCCCATTTTGATATGTCTCCATTAAATTTAGAATTATAAAACATACTATTCATACTTATAACATTTGAAACATCCCAATTTGAAATGTCTCCATTAAACTCGGAATTCTCAAATAGCCCATCCATATCAGTTATCTTTGATGTGTCAATATCATTCAAATCTGCATCATTACCTCTTTCTTTAATTAATTTTTTTACTAATTCTTTTAATTCTTCTTTTGTTTCAGGATGATATTTGTATTTAGTTACATTTTTAGAACTAAGTTTGAATTTCTCTAATATATAGTTATTTATATTCTTCATTTATACCATTTAGGTGGATTTTTTTCTAGTGGACAATCATTAAATATATATTTCATATCTTTAACATTACTTACGTTCCATTCTGAAATATCTCCATTAAATTCAGAATTTTGAAACATACCATACATATCTTTGACATTACTTACATCCCATTTAGATATATCTCCATTAAATTTAGAATTTACAAATATAAAAGCCATATTTGTTATCTTTGAAGTATCAATATCATTCAAATTCGCATCTTCTCCTCTTTCTTTAATAAGTTGAGTTATAATTTTAAATAATTCTTCATTTGTCTCAGGATGATAATTATATTGATTAGTTTTAATATTCTTAGAACTAATTTTGAATTTCTCTAATATATAGTTATTTATATTCTTCATTTTTTATACCATTTAGGTGGATTTTTTTCTAGTGGACAAACATAAAATATATTATTCATATTTTCAACATTACTTACATTCCATTTAGATATATCTCCATTAAATTTAGAACGACTAAACATTTGAAACATACTTTTAACATTACTAACATCCCATTCTGATATATCTCCATTAAATTTAGAATATGCAAACATACCATGCATATCTTTTACATTACTTACATCCCAATTTGATATATCTCCATTAAATTTAGAACGACTAAACATTCCATCCATAAATTTAACATTACTTACATCCCAATTTGATATATCTCCATTAAAATAAGAATCATAAAACATAAAACGCATATCTTCAATATTTGATACATCTATGTCATTCAAATCTGCTTCATTTCCACGTTCATTTATAAGTTCATTAACTACATTTTTTAATTCTTTTTTATCTTTAGGATGATAATTATATTGTTTAGATATATTATTAGAATTGATTTTGAATTTCTCGGTTATAAATTCTTTTATTTGTTTCATAATCTTTAATCCATATCATTTCCCCAAACTGGTTTGCCATCCCATTTATAAAGAAGTACTCTATCAGCCACAACATGATTATATTTATTGATTCTTGCATTAATAGGTTTTGATTTTGCTTCTTTATTTTCATCAGGTATTTCTTCAAAACTTCCATTATAATGTCCAGAAGCTAATTTCTTTGCTAATTTCTGTAAAGTAAATGATTTAGCTGTACGTTTTATGATTTTATAGAATATAGGTATAGTCATATTATATCCAAAAGTACCTGATAATATGTCTCCTTCTTCCCAATATGTAGGATCAGATAAGTCTTCTTCCTTTTGATCATTGGCATTTTTAGATGTTATTTTAAATTTTTCTAATATATAATCTTTTAAATTATTCATGATACCAACTTGGTGGATTTTTTTGTAAATTACTGCCAAAAAACATATTTTCCATATATTTAACATTACTTATATTCCAATTAGACAAATTACAATTAAAATTATAACAATTACAAAACATATATTTCATATCTTTAACATTACTTACATCCCATTTAGATATATCACCATTAAATGATGAATAATAAAACATATATTTCATATCTTTAACATTACTTACATCCCATTTAGATATATCACCATTAAATTTCCAAAAATATTCACTTCTTTCATCATATCCAATATTATAACTATTATCATATTGTGAAAATAAGTTAGACATATCTGTTATTTTGGATACATCTATATCATTCAAATCAGCATTTAAACCTCTTTCTTTAATAAGTTTAAATATTAATTTTTCTAATTCATCTTTATCTTTAGGATGATAATTATATTTAGGTCCTATATTATTAGAACTAATATTCTTAGAACTAAGTTTGAATTTCTCGGTTATATATTTATTTAATTGTTTCATGTCATATTCATAAATGGATTACTTTCTAAACTTTTTATGATTAAGTTCAATTCATCACATATATTTTTAAAGTTTATTATATCGTTTATATTTAATGAGAACCATTCTCCAACTTGTCTTTTATTATGGAATCTTGTATGAAGCATTTTCTCTAGTCTAAATGGATATTCACATTCATAATAAGATCTTATAAATAGTTCTGTTGAATTTCCTGTTTGAAGTTTTCTTACTCTTTCCTCTATATCAAGTTTCTTTGTTACTCCTATCTTAAATGTATCATTTGCTGGATCACAAATCAAATATACATATCCCATGCATTTTATTTTATATTTTTTATTTGTTTCATTATTGAAATGTTTTTCCATTTATTTTAGGTTTTTTTGACTTATCTAAATTACATTTTCCTGTAAATACATATTTATAATTTCTACAATTTTGTAAATCCCATTTTGATAAATCAATATCTAATTTCTTACATTCTTGAAACATATGAGAAATATCAGTTGCTGATTTCATATCCCAATTTTCCAATCCTTTACCTGTAAATTCTAAGCAATTCATAAACATTGCTCTAAAACAATAACATTTAGATACATCCCAATTACTTAAATTACAATCAAAAGACAAATATCCATCAAAACAATTATGAAAATCAGTTACATTACTTACATCCCAATCAGATATATCTATATTTCTACCATCTAATTGCCATTGTATACTTCCATTACAAAAAACATAAGACATATCTGTTATTTTAGAAGTATCAATTATATTAAGATCTATTATATTTTCTTTATCTTCCTTACAAATTTCAATTATTGTTTGAATTAATTCTGTTTTATCTTTTGGTTTGAATTTATATATAGACTTTACATTTTTAGAAGAAATTTTAAACTTCTCTATAATGAACTGATTAATGTTTTTCATTTATTTATTCATTTATATATTTAAAAATAAATTGTAAAAATTGAATTCTATTAAAATTTAACTATATTATTTATGTAATTAAAAAATGAATAAAATATGGCAGATTTAGCAATTGGTTTTTCCGGTAAGATGTACACCCTCTGGTCAGTTAAAGTGGCTACTCATTCAACTCCTTGGGGTTATGATGAAACTCGTCGTTACTATTCTTTCGTAAAGAATGTTTCAAAGAGTCTCGAAAAGGCCAAGGCTATGTATCCAAATGCTGAGTATCGTGAGAAGCTTAATGGTCATCGTAAAACTTTCGAAGAGTTCGAAAAACGAGTTTGGACTTCTGATGAGTTCTTTAGATTTGGTAAGTATTTCAGAGAGAGAATTGATGAGTGTGAGGATTTCAGATATCTTGAGTGGTATTACGATCAGGATATTCCAAGAAGTCAGAAACTGTACATTGAGGTTTATCTCAGAGAGAATGGATATGGTGTTGAGTACTCTGGTGACTATCGTTACTTGATTTCTCCAATTGAGATGAAGCGCCGCTATTTGAACAATGATAAGTACAAAGATATCATGAAGAAAATTGAAAATTATGAGACAATCAATTTTGCTCCAGAGAGGAATCTTAGAAGTAATGGAGAATACTATGATGAATCTTATGACATCATCTACAAGTTTGAAAACTACAAAGTCAATTATTTTGATGGTTATATTTATGGACTGCCTCTTTTGAATGGACATGCAAAACGTATTAAGTTTAAGAATCTTGAGCTTACATCTTATACTTACTCATTTAATGAGAACAATACTTTAGTGATTTCCATTAGTGATTTTAAATTGAAGAAGTAATTAAAAAAATAAGATTATGCTGGTAACATTAGATTGGATGCATTATAATTATTATAAATTCAATAAAGAGTATTTTGGTGACTTACTTCCTGCCATTGAGTTTAAGATTTCACGTTCAAAGAAAATGTGGGGATTTGCCGAATTCATTTATGATTACACCAATAGCACTGTCATTCCTGATTCTATTACCATGTCAAACTATTATGACTCTCCTGAGGAGGTAAAGCTTAATACTCTTCTTCATGAGATGATTCATATTGCTGATTACACATTCAATCCTCATCACTTCATTAAGAATCATAAGCCAGTCAGCGGACATTCTTATGATGCTCATGGGTGGTGGTTCAAACAGGAGTGTGAAAGACTTAAGAAATATGGATGGGATATCCAGAAGCATGTTTCAGAAGAGAGCCAGGCAATTTCATCATTATCAAAAAACTCTATTCGTTGTCTGAATAATAAGAAAGCCAATTGTATTGTTTGTATTGTTAGGAGTGAGAATAAAGCCTTTGCAATGAAGACTGACATCAATAAAATTCCTGATTTAAGAAAGGCTATTAAGAAGATTTCTCTTCGTCAGTGGAAAGAATTCCTCAATGGAAATGAAATTATGGTTACATTTTATAAGTCAAATAATGAAAGGCTGGCTGCAAAAAGAAGTTGTTGGACTAAGTTGACTGGTAAGAACATGCCAATCTCTTATCTTCAGGATTATCTTGACTCATATAATTGTAAGAAATATAATATTGAATATAAAATTGCTGCATAATGACTTTAGAACTTTATAAAGAAATTAGAGCTTACTTGAGAGAAGTAATCAAAGGATCACAATTTGAAAATAAGACCTATTGTGTAGGTGGATGCTGTAGAGATGAGATTCTTGGAAATGAGATTAAAGATATTGACATTGTAGTTGAGCTTCCTAATGGTGGTATTGACCTTGCTGCATGGCTTTATTCTCAACATTATACTTATGGTAATGTACAGGTATATTCTAGATTTGGTACAGCAATGTTCAAACTCAATAAATATCCTGATATTGAGATTGAAGTTGTGCATACTAGATGTGAAAAATATCCTGATGGAACTTCAAGAAATCCTGTCACTGATTACGGTACTATTCAGGAAGATTGCTATCGTAGAGATTTGACTATTAATTGCCTATACTATAACATATCTCAGGGTCAATTCTGTGACTTCTGTGGTTATTCTATTAATCATATTAAAAACCATATTATCTGTACACCATATAATCCTGATGTGACTTATAATGATGATCCATTAAGAATTTTAAGATGTGTAAGGTTTGCAACAAAGTATGGATGGGAAATTGAAAACCAAACTTATCAGGCATTAAAGAGAAATATTGACAGACTTTATATTATTTCTCAGGAGAGGATTACTGATGAATTTATGAAGATTATTAGTGATAAGAATTATTTTCATGGATTAAATATTCTTAATGATATTGGTGCATTTAAATATATTCTTACTCCTTATGATTTGAATAGTCCTAATACTCATTATCCACAACTTTATGAGTATTTGCCTAATTTGATGGTTTCACCTCTTCTCGATAATGTATATACAAGATTAGCTGTATTGCTTTATCCTTATGCACAATATGCTGAACAGATTTTAAGACATAGAAAACTTCCATCAATTTATGTAAGAAATATATGTATATTGATTAATTTGGCTGAGAAATATCTTAGTGTATTCAAATATTATAAGAATAGTGACTATCATATTAGAGAATGCCAATATAGATGTATTACTGAAGAAAGATTTAAAGATTTAATTAAAGTATTGATTACTTTGGATCCTACTTTAAAAGACTTGATGAA
>Ga0247609_10007494_pt1 | contig 10382 bp, 9 predicted proteins | sample 172DNAGHGlowgp2_FD_193487 | JGI IMG/M metagenome (GOLD analysis project Ga0247609, IMG submission 193487) | Sheep rumen microbial communities from Palmerston North, Manawatu-Wanganui, New Zealand - 1728 DNA GHGlow gp2 | ecosystem: Host-associated > Mammals > Digestive system > Stomach > Rumen ...
AACATATAGTATTGTTGGATCTTTAGAAGCTGATGTCTTTTCTAATAAAATTAGTAATGAATCTCCTATTGGTACTGCCTTAATGGGTAAAAAGGTTGGAGATGTCATATCTGTAGATGGACCTAATGGTTCATATGACGTAAAAGTTATGAAAATAGCTTAATAAATAGACATATTTATTTATGTCTTTTTTGTTGTAATTATAGAGTTTTTTAGATATAATAGTGGAGTTGAAAGGGAGAAGTGCTATGAAAAATGTACATGAAATAGAAATAGAAATTAAAGGTAAAGAATGGGAAAAAATTCTAGACGATACTTTTCAAAAAAGAGTAAAAGAAGTTAGAATTGATGGATTTAGAAAAGGTAAATGTCCTAAGAATGTTTATTTACAAAAATTTGGAATTGAATCATTATATATGGATGCTATTGATGTAGCTGTTCAAGAAGCTTATTTAAAAGCATTAACTGATAATAAATTAGTTCCAGTTTGTGAACCAAAAATGGATGTTAAAGATATTTCTAAAGATCATGTTAAATTTGCCTTTACTATTATTACTAGACCTGAAGTTAAATTAGGAGAGTATAAAAAATTAGATGTTAAGAAAGAAACAGTAAAAGTAACTAAGAAAGAAATCGAAGAAGAAGTAGCTAGAATGCTTTCAAGATTTGCTGAAATAGTAGTTAAAGAAAATGGTAAAGTTGTTGAAGGTAATACTGCTGTTATTGATTTTGATGGTTATGTAGATGGTAAACCATTAGAAGGTGGAAATGGAAAAGACTATCCACTTGAAATTGGATCAGGAACATTTATTCCAGGATTCGAAGATGGTCTTGTTGGTATGAAAGTTGGAGATACTAAAGATTTAGAATTAACTTTCCCAAAAGAATATACTAAAGAATTAGCTGGTAAAGATGTTAAATTTACTGTTACAGTTAAAGAAATAAAAGAAAGAGTTCTTCCAGAATTAAATGAAGATTTCTATGCAGATTTAGGATATCCTGATATTAAATCTGAAGAAGAATTTAAAAAAGAAGTAGAAAAAGCTATAAAGGCTCGTAAAGAATCAGAAGCTGATGAAAAATATGTTAATGAAGTATTAGAAGCTGCTGCTAATAACATCAAAGTAGAAATTAATCCTGAAATTATTCATGATGAGGTACATCGTATGACTAATGAATTTGATCAAAGATTATCTACTCAAGGAGTTAAGTTAGAACAATATCTTCAATTAACTGGAACTTCTAAAGAAGATTTCGAAAAGCAATTAGAACCAGAAGCAGAAAAACGTGTTAAAGAGCGTTACTTACTTGAAGAAGTAGCTGATAAAGAAAAAATTGAAGCTACTGACGAAGAAGCTACTAAGAGAGCTGAAGACTTAGCATCAGTTTATGGAGTTGAAAAAGATGAAATTTTAACTCATTATGGTATGGATAATATCAAATATGATGTTAAGATGAGCAAAGCTATTAAATTAATAACTGGCGTAGAAAAGTAATTAAGCAATTAATTACTTTTTTTATGTAAAGGTATATGTGTAAAGAAATAAAAAAATTCTTTTTTAATGTTTAAATTGTTAAAAAATGATATAATCCCTCTTTATATAAGCTATAAAATGGAGTTATTGAAGAAAAATAAAATGTATTTTATGAAATTCTATATTTTTTGTTGTAAAAAACATGTCAAAATGATAGACAAAGAATTGCTTAGTAATTATAATAACATTTAATGAGTTTCTTGAGGAGGCGAGACATGAAAAATAACTTACCAGTAATGCTTCTTAAGAGGATTGTCTTATTACCCCTTCAAGACGTTAGACTTGATTTGAATAATGATATAAGTAGTAGAGTAATAGATTTAGCTATTAGTAAAAATAATGGTGAGATATTAATTGTATGTCCAACCGATCCTTATGAAGAATCTCCTGATGTATCTGATTTACCTTCAGTAGGTATTATAGGAAAAATTAAGAATAAGATTGAGTTACCTAATGGTAATTTAAGAATTGTTGTTAGTGGTCAAAGAAGAGTTAAGATTGTATCTTATATTAATGAAATAGAAGATGGAGATATCTTAAAAGCCTATACAATGGATATTGATTTACCAAGATTTAATGAGGTAGAAGAAACAACTCTAAGAAGAAAGATGTTGGAGTTATTAAATGAATATATTGAAGTATCTAATTCAAGTAATAGTATTTTATCTAGTATTAAAGATGTTAATGATATTGATAGATTAACTGATTTAATAGTTACTTTTATGCCTTTTACAATTGAAAAGAAACTATTATATATGCAAGAAATTAATTCATTACATAGAGCTAATGCATTAGTATATGATTTATCTATTGAATTACAAGTTGCTCAATTAGATGTAAAACTAGATGATGCATTAAGAGAAGACTTTGAACGTAATCAAAAAGAGTTCTTATTAAGAGAGAAAATAGATGAAATTAAGAAGGAACTTGGAGAAACTGATTTAAAAGATGAAGTTATTGGAGATTATTTAGAAAGAATTAATAATCTTAAATGTGATGGTAAATTAAAGAATAAGTTAGTTAATGAAGTTAAAAAACTAGATTATACTAATGAAGCTTCTCCAGAAGTAAGTAATATAAGAAATTATTTAGATTTAGTTTTAGATTTACCATTTGGTATTTTATCTAAGGATGAATCTAATTTAGATAAGATTAAGAGTACTTTAGATTCTACTCATTTTGGTTTAGATAAAGTAAAAGATAGAGTAATCGAATATATTGCTGTTAAATCTAGAAATAAAGATTTGAGAAGTCCAATTATATGTTTAGTAGGTCCTCCTGGAGTTGGTAAGACTTCACTTGCTCAAGCAATTGCTAAAGCCCTAAAAAAAGAATTCTACAAGATTAGTGTTGGGGGATTAAATGATAGTGCTGAATTAAATGGTCATAGAAGAACTTATATTGGAGCATCTTCTGGTAAAATAATTCAAGCTTTAAAGAAATGTGGTACAAGTAATCCTTTAATACTAATAGATGAAGTAGATAAAATGGTTAAGGATTATAAAGGAGATCCGGCATCAGTTCTTTTAGATATATTAGATACAGAACAAAATAAAAACTTTATAGATAATTATATTGAAGAACCTTTTGATTTATCTGAAGTTATGTTTATCTTAACAGCTAATTATGAAGAAGATATTCCATCTGCTTTATATGATAGATTAGAAATAATAGAATTATCTAGTTATACAGAATTTGAAAAATTAGATATTGCTAAACAATATTTAATACCTAATATATATAAAGAACACTTAGTATGTAGTAAAGAAATTAAGTTTAATAATGATATTATTATGGAAATTATTAATAGATATACTAAAGAAGCTGGTGTTCGTGATTTACAAAGAAACTTAAGTACTATTGTTAGAAAGATAGTTACAAAAAGTGTTAGAGAATCTAATAGTAATATTAAAGTTACAGTTAAGAAAAGTGATTTAAAGAATCTACTTGGTGAATATAAATATGACATTAAAAATGAAGCTGTTACTAATCATTTAGGAACAGTTAATGGACTTGCATATACTCCAATGGGAGGACTTGTAATGCCAGTTGAAACTGCTTTATATAATGGTAAAGGTGATATTATAATAACTGGTATGGTTGGTCAATCTATGGAAGAAAGTATTGAAGTTGCTATTAGTTATCTAAAGAGTAATAAAGATTTATTTGGTATTGATTCAAAAATATTTAAAGATAAAGATTTACATGTTCATTTCTTAGATGGTGCTCAAAAGAAAGATGGTCCATCTGCAGGAGTTGCTATTATTACTTCATTAATTAGTTTATTAACTAATAAAGAAGTTGATAGAAATATAGGAATGACTGGAGAGATATCTTTAAATGGAGATATATTAAAAGTAGGAGGTATAAGAGAAAAAATAATAGGAGCCTATAATGATGGTATTACTAAGATATTTATTCCTTATACTAATAGTTGTGATTTAGAAGATATCCCTAAAGTAATTAAAGATGAAATAGATTTTGTTCTAGTTAAGAATTACGAAGAAATATTTAATGCTGTTTTCAGTAATTAAATATTTCTTTTTTTCATATCTTTAATTAGGAGGAATTTTATGAAACAAATAATACCATTTGAAAAGAGTATTGTCTTTAAAAGTGATGTTGCTAATATAACAAGTATTTCACTTGATCATGAGGAAAAGGTTAGTAATGGAGAAATAAATGGTGAATTTATTATTTATGGAGATTATAAAGCACATAATGATACTACAGAAGTAGAAACATTTAAATATAAATTACCATATACGACTATTATTCCTGATAATATAGATTCAGATACTGTTAGTATTAAAATTAATGATTTTACTTATGATATTTTTGATAAAGATGTATTAAAGGTATATATTGAATATATTATTGATGGGGTAGAAAGAGAAGAAATTGAAGTACTAGAAGATAAAGAGTTAGATGAAGTACTTAGTGATGTTAAAGAAGAAAGAGAAGAAGTTAAAGAAGAGTTGCCTAAAGAGGAGGAATTACCAAAAGAAGTAGAAGATGATTATGTAATGTATCATATTCATATAGTCGAAATGGAAGAAACGTTAGAAAGTATAATTAAGAAATATGATATATGTTTAGATGATTTGAAAGAATATAATGATGTTAGTAAATTAAATGTAGGAGATAAATTAATTATTCCTTATCATGAATAATTTAAATTTATATATTAAGTTATTAAAGCCATTAAAAGTAGAGAGAATAAATAGTGTATATATTTTATATACAATGGATGGAGATTATGTCTTAAAAAAATCTAAATGTGATTATAAGAAATTATATTCATATTTAAATAGTAGAGGTTTTAAAAATTATCCGGAGTTATTTGATAGTACTAGAAATGATTGCTATTTATTTAAATATGAAAAAGATTTAGAGATTGATAATAATCAAAAGATAAAAGATATTTTTAATACTGTTTCTATATTACATAATAAAACTAGTTACTTTAAAGATGTAACTAGTATTATTTATAATAATATTTATGATGATATTAATAGTAATTTAGAGTATTTAAATAATAAGTTTAAATATTTTTTTGATAATGATATTAATAACAGAGTTTTAATACCAAGTAGATATTTATTTTTAAGATTTTATTCGTTATTTTATTTTTCGATAATTGAAAGCAAAAAATATCTTGATAAATGGTTTGATATGGTTAAATCTAATAATAAGGAGAGAGTATGTCTAATACATAATAATTTAAAGTTAGAACATTACATAAAAAATGATAATGATTATTTAATTAGTTGGGATAAGTATAAGTTTGATACTCCAGTATTAGATATATATGAATTTTATAAAAATACATATTTAAATGGTAATATAGTTGATAATATGGATATATATTTAGAGAAGTATCCTTGGAATGAGAGTGAGAAGTTATTATTTTGTTCTTTAATTACAATACCTTTCGATATATCATTTGATACTAATGAAATAGACCTTTGTAGGGAGATTAGAAAGAATATTATATATTTGAATAAATCATATGAATTAGTTACTAAAATGGCCATAGAAGTCTAAAAAGTAGGTAAAAAAGGATTAGGAATTCAATAAGTAATAAAATGATATGAAATCTTAGAGGAAGTACCAAAGTTATTAGGATTTGGTAAGATATTAAAATACATAATCCTATTATGGATATGAATAAAACGAAGGAGTTTTTGTTTTTCATAGTATCACCTAATATAAAATATGTTAAAGAAACTTTAAATGTTTCTTTTTTTGTGATAAGATATATTTAGTAATAGTGTAAGGTGGTGATGATCATGAGTAAGAGATTTTATTTTGAGATAGCTGCTATAATGTTAGTTTCTTTATTATTACTAGGTTTTTCTTTCTCTAAGGAGTCTGGTACTAATAATAAATTTGCTCGTGTAGAAAGTACTATTGAAGACTTAAGAGTTATTTATGGCAATGGGAAATATATAACTTCAGAAAACAATGATCATTATTATAATATAGTTAATAAAAGTAATAAGGATGTTACTTATAATATTTATATAAATGAAATTAATGGTAATAAAGATTATGAGGTATCTTATATTTTAGATGAAGAAGAAAAGAAAGTAGAAAATAATTTTGTTACTAGTATTACTTTAAAACCTTATGGTACAGATGGAGATAGAATAGGATTACATTTAGTATTTAATATTGATAATCCTGATTTGGAATTTAAGTTAGTATTTGATGACTATAAACCAAATTTATTTATAAATCATATTATTAATGATAAGAATGTTTATAAAGATAGTGATGGTAATTATAGATATTTTGGTAAGGATGTAAATAATTATTTTAAGTATGATGGAGCATTATATAGAATAATAGGTATTGTAAATAATAAGTTATTAGTTGTTGGTGATGAAAAAGATTTAGTTAGGTTCCAAGGTAGTGATTCTAATTTTGTTACTGTTAAAGATTATCTAGGATCATTAGAAGAACATAATTTAACTATTGATGAAGCTAGTGGTAAAACTAGTTGGCTAGTAGATGATCACGATTATTGGTTAAAGGATAAAGAAAGTGATTATTATATTTATTATGCTGATAAAGTTAATGGTTTAGGTACTATGTATTATACTAAATTCTTGTATAATAGATTCGTTGAAGAAATAGAAGGCAGTTTTATTTTAGAATCTGGAGATGGAACTTATAGTAGTCCTTATGAGGTGTCTTATGAAAGTAAGTAAAGCACTAAGAAAACAAATTATTCTTGAAATTCTTGCTTTAGTATTCTTGATAGCTGTAATAGTTTATTCTATATTTGCTATTACTAAAGGTGGTAATGATAAGATATCAAGTGTAGATAATATGGTAATGGTATTAGATGATTCTAATTTTAAAGGTATTAAGCCTTATAGTGATGGTGAAGGATTAGATACTGATGGTATATCATATACAGTTACTAATAATAATGATTATGATGTTGTATATGAAGTAGTATTAATACCTAATATTCATGATGATGAAGTATTAAATCAAATTAAAATTAGTGTAGATGATTTATATGTAGAAGATTTAACATCTTTGGAAAGAAGTAATGGAGGTTATTTAGTTACTTCTAATACATTAAAACCTGGTTATACTAAGATACATTTAATTAAGTATTGGTACAAGTTAGATACAGATGTTAATGTTACTGAAAAGGATTTAAATTTTGAGTATAGATTATTTAAGAAAGAAAAATAGAATATGATAAATACTTAGGTGTATAAATAGATGAGCTATTTTATATTCTAAGTATTTTTTTTGATTTATTTTATTGGTTATATTTAATATTTGTGTTTGAATACATAGACCTGTTGTAGATGTAGAAATTATTACAAATATAGTTTTTATTATTAAAGAGAAATTAGATTTTAATAAATAGGTATATGAATTAGTTATTTCGAGTAAACTTATAATTATTAGTTTTATATATTTATTAGTTATTAATTCTATTGGTAATATATTAAAGAATATTATAGTACCCAATATATTTATATTAGTATTCATACTTTTAGTAATTGAATTTATTATGTTTATATTATTATGATTTAATGTATTTTTAAGCCCTTGTGGCTTTATTTTTATAGTAATTAAGATATTTGATAGAATATTAGATATTATTATTAGGATAGCTCTTTTAGTACCTAGTATTAATTCTGTAAAAGTATATGTAAATATTAAGGACGGATAGTTAGTAACTGCTAAGTATTTTGTTATATCTATATTGTAATTATTAAGTATATAAGCATTAGTTGGAGAACCAAAGATAGGACTTATTAAATAAATATAGTTTATTTTAGTTATTCTTTCTAAATAATAGGGAATATTACTATTAGTAATAATATCTGAAATAATAAATGTTGGAAATAGTATTGGTAGTAATTTAGTTAACCAGATATTGTATGATGCTATTACTTTTTTAGATATATCTTGATTATATTTAAGAATATAGAAAAAAAAGCATAAAATAATTGTAAAGATAAGTGTATTTTTAAGGATATTTTTCATATTATTTTCCTTATAATGATATAATTTAATAGGTGATATGATGTTTAATAAGTTATATGAAAATATAAAAGACTTTATGAAAAATAATTGGTCATACTTATTAACTTTTGGTATCATTTTAGCAATATTTTTGATTAAAATACCTTATCAGGTAGAAATGCCTGGTGGAATAATAGATCTTAATAATAGAGTTACTATAAATGGAGAAGAAGTAGAAGATACAGAAGGTTCATTTAATATGGCTTATGTAAGTGTAGTACAAGGAAGTATTCCATATTCTTTATTATCTTTTATTATTCCAGATTGGGATTTGGTTAAATCATCAGATGTTAAAATGGATAATGAAACAGTAGAAGAAGCTAATAAGAGAGATAAATTATATTTAGATCAAAGTAAGAATTATGCGATAGTAGCAGCTTTAGAAACAGCTGGTATTAAGTATGAAATAAAAAATAAAGTTAACTATGTAGCTATGGTTAGCGAAGACTCTAAAAGTGATTTTAAAGTAGGAGACCATATTTTAGAAGTAGATGGTAAAACTTTATTTGATATAAATGAATTAACTGATATTATCAGTAATACTGATGTTGGAGATACTTTAACATTTAAAGTTAAAAGAGATAAAAAAGAAGTAGAAGTAAATGCTGAAGTTTATGAAGATGAAGATAAACATTATATTGGTATATTTGTAATTACTAATTTTGATATTGATTCTGAATTAGATGTTAAGATTACTAATAAGTCTTCAGAATCAGGACCTAGTGGTGGCTTAATGATGGCTTTAATGACATATAATGCTATTACTGGTAAAGATTTAACTAATGGTAAAAAGATTGTTGGTACAGGAACTATTTCATTGGATGGTACAGTTGGTGAAATAGGTGGAGTTAAATATAAATTAATGGGAGCAGTTAAAAATAAAGCAGATGTTTTCTTAGTACCTGCTGGAGATAATTATGAAGATGCTCTTAAAACAAAAGAAGAAAAAGGATACGATATAGAAATTGTATCTGTAGAAACATTAAAAGATGCTATTGAATATTTGGAGGGTGCATGATGAATTATTACAATAAAGAAGTTGCTTTAGATATAGACCCATATATTGTTACGAATCCGTTCTTTGAAGAATGGTTCATGATTGTTGAAGATATATTATTGAATGATGAATTTCAAAAAAGAAAATTATTTATGCATCATCATAATTTATCTGTATGGGATCATTCTATTTTAGTTAGTTTTAACTCTTTTGTAGCTGCTAGTTATTTTAATGCTGATAAAAGAGTATGTGCTATAGCTGGATTATTACATGATTTTTATGAACAAGCATGGTTAGATACACCAGAATTAAGAGAATTAGATGATGGAAAATATGCTAAGAATTTAGATATTAAGAAACCATTTTTTAAAAGCCATGGTTTTACTCATGCATCATCTGCTGCTAAAAACTATGTTAAGTATTTTCCAGAATTGGAAGATAAAAGAATTACTAATTGTATAGAAAGACATATGTTTCCACTTAATATAATTCCTCCTAAGTATTTTGAAGGTTATATTATAACAGCAGTAGATAAAATCAATAGTTGTAAGGAGTTACCAAGTATAACATTTGTGGCTACTAAAGTTGGAAAGAAAGTTAAGAAAGAATTTAAAAAAATGTTTATTAACGTAAAGTAAATTATTTTTTTAGTACTTTTATTGAATTAAAAAATTAAATAATATAGAATAGATTTAGAGAGAGGAAATGAGTACATGCAAATAGAGACAAAACCTAGATACATTTTAATACTATTTTTAGTTGTACTAGCTATTCTAATCACTTTAAGTGCATAACCGATTATATCGGTTTTTTGTTTGTCTTTTATTATTATTTATTATATAATTTAATTATGATAGGGTGATATGGTATGGAAAGAGTAAATAATTATATGATTCCTATTATGGTTATTGCATGTAGTATACTTGCTTTAATAGGTTATGTTTTTTCAGCTCGTTTAGCTAATATAGATGAAAATACTCCTTTGGATAATGCCCAAGTTTTAGGTGCTTTAAAAAATATTGAAGGAGAATCTTTATTAGAAATAAATGATAATACTGGAACTTCATATTACTATAAAGGAGATAGTGAAGATAATTATATATTACTTAATAATTTGATGTTTAGAATAGTACGTTTTAATGGTGATGGTACTATTAGAGTTATACTAGATAGTGATGTATTAAATAGTAATTTTAATAATGTTGAATACGAAAAGAGTAATGCAAAGAAACTACTTGATAATTGGAGAACTATTAATTTTGGAGATGCATCTTATTTAGTAGAAGAAG
>Ga0247609_10007497_pt1 | contig 10380 bp, 7 predicted proteins | sample 172DNAGHGlowgp2_FD_193487 | JGI IMG/M metagenome (GOLD analysis project Ga0247609, IMG submission 193487) | Sheep rumen microbial communities from Palmerston North, Manawatu-Wanganui, New Zealand - 1728 DNA GHGlow gp2 | ecosystem: Host-associated > Mammals > Digestive system > Stomach > Rumen ...
ATCTTCTCGAAGTCTCTTGAAAAGGCTGAGGGCTACTCCTTGCTCTTCGGACAAATCAAGGATATGGACGGCAAGGAACTCGACGAGGTACTTGTTTCCGTCTTTCGGGCACCCCATTCCTATACAGGCGAAGACAGTACAGAGATAAGCCTGCACGGCAGTTCCTATATCGTCAAGAACCTGCTGGAGTCGCTCATCTGGGCTGGTGCACGTCAAGCCGAGCCTGGCGAATTCACCATGCGAGCCTTCATGAACGGCAAGCTCGACCTCAGTCAGGCAGAAGCCGTGGCCGACCTGATTTCTTCCTCTACTCAGGCAACTCACCAGATGGCAATGAGCCAGATGCGCGGCCAGTTCAGCCAGGAGCTCAAAGACCTGCAAGGTCAACTCCTGCATCTCACCTCCCTGCTCGAGCTCGAGCTTGACTTCAACGACCAGGATGTCGAGTTTGCGAACAGAAAAGAGCTTGCCGAACTGATGGAAAAGATAGAGAAACACATCAAAGAACTGGCAGACTCTTTCCAAATGGGAAACGCCATCAAGAACGGCATTCCTGTGGCCATCATAGGCGCTCCAAACGTCGGCAAATCCACCCTGCTAAACGCCCTAGTAGGCGAAGAACGGGCCATCGTCTCGAACATTCAAGGCACGACACGCGACCTCATTGAGGACACAACACAAATAGGTGGCATCACATTCCGTTTTATCGACACGGCAGGCATCCGCAGCACACAGAGCAAACTGGAACGGATGGGTATAGAACGCTCCATTCAGGCAGCCGAAAGGGCAAAAATCATCCTTCTCCTGACCGAAAGCAACCAGCCATTCCCCGATATTGACTTCAGGGACGACCAGATTGTCATGCAAGTCATCAACAAGTGCGACATGACGCTACCCAGCAGTTCCTACCTCTATCATCGTCAGCCAGACAGCCGCTTGTTCCACATCTCTGCAGCAAAAGGCGACGGCATGGACATCCTGCGACAGGCATTGGTAAAGGAAGTTTCCCTGCCTACTAACCTCGACGACACGCATTCCATCGTAACCAACGTTCGCCACTACAACGCCCTCAAACAAGCACTCAAATCCCTCCGTCGTGCAAAGAAAGCCTTTGCCGACCAAACCCCGACAGACCTTGTAGCCGAAGACCTCCGAGGATGCCTCCATCACCTCGGCGAAATCACCGGCAGCGAAATCACCTCCGAAGACGTCCTCCACAACATCTTCGCAAATTTCTGCGTCGGCAAATGAATGACCGTAACTCACTGACATGCAAGATGTTACATCTCTCTTTAAAAAGAAAGTAGAAGCAATTTATCATCTTTCACATTACTGAATTTCAACACTTTACGTTTTTTATTTCAAGTTATTCGAGTCTATTTATTTTCTTTTTTCTACCGTATTTCTACCGTAAAAGTACGATTTATGTCTCTGAAGCCCAACAATAGCCGACAAAAGTGCGCAATTATTGTTAATAGATGGTAGATTTCTGTTAACAAACGTATAATATTCCAGTTCGCTTAAAACTTTATTGACCCAGTTCATACTCATTCTGCCACTTGTAGACCATATTTATTTACTGTCACACAAAAGTGACATCAATAATTATGAGTAATTACAAGCATTTCAAACATTACTACAATCCATACGATAGTTTGGATGTAGAGTGGCAGCATGTTGTATCCAAGGGCTATCTCACAATTGGTGAGATTGTTTGTCTTTCCGGGTACACTAAAAGCTACATTTACCGTTTAGTTAAAAACGGCGTGATTCCATCATTAATTGAAAACGATGGTAGAAAGGTCAAATGGACAGACTTTGTCCACTGGTATTCACATCTACTAGAAACTCCCTCATCACCTATCGGAGAGTCTTCTTTTTCCATCTATGGCTTAATGAATTACACAGGCATGGGAAGGAGCTGGTTATTAAGTTTCGTGGAGAGATATAATATCAAGTCATACCATGTTGGCTGGCTCAAACGCTATTCAAAAGATGACGTTTTGAAAGCCTGGACAGAAGAATTATGTTTTATCAAACTATGGCTTAACATCAATGAGGTAGAAATGGGCTACAAAATGAAAAAGAAGGATCTGTTTAATGCTGTTGCGCAGAACATTGTACACATAAAGCATGCCAACGGAGTTATATTATTCAGCAGACAAGGCATAATCAGATGGAAGGAGGGACATTATGAATAGGGTAACAATTCGAACCAAGAAAAAATGCAAAGGAACTATGTTATCTGTGTTTTTGGAATACAATCCTGTTTTCATCAATCCAAAGGGAGAAGAAGTCAGGTATGAGTTCTTGAATCTGGAAAAATATGTAAATCCTGCTAACGAAATCCAAAGAGAGCATAATGCCATGATTGATGAAATAGCGGAGGCTATTAGATGCGACAGGTATATGCGGATGGTTAAAAAGGATTATTCCTTTATATTGAAAGGACAACTAAACGGAAGTTTTCTTGATTATTTCCGAAATTGCTGCGAATACTATGGCATCAAGTACATCTGCAGTTATAAACACTTCAAAAGATTTTGCAACAAAAAATGCAGTTTCAAAGATTTATCCGTAAGTTTCTGCGAAAAATACTCAAAATTCCTGATTAAAGAGACTGGCTGTAAAAGGAATAGCAAACTTAAACACAATACTGCAGCTGCATATTTCAACGCATTCCTTTCAGTTGTCGGACTTGCCTACAAGGACGGAATTATACAAAACAACATAGCAGTTGATGTTAAGAGAATACATTGGAATCATGACAACAAGAAAGAATATCTTGAAGAAAACGAAATACAACAATTGGAGAATCTTGATTATTCGGAAAATATAATGATTAAGCAAGCTGCACTCTTGTCTATTTATACAGGACTAAGAAGAGCCGATATAATCTATCTTGAATGGAAAGACATCAATTTACGGTACAAGAACAAATCAAGCATTAGTCTTACTATACACAAGACGAAAAAAGCAATCAGCCTACCGTTGTCTACGTCTGCAACAAAACTATTGCGTTCAATCAGAAAAGAGGGTCCCGTGTTTTTCCTGGTCTTACAGAATATATGTTGAACAAAGAGATTCCTTTGATGATAGATAAGGCAAATATCAAAAAGCACATTACTTTTCACTGTTTTAGACATTCCTTTGCTATGTTGTTATTGAATAAAGGTACTGACATTTATACGATTGCCAAACTGATGGGACATAAATCAGTTTCGAGCACACAGGTTTATGCCCAACTATCTGATGAACAGTTGCGTAAAACTGTTCTAAAATTGTAGAACGTAATAGAAAAATTAGTATACTTGAGTATATTATGGATAAGATTGGGGAACAAAATTCCCAATCTTATCTCATATTTAAAATAACATATAAAATCTCATTGGGAATGAACTTTTGCAAAAAAACATGGCATAATAGTGATTCTCAACAAAATACTTCGGGCGCTTACTATTGAGCTAACCTCATCGACAATGTAGGTCATTAAGGTGTTGACTTGAACAGTTTTGTGCACAACAGGGGGCAAAAACATGCGTAGCCACATATAAAAGTAGTAAAAAACAATAATCAGAAGGCTTATTATAAGAAACTCAATAGAGAGCAGTACCACTGTTCTCAGATGTAGTTTGTACCAAGTTTCGAACGCTTTCACTTCATACCCTTAGCATACAATCAAAACGAACCATCGGTGATAGCTAGCTATCATCAGACAATCTGATAAACTGATAATTATTGGTAGGGAAACTATTATTACACTGCTCACCCCGTATCTTACTACTTAATTTTCAACTATTACACAAAGATTATTTTTCAAGTCAGCCTCTAAATGTTTGAATTTCTTTTCTACAATCTGATTTGATTGAATATATCTTACTCTTATCCGCTCATTTCGCCCGTACGTTTTCGGATGTCTTATTGGTTCTTGAGGTATTGTTGAAATATTAGCCTCAATAGCCATTTTCTTAATATACAAAAGATTCTCCCTCGTGTTTCCATTTGCTGTAGATATTTCATCATCTACATACGAAAGTATTACACGAGACATGCTTTGAACGGACGAGATATTGTTAGTTGAAAGGTATGCCATTAGAAGGGAGTAGTCTACCAATGCACGGTTAGCCATTTCCGAATGACTCATGTTTACAGGATAGCGCTCTGTAATCCATTCAAGATCACGTATAATGGCTTGTACATTTCTATTATCCAATAATTGCAATGCATGCGAGCGAGCAACAACCAGACCTATCGAATCTATATTCTCGTCTGCCAATTTAAGAACATCCAAATATTCTTTAGAGAAAAATGGATCAAAATTGAAAAAAGCATTGTATTTATAAACCTGAAGCTTCTGAACTGTCGTAATATTATACTCTTTTGAGGAGATGTTGTCATGTAATTCCTTAATGAGGCGTGATGCTCCTTCTCCCCAATGAGCAGAAGAAGTAAAAACCTGAAGGAAAACTTTGTAAAGAGCATCGCCATACGAATACGGAAGCAGGGATAGTTTTTCTTTTACCTGCAACCACTTTTCGTAGTTATATAGATAAACCAGAAGCACAGCCCGTGTAAAAACATTCTCATCAAGCCCAAGATTATTGTCAGGATCAAGAGATTTCAAAACTTCTTGCGTTTTACTTATCTCCTGCACAAGAGTTTCCATAGTCGTTTTGCGTTCTTCTTCGTTTTCGACTTCAAACTTCTCGACTAAAATTCTTATTCTTGCTTTGTCACCTGCAAATCCCAAAGCTTTGTCATATACTTCATTTGCTTTTTGTGGATTGCTGACTTTTATCATCGCTCCCATTTCAAGAGCAGCATAAATCTTTATGTCAATATTACCACTTTCATTTGGTAAAGCTAACAATTCCTCATAATCTTTCTCTATCTCTAATATCTCTCTTTCATCGTCCTTAACAAGGCGCTGGCGCGAGGTTAATGAGTTAAGCCAAGCAGAATAGTACACCCAATCTCTTGTTTCCCCGCTCATTGCCTTTTTAAAGTATTCTAATGATTTATCATATCTACCTAATTTGAGACAATTCGCACCTGCTAGGAATTGAGCATGCCTATATTCATAAGGAGTTGTTGCCAAATCCAAAGGCTTAAGTGTTAAATAACTCAGAGAACGCTCAAAATCTTGTAGATGATAACAGCAAGCCCCCATGCAGTAATAACAATATGGAGCATTTGCTTCTGGGAACTCATTTCCCTTAAGATAACTTTCAAATTTATCAAGGCTTTCTTGATACAAACCTTTGGCATGTAGTTCCATGGCGTATGGAATCTGCCCTTTTTCTTCTTCCTCGACCTTCCTCAGCCAATTTAATGAAAGAGATTCTTTTATTATCAGATTCTTTATCTTTACTTCGCTATCACTATAGTTTACTATACCAGAAAGGTAAAGTTTCCCTTTTGTTTTGTCGGATAAGGCATCCCCCTTATCGTATGCGAGTTGTATAATGGCATCACGCAAATCTCGATCTTCCTTAACTAAACTGCGTATCGTATCGATAGGTGCAATGTCAAAGGATGTAAGATACATTTCCTTAACCAGTGAATCTACTGTTGACTCGCTCTTTTCCTCTTTATTCTGCAAGGCATAACAGATATCCCAAGTCATGCGGGGATTTCCGCCTGTCCAATAATAGATTCTGTCAATGACTTTTTGCCCAAAGTCTTGCAGTTCAGCCTTCTCTATGAATGTAGAATACTCTTTACGTGTGAAGTCTTCAAGCAGTATTTTTTCGCCAATATTGAAAGGAGAAATCTTAGGATTCTTTATAATCTCCGTCGGCTCGACTACGCCAGACAATACGTAGGTAAGTTTTTCCAGAACAGGGTAATTAACTCTACTGAAATACACGCTACGTATCTGGGAAAAAACATTGTCTGAATATGATGTACGTGTTAAAGAATCTATCTCGTCTAATATAAATACTAATTTTCCATTAACAACTTTCAGAAGGGTACGGAGTTCTTCATTATGTGCCTGTACGGGACTTTTCGTGATATTAACACGACGCATATCCTTAATCTTTTCACGAAGTGGAGAAAGGATTTCTTCATGAGTATCGATGGCCGTATCAATCAAAGTCTCAAAGCAGGCACGTTCTGACTCTGCGACATTAGACATATCAACATAAACATACAAGTCCTTCGAGTTTTCCCATTTGCGTTTGGCTCGAAGCAACAGGTTTGTCTTACCCATCTGCCTTGAGACGAGTACATACCCTGGTCTTTGCATAGCTTCTACAATACCATGCAATTGTAAGTCTGCCTTTCTTTCTACATACAGACTATCAGGGACTATCGTATATGATTTGAGCTTATAGGACATTAGAGTCTTGCTAATATAGTTCGTACCTTTAATGAGTCAACCTCTCCGTCAATACCTATCTGATGGGATTCACGGAAGAAGCCTTTGATGGGTCGTGGCAAATAGCCACACTGATTGATGAAATCTCCGATATCTTTTATGTCTGGAGTTGTTATGTTTTGTTTAATAAGTTCAATAAGCCTTATACACTCGTCTTCTGCCCATCGGTCAAATTCCAAAAATTTAACTATACTTTTTACTTTTTGCTGAAAAATTGGCACATGTGGCAAAGGATTCTCTATAGATGAAAGAACAAAATGTACTTTAGCACTCTGCCCAATTAAGGCATCCGATACCACTAGAGAAGAGAATGAACTTACAAAATCCTTAAAAGAGTCTCCTGTAAACGGAATTTCTTCTACAAGAACATACACCTCCTGACCTGTATAGTAACTGTCCAGAAGTGATATGATTCGCCTAATGCAAAGCTGATATGAAGGAGGTGCTATCGAATTTTCACCAACAATCGCGGCAACTTCAAAGTATATCCACTCAAAGATTTCTACAAGTGTGCTATTCGGGCTGATGCTGGCCATGTTCACTAAGAGTATTGGCTTTCCCATCCGATTCAATGCATGGAGTATAGCAGTACTTTTCCCTACACCCGACAAGCCATGAATCCAAAGGCTCTGACTCTCTAAATATGACTCAACAGTCTTATCGATAGCTCTTTTGACATAGAAGGGCTCATAGTCTTTTTTGTATATTTCAAAAAGTACATCAAAATGCTCTTCGTTAATATTACATGGATGTGATGAAAGTTGTCGTCCGCTTACAGAAGAGACACCTATAGCTTCAAATGCTGTTGCCTGTTCCAACACTGCTGCACAGCAATTAGCAGATGATGCAGCGGCTATCGCCTGCCGCTTGTTCTTATCCTTTCCTTTATTGCCATCCGCAAAGTCACAGATTGCCTTTACTAATATCCAAGGCTTTCGAGCTGACTCACATGCTGCGACCAAACCATTCCCCTCCATTTCACCTGCCTTAGCTTCTGGAGATTCCGAAAGTAACCGGTTACGAACCGTTTTATTATCTACAAGTTGTTCGCCTGATATGTAAAGGCCAAGGGTCATATTCTTCGTCTGGTTGTCAATACCAATATTCTCCCAACTAAGCTTCAGATTATTGAAGGCATTGAGAAGGCATTTGTCTGTCTGGTATGTCGAACCCCTCGGAATTTCCTCTGTTGCGCCCATTCGTCTTGTTTCATAGTTTCTTATAGCGCTCGAAATCACGATATCTCCTATTTGTTGTTTCTTATCGTCAAAACCGAAACAAATGCCCACCATCATAACAGCCTTGATATGTGACCATTCTTGCAAAGCAGTATTTACTGTTTGAGAGGAACCTCCTGGATTAAGGCTCCCCATCTGCAAACACTGTACATGGATGATGTTATATAGACCGACTTTGCCTACATAATAAGTATAATCTCCACAAATCACACGCATGACTGGATCTGCCATCACCTCATGGAAAGCCTTTGTCTCCATCTCGGTGGCAGTTATAATTAATATATTGAAACTCTTAGCTTCAATATCGTTCTTGTTTATATCTTGGTAAGATTTCATTTTTCCAACTCAATTAAAATACCTGGTCGAGAACATTGAAAAAGTTTTGTACTTTTACCAATCTGGCAGGAATGCATAACTTATTCCTTTTTAGATGCACGTTCACGATGTTTGAGGGCGAGATCCTGCAAGGTTCGACCCATATCATCCTTCTGCGCAAGAAGCATAATGTCATCATCAAGTTGAAGGGCGTAGAGTACGCGCAGGTAGATACCAATGGCAACTGTCGGCGCACCTTTCTCAATGCGAGCAACTGTAAGTGGAGAGCAGGTCGCACGTTCTGCTACCTGAGCCACACTGAGATTACGACGCAAACGTGCCAGCTTGATTTGCTCACCAACAGTCTGCATCTTCTGTTCAAGCTTTCTAGGAAGCTTTGTACCCATTGTTGTTTTGCTCATAATAGCATTCAATTTATATTTACGAATGCAAAGTTACAACTTTTTCTTTATTTTATGATAAGTTATACCAAAAATTTATTGCTTTTCTGAGCATTTTTAGCTATTCAATGCCTAATTTGGAACGATATTGCATACTTCCGATGCCGTAACATGACAAGTTGCTGTGATTTTATTGTATTTATTTGTAAATAATGACAATAGGATACCTATTTAAAGCAAAAAACAAAAATATCTGATAAAACATTTGGATGAATCAGATTATTTTAATACTTTTGCATCGTTTTAATGGTACTTAAAATAAAGCAATATTTATAATATGAAGACTGTTATTATATCAGGAAAGCCCATTTCGCTTCAAGAAAGGAGCAAGGCTCAGATGAAAGGCATTAGCATCGGCGATTCGTTGTCATTCCGATTCTACGATGGTAATTTTCACGGCATCGCCCTGCTTTTTGCGGAACCTAAAGGAAACATTCCTACTCCACGTTCTTTAGCATTTACCGCAAGCGAACTTAATGAAAAGTTTGGTCTGCCTGTCGTCTTTCTCCTGCACGAGTGTCCTGCATACGAAAGACAGAGACTTATATATAAAGATATTTATTTTATAGTCTCAGAAAAATATGCACACTTGCCTATGCTAATCGCAAATGAACGCATACGCAAGACAAAACAAGCTAAGGGATTAAGCCCTGTAGCTCAATTTCTTCTCCTCTTCCATCTGCAAGTAGAGAGTCTTGAAAGAAAGGCTGCTCGTGACATTGAGAACAAGGTTCCGTATTCTTATCCGAGTATTACACTTGGAATCACATGTCTTGCTGACCTTGGTTTTTGCCAAAAGATCGCCGATGGTTCAAAACGTAAGGTTATACACTTCAATGAAAGCGGAAGGTCGTTATGGGAGAAAGCTCAACCATACCTTATAAATCCAGTGGAAGAACGTGTCTTTTGTGACGATTTCCATTCTGAAAACAGTTTCCCAATCAGCGGCATCAATGCCCTTGCGCATTATACATGGCTCAATCCAGACCCAGAGAAAATAATTATGATGAGTGTAAAGCAACTAAGAGAATATACAGCTGCCGGGGCATTGATTCGCCCCAATCAGTATGATGGCAACATCATCATTGAGGCATGGAAATACCCGCCTGTCACCAAGATTGGTACGGAAACTGAATGGGTGGACAAGCTTTCATTGGCCGTTTCACTTCGTGAGGATTCTGACCCACGAGTGGAAGGTGAAGTTGAACGTTTAATAAATGATATAGAATGGAAGGATTAGAGAAATTCCGCGAAGCTTTTGAAGCTTACTCAGAGAACTACGTTATCATCGGTGGCACGGCTTGTGACATCGCTATGACCGGGACGGCAGTACGTCCTCGTGCAACCCACGACATTGATATGATTGTCATTGTCGAAAAGATGACTGCTGACTTTGCAGAACACTTCTGGCAGTTCGTGCGAGAAGGCGGTTATCGCCCAGAAAGGCGCAAGCAGTCTGAAGGAGAAGCTTCTAAGTACGAGTTGTACCGTTTTGTCAATGGCAAACCAGACTATCCCGAAATGATTGAACTGCTATCACGGCATCCTGACATTCTCGGCGAGCCGAAGGGACTGACTATTGAGCCGCTGCCTGTAGACGAGGAAACGTCAAGCCTGAGTGCTATCATCATGGATGATGATTTCTATCACTTCACCATCGACCACAGCAAACTGACCAATGGGCTTCGCCATGCAGATTCAGCTGCTCTTATCGCCCTGAAGTCACGTGCATACCTCAATCTTTTGCAGGACAAGGCCAATGGCAAGCATGTCAACAACAAGGACTTCAAGAAGCATCGTTCTGACGTGCTGAAGAACGTGGTCATCATGGAAGACAGTCAGATTACGGCTCCAGAACCAATCGTCGCTTGCATAAAAGAATTTGTCGTCTCAATCAGAAATGATTGGGATGCCCTCTCAGAGCCTCTTGCAAAGGCTCTTGACCAGGATCCTTCATTCATCGAGGCTCTGCTTGAACAATTAG
>Ga0247609_10007498_pt1 | contig 10380 bp, 12 predicted proteins | sample 172DNAGHGlowgp2_FD_193487 | JGI IMG/M metagenome (GOLD analysis project Ga0247609, IMG submission 193487) | Sheep rumen microbial communities from Palmerston North, Manawatu-Wanganui, New Zealand - 1728 DNA GHGlow gp2 | ecosystem: Host-associated > Mammals > Digestive system > Stomach > Rumen ...
GAAAATCTTGTCACGGATGCTTCGCGACGCTGGAGCGCTGGAAGTTCATATCCGAATTGCATCGCCACCGGTGGCGCACCCCTGCTTTTTTGGCATGGATTTCCCAAGCCAGGGTGAACTTGCCGCTAGTTCCATGACCCCCGATGAAATCGCTAAAATGCTTGGCGTCGAGAGCCTGGGATACTTGAGCGTCGAGGGCATGAAGGAATGTACCGGTTGCGGCGAGAATTACTGCGCGGCATGTTTCGACAACAATTACCCCGATTACGTCGGAAGCAATACCAATAAGACTCGTTGTGGATAAAGTTTTTCCACCAGAAGAGAAACTACGTAAATGTTCCCGACGTTTTCGGCCCGTTAAAATCTAACGGATGAAGTTCGTGAACACCTTCTTCTCGGCGACAGGCTGCGCAACACCAGCCTGCTTGCCGGCTTCGATGCTCTTGAGGAGCCATGCCATGTTGCGACCGAGTTCGCGCATGATCTGCACGCCTTCTTCGTCCTTGAGCACGTCTTCGGGACTGGATCCATGGACCATGTTCCAGTAGCGCGAGGTCACGAGGGGTTGCTGTGCGAATGCGGGGTACTTGTTCAGTGCATCGAGAGTGGCGCTGGTGCCTGCACGGCGTGCCGATGCGACCGTGGCGGCGGGCTTGAAAAGCAGTTCCGCTTCGGCGAGGCCGTAGAGCCTGTCGAGGAACATCAGCATCTCGCCGCTGGGGGAGGCGTAGTAAACCGGCGAGCCATAGACCACTGCGTCAGCGGACTTCAAGATTTCCTTGGCTTCGTGGACGACGGCGTCCGTTTCGCCCTTGAGCACACGGCCCCCGACAAAGAAAATTTCGGTTTCGATGCCCGCGGCGTTGAGTTCGCCTGCGACAATGTTCAGTGCGGTGTAGGTGCAGCCCTTTTCGCGACGGCTGCCATTAAACAAGACAACTTTCATGATAAACTCCGGTGTTAGATTTGGAAACGGTCGATTTCTTCTTTTGTCAACTCGCTCATCGGTTTCCCGACTTTTTCTGTGTAACGCGACAATTCCAGCAAGTTGACGTGCATTGAAGGCGCGTCCTTGTATGGGTCAGGAACCGCCCTATAGGCTTCCATAGATTCCGCAAGGATTACGGGTCCTTTAGTTCCATTCATAGGTGTATGTCTCCAAAAGTTGTTTTGCCGCTTTTTCGTTCAATATAGTGTTTTAAGATTTTTTTGATTCGTTAAATTTTAAAATATTTCGCCAAATTTGCGAAATATTCGTAAAGAACGTTACCGCGCAAGGCTTTCAAAAAAATTATTTTATTTCCGTTGTTATACAAATATGTATACTTTCGGAAATAAAACTAAGATTTTATTGTGCGGACATCACGATTTCCTCACGAATCGCTGGTTTTTGCTCTTGGGCTTGTCGGGAATTGTGAGTGCGAGCAAACCTTCCTTAACCATCGGGTATATATGCCGTGTCATCAGGTAGGCTCCGGTCAATTCGTTTTTGAATTCGTTTTCCAATTCGCTACGACTTCTTGGAACTTTGCAGAATTCTAAAATTCGTTGTTGCAGTTCTGTTAGCGGGACGATGATCTTTTTTAGTGTGTTATACAAGGTTACACGGAAAATGCCTCGCGTGCTTTCAAATTTAGGGGGCTCTAATCCGGCTTCTTCCATAGCCCGGCGGATTGTCGGTATTCCGCTGTAGCGGTTTTCTGCCTGTCCGATAATCTCAAGCGCGTTTGCAAGGTAGGGATTTCGGGTGTCAGCACCATAGTCTCCAAGCGTATCTAGGCGATTACGACCATAAAGACCACCAGGGTTTTCGACCTCGATTCTGTTTGTGAACATCCTGATTGTAATGGGGCAATTGTCCGTATGAATGCTGTAATCGCGATGGATGAGTGCATTCAGGATGATTTCGCGAATAGCGACGACTGGATATTCGGTCTTGTCTGTTCGTTCGCCTGTTTTTTCGTCGATAACGGTGCGCACTTTCATGTTGCGGATGACGAAGGCTACAGCATCATCCTTCATTTGTGGAATAGTCCCTTCAATACGTTTGTTGTCTAAAAAACGCTCTCCGATTTCGCCAATTCCACTGATTTCTGTCCCGGGAACAGCAACAGCTGTTATCCCTAGTTGAGGGAAATATCCTTGCGGATAGGCGCTGAACATGAATAACCCAGCAATAGTCGGAAGCCCGTTTGACATAAAACCTTGCAACATCATCCATCTTTGAACCGGAAGAGCGAATACATTGGGCTTCTTTTCTTGTAAGGCCAATGCGTATTTTTTGAAGGCTTCCGTTTGTAATTCTTTTTTATCGGCGCGTTCGACAGTGCGTAACTCGTCCTCGATTTTTTTCTTGAACGACTCGAAGGTGTAAACCTCGTATTCTGTCATTTGCCGGTCGCTATCGCCGACGCGTACGAATGATCCCCTGAGTCGTCCGGCTCCCTTATAAAAACAGGGTTTCTGGAAATCGTCCATTTCGGGGATTTCTGCACAGACGATAGTCTTGCGATGTAACGTTGTTGTTGTGCAAAGGGCTTTTACTGGAGGTTCCATTTGCAGACATTGTTCTGATATTTTCTTTATCAAGTCTGCAGCATCATATACGCCGCAAATTTTATAATCGTTTTCTTCGTCAATGCCAAACAGGATGATCCCGCCGTCTTTTTGATTTGAAAAAGAAGATAACGTATCGAATAATCTAGGGCAACCTCCCGCAGATTTCTTGATTTCGATATGGTTGCTTTCGCTTTTTTGCGAACAGACTTCTTCAACGATTTTCTTTAATTTATTCTCAAGCATATTTTTGACGAATCCTGTTTTCGTTAAATTTAATCAAAAATTCGTTAAAAACCAATAATTTTCGTTAAAAATTGGTATTTTTCTTTAAAAATTTGTCAAAAAAGAATGATTTTCGTTAAAAATGAGAAAATTAGGCTCATATTCCCAACTCGTCCCAAAGTTCTTGCGGAGTCGAATACGTTTTGGCATTCGGGTCGTGGGCGAGTTTTTCGCCCTCATCGATGGCGGCAAGAAGTTCCTTGGAGGGCTGTTCTGTCATTAAATTGCTCATGTCAATAAATATGCATTAAATGCATTCAAATTGCAAGTGCTTGCCGCTGCAAGGGGGGAGGTATCTTGATTTGTGCGACACTGTCGCACAAATTACAGAAAAATGGGCGCTCCCGCACATATATGTGTGGTCGGGCTATATTTTTACGCAAAATTATTTAAGCAATCGTTTCCCGCACGTATGCGATAAACTTATCTAGAGACCAAATTTCATGACGACGTTCTTCGGGATATGTCTTTATATATGGTTTAGGGACAATTAGCCTTACTTTCTCGGCTTGCATTTCATCTAGTTGGGCTACAGAAATACCTTGTTGTAATGTGCACAGATATTTATAATCGTCTTTCAGTCGATCCGCTTCATTGAGAACTTGACGCCAACGATCTTTGCATGTGGTTTTTGCAGCAAGCGAAATCAGTTTCTTTGCAGGGTATGTTAAATCATGATATGCTTTTTTAGACGGGAAAATGAAATCAGGCCTTTTATTCCCTTCGGTCAGTACCTGTTCTTCAAAAGGCAAATGGTTTCCGTCAAATATTGCAGCAAGATGATGTTCTAGACTTTTTCCTGCACGACTTTTTCTCCGATTCAAGACTTGGTTTGCCATATCGACAAATTCATCAACCGAGGGAAACCCCTTTGAAACAACGTTTCCATAACGAGAATATTCTACCGCCTTGAAAATATTGTATTCCATGTCCGTCCAATCAAGTAATTTTTTATCTGGATTCGTCAATATCAGTGATTGTGAAGAAGCCGTTCTATCACAAATATCTCTTGCGATAGCTGACATTCTTTCTGAATTAGGAAAGTCAATTCCTTGGTCATCCATATCTTGAATGAATGTCTTTATCAAATCATTATCACTTGTAGGCTTACAACTATCGATTAAGCAATTTGTTTCGTGGGGAGACAGACCAAACGCATCCAAGAATTGGTTTATTTCGTCATCTGTATTCAAAACAAAGGCTTGGTAATTATCTTCATTGCATTGGGTAAATATAAATAGAGAGCCCGTATATTCAGGTTTGAAAAAAGGCGTATGCGTAATTCTATATTCATTTCTTGTACTTCGTCCATAATAAATGAACCGAACTTCATCTGAAACAAATTCTTCATCGAAATGCCAATATACTGAAACAATACGATCTTTATTATTCCCTTTTACTCCAGGAGAATCAAATAATAAAGAGAAACTATTTTGCGGAATATAAATTCCCGATTGATGACTTTGTTTGGGATCAGTATCATTCGCAGACAAGAACTTACAAAACGTTTTCTGTCCCAACGAGGCAACTTTTATAGCATCAGAGGCATTATTTTGCATTTTATTCTAACCTCTTCGCAATTAATTTTGCAACATTTGCCATCAACGGCACAACAACCGAATTTCCAAACTGTTTATACGCCTGCCCATCGGAAACTGTTATTTTGAAAGAGTCCGGAAAACCTTGCAACCTTGCGCATTCACGCGGAGTCAATCTTCTCGGATTTTTATTTCGTTGAGCAATGAGAATTTCCGAGCCATCTTTATAGTACCTTGCACTTAAAGTTCGCGATACCCCATTTAGCGGAGCTATTCCATAGCCGAAGCCGTTTCCTGCAGCTTTATGTTTTGCAGCGTACGCTTGTAAATAACTCCACAACTTGTCTGAAAGAGTGTATTTCGAATCAGGTCTCTTCTCAAGAATATCTTTTATGGTTGGTTTCGGCTCCACAGGAGTTATTTCAAACTTAAAATCAATTGGGGTATTGAACCGTTGCCTATCAAAACCGACAATGAGAATACGTTCGCGATGTTGCGGAACGAAGTTCTGACCGTCTAGGACTTTATAGAAAATTTCGTAATCTAGTTCGTCCAATGATTCTTGAATAACCTTGAACGTATTGCCTTTATCGTGACTGCAAAGGTTCTTGACGTTTTCAAGCATAAACGCCTTCGGACGTTTCGCTTTGATAATGCGACAAACATCAAAAAACAAAGTTCCTTGAGTTTTGTCTTCAAAACCAGTCGCCCTTCCTAAACTATTTTTCTTGGAAACCCCTGCAATAGAAAAAGGTTGACAAGGGAAGCCGGCTACTAGAACATCGTGATCTGGAATTGTTTGCGCATCAACTTTAGTAATATCTCCATCGGGCATATCACCAAAGTTGTCAAAATATGTTTTCTGACTAAATTTATTCCATTCATTTGTGTAAACACACTTTCCACCTGCAGATTCAAATGCAATCCGCATTCCGCCAATTCCCGCAAACAAGTCGATAAAAGTGAACTTGCCGCTCTTGGAACTCTTTACCATCACGTCGCTCCGTGTTGAAAGTGAACGAGTTCACTCTCGTGGGAGCGGTTCTGGTCGATTCCTTTAGCCGGGATGCGGACAAATAGAAACGGCGGGGAGCCGACTCACTCCTCGCCTAGAATCGCGACATTTTCAAAAAGAATACAATATACCCGCAAAAACCCGAGCGAATACAGTACGCTCAGGGTACACTACGCCCATGCATACCATGGGTCGTTGCGAGTTATCGCCTTATTCCTTATGTATGAAATTGTCGAAGTTTCAGATAGAGGACAAGAGTATAACTCAGCGAGTTCACTCCCGTTTTGCATCTATCCAATTTTTTTGAAAATAAAAAAAGGCGTGGAGTTGAATGCATTTACCTACCTGAGGCCTTCGACTGCCCTACACAAATAAACGCAAACAACTCACGCCCCCAAAGGCCGTTTGCGTAAGGCAGACTGCTATAAAAACAATAAACCATGTAGCAAAACGATACGGCAGGCATACGCCGGTCGCAGACGTGAGCGTTCGTCTTATCCTCTGTGTATGAAATTGTCGAAGTTTCAGATAGAGAACAAGAGAAAACTCTATTTTTCAATGCATAATATAGATTATTGAAATGACGAAAGGTGACACCTGAGTGTTTCCGAGAGAAAAATGCGAAATATTTCAAAATTCTCTTGACATCTACCCCTAGAATGCTTATATTTATACTGCTCAAAAGAGCAAAAAAAACAAACTATGAAGCCCCGCCTTTTTATGCTTGTAGGCGGAAGGAGAAAAAAATGTATAGCGATGCAAAAATCGGTGGTGTTGGAATCTGGCTTGATGAAATCGTCCCCTGCCTTAAGGATACCGAAACCGGAGAAATCAAGGAAACAGTGGTGTTCAGGATTGAGAGTCGCTCGTTTCTGAAAAAATTCAATGAAAAGAACGGATGGGGAATCGACTGGATTGAGGTCCCCAACGATGTTGATGTGTTCGCACTTGCCTTGAAAGAAAATAACGAGATTCAAGGGCTTGTGGGCGTTAGAAACGATAATGGACCGAAGGCCGCGTACTTGCATTGGGCCTGCACGGCTCCGCACAACAACAAACGATTGTATGGTACGCAGCGTTACAGCGGGGTTGGGGGGCATCTTTTTGCTGTTGCCGTTGACAAATCTATACAATGGGGCTATGATGGCGTTATTTTCGGCTTTGCCCTTAACAATGAACTCCTAAATCACTATATTGGAGTATTAGGGTGCTCGCATATCGGCGCACTTCACCCGTATCATTTCATATTAGGGCCGATTGCCGCCAAAAAATTATTGGAGACGTACACTTATGAATGGAACTGAAAAGGCTGATGACATTCTGTCCGATGTGCGGATTCCGTTTTCGGCGGTGCCCGACCCATACAGGAACGCACCTCCCTGCAAGTTGAACTTGTTGGAACTGGCTCGGTATGCAGACAGGAACGGCAAGGACATAAGCGATCTTACCCAAGAAGAAATAGCTTTGTTCAAGATATAGGCTTCTAGTAAAATGAAAAAACGCAGGCTCGGATGAGTCTGCGTTTAAAGTTCTGAAGGGAGGTTCCGGCTCGGAGGCCGGAATGACATTTAAGGTGCGGGGCATTGCCCCGCCACGTTCGCATTACTTCTTCACATGCCTATGGTATTGACGCCTACGGCGTCCGCGGCTTCGGCTCAGCCATGCCAGAGAACATGTTCTCTGTCGCGGCATTCGCCTTGCACGCTATTCCTGCAGGTTGCAGACAAGTCGCTGTCGCGTTATTTTTTTACGTGCCTGTGGTACTCTTGCAAGCTGCACACTTCAAATCTTCCGAAGTCGTGCTTGTCCATGAGACCTTCAACGGTGGAGGTGAGGGCGGCGATGGTCGTGGTGATGGGGATGCCGGACACGACGGCCTTGGAGCGCATCTGGATTTGCACGCAGAGTGTGCAACCACTTGCTCGTCTAATGAAAATATGCGAGCATATTTTCGCTTTCCTCGCTTCGCTGCTTTCATTTCCGGAGAAAGCGTGATGTCGACACCCGGGAATACACCGCAAGGCGAGCGTTGCGACCGCCGAACTTGTTCGAGCGGGCATAACCGAGCCGAGGATGTTTCTGTAACTTGACGAACGGGAACACGGCTTCCTTGACGCTCACGTAAGGCACGTGCACTTCTTCGGTGAAGCCAATCTGTTCGAGGGTTTCGCCGAGCATGCAGCGGCTTGCGTAACTGGAGTATGGAGACCGTTCGGCTTACGCCTCACTCTCGCCAACACGACTCGTTAATACGAGTCGCTTATGGCTCACAGGGCACGCCGATGGACTTGGAAACGAACGGCTCTGTGCGGGAGGCGCGGACGATGCAGTTGCTTATGGGCGTTCCCGCACATATAATGTGCGGGCGGGCTATATTTGACGCCTTTGGGGAATCCCTAACGCGAATGCTGGGGAAAAATGCTACTTCAGGTTTTCAATGAAAGAATTTAGAAGAGTTTCGCTGATATGCCTTTTGGACATCCGAAGAATTTCGGCGCAAGCTAAGGCTTCCTCTTTATTCAGTAAACCGTTCTCGTTGGCGGCAATCAAAATGCCAATCGTGCCGGTAATACGCAGTTTCATCGTCGTGGCTACGTGCCTTGCACGAACTTCGTCAACAATCAAAAGATCACTCTTGTTTTCGTCGGAATAGACGATGGCTTCGCTTTCGCCAAGATCCAAGCCCGTTATACGCATCAGCATGCCGACGGCGTTGTTGTTGCTGACCGAAACCTTTTTAAAAAAATCGCAGGATTTCACCTGTTCGGCTTCATCCTGAAAATCCTGGTTTGAAGTTAATTCTTCGTAAACAGCCTCAGGCAGCAGAACCTCACCAAACAGTTTTCCAAGAATGTCAAGACGATTGATTTTAAGGAAAGAGATTATCGGAGTTGCATCAGATACGACAATCATCCTTACCTCTTGGAAAGGAGTTCCATGACGTTGGCAGCATCCTGCTCGGCTTCATCCCAACTCTGGTCAATATAAGGAATGCCCTCGCTTCCGTAAAGTTCGATAAGTTCCCATTTGGAGATGCCCAGAATTTCAGCAGCACGACCATGGGAAATAGTCTCGTTTTTGATAAACGGATACAACAGCAACGCATTGCGGCGGAGTTCGTCGCTCTTGTTATCGCATACCATAAGGTCAGCGATATCTTCAGGAATGTCCATTGTTACTGTCGGCATAGGAAACCTCCAATTCCTAATATACATTTTTCGGAGCGAAATCGCAAGTTTTTAACCTTTTCAATATTGAAATGGACCATATGAATGAAGCTAATAGAGCTTTTATGGGCGTTCCCGCACATATATGTGCGGTCGGGCTATATTGCAAGGCGCCCCGTGCGCACCTGTGGCACGCCTGCGTCGCTCTTGCAACGGCGCCACAGCGCCGCCCCAAGGGGTCACTATCCCTAACGCGAATGCTGTAATAAAAAAGTTTTCCTTGCTTGTAAGCAGTTTTGATCTGCAAGAATATTATCTTTAAATATATAATGCGGAGAAATGAATTAGAAAATATTGAATATCGAAATGACGCTATAGAGAGCTCTCGATATGGCGGAATCCTTTTAAAAGATGAGGACTCTCCGTCTTTTCCCTTTTGTTTGTTTCAGGAAGCCGCAGAACAAGAAGATAATCCGTATAAAAGTAAAATATTGTGGTTGCTTGCAGATATACTTTCTTTGGAATTTGACAAAGAAAAGAAAGATTTTATACCAATGTATTTCTTTCGGTTAGAGTATTTAGATGAAAAAGATGTGGATTTTTTAACATCCTTGCTTAACGAAGATATTAATCCTTACATAAAAGCAAGGATTGCAGATATTTTATTTTGTAAAACAAAACTGTTTCGCCCTTATGTTGACAATGCAATAAATTCATATTTGAAAATGTCGATAGGTTCCAAGAATTGGAACCTGTATTTGCAAGATGCTTGGCAAAGAGCTTTTTTCCTTATTCAAACTAGAGAAAAAAAAAGAATTGAGGAACTAAAGGGGTTATTTCTTGAATTTGTCAGAAATGCAACAAACGATGATGTGGAACCTCTTATATGGGCTTTAATCGAAGTCTTTGAAAAGAGTGATTTGGAATTACATCCTGATGTGATAGATACTTGCGTAAAAGTTATTCGATATTATATTCCTAGGATATCTTTTTCGTTGATTACATATTGGTGTAAGGCAATAGACAAAATAGGCTTAGTCAATCAAAATATTTCGGATTCACTTTATGAAGAATTGATAAACGACCGATTGCCTTATTTTGAAAAGGAAATTACACGAGATTTCTTTGTCCGTGCCTGCGAAATAAACAAGTTGATTCCATTGCTTGGAAAAATGTCAAAAAACAAACGGGCTGAATTGCAAGACAAGGCGCAATGGATGATAAAAAAATCAGAAGAACTTTATCGAATGGCAATGCAAATTGAATTTCATTGCCACAGCGAGTATGCTGATTTAAACAGAAGAAAATCTAATGAAAAAAAATTGTCCAAGCTTAATCCTGCTTTGCTATTTGGTTACTTACTTAAATCAATCGCATTTGAAAGAACAATGTATGAAAGTATAATTCATGCAGGTTCTGAGTTGAAAAATGGTTTAACTTTTATTGCGGGTTCTCCAATGAATGTTTTAAATGCTAATGGCAATATTGTATCCTCCAATTGGGATGATGCGTCTAAAAAATTACTTGAAAAGGATTGTATTGCTAAAGAATTTCAAACATATGTGTTTAAGCAGAGTGTTGAATGTCTTGAACCCATTTTTAACGAATTAACAAAAAAATGTAACCTGACATACGACAGCGCTAAGGAACAACTGCTAAATCACTCTAGCTATTTGAATGAGACGAATGTGTCAGCATGGTAGTGTCAAGGGTCTTTCGCAAAAATAGTTTGTTCCAACACCAGATTTAGGCTACATTTCCGTTCTTTCCGTCCTTTTCCTGTTCACGTTTCAGCTCGTTCTCCTTTTCCATCTCGTAA
>Ga0247609_10007499_pt1 | contig 10380 bp, 10 predicted proteins | sample 172DNAGHGlowgp2_FD_193487 | JGI IMG/M metagenome (GOLD analysis project Ga0247609, IMG submission 193487) | Sheep rumen microbial communities from Palmerston North, Manawatu-Wanganui, New Zealand - 1728 DNA GHGlow gp2 | ecosystem: Host-associated > Mammals > Digestive system > Stomach > Rumen ...
AGCCTCCGAATTACAATATACCTGAGTAAGGATATTTCCGTCGGAAAAGTGAATAATTCCCTCTATCTCCGTATCCTGCATCTTAATATGCTGAAAATCCGTCTCTTCATTATCCGCCTTTCCAACTGCCTTTGGAATGTTCAACTTTACGTTTGAATCGTGCAGGCCATAAACACCAAACGAACCAGGGCAAATGATGTCAAGGGTAAGGTTCGACTCGGGCACCGGTAAGAAGCGAACAGAAAATTCCAGCCGCTGTCCTTTATAGAGCACGTATAGAGAATCAAGTTTGATTTCTTCCGCTCCGATGGCATGATGTCGCTCTCCCTTATCATCAACCAAATAGATGCCATGACCGATTTTAAATGTAGGCCCCACTTGTCGGGTAGTCTTGAAAGTCACACATGTCGCATCCTTATCATACCTTATCCTTGCCACTTCAATTTCATTCGTGTTCGAATACAGATACGATAGTTTTGTATTGCTCTTAGCATGTACAATTGCCAATATCCCGAAAAGGGTCAAAAAAAGGATTCGCTTCATAATCAATAAAGTATACATGCCATTTGTTTTGTTAAATCTTTTCATTGTCATTTTGTTTTTGTTAATTGTACATTATTATTTTTTTGACTTGTGTCTCTTCTTTTCTTTTTCGTATGAATCATTCATTTCTTTCAGGTCCTCAGGTGACAAACTCTCATAAAAGTCAAAGTCTGGCCTACGATATTTTGCTCGCTCTTCCTGCTTGATGCCTCGCTTCAACCAATCCTTATATGAAGTCTGCATAAAGTGAACCCCATGGCCGTTTCCGAAAAACACGCCCGCTGGCTCACCAGTGTCTGCCCATATATGGACTTTAGCCGCATACACATAAATAGGCACTGTCCTGTGAGCATATCTTAATTCTACTGTGTAATATTTACGCCCATGATGTCGGGCAATTTCAAAGTTTAGGTTTGATTTCGTATCGCAAGCTACAGGCTTCACTATCTTTGCCGTTAGCGGCCCTTTGCAGTAATCTGGGCCGAAGTTCTGAGCCACTTCCATTGCAAGGCATGTCATATATTCGTCTTTCTCTTTTTTATTCATGTCAGCAAAATCGGTAGCCTGTGCATAAGAATGCTGGCAACATATCATTGCCAATATAGCGATCAATATGGTCTTATTCATAATTCATTTATTATTGTGATTCAACTTCATTAATATTATCTACTATCATAAAACGAAAGTTCATTTATTGTAAATTCGGCCTTCTATGTGGGGGATAAATATAATATGTCTCATGAGAAGAATTTTTGGGATGTCCATTCCCAATAATATCACCGGAATAATCTTCTACCAATCCAGGTATTTTATCCCTTTTTGATAATGCCAAATCCAAATCAGATGGTCCAGTTTGTCGATAACATGGGGTTGTACACGCCTCAAGAGGTGGGTGGGTATGAAATTTGGCACATAACAGATCTGGGAATTCAGGATTAGTCAAATCCACTGATGCTGTGTCGGTATAAGAAACATCAGGACCTTTTACTAAATTACTGCAAGTTATTGTACTGGTTGCTTTGTCGTAATATATATAAAAGCCGTATTCACAACAAGTCAGAGAATTTGCATGTGCTAAGGTTGAATCCCACGCTTCTTGTCTTTTTAGTTGTACGGCAGACGACTGCTTTATCTGAACAATCGTTGGGAAATCATGTTCTGTCCCATGCCCCTCATTCCCACTTCTCATCTCTCTTTCTGCACGTGTACTCAATTCTTGCCTGGAGTAATAATCATAGTCCTCATCTGCTGAGCATGAACCATAGATGGTGATACCAATCATTACTGCTACTGCCACCAGCAGGGCATACATACTTTCTCGTTTGTTTACTTGCATTGTCTTTTTATTGAGTCAAACAGATAATAAATGTTTATTTATTCTTTTTTCCCACTATTATATTTGGAGATTAAAACAGAATCTGTCCCTACTAATTCTGGATTATTGTAAATTGTCCTGTTTTAGAATCTCATGGAGTTAGAAATATTCATAAGATAATCGTTTAAATGTGTATTACCCCTTCTTGTAAGGAACAAATACATATATATAGGGCTATGATTCTGTTTTTCCATGACGATCTTATAAGCATAAGGATACTCTTTCATCGTATTATAACTACTGTTATTAACCGAATATGTTATATATCCAATCTTATTTCTTGCAGGAAATGAACATACATATATGGCATCTGCATTCGATTTTTGTGTCAGGGAATCATTTTGGTGAACAGTAGCATATTTCATCAGATACCCATCCTCGCGTCCATATTTGCGGTTCTTCTGATGAGCTTCATAGCTTGGAATATCATCAGCATTTGAGGTGATGTCTGCACTCAAATTGTCTTTAATCAATTGATGGGATATGTTTTTTGCCTGTACTGGGTTTGACATCCTTAGAAAATCAAGGAATAACATGCTTTGACCATCTGTGGACTTCATCGTTATACAACGATTATCAACACCATCCAACTTTGGACTCAATTTTATGTTGCCACCATTGTGTAGCGGGACACATTTGTATTTCGAGAATGGCAAATTGAATTCTTTCATACCATTACCTCTGATGTATGCGGTTCTTAATTCATTAACAACATCTTTCGGACAATTTTTCTGGTTATAATTATTCACCAAAGAACTTAGAGTTGAATTCCATTTCTTGTCCTTTACGTCAGTTGGTAGTTTTTGAGCTGATATATTCAATGATATCAACATCACACCTATTATTGATATTAATATTCTAATCATGTTATCGACAATCATTTGTTTATTTAATATAATCATTAATAACGACATTTCCATTAGGGCTTAAAGAAGGAACAGTATCTCCTAGTATTTCGTATGATCTGTATTTAGCACTTTGAGAATCATATGAGTTTAGTGTATAGGTTGTTTTTACATAACTACGTTCAATTGATTCGGCATTCTCTGCATGGTTTGAAATTACCAATATGCCATTTAATGAACAATTAAAGAACGATGCTCCTACATACCTGTTATACTTATTAGCAGTAAGACTAAATATTCTTACTGCATCTAACATGTCTGCCCTAGGAATACCGCTGGAAGAATAACTAGGGTAAAATAATTGCAATGTTGCATTTACAGTTTCAAGATTTAAAAGCCAATTGTACGAAATAGAATGCCCAACACAATCTTTCCATGTACAAATATGTCCAGATCCCTCAACACTACTACGTTTTTTTCTAGAGGTTTTCTTCTCAGTTAATCCTAATAAAACTTCATTCCCATTTTTATATGACGTTTTAATGAATTCATATACTCTTTCTGATATATTAACTTCTTTACCAGATTTCTCTTTTATTGACGCCTGACCGTCTTTTTGAATAATTACTGTTAGCCTAGTACGGGCTTTAGCTACTACTTCCCAATCTTTATCTGTCATGTGTGCAAAAGAAGATTCTTTTATGTCCAGATATTCATAGTTAATATCTGCACGTGTTCCATTATAGTTAATACTCTCTTCTGGATTCTCAAAATCGAACCACTCATCACTTGTACAAGCAACCATTGCCATTACTGCAAGAGTACTACAGAATAATAATTTTCTCATGTTAAAATTGTTTTTAGTTTGATTAATAATGAATGAATATATAATTATACTCCAATGTATAAATCATAATAGTATCTTGTACACCTGAAATTGTTTGTCTTTCTTTTGATTAATTTGAATTTATTGACTTTTCAAATAGTTATCCGCTTTACTTTTTACTTCATCAACCATTGGTGATGGTATTTTAACCTTCTTGTTATGTATCTTCTTAGCAATGAGTATGGCGTGTGCCTTGTCTTTCTTGCAATTATATGCCTGCAATAAATAGCTATAAGGTAAGAATCTACACGGAATCATATTGGATGCCAATGTAGCATATTTAATAACAGAATCATTCTGATGTATATTCTGATAGTTATCAGCATATAATAATGCTACGTCATAATCATATATCTCCTTCAAACATTCATGCAGTATCTGAAGACTTTCATCATATCGATTGATAAAATTAAGTTCGGCGGCATAATTATAAAGGAAGTACCCGTCATACCGTAGAATTGTATTATCATGGATTTTTTGATAGAACGGAATCATTTGTTCTGTCTGTCCTTCCAATGAGCGGTCAGCAATACGTTTCCAATTGAGTTCTGCAATGACAGTATGGTAGAGGAAATAAAAGGCAATGAATGTAAAAGATATAAAGATGATTCTGAGTGCTACATGAATCCTCTTTGGTAAATACCGTGTGAATGGTAGTATAAATAAAATAGTCATTAATATCCATACAGGAGCATATTGTAACGGATAAGAAAAAGTCGCAAGTACCGCAAACGACGAGTAACAGGCTACAACTACAGAAGAATACCAACCTCTGTGTCTTAATGCCATCGTGATAGGAATTGTAATTAATATCATAAAAACTAACAGCCCTATTATCCCAAAATTAAATGCTACATTGATAAATTCGTTGAATGGATGGGAAATATTATCGGCCAGCCAGGCAAAGCGATCTCCTTCATGTTGTTGAAAGTAATTAGCCTGTTCATACATATATTCAGACTTAAAGCCGTTTATCCCATGCCCAAGCCATATCTTATCAAATATTAGCGGCATTGATGTTTTCCAAATGAACAAACGTCCGTAAGTGGAATTCGCCTTTAATTGAAATAATAGAATTGACACACCGCAAATAAGAATGATAACCACAGATGCCAGCACCTTACTATGCAGTAGTCTCTTTAGCCAAGTAGTATCAATAGAAAGCACAACGAGAGATGACACTATTATGGAGATTATGGCGGTACGAGCACCAGAAAGCACAATTGCTGACAGGTAAAGCAGTAGCAAAGAACTGATTGCGATCTTAATGATTCTATGGCTATTTATACACCATGATACCCCTATAGGAAATAATAGCGCGAGAACTGCCGTAATCCCTGCAGGATTTTCAAAGCTACCAGTAATTCTGAAACTTGGATGATTCGAAGGAAAAATGCTGATATATTGTAATAGGCCGTATAATGCCAAGAATGCACCCGTAATGAATAAGAAATGCATAGTGACAGGTGAGCAGATGTGCCGAACCAATCCTCGCGGTTTTTTGGTTAATAGGATGAATACAATAACTACGAGCCCACCAAATATGGCAAGATACTTCTTGATGTCATTTTCAACGTTGCAGAAAGAATTTGAGGTAATAAATAAACCCAACGCATACCAACATACGAAAAGTATGTTGATTGCGTTATGTTTAATATTACTGATTCTTTCCATTCTCGAATTCTAAAACTGGATGGATTTCGTGATGTTCTGGAGATACTTGTCCAAAGCCTTGTCTCCTTCTTTCTTGCAGAACAAGAAAAAGACAATAGGCGAATGTCCTTGTTTGACCATTGCTATCTCATACACAGCCTTGTATTCGTTCAATGTATTATAATCCTTATGGAGGGAATCGGGATAATAACCTACGTTTGACCTTTGGGCGAATGAACATGCGTAAATCGTATCTGCGTTGCAGTTCTTGGCCAACCGGCTGCTTCCCGTATAGGTTTTCACATGGCTATTATAAATCTTTTCCACATCTATGTCCTTATTTCTGCCAATTCGATAATTCAATGCAGAGCTTTCCGACTGCCCCATTTCATTGGTGAGGACGTTCTCAACCAACAACTTTCTTGTGTCCACAGGTTTGTTCTTTAAAAGGGTTTTACGGAAACCTATCTGAAAGAAATCCAGGAATACCATGCAATTTCTGTCTGTTGACTTCATTGAAAACATGAGGTTGTCATCATAAATAACGTCAGGGTGTACTTTCATTCCAACGCTTCTGCAATCAGTCTTGACAGGTACACAATCAAATGATTTAAAGGGAAGGCTGAGTTTTGACAATGTGGCAAACGACTTGAACTGTTGAGCCAATTGACTTACAACATCTTTTGGACAGTTCTCCTTATTATATTTATCAATCAAGGAATCTGTCTGCACTATTTCGTTTAGGTTTACAGAGTCATTTAAAACACTTGAAGCGAAAACATCAATTATGCAAAAAGCATAAAAAACCAATGTGAATAAAGTCTTCATGTGGGATTATTTTATATACTGAGGAATAAGGGGATAATTGTCAAAATAATCTAAAGCAGGAACCGTATTGCTTTTAATATCAAAGCAATAACATATTGAATTCTTGCTATCTAATAAAGTTATTCTATAATGACCTGCTACTTTAACTATTGCTATTGTGTTTACTGCATGTCCTGGAATTTCTGCAATGCCATATATGCTAGTTTCATTAACAGGAGTTGTTTCGGTAAAACAATTTTGAGAAGATGCTGTTGAATTAAATAATTGCACTGCACGAAGAAGATTATTACGATGGATGCCACTGTCTGCATAACAAGGGAAGACCCTGCTAAGGCTATCATTTACAACATTAATATCTAAGTTATAATAGTATGCTATAGCCTCTCCTACGCAGTCAGTTTGTGTCCCTCCAGTTGGAATAATTTGTTCAGGTGAGGACCTCTTTAACCTACGTATGCGTTTCGTCTTCTGTGCCAGAATATTATTACTATTATCATAGAATTGTTTGACTATCGAAAAGAGTTTTTCCGAGATATTAACTTCCCTTCCATTGCTTTCAAGAATAGAATATAATCCATTTTTTTTAACATTAATAGTTAAACGTGCAGAGGCTTCTATGATATTATCCCAATCTTCTTTAGTAAACTTTTGAATAGAAGATTCCTTAATATCCAGATATTTATAGTCAATATCTGCACGTGTCCCATAACAGTCAATTGTTTCGTCTTGGTTCTCCAATTCGAACCACTCATCACTTGTACAAGCAACCATTGCCATTACTGCCACTGCCACCAGCAGGGCATACATACTTTCTCGTTTGTTTACTTGTTTCATTTCTCTTTTGTTTTTTATTGGCTATAATTCTAATTTGAAATTTGCATGTAATATGATTAACGGCATATTTTCATTCTTCATTTCCGTTGTTTGATTTCCTTTTTTGCATCTTCCCTCATCTGTTCAGGAAGAAGCTCCCACATATCAACAAAATACATTTTTTCTGAGTCTTCAACTCCCGCTTTTACCCATGAACGGTAAGGGATGTTAATAAAATCCAGCCCATAATAATTACCAAATATTACATCCATTGGCTCGCCTGTATCCTCCCAAATATTAACGAACGAAGCAAAGCTCCATCCTAATTCTTCATGGGTCGCCCTGTCATAACTGAATTTGACTTCATAGTATTTTCTGCCAATTAATGGCTTTTCAAAGTCTTCTGCCTCTTCATCTTCTTCGTACGTTTTTAACGGAGAAATCACGGGCACCACCTTGCCTTGAATCCATCCTGGTCCGAAGTTATTCGTTACTTCTCTCGCCAATTTCACAAGATACTCATTTCTTGCTTTCTCATTCATCTTGCTCAAGTTCTTTTGTTGAGCAAAAACTGAGCAACTACATATCAATGCAATTGCCATAATAATCATTGATTTCATTTTTCTTTAATTTAATTGTTAGGAAAGAAATGCCTTCAAACTAGTCTAATCGTTGATTGAATGCACCATATTTCGAAATTTTCTTTGTTTTATTTTTGGACATGCCTCCTCTTAATGTATTTACTTTATAATCATATAGGATACCAGGGATTCCATAATTATTGACGAATGAAATATCCAAATCTGTCGGTCCTGTTTTTCGCTTCTTTCCTGGACAATACTCTAATGTTGTATGAGTATGAAAGAATGCGCACATATCCGATGGTGGATCAATGTTAACCCTTAACCTTGCGTTTGTATCACAACCTATGGTATCCCCATAGATTGTTTCGCTAAATGAGTATTGATGACTTGCCTTATTATACCTAATGAATATTGCCAATTCTTGTCTTCCTGCAGGACTAGCAAGTGATTTTGTCTCTTCCCAAAGTACATTCAGTTTATTTTTAACGACTGTTGAAGCAAGAATCTCATCAACAGTTGGGAATTGGGAGACTTCAGGTCCCTCCATTTCACTTCTCGTCGTCCTATCCGCCAAAGTGTAGAGTTCATCTTGAGGTGAGTACCCATCAAACTCCTCATCGGCTGAGCATGAGCCATAGATGGTGATGCCAATCATTACTGCCACTGCCACCAGCAGGGCGTACATTCCTTTTAGTTTGTTTACTCTCATTGTTTTTTTATTTAAGCAACCATTGGTTGCAAAGTTAATAAAACTATTTTAATTTCACTCTATTCTTTTGTTTTTTCTTACCACCATACCACATTTCCATCCTTGTCAATTAGGAAGGCACGTTCATCCATTCCTCGTGTGAGGTCGCTTACCCACATCAAGGCTCCTTCGGGGATATTGTCATAATGGAGGACGTTGCCAGTGGCTGTCTTTGTGCCGCATGAAGTCCATTCGTTCCGTTCGTTCCAATAGCGCAACAGATAGGTGTCGCCAGGATGGATGTCGTTGTCATCCCCTCGGGGCACTATACGTACATAACCTATCTCTGTCGGTCTGCCCATATCCATTCCTACCCAGTTGCCGTCGCCTCCACCTGTCTCGAAGTTACTCAGCCAGTCTTGGTCGAAGGCTCTGAGGATGGCTGCCTGGTCGTCTGTACTACCTATCGGCATTCCTTTCACCTCTGCACTGTCTGCCGAGAAGAATGCCAGTTCAGCTATACTGCCAAAGCTGCCGTTGGGAGAGAGGTAACGCCAATAACGATAGGGCTTGTCCGCATGAATCGGGAGTTTGTCGGGCAGGTTCAGGTCTTCAATCGTATATAAGGTGTCGGCATCGGCAAAGTCGGCACGGTTGGATGCCTGTATCATGCCATGGAGCAGACGCTTGCGCATCTTTGCCACATTGTTCGATTGATAGTACTTGCGGCGGATATCCACACTGCGTTTCTTCTTTGCATTGCAGGTGATATAGTCCAGACTGCCATCGGTATGGAGTATAAACGGCAGGGAGATGGGACGGAGTTGTTCACCGTCATAGCCGAGGGCGATGTAAAGGACATTGCGTCCCATCTTGGTGAAATGGGCCTTTCCAGAATGGACGGTGCCATAGTCCACAACACTCCAGTCGGAGCCGATGGCTGTGAATGTGGCAATATATGCGTATGGCTCAACCACACGGATACTGTCAAGGAGTGTGATGTCAAGGTCGGAGGTACGAAAGTACTGGTCGGTTATATCCTTCTGACAAATCTTGAACGGATGCTTATAGGCAGACTTCTCCCTGTATTCGAGCCGTTCAGGATTGATGGCATAGGTGTTACGATAGACTTTGGGAATACGCTTGTCGGTGAAGAACGCAGAGCCAGGGTAAGACGAGACATCCCATTCGGATGTGAGTTCCTCCCCTCGGTTGTTGAGAATCGTGTACCAGTTGTGTCCGGCACGGTAGCGTCCCCAATAAGGTGTCTCGTCAATGACGGCAGGGATGCCCACACTGCGAAAGGTCAATACGGCAAGGGTCACATAGTCCATGCATGCACCAAAGGTGATGTGTGGAAGGGTGGCTGCACTGAGCATCGGATACCCTTTCCTATCCCATATTCCGAAGGGACGCACTCGCCAGTTGATTTCGCTGCGGATGGTATTGGCTGCATTGATGGTTGTCTCATAGGTGTCGTCATCATGCACCATGTTGTTGAGTCCCCATGTGAAGATGGTAGAGAGTGAGTCGCGCCACTCATCCATCTCCTGTTTCTCTACCGCCTTATAGGGCAGCAGCCATTCACAGAACTCATCAAAGGTGAGGTGACTTGCCCATGGGCGGGTCTTCCACTGTTCGAATGCCTGGTCGATATTACGTATCAGGAAGTCGGCTTTGATAACCTTGATGTCACTGATGGTGTCGTGGTCAAGGTTGGGGAAACGGGTGTCACAGATACGCAGCAGGGAATCGCTCTGCTCCTTAGGGCTTAAATCTGATTTGAGAATCTCCTTTGCTATTTCATAATAGCTGTGGATACTGTCGCTGCGGTACGAGTAGTGCTCGGGCATGTTCTCAATCAGGAACATCGCCGCTGCGAGCTTTTCCGGGTCATCCTTATAGTGGTCGAGCACCTTCTCCAATTCACTGCGGTTATCTCCCGCATATCGCAGTGCTTCGTTCCTGCTGTCTTTGCATGATGACAGCAGGATGGCGGACAGCAGTATCGCAAATATCTGAAGATGTCTTCTCATTTTCTTCGTTTGTGGTTATTTGATGTATTTAGTCTCATCGATTTGATTCCAACGGGGGAGGGTGCGGAGTGCACCCCACCCCTCGTTGACGGGGAACATGCAGTTACTACAAATGAATGCTATCTGTCA
>Ga0247609_10007500_pt1 | contig 10380 bp, 6 predicted proteins | sample 172DNAGHGlowgp2_FD_193487 | JGI IMG/M metagenome (GOLD analysis project Ga0247609, IMG submission 193487) | Sheep rumen microbial communities from Palmerston North, Manawatu-Wanganui, New Zealand - 1728 DNA GHGlow gp2 | ecosystem: Host-associated > Mammals > Digestive system > Stomach > Rumen ...
GGTTGTCCAAAGACAATCGATGGTGATTTAAAGAATGAAGATATTGAATGTTCATTCGGCTTTGATACTGCAACAAAAACTTATTCTGAATTAATCGGTAATATCCAAAGAGATTGTAATTCAGCAAAGAAATATTGGCATTTCATCAAGGTTATGGGAAGAAGTGCTTCACATGTTGCTTTAGAGTGTGCACTTGAAACTCAACCAAATATTTGTTTGATTTCTGAAGAAGTTGCTGAAAAGAAGATGTCTTTATCAGAAATTGCTAATTCAATTGCTGATTCAGTTGCTGCAAGAGCAGCTAAAGGAATGAATTATGGTGTTGCAATTATTCCTGAAGGTGTTGTAGAATTCGTTCCTGAATTCTCAAAATTAATTGCTGAAATTAATGAACTTTTAGCTGGTGCTAAGGCTGAAGCATTTAATAAATTAGGTACATGGTCAGAAAAATATGCATTTATTGAAAAAGGTTTAACAAAAGAATCAATGTCTGTTTTTGCTATTTTACCTACAACAATTCAACAACAATTATTCTTAGAACGTGATCCACATGGTAATGTTCAAGTATCATTAATTGAATCTGAAAAATTATTTAGTGCTTTAGTTAAGAATGTTTTAGAAGAAAGAAGAGCTAAAGGACAATATAATGGTAAATTTAATCCATTACATCATTTCTTTGGCTATGAAGGAAGATGTGCATTCCCTTCTAATTTTGATGCTGATTATTGCTATTCATTAGGTTATAATGCATTTATGTTAATTCAATATGGATATACTGGATATTTATCAAAAGTATCTAATTTATCTAAACCTGCTGAAGAATGGGTTGCCGGTGGTATGCCTATTACTAAGATGATGAATATTGAAAGAAGACATGGTGAAGATAAGCCAGTTATTAGAAAAGCATTAGTAGAACTTGATGGGGCTCCATTTAAATATTTTGAAGCGCATAGAAAAGAATGGGCTGAAAATACTTGTTATTTATATCCAGGTGCTATTCAATATTATGGACCAGCTGAGGTTTGTGATTTAACAACAAGAACATTAGCTTTAGAAAAAGGCACTTTCAAAGATTAAAAAATATATAATTAATTAAAATATAATAATGAATATAGCAAAGGTTTTTATAAATCTTTGCTATTTTTTTGTTTATTTAAGGATTAAATATAGGAGGAATTTATGTCTAAAGAATTTTTTTATAGATTTGGTAAATTAATATATAAGATAGATTATTTTTATGCAGAAGTAGCTAAAAAAAGTGGAGTTAAACCTAATTTAATGTGGATATTGTATGCATTAAATGATGGTGAATCTCATTCACAAAAAGAAATTAGTATATCATGGGATATCCCTATTACAACTATAAATACTATTGTTAAGGAATTAAATGATGATGGTTATGTTGATTTAATTCATATTCCAGGTAAAAGAAGAGATATTAAAACAAAGGGCATCAAATAATAAAACTAATTTTCTTTAAAATATACTATATAATATTTATATCGTAACTAATAAGTAACTAACAAATTTTAGAAAAAACAACGTAGTTAAGCCAAGTTTTAAAGCTGCCCGTATAGCTAAGCGTTAATTGTTTGATTATTATAATTGCATTAAAAGATATTAAGCAGGACTTCTCACCCTACTTTTATGTTTGTATATACTAACATTATTTAAAAGTAGTATAATAAACGAAAGGTGCTTGTTTATGATTAATTTATTAAGAAAGAAATTTATTAAAAATTATGAAAATATAAAAGATAAAGATGTTAGATTACTTCATGGTGTACTTGCAAGTATTATTGGTATAGTGTCTAACTTTTTAGTGTTTATATCTAAATTAATTATTGGTATTTTATCGTTTAGTGTATCTATTATTTCTGATGCGATTAATAACTTAAGTGATATGGCATCATCATTAGTATCTTTATTTGGATTTAAGATGGCAAAGAAAAAACCAGATGCAGATCATCCATTCGGCCATGAAAGAATAGAATATATATCTGGTTTAATAGTATCAATGATTATTATAATTGTAGGACTTGTTTTAGTAGGTACATCAATTTATAAAATTACAACATATGAGCCAGTATCTATAAGTAATAATTTCTTTATGATAAATATGATAGTATTAGGGGTATCTATTTTAATAAAGATATATCAAGCCTATGCATATTATAAAATCGCTAAAATAATATCATCAATTAGCTTAAAGGCTAATTTTAGAGATTCATTAAATGACTGTATTGTAACATCTACAATCTTAATTGCCTTTGTTATTGAATATATATTAGGTAAAAATAATATAATTATTCCATTCTCACTAGATGGTGTATTAGGTATAATTGTATCATTATTTATTATTTCAACAGGTGTTAGTTTATTAAAGGAAGAATCAGATCCTTTAATTGGTACTAAATTGAATAAGACTTATATTGATGATGTTTTAGCAGTCGTAAAAAGATATCCTGATATTATTAATTATCATGATATTATGTGTCATACATATGGTGAAAATAAATGCTATATGACAATCCATTTAGAGGTTGATAAGAATAAAACTCTAGAAGAGGTTCATGATATTATTGATGAAATAGAATATATTGTTAAAAAGGAATATAATATCGAGCTTACATCTCATATAGATCCTATTGATTTAAACGATAGTGAATTAAGTGAAATTAAAGATAAAATAACTAATTATTTAAATGATAATTATAAGGATATTACAATTCATGATGTTAGAATCGTAAGAAGAGGAAACAAAAGCTTAGTCTTATTTGATATGTGTACACCTTTTGATTTTAAAAAGGATTTAAATTATGAAATAAATAATTTATTCGAAAATAAATATGAATTTATGATTAATATAGATCATCCATATTATTAATCAAAAAGAGGTATTTTATTTAGATTTATGTTTTTTTCTTGAGTGCTTGTTTGTGATATAATATTGCATAGGGAGATTATGTTTAATTATGGATGAAGAAAAGAAAACTATTTTTGGAAAAATCTGGGATTTTTTTGCACAGCCTGGAATTAAGTTTCAGCAAAAACATCCTGAATTTTATAATAAGCATAGAGATTTAATAGGTTCAACAATTTGTGGATTTATTGGTGCTATAATTACATATTTAATATGTAGTTTTATGCCGTATGCCTTTGGTCAAAGGTTTGCAGAGATGGAAATATTAATTCCTGATATAGATATGGAGCTTGCAGGAATTAAATATGATTGGTCAATTATAGGATTTGCGATAAGATGGCGTGATGGAGAGGCTATTATAGGTGGGGGATTAGGTTATTCAATATCATATTATTTAGCTAATTATTTGAGCCATCTAGCATCATTTTTCTATATGAGAAAATTCCATAAATCAAATATTAATCCTTATAAGCAATATTTTATTGGATTAGGCTTTTGCTTTGCAACAACTATTATTACTAATATGATTAATGGATTATGGCTTCCTATTATAAATGCTAAATTAACATTTATTGAATATAATATTATTGTTTTAGGTGTAATAGGTATTGTTAATTTTATTATTGGTCATTTTCAAAATTTAATCATTTATAAGAATGATAGTAAGCTTAATAAGAAAATATTAGAAAAAGATGAAAAAAATGACTAGGTGTATTCAAATGAAAATTACGGTTATATATGGTCAAAATCATAAAGGCTCAACTTATCATATTGCCCATGATTTGGCTTTAAAATTAAATGGAGAAATTAAGGAATTTTTTTTGCCAAAGGATTTTTCACAAACTTGTCTTGGCTGCACACAGTGCTTTTTGAAAAATGAGAATAAGTGTCCTCACTTTGAAAGCTTAAAGCCCATTACAGATGCTTTAGATGAGGCCGATGTATTAATTTTTGCATCACCAGTATATGTATATCATGCAACAGGTGCGATGAAGACGTTGCTTGATCACTATGGATATAGATGGATGGTACATAGACCTGAGGCATCTATGTTTAAAAAACAAGCTATTGTTGTTTCAACTGCGGCTGGAGCTGGTATGAAATCGACTAATAAGGATATGGCGGATAGCTTATTTTTCTGGGGAGTGCCTAAGATTTATAAATTAGGTGTTGCGGTACGCGCAACAAGCTATGATCAAATACCAGAAAAAAGATTAAATAAGATTAATAAAAAGATAGATAAAATATCTAAAAAAGTTATAAAGAAAAATGGTAATGTTAAGCCAGGTATAAAAACAAAAGCCTTCTTTAGTTTAATGCGTATGATTCAAAAGAATGGTTGGAATGATGCTGATGTTAATTATTGGAATGAACGTGGCTGGAATAAAAAGAATAGACCTTGGAAAACAAAATAATAAAGAGTGGAGCTATATTTATTGATTAATGAATATAGCTTTATTTATTTTTTAATTGATAATGTTTTTTTTATATGTTAAACTGAAAGTAGTTTTTTGAAAGTGTTAAAAGGGGAGAAAAGAGTATGAATATTTTATTACAAGTAGCTGGCGTTTGCGTAATGACTGTAATATTTATTTTCTATTTTAATGATAGAAAATCAGCAGTAAAGCAAAATAGATTATATTTATATCAAAGCTTAGCTATATTTGGTTCACTTTTTTTAGATATTTTTTCAATTGTTTTAATAAATACACCAGGGGTAACCTATTCATTTTTTACATATGCTATTTGTAGACTATATTTAATTTCTTGTTTGGTTGTAGTTTATTTTGGTCTTTTATATGTTTTAGGAGACTTAAAGGAATTAAAAAAATCTAAATTAGATTTAATTAAATATGTAGCACTAGCTGTTTTAGTTTTAGCATCAGTTTTAATTTTAGTATTACCACTTGAAATTGTTTATGATCCAGAAGGATTAAATGATTTTACATCTGGAATACCTATTATCTTAACTTATGGTGGTACATTTATTTTTATGGCATTAACTTTAACTATTGCCTTTTTAAATAGAAAGATAATGTACCATAAAAGATTTAAAGCTGTTGTTATTTTTATTTCAGTTTGGGTTTTTGGTTCTGCAGTACAAGGTTTATTCAATTATGTATTAGCTGATTTAGGTATTATTATATTATCTGTTTCATTTACTGAAACATTAGGTTCTTTAGCTATTTATATCATGCTTGAAAATCCAGCATTTAATGTTGATAGAATAACAGGTGCATTAACTCATAGAGCTTTTGAGGATTATTTAAATACATGCTATAGAAAGAATAATGAAATAGAATTTTTTGTTGTAGATTATGACAGTAGTATTGCATCACAAATTATGGGCTATAATAAATTAGCTCGTTCTTTGACAAAGCAATTTTATGAATACAAAGCTTTTAAGATTTTTAAAAATGATAAAAATAATTTTATTATTGTAAGAAAAAAAGATCAAACAAAACCATTACCTTCATTAATTGAAGGATTTAAAAAGGAATTATATTTAAGAAATAACATTATTACTGAAATACCGTTTAAGATTTTTTATTTCAATGATATTCATTTATTATATGATACTCAGGATTGTTTAGATGTAATTGATTATTTAGTAAAAAATATGAATAAATTTAGTGATCAATTAACTTTAATATCTAAAGAACAAATTGATATTATACATGATAAATTTGAATTACAGAAAAAATCAGATGTTGCCTTTTCTAAAGGGAATGTTGAGGTTTATCTACAACCAATATATTCAAGAATGCATTCATCATTTAGTGCTGCAGAGGCATTAGTAAGATTGATAGATGATGATGGCAAATTAATATATCCAAAGGATTTCATTGAGGATATGGAAGCTGATGGAAGAATTATTGAGCTTGGAAAAATAGTATTTGAGGATGTTTGTAAATTTATATCTGAAAATAATATGGAATTGCTTAAATTACAATATATCGAGGTTAATTTATCTGCAGTTCAATGTATGCAGGAGGATTTAGCAGAAACATATATTGATATTATGAAAAAATATAATGTTAATCCTAAATATATTAATTTAGAAATAACAGAAACTGCTCAATCAACTAGAGCTATTTTATTAAAAAATATGTCTATTTTAAATGAATATGGTGTTTCTTTTTCTTTAGATGATTTTGGTACAGGTAATTCTAATTTAAATTATGTTATAGAAATGCCAGTTGAAATTGTTAAATTTGATAAGGAAATGGTTAATTCATTCTTTGAAAATAAGATTGCCTCATTTGTTTTAAATTCAGCAATTAATATGATTAAAGGATTAGGACATAAGATTGTTTTTGAAGGTATTGAGGAGAAAAGACAAATTGAATTATTAGAAAACATGGATATTGATTATATTCAAGGATATTTCTATTCAAAGCCTATTGATAAAAATGCCTTCTTAGATTTTATTAGAGCTAATAACTATTAATGAAAATGGTGAATAATTCACCATTTTTTTCTAAAGTTTTATACAATAAAAATATAATATAATATTTTATTATATTATCTTTTTTTTAATCGATATTTATGATAAAATAGAAACAAGTGTAAAACAATGACATTGATGGAGGGTTTGTGTTTGCATGAATAATAAAGCATTGCCTTTTGTCAATGTTATTTTTTTATAATTTAATAATTATAAGTTGGGGGAAGCTTGAATATGTTAAAGTATGAAAGAATAATTAAGAATTTGACAATTAAAGAGAAGCTTGAATTAATTACATCTTGTGATTTTTCTAAGACAAGAGAAATTGAAAATTATGAGTTTCCGATTATGAGAATTACTAATTTGGATGAGCTTGATTTTAATTTCAATAAGGTAGGTGCAACCTTTAACACTGACCTAATAAGAAAATCTGGTATCCATAATGGTGTTTTAAAGCTTAATGAGAATGACAAAACTATTTTAGCTTTACCTATTACAACTGAAGGTAAATGTTTTTCTACTGATCCATATTTGAATGGTATTTTTACTGCTAGCTTTGCAAAAGGTGTTGAAGAAGCAGGATGCTTAACAGCATATAAGCTTGTTCCTAGATTAAAAGATAGTAATATTTTTGCATACTTTAATGAAAAACTTAGAAGCTTTAATGTCGCAATAAATAATTATGAGCCATTCATGGTTCAAACTGATACATCTGATTCTATTTCATATATTGATGAATTAGGCTATGATGGATTTAAAGTTGTTCTTACTAAATCACAGATTGATTTAATTAATTCTATCAATAATAAAGTGAATCTTTCTGTTTCAGATAATGATAATATTGAGGCAATTGAGGATGCGATTAAAAATTATAATGCATTATATAAAAAATATTCAGAACAGCAAATTACTTTAACAGAGTTTTATACTGAGATTAATTCATCAAATGCATTAAATCCCCATGATATTGATGAATTGGTCGATAAAATGCTTGTTGCTTTAAATGTTTATGAATGTCAAAATAAGCCTTTAGCTGAAGAGCCTAATGTTGAAAAAGAAATCGCAAGACAATCAATAGTATTATTAGAGAATAATAACATTTTGCCTATTGATAGAGATTCTAAAGCTTCATTTATTGGAGAAGATTTAATAAAAATAGCTGAAAAGAATGACATTAATCTTTCAGATTTGATTGATCAATATGGCTTAAATGTTAAAGGTATAGCTCATGGTTATATTAGTGATAAGCCTTTTAATGCTGAATTATTTGAAAAAGCTAAAGAGCTTATTGATGGTTCAGATTATTCATTTGTTTTCATAGATTCTTTAAGCCCTGAAAAGGTTCAATTTATTGAAGAAATTAAAAAGATAGAAAATAAAAAGATTATATATGTTTTATTATTTGATGGCTATGAGGATTTAAGTATTTTTGCTGATGTTGATGCTTTAGTCTTATCTTTTGATAAAAGAGTATTTACAGTTAAAACATTACTTGAATTATTCGTTGGTGATTTCTGTCCTTCAGGAAAGCTTCCATTTGAAGCCTTATCTAAAATGGACAATGTGTTATTCCCATTAGGAAGAGGATTATCATTTGCTGATATCCAGTATTCTAATTTTTCTATTAATGATTTATCAACACATTTAACAATAACAAATAAATCAAACTTTCCAGCTTATGAAACTGTGTTGCTTTATATGAGACATGAAGATGACCAAATGCGTGAGCTTGTTGGAATGAAAAAAGTTTACTTAAATAAAGGTGAAAGTCAAATTGTTGAATTCCAGTTCGATTTTGATACTTTCAAAAAATATGATCCCGATAAGAAAGTTAATATTGTAAAAGGTGGAAATTACGAAATTAGTCTTGCTAAGGATGCAATTGATACTATTATGACTGAAGTCATTAAAGTTGAGGAAGAAGATGATGATTTAAAATTCTCATCATCTAAGATCGAAGAAGAAAATGCTGATACTTTAAAGGTTGCACCAAGAAGAATTTTTAATAAAAATATAAAGCTTGCTGTTGCTATTATTTTTTCAATTTATTATTATGCATTCTTTATTTTATTATTAGTTTCTGCAAATAATAATGAATCAAAAATAGTATGTGGTGTTTTAATAGGTGTCTATACTATTTGTTTAATAATTTTTTCTTTAATTAATTTAGTTCACTATAAGAAAAATAAAATAGTTAATTCAGAAGAAATTCCTTTAGATGAAGCCATTGCTAATATGAAAGAATTCGAAGAGGAGTATCATTCTAAATATGAGGCTCCTATTCCAAGTGAACCTATAGTTAGTGATGAAGAAATAGAAGAAGCCTTTGATGATATTGAGCTTCCAATAGATGAAGACGAAGAAGTTGTTAAGAAGATATTTACATATGATTCTTTTGGCAACCAGGTTGATGATTATAATGAATATGATAATAGCGAAGAATTTGATGAAATTTGCAAGAGATTTGTTAATTATTCATTAATGAGTGGAATAATTATTGAAGCAAATGATGCAAGAAATCTTTTAGCATCTATTTTTTCAAATAATTTAGTTGTTATTAACGATAAATCAAAAGAATATAATACTCAATTATTTGCTGTGCTATCCAATTTCTTAGGTAATACTTCTAATTCAATTTTTGATTTAGAAAATATATCTGATGAAACTAGACTTTATTGGAAAGAACTTGATGATAAATATGAATTATCAGAATTGTCAGAAAAACTTTCTAAGGCCAATGGTTATACATCTAGAATTAATCTATTTGTTTTTAAAAATGCTACATTAGACAAAATTAATAAGTTATTAAAGCCTTTTGTAGAATTTGCATCATCACCTTTATGTGATCACTATATTAAGCTCAATAATGAATATAGCATTAAAATTTCAAAAAATTCAGTTTTTGTATTCTTAATTGATGATCAATTATTATTAGAAAATATTGATAGTGAGTTAGCAAATTCTAGTTTATATTTAGAATTGCTAACTAGAAAAAATGAAATTGAACCAGAAGAAAAAACACAGCTTAAATTATTTAGCTATCAATATATTGAATTCTTAATTAGAAATTATCGTGAAGCATATTATTTAAATGAGGATTTATGGAAAAAGCTTGATGATTTATGTGAAAATCCTGCATTTAATGAATTTGATTTAGATAATAAAACTGTTACAGTTTTAGAAAAGCTAATTTCATTTATATTAGCTAATGGTAACGATTCTAATGAAGCATTAAATCAGGCATTTAAAGAAAGATTAGTTCCTATCTTTAAGACTCTTAAGGTTTATAAGAATGAGAAGGGTGATAAGGAATTAATTGATGCTATTGAAAAGATATTTGAAGATCAATTAGAGGATGCTATAAAGCTATTAAAGAAGAAAGATTAGGGGGTGTTTTTCATGATAAATTTAATATTAATTAGTATATGGGAAACATTAACCAGTCGTACAGCAATATTTATTTATATTGCCTTGGTAGCTTTAGTGTTTGCATTATTGATATTATTTATTTTATTTAATGAAAAAAGACGTGAACAGGAAAGCAAAGATATTTATAAAGCGAAAACAGATAATTCGATTGATGCTTTAATTGAGGTTGTCGGAGAAAAGCTTGATGACAAAACTGCTAATCTAGAAGAAGCAATTATCGAAACTAATAGAATGGTTAGAGGAATTGGTGTTTCTAAGGGTGGAAGAATCGAATATAAGCCTAATGGACAAATAATAGAAGAAAAGCCAACACAAACAACAGAATCAAGATTCTATATGCTAACAGAAATAGATAAAAGATATGAAAACTATATAGAACCAAGATATAACAATAAAATAACATTAAAAGAGATATGTGAAGAATTTAGAAATTTCTCATGTAACAAATTAAAGCTATATTATGATATATCAGACATAAGAAGATTTATTGCTGGCTTATCAGTAACAAAATTATTAATATTACAAGGTATGTCAGGTACAGGTAAAACATCACTAGCCTATGCGTTTGGAGAATTCTTAG
>Ga0247609_10007501_pt1 | contig 10379 bp, 10 predicted proteins | sample 172DNAGHGlowgp2_FD_193487 | JGI IMG/M metagenome (GOLD analysis project Ga0247609, IMG submission 193487) | Sheep rumen microbial communities from Palmerston North, Manawatu-Wanganui, New Zealand - 1728 DNA GHGlow gp2 | ecosystem: Host-associated > Mammals > Digestive system > Stomach > Rumen ...
ACGAGATCCCTGAACCAGTCGAGGAAGAGCCTGTGGCAGAGGTGCCTGAGGCTGAGATTCCTGCAACGGAGCCTGAGGAGACTCCGCTTGACATAATCGAACCGGGTTTCGGAGCCAAACTTCCGGACATTGACAACATCCCGGACATAGGCGAGATCGAAGAACCGACCTTATTCTGACAAGCGATGGACTGCAACATAGCCCTCACCGGCTTCATGGGAAGCGGCAAGACAAGTGTCGGGAAGGAACTCAGGATGCTCCTCCCCGACCTTGAATTCATCGATCTCGATGCCTACATCGAGGCGATGACCGGAACCGGCATCCCGGAAATATTCGAATCGCAGGGTGAAGAAGCTTTCAGGAATATGGAGAAGATGGCGCTCCAGGACATATTCGATACCAACGAGATGCTCGGGACCAAGTCCATCCTGGCGCTGGGAGGCGGCACGGTGATGACTGATGCTTGCCGGAGGATGGTGAGGCGGAACTGCAGGTGTTTCTACTTGCGTGCTTCGCTTGATACCTTGGTTTCCAATCTCAAGGAGGATTCCGGGAACCGTCCTCTGCTCAGATCCGGGAAGGACCTCCGAAGCACGGTAAAAGGTCTTATGGAACTCAGGGGTCCGGTATACGAGTCGGTCGCCCATCACATTATCGATATCGACGGCAAGACTCCGACCGAGATTGCCGTAGACATTATAACATCCTTGTAATCAGTTATTTCTCAGGATCGTCTCTGGCGGACGGCTTCGAAGAGGAGCACGGCGGCGGAGACGGATACGTTCAGGGAGTCCAGCTCTCCCAGCATAGGGATGCGGATATGTGCGTCTGCGGCCTCGCGCCAACAATCGGTCAGGCCTGTGGACTCCGTCCCCATCACGATAGCCACCGGACTCTTCATGTCAGCATCATAATAAAGATCCGAATCCTGAAGCTGTGCGGTAAGGATCCTGATGCCTTTCGATTTCAGCCATGAAATGGTCTCTTCAGACCCTGCGGCAGCCACCTGCCTTGAAAAGACCGCACCGATGCTTGCACGGATGAGATTCGGATTGAACAAATCCGTGAGCGGATCGCATATTATCACGGCATCGGCTCCGGCAGCGTCGGCGCTTCTCAGGACGGCACCCAGATTGCCTGGTTTTTCCACGCTCTCGAGCACGACTACCAAAGGGTTCTCCCCCAACTTGATGTCATCCAGGGAGCGTTCCTTGTACTTCACCTCCGCTACCACGCCCTCGGTGCCTTCCCTATATGCAATCTTTCCATAGACATCCCGGCTCACATGGATAATCCGGCATTCCTTCCCCTGCAGCAAGCCGGAAAGGTCCTCCCCGCCGAATATCTCCGGACATACGAATACCGTGTCCGGTTCGAATCCCGCATCCAGGCAATGGCCTATCTCCCGCCGTCCTTCGACCACGAATAACCCACGCTCGCGGCGCAGGCGGGACTTCTCCTGCAATGCGAGCAGATCCTTGACCTTGGGATTCTGCGCCGACGTAATACGCTCAACCATCTAGAAAAACTTATTCGTACTCCAGCACCGCCTTGATCAGTTTGAACTTGCTGACCATGCCGGTAGCGCTCGTTTCGTGAGACCGCGTGCGGGTATTGTATGCAAGATACCGTTCGCCGTCGATGAATACGAAGCCCGGAGCGGCCAGGACCCAATGCTCATCGGGCTCAACCCAGCGGTTGAGCTCGCATGGGAGCTGGCGGATGAAAGGACCGTCGGTAACATAGCATCGGAAGGTGCAGGTGTCCGTAGTTCCGCCATGCGTGTTATAGTAAGTAGGGAACAGCAGGTCGTAACGCTCGTCCACCTTGCAGGCCGCCGTATTATACAGGAAGTCTCCCGCCAGGATCTCCGTGTCGGTGATCTGCTCCCCTTCCATATCGAACTCCGCGACGGTCATCCTCCGGTTCCTGTATCTTTCCTGGGTAAGCCTGGAATAAAGCTTCAGCCGCTTGCCGCGTGGAATCATCACGTTCTGGGTGTCGTGCAACTTGTCGTAGAGCATCTTCCTGTCAGTAAACTCCAGTCCGTCTTTCGACTTCCACAGGAATAGACCGCGCTCCCACATCTTTTCACCGATCCACTGACTGCCGACCATGCGGTATGGATAATCCTTGTCCTTGACCATGAAAATGGTCTGCTCCACAAGTTCGTCCATCAGCTTGCCCTTCATCTCATAATGGAAACCATCCTGGGACTCGGCGTAATACAGATTTTGGAACTTCTCGTTCTCTGCTATTCCGTCCTTGGGATTGGCGATGAAGTACATACGGTAGGTACCATCCGGGATCCGGATGATGTTGAACATGTTGATGAGCTGCATCCCGAAATCCTGGTTGGCGACAATCTCTACAGGAGGCTCGGGGAAACTGACTCCTACGGGAGACTTGACTCTGCCGCATGAGAACAACAACGCAGCGACGGAGCAGAGAAGAAGGATCCGTTTCATAATGATTTGTGTTGGACGGGTGTCAAGCTTCTGCCTTATCTTCTTTCTTCAGCGCCTTTTCCGGACGCATCTGAGGGAAGAACAGCACATCCTGGATGGTGGTCTGGCCGGTCATGAACATCGTCAGGCGGTCGATTCCCATTCCCAGTCCGGAAGTAGGAGGCATTCCATATTCAAGGGCGCGGACGAAGTCATAGTCGATGAACATGGCCTCGTCGTCTCCGTGGCTCTTAAGGGCTGCCTGTTCCTCGAACCTCTCGAGCTGGTCGATAGGATCGTTCAGCTCGGAATATGCATTGGCGAGTTCCTTGCCGCAGACGAAGAGTTCGAAGCGCTCCGTGAGGTCAGGATTCTCCCTGTGCCTCTTCGTAAGAGGAGACATGGAAACCGGATAGTCGATGATGTAGGTCGGCTCCACAAGGTGCTCCTCGCAGTACTGCCCGAATATGGCATCGATCAGCTTGCCCTCGCCCATGGTCGGATCGAACTCTACCCCAAGCTTGGTGCAGGTCGCTCGAAGCTCATCTACACCCATTCCTGCCACATCCACACCAGCATATTCCTTGATAGCCTGGAGGATCGGAAGGCGGCGGTAGCCGGCCTTGAAATCGACCTCGTGCTCCCCGATCTTGACCTTGGTGGTACCATGGAGCTTCAGGGCGATCTTCTCGAGCATCTTCTCGACGAATTCCATCATCCAGATATAGTCCTTGTAGGCGACGTAAATCTCCATGCAGGTGAACTCCGGGTTGTGGGTCTTGTCCATTCCCTCGTTGCGGAAATCCTTCGCAAACTCATATACACCGTTATAGCCACCCACGATCAGCCTCTTCAGATAAAGCTCGTTGGCGATCCTCATGTAAAGGTCGATGTCCAATGCGTTGTGATGGGTAATGAAAGGCCTTGCCGTTGCGCCGCCCGGAATTGACTGGAGGATAGGGGTTTCCACCTCGAGGCAGCCAGCCTCGTTGAAATATTCGCGCATCGTCGCGATGATCTGGGACCTCTGCACGAATACCTCGCGGACCTGCGGGTTGACGATTAGGTCCACGTACCTCTGGCGGTAACGCAGCTCAGGATCGGAGAAGCCGTCATAGACATTGCCCTCGGCGTCCGTCTTGACGATCGGAAGGACCCTCAGGGACTTGCTGAGCACGGTAAGTTCCTTGGCGTGGACGCTCAGCTGGCCGGTCTGGGTGATGAAGGCAAATCCCTTGATCCCGATTATGTCGCCGATGTCGAGGAGCTTCTTCCAGACGGTATTGTACATCGTCTTGTCCTCTTCCGGGCATATCTCATCCCTCTTGACATAGATCTGGATCCTACCCGTGGAGTCCTGGAGTTCTCCGAAAGAAGCCGCACCCATGATCCTGCGGGACATCAGCCTTCCGGCTATGCACACTTCCTGGAAATTGCCCTTCTCCGGGTCATATCCTTCCTCGATGCACTTTGCGGTGGCATTGACCGGATAAAGAGGTGCCGGATAAGGATTGATGCCCAGTTCCCTTAACTTGGCAAGAGATTCGCGCCTGATGACCTCCTGCTCGCTGAGTTCGATGTTTGCCATATCTTGTAGAGTTTATTTCAACCAAAAAGGCCGTTCAGCGGCCCTATTATGCAAAATTACTACTTTTAATTCACATTCTGAAATTAAATCCTTATCTTTGTGTATTATGGCAAAAGAGCGCAAATGGATTGTCAAGGAGCAGGCCGATCCTGAGAAGGTGGGAAGACTTTCCGCCGAACTGGGCATCGACCGCGTACTTGTCGAACTGCTCGTCAAAAGAGGCGTCGAGACCTTCGAGCAGGCACGCTCTTTCTTCCGCCCCAGCCTCCAGGACCTCCACGACCCATTCCTGATGAAGGATATGGACGTCGCGGTGGACAGGGTGAGGAAAGCCATAACATCCGAAGAGAAGATCCTGGTTTACGGGGACTATGATGTGGACGGAACCACAGCTGTAGCCCTCGTATATTCTTTCCTGAAGCGATATTCCTCAAAGGTGGATTTCTATATCCCGGACCGCTACGACGAAGGTTACGGCCTTTCCTACAAAGGCATCGACTGGGCAAGCGACGGCGGCTTCGGGCTGATCATCACCCTTGACTGCGGCATCAAGGCGAACGAGAAGGTCGAATATGCCAAGACGAAGGGTATAGACGTGATCATCTGCGACCATCATCTCCCGGAAGAGACCCTTCCTCCGGCTGTGGCCGTACTTGATCCGAAGCGCGAAGACGATTCCTATCCTTTCGACGACCTGAGCGGCTGCGGAGTGGGATTCAAGCTGGTGCAGGCATATTCCAAGAAATTCGGCATCCCGTTCGAGACCCTCACTCCCCTGCTGGACCTGCTTGTGGTAAGCATATCCGCCGACCTGGTCACCATGGTCGGGGAGAACAGGGTCCTGGCCCACTTCGGCCTCAAGCAGCTGAACGAGAATCCGCGCAAGGGCCTCCTGGCCATGGCCACCCTCTCGAAGCTTGAGCCTGGACACCTTACCATCGACGACATCGTATTCAAGATCGGCCCGCGCATCAACGCTGCCGGAAGGATGGAGACGGGACGTCTGGCCGTCGAGCTCCTGACCGCCTCGGACGACCATTTAGCGAACATCATCGGAGAACAGATCAACGACAACAACAACGAGCGCAAGAGCATTGACCGGGAGATAACCCAGGAAGCCCTCGAGATGGTCCATAAGGGGACCGCCCTTTCGACGAAGGCCGCCACGATAGTATATAACCCTACCTGGAACAAGGGTGTGGTCGGAATCGTGGCCTCCCGCCTCGTGGAGGCTTTCTACAAGCCGACCATCGTGCTAACAAAATCCAACGGATTCATCACCGGTTCCGCCAGGAGCGTGTCCGGATTCGACCTGTACGAAGCCATCGAAAGCTGCGCCGACCTCCTTGAGAATTTCGGCGGGCATGTCTATGCGGCCGGCCTCACCCTCAAGGAAGCGAACCTGAAAGAATTCGTCGAACGCATCGACAAGTTCATCGGGGAAAAGATCACAGAAGAGATGCTGACCCCGGTTACCGAGATTGACGCTAAACTGGAATTCAGCCAGATAACCCCTAAATTCTTCCGCCTCCTGAAGCAGTTCCAGCCTTTCGGACCGGGGAACAACAACCCTATATTCCTGACCGAGAACGTCTCCGACGGCGGCAACGGCCGCAAGGTGGGAGCCGGAGGTGTGCACATGAAGCTGGACCTGATCGACGAGAAGCAGCCGTTCCACCAGATCCCGGCCATCGCCTTCAACATGGCCGACTACTTCGAGTACATCAAGGCCGGCAATCCGTTCGACATCTGCTATTCGATAGTGGAGAACTACTACCGTGGCAATTCCACCCTCCAGCTCAGGATCAAGGACATCAAGGAGCGCGAGGAATTCATTTAAGCCCCAGATACCATAATGCGTAAATTCGGCCTGATCGGAGATCCCATCTCCAAATCCGGGAGTCCTTCCCTTTTCCGCGCCGCCTACCGCAACGAAGAGCAGGAGGACGGCAGCCCATATTCATACGACCTGATCGAAGGAAGCGATTTCGAAGCCTCCTGGGACACTTTCATCAAGGAGTATTCCGCCATCAACGTGACCGCCCCTTTCAAGGAGAAGGCATACGCCAGGGTGGAGGAGCTTTCGGAACTGGGCAAAGGTCTCGTCAGCGGGCCCGCGGCCAGGATAGGCGCTTCCAACCTTCTGGTCAAGACTTCGGAAGGTATCGCCGCGCACAACTCCGACTTCACCGGGATAGTCGTCGCTGTCGCTGAAGCCTATTATCCGGGTATCGTCGAAGAATTCATCAAGGAATATGGCAGCAACTTCTGCATCAAGGTCCATCAGTTCTTCCTGATGAGCCTCGGCAGGAGATTCACCTCCCAGCCCCAGGCCCTGATCGTTGGTTGCGGTGGAGCCGGCCGGGCAGCGGCGGTGGCGGCAGCCGAGCTGGGCTTCGCAACGGTATTGATGAACCGCACCGAGGACAAGGCCCGCGAGATTGCGGAAGCTATGCCTGAATATGGCTTCCTGGTGGATCCGATCGCCGATTTCAAGGAAGCACTGAGAGAATGTGACCTGGTGATCTACACGGTCCCTGCCGCCATTCCGCAGATCCAGGAACTGTCGGCCGACCATTTCCTGCAGGAAGGATGCTCCTGCGACAGCAAGGTAATCCTTGAAGCCAACTACAAGGACCCTTCGTTCGACGAAGGAACCAGAATCAAGATAGCTGCCGCCGAAGGAATCTATATCCCTGGCACCAAATGGCTTCTGTACCAGGCACTTACCGGTTATCCTCTAATGACCGGACTGGAACCGGACCTGGATGCGATGAAGCAGAGTCTCCTTGGAACGGTTTTTGGTTAGGTCTGTTCAAGACCCTAATCTAACTGAATATGAAAAAGATATTTGCACTTTTGTCAATCCTGGCGATGTTCACCCTTACCGCCGGGGCACAACCATATTACGGAGGAAGAGGACATGTCGGAGGACCGGGACACTACAGCAGTTTCGGAGGTCCGGGAGGAAGACCAGGATATCCGGGAAGATATGGCAGAGGAGGCTACGGACCTGGCAGATATTACAATGACTGGTACGGAGGAATCAAGTTCGGAGTCGTCGGATCGCACGTTTCTTCCGAATCCGGAGAACTGGACGGAAGGGGTGTGCTGACCGGCATCAGCATCGGGGCTGCGCTCGGATTCAACCTGACTCCAGACGTGGCATTCGAATCCGGTCTCTACTACGTGGAGAAAGGAGGAAGCAGCCGCAACTCGGACGGCAGGTTCACCTACGGACTTGATTACCTTGAGATTCCGCTCGTCCTGAAATACTACATATTCACTCCTGGCAGCAGGGCGGTCTTCCAGCCTTTCGCCGGAGCCTACCTCGGAATGGGGGTTGGAGGAGAGATCAAGGACTATGGCAACAGGGAGGCTTTCAGTTCCTTCAACAACGGTTATTTCCGCCGCGGCGACAGCGGTCTCACCTTCGGATGCGGAGTGTCATATTCCTTCCTGTACGCAAGCCTCGGATACGAACTCGGCCTCGCAAACATCGGGCAGGATCTCTTCAACGAGACCAAGAACAGGGCACTCGTATTTAGCGTCGGTTTTGCTTTCTAGAACCAGAATTATTGCTTATCTTTATACGTTGAACAAAACGTATGAAGAAGTATGTCACTGAACAAAGTAATGCTGATCGGTAACGTTGGAAAAGACCCGGAAATACGTTACCTCGATGGAAACAACCCGAATTCAGGGAACACGAAAGTGGCCCAGTTCACTCTCGCAACCACTGAAAGATATCGTGACCGCAACGGAGAGCTCCGTGAGAACACCGAATGGCACAACATCGTAGCCTGGAGGAACTCGGCTGACGTAGCCGAGAAGTTTATCCGCAAGGGAACCCAGGTCTTCATAGAAGGCAAGTTGCGCACCAGGTCCTGGACCGACCAGACCGGCAACAAGAGATTCACCACGGAAATCACCGTGGACAACCTCCAGCTTCTCGGGAAGAAGACTGACAACCCTGGCGCGCAGCCGTCCCAGGGCGGTTACCAGCAACCACAGCCAAACTATCAGCAGCCTCAACCGGCATACCAGCAGCCTGCACAGCCTGCTTTCAATCAGCCGGCTCCCGTCCAGCCTGCATCCCAGCAGGAACCGATGGACATCACCCTCGGAGACAACCCAACCGACGACCTCCCATTCTAAAGGAATATGAGCGCAAAACTTGACGTAGTCCTCGGTCTCCAGTGGGGAGATGAAGGAAAAGGTAAAATAGTTGATGTCCTTGCAAGCCGCTATCCGGCCGTAGCCAGATTCCAGGGCGGGCCTAACGCAGGCCATTCCCTCCATTTCGACGGAAAGAGTTTCGTCGTTCGCAGCATCCCTTCCGGAATATTCCGCGAAGGATCCACCAACGTGATCGGCAGCGGTGTGGTCCTGGACCCGGTGACTTTCAAGGAAGAATGCGAGAATATCCTCAAGACCACCGGGATCGACCCGAAGGAGAAACTCGTGGTTTCCAGGAAGGCACACCTGATCCTGCCTACCCACAGGCTCCTGGATGCGGCCTACGAAGCTGCTGCTGGCAAGGGAAAGATCGGTTCCACCCTCAAGGGAATCGGTCCGACATACACCGACAAGATAAGCCGGCACGGACTCAGGGTTGGAGATATCCTCTCACCGGATTTCCGCAGCCTCTATGACAAACTGAAAGCCCGCCATCTCAGGCTGCTGGGCGACCTCCATTACGATTTCGACCCTCAGCAGGGTGAGGCCGAATGGATGGAAGCTATCGGATATCTGAAACAATTCACCCTGGTCGACTGCGAATTCTTCGTCAACGGATGGCTGTCCGAAGGCAAGGGGATGCTCGCAGAGGGTGCCCAGGGGTCCATGCTCGACGTGGATTACGGCTCATATCCATTCGTCACCTCCTCCTCCACGACCGTCGGCGGAGTCTGCACCGGCCTGGGAGTCCCTCCTTCAAGGGTCGGAAAGGTATTCGGAATATTCAAAGCCTATTGTACCCGCGTCGGCTCGGGTCCGTTCCCTACCGAACTCAATGATGAGACTGGAGAGAAGCTCCGCCAGGTAGGCCATGAATTCGGAGCAGTGACCGGAAGGCCGAGGCGTTGCGGCTGGCTGGACCTGGTCGCTCTCAAGTACACGGTGATGATCGACGGAGTGACCGACTTGATAATGATGAAATCCGACTGCCTGGACGATTTCGACACCATAAAGGTTTGCACATCCTACAGGGTGGGCCCGGAAGGCAAGGAAACCAGCCAGCTTCCGTTCGACATCACGACAGGTATCGAGCCTGTCTATACGGAATTCAAGGGGTGGAAGAAAGACCTTACGGGCGTCCGCGACGAAAGCGGACTCCCGCAGGAATTCAAGGACTATGTGAAGTTCATCGAAGGCTTCCTCGGAGTCCCGGTATCCATCATCTCCCTCGGACCTGACCGTGAAGCCACCATCGAGAGGTAGCTGCTGCTACAAGGTTATTCCGACCGTCCAGGTCTGGAACTCAGGCCAGTAGTTCTTGTCCATCAGGTTCATCGGAGAATACTTCGCATAGAGGCTGAAGTGCTTCAGATGCAGCTGAACCATAGCGTCCACGGTAACTATGTTGCAGTGGACGTTCTTGTATTTGTCCTTCATCTTCTCCCCGTTCATGATGTACTTGTTCACTATGGAACTGCCGGCGTTGAAAGACACCACAGGACCTACCGTGAACCCGAACCCGTTGGAAATGTCGCAGGAATACAGCATAGGGATATTGATGCTGAAGACTCTGAGCTTGGAGACCTTCGGGGTCGCACCGTCGAGATACCCACCAATTCCGATCGAGCCGTCAGTATCGTCCTTCCACATCAGGTTGCTTCCGGTAAGGGCGAAGTTCCTCCAGGTGAATCCCGGACCCCATGAGAAAGTGTTCCTCCCAAAAGTCTTGGAATCGAGCATGTAGAACGCGAATTCCATTGAATTCTGCGGACTGAAATCGAACGGAGCCTTCGAGTCGGTGATGTTCGAACCTACATAGAACGAACCCACCAGGTCATGAGCATATCTCTTTATCTTCTTGTAGAACGGAATGTCGAAATCGAGATGGACTCGGCCGTCGCTGACAGGTCCCAAGGTATCCACCCTGGCCAGTACCGTGGTCTGGGTCGTATCACTGACTCCGGTAGTCTTCACGACTATCAGGGTATCGAGGTTCTGGGCGCTGCAAGCCAGCGCTCCGAGCGCGAATGCAAAAAATGCTGTAAATATCTTTTTCATAATACTTCGTTATCTTTTCTTGAAGAATGAGTGAAGGTCCTTGACCGAAGCTTTCCCTTCCATATAAACCACTGTCACATAATCTTTTCCATCGATATGCCGGATCT
>Ga0247609_10007504_pt1 | contig 10378 bp, 17 predicted proteins | sample 172DNAGHGlowgp2_FD_193487 | JGI IMG/M metagenome (GOLD analysis project Ga0247609, IMG submission 193487) | Sheep rumen microbial communities from Palmerston North, Manawatu-Wanganui, New Zealand - 1728 DNA GHGlow gp2 | ecosystem: Host-associated > Mammals > Digestive system > Stomach > Rumen ...
CCTTGTCAATCAATGATTCGAATTTGGCTCTGCTCAATGAAATGACCAAATGCTTTGGCGCACCATCAACAGCTGTGATATATGGCAAATTGATTTCCGTGTTCATTGTATTTGACAATTCCATCTTCGCCTTTTCAGCCGCATCATAAACACGTTGCATTGCCATTGAATCCTTTGACAAATCAACAGCATCGCTTTTCTTAAATTCAGCCACAACATAATCCGCAACCAATTTATCAAGGTCACTACCACCACAATACACATCACCGTTTGATGCCAAAATTTCAACAACACCGTCAGAGATGTCTGCAACCGAGAAGTCTAACGTACTACCACCATAGTCAACCACCAAGTATTTTCCACCTTTTTGCATATCAATATTTGAAGCAAGTATTGCTGCTGTTGGTTCTGCAACGATTCTCCTAACATTAAGACCAGCGATTTCACCAGCTCGTTTTGTTGCTTCCCTTTGTGCATCATTAAAATAAGCTGGAACTGTGATAACGGCATCCTTTACTTCTTCGCCTAACGCATTTTCTGCTGTTTGTTTCAGCTTTGTAAGAATCATTGCCGATAATTCCTCTGGTGAATAATGCCTGTCACCAATTTTGACTCTTGGATAACCATCAACATTGTCAACATCATACTGTACATGTGTGATATTGTCTTTGATTTCATCATACGTTCCACCCATGAAACGTTTAATTAAAATTACCGTTCCCTTTGGATTCGTAATGGCTTGTCTTTTTGCCGCCGCACCAACCTTACGTTCTCCATTTTCACTAAACGAAATTACAGAAGGTGTTGTGCGACTGCCTTCATCATTAATTAAAATTGTCGGTTGACCACCTTCCATTACCGCAACTTCACTCAAAGTTGAACCCAAATCCAAACCTATAATTTTACTCATTTCTAAATTTTTATTAAAATTATTATTATTTCTTATATTGTAATAATATTATTATACAAATTTATTTTTAATTAACCAAGTCATTTTCAAAGAATTTCCATTTCTATATAATTTTGATTTACATATCGTCCTTTATGCCATCTTGAAATTTTAACCAAAAAGTGTGGTTGTATATTGACATATTTGTCTAACGTCCAAAGTGTTAATTCCTTATCTCTAACACATTCACGTATTCTTCCCATTGCGTCATCGAATGACAAAAAATGTTCTTTCCTGTTTCTTGATACATCTGGATAACAAAAACTCACCTCAAAATAATAAGGATATATCCAGCAAAGTATTTTTTCTATTATTCTCGCAATCATAATCAACCTCCAATAGCTACTAATACATCATTTTCCCAATCAAAAATCTTCAATATATGGATTAGGTCGAATATCAAATATTCATACGACCAACCACCGCTAACAATCCACTTGTTATTAGTATCAATATTGATATTGAGATATCCGTTTATTCCTTTGTCCTCATCAAACCAGGATGTTTTCCATCTATTAGCTTTCCAATTCCATTCACCTTGATTTGCCCTCAACGCTTTTTCAACATCTTGGTCTTTATTCCATTCACTACCAAGTTCTGTATCACTGTCAATTCGTCTTCCGTCAAACCATTTTAATATATGATTTACCCTTACTTCTTCGATAATATTCAATAGTTGCTCCTTTGAAACGGTCACAAATGACAAATCACATTCAATATCAAGTTCGTTACTGAATAATTTAGTTGAAAACTTACCGTCATAATCATGCATTAAGATATCGGTAAGTGTATCAAAAATGATAGTTTCTTTTGTCAATTCGTCATAAACACAATCAAGTTTGTTATACTCTTCACTTGTTATATTTCTAAACTTTTCAACAGTTGTGCGAGGAACACAATATAAACTAAATCTAAAACCCATATATAAATTATTTTAATTCAATATCTTTATCAATATTACAAATTTTTAATAAATGTTGCAACTCATGGACATATTTTAATTTAATTATTACCTCAGTACCACCAAGACTATCTTCAGAATCATCCTGTTCAATCTCAATATGATAATAACCATCTTTACCTATCGGCCACCAAGATAGAATGTCTGTGTCTGGAAAATTTCTTTCAAGAATTTCGTCACACAATGGAACTGGGGAAAATATTGTTTCAAACGAATCGTCATTGATATATCTATTAAAAATGGCGTAAGTCATTCTGAAAATGTTGCCGTTGGAATTTTGAAAATAATCCCCGAATAATAAATCTGTTATATTTAACATAGTTTTTTAACTTTTTTTACAGTGCAATCTTCTAAAAATGAAACTGGAACTTCAACTATTATATCGTTTCGCCCCCACTTTGCCCTTTGGTATTTTTTAAAATAGCATTTAGGGTTGTCTGTATATAAAGTGTCATCTGAAATTTCTGTCAACAATTTATCAAGAAGCTGTTTTCTGTTTGTTATCATCCAATTGTTTTTTCCCTCAAATACAATATAATCAGCTTCCCCATACATGGAACCTGGTTGTCCGTTGACATTCTGTAATTCAAGCCACGTTGAGTCATAATTAACATCTTTGTCATATCTTGACCTTTTCCTGGCACCTTTAACATCAAACCCTACTTTGCGTTTTTCTTCACAATATTTCCAAAACAGGTCAATATGTTTATGCGCATCTTCATATTCTGTAGATGGTATTATTTCACCGCCGCGTTCACATACCAAATCGTTTGCAAATTTGGCTTCTACATTTTTTCCCTTATTGTAAAATGTTTTTATGATATCAGCTATTCCAGCCACGATTTTTCAGCTTTTCCTAAATGCTTATTATTCTCAAAGGCAAATGGAAATACATACATGTCAAAATCAAAACCATTGTCTGATAACACAAGTATTTTTCTATGTAAATCACAAAATACAATATACCCATTATCATAATAATCCCTATCACCAACATTTAATTTTTCAAAAGGCTTTGCAAACGAAATTCCTCTTGAGTCATAAAAATTATCAAAATTTTTATCCTCATATTCAGAATAATACATGTCAATCGCTTTTTTCATATCATCTTCGTCAAATGTTGTGAAATGAATCTTAAACCCATAATACTCATATTCTTTTTCGGTGAAATTAAAAATATCTTTAAATTCAGATACTGGGCAATTGTGCATGTTGACCTCATCAACAACACATTTCAACAAATCCATCGTGATAGTATCCATACTTTTGAAGAGATTGATTATTTCATCAAAATGCTCCTTATACAATAAATTGTCATTAAGATATTCCACAACTGTTGATTTGTCAAGAACGCTTTCATACTCCTTTATATACCTGATTCTAGATGGTCTTGACAATAGATTTTTGTTAATGTATTTGTTGTTTGTTGTAAGAATGAATACATGTGTATTTGTTGTGTTGTTAAGCCCGTCCATGACACTTAAAAGGCTTGAGCCAGCATCATCTTCATCATCTCTTCCAGGGCGTGCAAATTTTTTTTCAAACTCATCAAAAAAGAAAACACAATCCTGGTTGATGCTTGAAATAAATATGTCCAAATTTGGATAATTTTCATCACAAATAATAACTGGTAACTGCAATTCATTACACAAATATTTGGCTGTCACCGTCTTTCCAGCACCCTTTTCACCATTAAGCAAAACACCAATATTGCTCTTGTACGGCTGTTTGTGGTATGTACCAACGACATGATTAATAAATTTCATATCCAGTCCGTAAAGTTTGAATGAAAATTCAAATTTATTCTTCCATAATTCTACAGAAAATTCTTCTTTGATGTTGTCATAATACAACTTGTACACGCCATTAGGAAGTACATCGACTATATCAATGCCATTACCTACTTGTTGGTATACATTTTCTCTTTTAATATATAACTTATTTTCCATAAATTTAATTAAATTTTATTAATATTTTCCAAAACATATCAAGTTTCTTTTAAAACGGCAAATCATCAACTTCATTTGAGGTTTCCTTATTCTCTGTAATAATATCTTTTTTATTTAAGGAATCCAAATATTTTCTAGCCATTTCCTGTGCTTCTACAAAGTGAAAGTCAGTGCAAGTTACCATCCATTCTATATAAGTGTTTCTCGTAGGGTCAGACGCCTTTTCGGATTCATGAATCTCACGTATTGTTTTGTTCTGACCACCATATTTCTTACCAAAATTAATAATGTAATCGCCTGGTTCGCCTTCATATTTCTTAGGCTCAGCTTCTTCTACTATTACTTGCTCTGTCGGTCTGAAATTAAAATCAAGTATTTCTTTTCTACTTGCGATATAATCAGCCGCCTGCAATGCTCTTTCAAGGTCGCTTTTAGGCATTGGATATGGTTCGTCACCGAATTTCAAATATTTTTTTTGGTGTTCCCATTTACCCATGTGACACTCAACAGCCCTGCAAATGATTTCCATTTGCGGTTTTGTTAATATTTTTGCTGATTCATTTAATTCTTTAACATATTTACTCGCAAGTATTGGATGCTCACGAACTGTATGCCCAGTATTGTCACCCTGCTTCTTTATATCATGAGCTAATGCTGAAACAATTAAAAGGTCCCTGTATTCATCATCCAAATCATAAGATTCCGCTATTGATTCTGCAATGAATGTAACACATCTTGTGTGCCTCACAAGACCACCTTTTCCTAAATCAAATTGAGGATGATATTTTCCGCTTGAACTTGCTGGAACTGAGAAAAAATAATCATCAGCATTACCTATAAGCTCTTCTGCAAATTTTCTAATATTATCATCCTTAATATCATTTATCTCATTGACAAACAATTTCAATTTTTCGGTTCTATCCATATAGAATTCAATTTTTTTTTATTAATTATTGATTAATAATACAATTAAAATTTTAATTTTCCAAAAGAGATTTTACATAACTTATCGCTTGTTGTTTATAATACCTGGCCGTTTCAATGGCATCCTCAATATCCTCTTTCGTTTCACGTACATTATACTCAACATTATTTCGTGTCTTTATTATGCAGCTTCCATCATCATTATTATCATAACAATCCACTTCATCAATTCCGAAACGATATTCTGTGTTCCCAACATGCAAATAAATCACAGGATTTACATTCAATCCGATTTCAATTGAACTGTTAAACATATTCAAAATTAATTACATTTTTATTTTCCACATTATATTCAATATACAATAAATTATTTACAAAATCATAATCCTCGTTTACAATTGAAACATTCGCCATCCATGTGTCTCCAATCTTTTCAAAATTATGGTTTCCACTGTGGAAATGTCCGCTGAAGAACAACAATGGTTTCGTTCTTTCGATGTGTTTTGACAATATTTCATTACCAGTATTTTCGTCATACCATCTACCTTCCAAAATAGCCCCAAGTTTGTTTGTTGTTGGGCTGTCGTGGGATATTAGAATATCCAAATTCTCTGGTATTTCTGAAAATCTTTCATTGAGTGATTTATCATCTATCATATACGCCCATCTACCGAATATTTTGCAATAAGGTGTTCCAAAAATAGATACAAAACCTTCTTTATTCTGGAATATTGTTTGTTCGTGCTGTAATATTTCAACACGAAAATCTGTTTTTTCGTCAAACAAATCATAATCGTCATTATCCATCACCTCACCATAAAAATCATGGTTTCCAAAAACCATTATGACTTTACTATACTCATCCTTAAAAGGAAGTCCTTTTATCCAATCAGAAAATTCGTTAAACAACCAGTCCTTCTGGAACATCTTTCCGTGGCAATATGCTGGGCATACGTCGCCACATATCAACATAAGGTCAAACTCCTTGTCAATATTAGGTAATATACCATGTAAATCACTTATAGGTAAAATTATCATGAAATGTGTTTTTTGCTAATTATATTTTATAGTACGATTTCCTTTTTAACATTATACATGTTGAAAACATGCTGCAATTGATGCACTTTATCAATAAAAACAGAACATCTCCCACCAACACATGATGTAATTGTAAACAAACTGGTTTTGTCCCCAAGGTAAAACCTCATCATTTTCAATTCGCTTCCACCAACACCACCAACAATATCTTGCTCAAAATTTAATTCCCATGACATATCTTCTTCACAGCAATGAAACCCTATTTTTTCCAAAATATCTTTTGTTATGTCTATGGGGTCTATATCGTTAGGTATATAAAAATTATTATAATCAAGCATCACTTGGTCTTCAAGTATTGCCTGAACACGCTCTACCTTGTTGCTTACCTTGTTAAAAACAAGGTCACCAATCATTAAATCAGTTACATTAAGCATATCTTTAAATTTTGTGACCCAGAGAGGACTCGAACCTCCAACCTATAGTTTAGGAAACTATTGCTCTCAATCCATTGAGCTACTAGGCCATTTGTTATTCCTCCGTTTTTATTCCATACTCTTTTCTAAAATTATCCATCAATGTATCAAAATTAATATTCACAACACCGCTACATAGTACACTTGTGTCATTCGCCAAATGCTCTTCCAGCCATTTCTCAACTTTATCTATAATAAATTCAGCACCTTCGACAAATGCGTTTACACTGTTATAATCGTCATATTCTACACTTGGGAATAAATATCGCTATTCGGCTTCCTGTCTGATTTCTTTCTCTGTCATTTATTCGTTTTCTAAAAATGAATATAAATTGTCTTTATCTTCGTATGCAATACCTTTCTCAATCAGGCCAAAACAATCAAGAAAGTGTGATTTAAGAAATTCCATATACTTCGCAACATCCTCATTAACTGGTGGATGGTTAATACCTCCATATACTATATTATCTTGCAACACACAATATTCAACCTTTTCTTTTTCCGTCATACTTGAAAATGGCCTAAGATATAATCTAATATCTTCAATATCAACAAAATCACTCCACTCACCTTCGTGAAAAACGTCAATAGACCCATCAAGTTTTTGGATTGTATTAGTACCATTATATACATGCATTACATATAACTGGTCAAGTCTGAGAATGAGCCCGTTATATTCAACATACACACCATAAGGAAGGTATTCGCACAATGCCTTGGTTAATAATGTTTTTTCTTCGTCTGTCATAATATTAATATTTATCTGTCAAACATTTTGCTGGCTATATCGTTCATATGCTTGTATGTCATGCTTATTGGATATTTATCACCAAACATACATCCTAATCTTCTTCTGTCTTTACCATAAATTGGCTTATTTAATTTCATATTGTCACGGCTAACATGGTTACAAAATACATTATGTACAGCATAAATTACAGCCATATCAAAACTACATTCAAATAAAGCCATATTTCTCTTTATCTTTTGATAAAAGTCTGATGATTTATATAAATTACACGGTTTCTGTTTCTCGCTTTCACTAAGCTTCTCCCAATAACTAGGAAGGACAATGTTCATTAACACAGAAGCAACTTCACATGCGTTTCCCTTATCCTTAAAGTAAATGCATCTGTTTTCGTTTTGTTCAATGGCTATAGCCAAATCTGTTACAATATTGCCACATGATTCATACCATCCCTTACATGTTAGAACAACATCGTTCCATTCAAAATTTTCAATCATATTGTTTTATTTTTATTATAATATCTGTGATATAAAACGTTTTTAACAAAAAACAAGATAGCATCCTTAGCTGCTGATTCGTAACTGTCAGCAAGACCATCATACGGATACGGATGCCTACCTTCAATGTATTCTATCTCATCATCTAGTCCTTCACTCTTGAGGTCCATCTCATCTTCAAACGACAAATCCTCTCCATTGTGGCGTATGGCTGTTGAATACAACTGCTCACAAGGTTCGTCAAAACCAACCTTTTTCAACAATTTACATGTTTCATAATCCAATATTTCATTATCTTGAGTAATCATCTTTTTTTATTTTTATAAAACACTTTCTTGCGTTATGATACAAATTAAAATTTAATTTTCCAAAAAAAAACGACAATCCAAACATGTTATTTGAATTGCCACTCGATATATAAGATACTATTTCATGAGAACTTCTGCAAGGAAACCAACTACTTTAGTAGTGGGTAGTTGACTCCAATCTTCTGAATACTATTGGATGTTTTTCATAATAAGGCAACGACCTAATTGTATTATAGTCTATAAACTCCATTGCTTCCTCTGGTTCCATTCCGTCTTTTTCAACAAGATATTGCACCATCAAGTCATAATCATAAACAGCTCTGTCATCTTCAGACAATCCAACAAATGCACTGTCATAACATGGGTCTTCAAATAACAATACTTCATCATAACCCATTTCATAAATCATTTCTTTAATGTCCTCTTGTTTCATTTTAATTAAAATTATTGTCTCTCCGTTTTATTATTTCAGTACCATCATCTTCACGCCATCCAGTCCAATCTTCGCATTCACCACATTCAACAGTTTTGGATTCCAGTCTAATATTCAATTCGACTGGTTCAATCTTAGGTTCAAGTTCGTGTTTGATTTTATCAATCGCCTCACTTAATTTAATATCACCAAAAATGCCAATAGACTTCTTTAGATAACACAACATCCAGTTTAATTCAAATTCGTGTTCAATCTCTTTTTGCTGTTCTGCTGTTATAGTGAATGAATTATGCTCATATGGATTATCATACGGATGATTGACCAGATAATTGTTTCTTTTAAATTCTCCAATTTCACTCATAATGATAATAATGATTTTAAATCTTCAATTCAATGTTATTTAATTTTTCATCGTATCGGTTTCGTTTACTACATGTTCGCAGCATGGTCTTCCCAATCTGATTGTATCACCAACATGATACAGCGTGTTTGTCCTTAAATACATTTCACAATTTGGTCCAAAACGGTCCAGGTATTTTATGACTACCTTGTATGTGTAATTATCTGTCTTTTGGTATTCAACAGACGTGACTATTCCGTTTTTATCTTCGAGTGTATGTGTGCAGGAGCAAAGTTGGACAGCGGTCAATGCAACAAAAGCAAACAAGAAAAGCTTTCTAAACAGCTTTTTCCACCACGGAAGATTGTCCTCGTACCTTCGTTTTTCAATTTCATTGTACGCTTCCATAAGTTCTTTCGTTGTTACCATATTTTCCTTAAGCACTTCAGGTGGAATTGGAGGACATACAGACAGTCTCTGACAACCAATAATTCCATTATCGTAAGTCTCTGCATATTCAGGTATTTTTGTTCCAGACAGTCCATAAATTTTATCATCTTCTTTGGCTTTTTCCGAAACATTATTAAGCGAGTTGCCGTTGATATCAACCTCATCAATCATAATCATGCTCTTGCACTCTGGACAGTCGCAGTATCTCCATTTTCCGAGCTTATGCCCCTGCGCAACCATCACAATTGGTGTTGCAATCGTATATGTTTCTGACCATTTGGCGCTAAACTCGCATCCACAGTTATAGCATGTAAGTCTATAAGGTTCCTTGTCTTTTGTGTTTCCGTGTTTGAATATTTTCATTTGACGTTAAATTTTTTTTGTTAAAATAGATTCAATTGTTTCGATTGTTTGTTCCTTCCGTTGAAGTCTGTCGATTTTCGATAACATGTGTTTTCTTATTGCTATAATTTTTTGAAGCACCTCAGCTGATTTTTTCATTTTATATGCTTTTTCATCCAGATTCATATCTTCCTTATATAAGGAATAGTGTACATAACCAAGACTATCTAATATTCTAAGTTCAAAATAGTCGTCGTATTCGTCAACTTCGCCTGTATCAATCTCGATAGAATATCTACCGATTTCATCCTGGCCGAGCAGTTCGTTGTATAATAAATCCTCAACGCAATCCAAATCGCTCTCATCCATCAAGGATTCGACATAATCGTATATTTCACCATCCCACTTTATTAGGTTGTCGTATTTTTCAATAAAAGTTTCCACATCCATAACACTAAATTAAATCTTTTAGTTCAATAACTGGCAATTCGCCAATTTCTTTGTAATAAAAATTCTTCAAATACCAATTATCGTGCCATTTTTTCGACCTTTTAATCAGGTCATTCGCTTCTCTGATGTCGTCAATATATTCAATAAACGTTTCTGTGTTGATGTCCACACATTTGTTTTTGATTATTTCACACTCAGTTTTCGCTTTTTCATATTTTGCTAAATCTTCTTCCTTTGTTTGGTGACAGCATAATATAACCGTGGCATATATGAAATAAAGAACAAGCAAAACCCCAAACAAAAAACAATTTTGACCTGCGTCAAAACAAAAGAACAGAACAATGAGTAACACCCCTGCAATTAATGATATTATTAATAATGCTATATACATTTTTTTATTTTTTTTTATGTTTCACACTGGAGAAAACCAACGACTTTAGTCGTTGGATGAATCCAGTTCTTTAATTATACTTTTTTAAATTAAAAAAACAAAAAAAAAACAACGCTCGTGGTGCT
>Ga0247609_10007505_pt1 | contig 10376 bp, 9 predicted proteins | sample 172DNAGHGlowgp2_FD_193487 | JGI IMG/M metagenome (GOLD analysis project Ga0247609, IMG submission 193487) | Sheep rumen microbial communities from Palmerston North, Manawatu-Wanganui, New Zealand - 1728 DNA GHGlow gp2 | ecosystem: Host-associated > Mammals > Digestive system > Stomach > Rumen ...
CACAAGATGTAGCTTATACTGTAGCATTTTTAGCTTCCGACCGAGCTTCATATATAAGTGGTCAGATTTTGGGTGTTGATGGATGTGCTTCCATATAAGCAATTATGTTCCTTGATTTAGAAAAGAAAAATCCCGACAAATTAGCCGTCATTGACGATAGTGGCAGGAGTATCACTTATGGAGGCATATGTGAATTTGCCCATATATTCGCAAGTCACCTGCATCCACGAGCATTGATTTTCATTCTGGCAAAGAACTCTATTGGTTCATTATTGGGATATACTTCGGCTCTCTCCAGTAGGATTGTGCCACTTATAATTAGCGCAAAGACAGAACAGATTCTATACGAGGATTTGTTTGAAAGATATTGTCCCGAATATCTATGGGTGCCTGAAGAAATGGCAGAAGCCTTTAGATATGAGCAGGTGTTCTCCGCATGGGACTATGCCTTGTTGCGAACAGGCAACCCACCCGTTCCATTGTTTGAGGACCTATCTTTGCTCTTGCCTACTTCTGGCTCAACAGGCAGCCCAAAGTTGGTTCGCCACAGTTACATCAACATAGAAGCCAATGCCAACAATGTAAGACGGATGTTTAATTTGGACAGCAACGAACGTGCCATGGCTATCCTTCCAATGCATTATACCATGGGACTGTCTGTAATCGCTTCACATCTGTTAGCAGGTGCCACATTGCTGCTTTCGAATAGGTCGCTTCTCGACAAGGGCTTCTGGTCGATGCTTAAGGAAGCAACCAGTTTTACAGGAGTCCCATATAGTTATGAGATATTGATGAAGATGCGTTTCACAAGGATGGAATTGCCCAATTTACGCATCATCACTCAAGGTGGAGGCAAACTCTCAGAAGACATGTTTAAGTCTTTGGCTCAATATGCCCACGACAAGAACAAACTGTTTATAGCCACATACGGTCAGTCTGAATGTACCGCCCGCATGGCATATCTACCTGCCAATTTGGCTCTTGCCAAGACATGCAGCATAGGAATTGCCGAACCTGGAGGGCAACTATCCATAGTAGATGCAGAGGGAAAAGAATCTTTCGAAGGCGAAGCTGTGGGAGAGATGGTGTACCGTGGGGAAAATGTCACCTTGGGTTATGCTACCAATTTGAAAGACTTGCTCAAGGGAGATGAGAACCATGGCGTGATGCATACTGGCGATTTGGCTCGTCGAGATTCTGATGGTTGCTATTATATTGTGGGACGATTGAAGCGATTTTTGAAAATTTACGGACTACGAATTGGACTTGACGAAGTAGAGAACATGATCAAGTCTGAATACAAGATTGATTGTTACTGCAAAGGTAATGACAAAAAGTTAACTATTCTTGTTACGAAGCAATCTGTTGCTGAGCAATTACCTGCATTTATAGAGGAAAAGACCCACTTGTTTCATAAAAATATTGAAGTACAAGTGGTAGATGCCATCCAAAGGAATGAAGCAGGCAAAATAATCAATCAATAAGCCATTTATACAAAATAGGAAGTTTTAGGAAACAAGTAGATTTCAAGAATTATATAATCAAATATGACGAATTTAGAAAAACTCAACAACATCTTTTGCGATGTGTTTTCTGTAGATGTTTCATCTCTGAATGAAGAGTTCAACAATTGTACCGTAGAAGGCTGGGACTCAGTACACCAATTAAGCCTGACTTCAGCCATTGAGGACGAGTTTGACATTATGTTTGATGCCGAAGATATTTTAGAGTTTACTTCATACGCCAATGCCAAAACGATATTGGCAAAATACGACATCGAGCTGTAATGGCAAACTGGACAATCAAGAATGTTGCTCTGCGTGGTGTGACTGGTACTGTTCCCAGCCACTCCGTCAAGACGTCAGACTTTCCATTCTTCACACAGAAAGAGGCAGACACCTTTGATGCTACCGTTGGCATCAAAAACCGTTATATAGCATCTGATGACACTTGTTCCTCCGACCTATGTTTAGATGCTGCGGAAAGGTTGATTGACAAATTGGGATGGGAGAAAGAAAGTATTGACATATTGTTCTTTGTCTCTGTCACAGGCGACTACAAGACCCCTCCCACATCACCCATTATTCAAGATAGATTGGGATTGCCTGCTTCTACCTTTGTGCTGGATATCCCAATGGGTTGCTGCGGATGCATTTATGGCATAAATTTAGCCGGTAATCTTCTCTCTTCAGGAAGCACCAAGAGGGCATTGGTTCTGGTAGGTGATACCGCTATGCGAATGGGGTCTCCCATAGACAAGAGCCGCGTGCCTCTTTTCGGTGATTGCGGCACAGCCTTGGCTTTGGAGCATGACCCTTCTGCCTGTGACATCGTCATCGATTTCAACACAATGGGCTCCAACTATCAAGCATTGATGACACCCCATGGCGGCTATAGGCATCCTATAGACAAGGAAACATCATTTGAATATGAAGATTTTGGCAATGGTATCATCCGTGCTCCAAAAGATGCTCTTATAAATGGCATGGATGTCTTTTCCTTTGCCATCACAAAGCCTCCAATAAGTATAAAAAAAATGCTGGAAGAACTAATGCTTGACAAAGACAAGGATATAGATTTCTTCCTCATTCATCAAGCCAACAAACTTATTGTAGATAGGATTGTAAAAAAACTAAAACTTCCTACGGAAAAAGTTCCTTACAACCTGCAGAAATTTGGCAACCTTGGTGGAGCTTCCATTTTGATGCTGATGGTTTCTGAACTCTCAGAAGAACTGACATCAAGGCCATTAACCCTGCTTTGCTCTTCATTCGGCCTTGGTTTGACATGGGGAACGATGTGCCTGAAGACCACTCCTAAAATAAAAGTATTGCCTCTCAATTATTTGTAGTAGCCCAAACGACGTCGTCCTTCAGGATGACAAATCTCCAAATTAAGCCCTTTTTTTATTATGTTTAATCTCGATTTATTCGTATCGGAACATGTCACTCATCGGGAGTTCAGCTTGTTTGAAAACGACATCCAGAACAATTCAGAACAACTGTCCAAAGAGATTAAAGGCAAGTCTGTCTGCGTCATTGGTGGTGCAGGCAGCATTGGTTCGTCTTTTATCAAGGCTGTCTTGCGTTTTTATCCTGGCAAATTGATCGTCATAGACCTCAACGAGAATGGCCTTGCAGAACTAACCAGAGACATACGCTCAACAGAAGGACTTTATATTCCACAAGAATACCGGGCTTATACACTCAACTTTGCCGACCCTATCTTCATGCACATATTCCGCGAGGAGAAAGGTTTTGATATTGTGGCAAACTTTTCTGCCCACAAGCATGTACGAAGCGAAAAAGACAAGTATAGTGTGCAAGCTTTGATGGAAAACAATGTCATAAAGGCCAAGAAACTGATGGACTTACTATGTGAGTTTCCACCCAGACATTTCTTCTGCGTTTCTACCGACAAAGCCGCCAATCCTGTGAATATCATGGGTGCCAGCAAGCGCATCATGGAAGATTTGGTTATGGCATATAACACAAAATTCAAGGTGACAACCGCACGATTTGCCAATGTCGCATTCAGCAATGGCTCCCTACCCGACGGTTGGCTTCACCGACTTCAGAAAAAGCAACCACTTGCTGCTCCTTCAGATGTCAAACGCTATTTTGTATCTCTTGAGGAGTCTGGACAGATCTGCTTGTTGGCGTGTATTCTTGGTCGTAACGGAGAAATATTTTTTCCAAAACTCAGTGAAAGCCAAATGTTGACTTTTAGCTCCATATGTGATGATTTCGTGCATTCAGAAGGCTTTATCAAGAAAGAGTGTGCAAACGACAAGGAAGCCAAACTCTATGCCTATCAGATGTCATATGACAGCGACTCCTATCCTGTTGTATATTTCAAAAGTGACACCACTGGTGAGAAAGCATACGAGGAGTTTTATATCCCAGGTGAGCAGATAGATATGGAACGTTTTCTTGCATTGGGAGTGGTTGAGCAGACCTCTCGTCATGACATGACAGAGGTAGATGCATTTCTCGAAAAACTTGAACACATTTTCTCTATGGACGATTTTACAAAATCCATGGTGGTTGATGCCATTAAAGAATTCATTCCCAATTTCGAGCATGAGGAGAAGGGAAAGAATTTGGACCAAAAAATGTAATTTTTATGGAAAGAATAAGACAGTCAAACATGGAATTGTGCCGCATTATAGCAATTCTTGCTGTCATGCTTATCCATACAACTTTTCAATCACTAGGCTTCAATGTGTCATTTGGAGTCTTTTTGCTTGCCGGATTTTCCATTATAGGCGTCAACGTGTTTGTGATGTTGACAGGTTATTTTTCCACTGTCCCCAAAAAAACATCACTTTTCAACCTTGCATTTGTCTGTTTTTTCTGGATGGTTGTCAAGGTTATTTGCCGGTACGTATGTAATAAACCTATAACATACGAACATTTTTTCTTCCTCACCACTTCCAATTGGTTTATACCCTGCTATATTGGTTTGCTCTTCTTCGCACCTATTTTGAACATTTTTTGCAACATGGTGAACAAAAAGACATTATGGAGGGTTGTATCAGCTTTGCTTATTATTGAAATCTGGTTTGACTGGTTACCTCCACATCCTACCATTTCTCTTGGCACTAAAGGTGGATATTCTGTTTTGTCATTCCTAATCCTATATTTGTTGGCACGAGCCATTCGACTTTATGGTCTGCCAACATGGTTCAAGAGATTGTCACCTCTCATTTACTTAGTCTGTTCATTTTTGCTTGCCTTCCTTGGCCTATTTCTTTTATGGCATGGAAATGAGGATATGGTGGATTGGTTGTTTTATTATTATAATCCCATTGTCATTCTTTCTTCTGTAGCCTTTTTAACGATATTCGAAAAAATGAAGCTAAAACAGTCAAAGTTCATCAATCATGTCGCAAAATCCACTTTGGCAATACTATTGGGCACTCAGCCATATTCTTTGCATATACGAAACAGTTTAAGTACTTGTACGATTACTTTTCCAACATGCATCTGGTGTTATTTTGGGCTTTGTCAACAATCATTGTTTTCTGCTCAATTATTTTGATAGACCAAATACGCATCTGGCTATATCAACCTATCGAAAAAAAGATGATGGCAAAAATAAACAACAACAACATATTCGAATTACCTACACATTAATAATCAATCAAGCAAACAACTAATATGGCATACAAAATTCCTTTATTTAATCTCAATTTTGATGAGCGCGAAGCACAGGCTGCTTACGACACAATCAAATCGGGCTGGATATCCACAGGACCGAAAAACGAACAGTTGGAACAAATGTTTGTAGATATGTGGAAGGTGGGCTATGCTGTCAGCATGGCAAACTGCACAGCAGCCCTGCATGTATGCTGCATGGTATGCAATATTGGCCCTGGCGACGAGGTCATCTGCCCCTCCCTTACCTTTGCTGCCTCATGCAACTGTATCCGCTACGCAGGAGCAACACCTGTTTTTGCTGACATCGTAGGTCCTGACCACGTCAATATTGACCCAGCAGACATCGAACGAAAAATAACTCCACGCACCAAAGCTATTGTGGTGGTTCACATGGCAGGCTACCCCTGCAAGATGGATGAGATCATGGCGATTGCCAAGAAGCACAATCTGAAAGTAATTGAGGATGCATGCCATGGACCGCTTTCAGAATATAAGGGGAAGAAACTCGGAACAATTGGCGATTGCGCAGCATTCAGCTTCTTCTCCAACAAGAACATCTCTACTGGCGAAGGTGGCATGTTCATAACCAACAACAAAGAAATGGCCCAAAAAGCACGCTTGCTTCGCTCCCACGGCATGACAACAATGTCTTACCAACGAGCCAGCGGTCATGCCACCACATACGACATCCTTGAATTGGGATACAATTATCGTATGGATGACATCCGTGCTGCCATTGCCATCGAGCAACTAAAAAAATTGCAATCCGACTTGGAAACCCGCATCAAGGTGCGTAATTGCTATTTAGAAAAATTGGCAAATGTGAAAGATGTAGTGGTGCCGTTTGCAGACAACAAGGAGTTCTGCAGCAATTACATCATGCCCGTAGTAATCACCAAGGGCGACACAGCATATCGCGATTCTGTGCGAAACAAAATCCATGAGGCAGGAGTACAAACAAGTGTGCATTATCCTGCTGTTCACCGCTTCTCCATCTATAATGATTATCATGCAGTATTGCCTCAAACAGAATACGTGACCGATCATGAGATTACCTTGCCAATGTATGCAGCGCTTACGGAAGAGCAGATTGATTATATCGTAAAAACTTTAGACAATGCCCTTCATGGATAAGAAATCCATCCTAATTTTCGGCGTGGGTGAGTTGCAACGTTCCATCATACATAGAGCAAAGATGATGGGACTTTTCACTGTTGGCATCGACCCACTGGAAGATGCTGCATGCCGAGGAGAAGTGGATGCTTATGAGGTGGTGGGTGGTCAAGATTACGAAGGCACTTGCGCCGTCATTGAAAAGTATGGAATTGATGCCATCGTAACCACTGCCACAGACAAGCCTTTGGTGATGATGGCTCGGATTGCAAAGCACTATGGTTTTCCTTTCTACTCTGTTGAGGCAGCCCAATGGAGCACTGACAAGTTCCAGATGAAGCAACGTTTCAAGGAGGGTGGCATACCATGTGCAAAAGGCCGTCTGGTGAAGTCAGCTTCCGAGGTTGATGACTTTGAATTTCCTGTCATCGTCAAGCCTCGTGATAACTCAGGCAGTCGAGGCGTAAAGCTTTGTAGCAATAATAAAGAGCTGGATTCCGCCATAGCAGAAGCATTGCCTTTTTCTCATCTTGATACTGTCCTTGTAGAAGAATATATAGGTGGAAAAGAATATAGCATAGAGAGCCTTCACCATGACGGGGTCAGCGAGGTCATTCAGTTTACCGAAAAGAAGACCACTGCATTTCCATACAATGTGGAATTAGGGCATATTCAACCAGCCAACATTTCTGAAGAGGAAAAACAAGCCATACGAGAAATCATATCCAATATAGGTAATGTGCTTCATTTTGAGAACTGTCCTTCTCACACGGAATTGAAAATCAATGAACGTGGAATCTTTGTAATCGAAACCAGTCCTCGTTTAGGTGGAGATTACATCACTTCCACATTAACCCCTTTGTCTACAGGTGTCAATTTGGAAGAAGAGCTACTAAAAATGGCCTTGGGCGAAAAGATTAATCCCCTTCCCCGAAAAAAACAATATGCCGGAGTACGCTTCTTTGATTTTGAAGAGGGAAGTGTCGTTCAACAACTACCAGATACCTCAAAGATTATGAAATGGCCAAATGTCGTGGACTTCTCTTTTTCCTTGAAGCCCAACGACACAACACATCTCATTACTTCCAGCTTAAATAGATATGGTCATATCATCCTTGTACATAACGATAAAGAATCTATAGAAAAAGCATTCACCAATTACGAGAGTGCCATTAAGAAGTTGTGTTTTACAAGTTAAACAATATGAAAAAAGAACTTCTTGCCATAATTGGTGCAGGTGAAGGTGCCTTGCCAATCATCAACAAAGCGAAAGAAATTGGAGTTACAACTTTGGCTTTTGCACGAAAAGACTCTATCGCAAAGGAAATGGTTGATATTTTTATAGAAGAAAATGACTTTGACATAAATTTTATTGCAGAAACATGCCGCAAGTTTCATGTAAAAGGAATTATGGCTTCCAGCGAATTGTCAACAGAAGTAGCAGCAAAAGTTGCTCATGAATTAAATTTGCCGGGTAATGATGTGGTAAAGGGGTTTGCAGGCAAAAACAAATATATTATGAGAATTCGAGTATCGAATCTATCTTCTATTCGACAACCCAATTTCTCCCTTTATAAGGATAATGCTTGTTATTCTTTTCCTGTTGTAGTTAAGGCCGTTGACGCTTGTGGAAAAAGGGGGATTAATATCGCCTATAATTATGATGATTTGAAAAGAGCAGTAAAAGAGGCGAAGAAGATTTCTTCTGATGGAACTGCATTAGTTGAAGAATATCTTGATGGAGGACAAGAATATTCTATCGAATGCCTTTCAAATGGCAAAGACAAACACTATGTTATTCAATACACAGAGAAAGAATCATCAGGTCCACCTCATTTTGTTGAGATTGCACATCACCAACCCGCAAATATTTCAGAATCAATGAAAAAAAGGATTGACAAAGCCACAGCAGAAATTTTGACTACATTGGGGTTGAATTGTGGTATGGCTCATTTGGAAATTAAGATTATAGATAATGAAATATATTTTATAGAAGTAGGTGCACGTGGTGGTGGCGATCATATCTCTGACACCCTGACACCATTGAGTACAGGATTTGATTATTATAAAGCTGCGATTGAATGTCATTTGGGAATTTATCAACATGATTATAAAACAAACAAACAATATACTGGCATTTATTTTCATAGTAAGCATAATCAGAAACTAAAACCTTTATTTGATAAAGCCAAATCAGCGCCATGGTGTATTAAGAATACTATAAATAATGATATTTTCATCGATGCTACAGGAAATGTGGAAGCAGCTAATTCTGGGTATTTCATTTATGTTTCTGACCACAAAATTACTATGAAAGATTGTTAGGAACATACAAAAAGATAGAGCAAAACTAAAATACACATCATATATATAAAAAGTCTCGCAACCAACAAAAGATGGATGGCATTGTCTTGAGGGGGCTTTTACATCTACAATTCAAGAGACAATTTACACAACAATTGTAATAAACTCGAAATTATAAACTATGGATACTTTACAAGGAAAAAGACTCCTACTATTAGGTAGCAATCTATGGAAAGATGACATTAAGCGGTTTGCAAAAGAAAACGGAGTTTATTTAATTTTTGCTGGTTTATACCCTGGAATTCTTGATGAAATCGCTGATGAGTACTATAGGATTGATACCACAGACCCATCTGTTATGATTCCATTTATAAAAGAGCATGATATCGATGGCATTTTTATGGGTGGAAGTGAATTAATTATTTCAAAATCATGCGACTATATTAATCAATTGGGATACCCATGCTATTGTACAAAAAGTCAATGGGATGTGCTTCAGAATAAAAGAGCTTTTAAAGACTATTGTAAAAAGTACAAGGTACCTACTGTTCCTGAATATGACATTTGTGATAAACTCCAAGAAAACAATTATCCTGTAATTGTCAAACCTATTGATAGTTGCGCTTCAAAAGGAATTAATGTATGTTATAACAAAGAGCAGTTTGAAGATGCTAAACAAAAGGCTTTATCTGTATCTTCGACAAACAACATATTAATTGAAAAATATATAGATAACGGAGGACTTACCAATGTGGTAAGTTATGTTGCCATCAATGGTGAATATTACCTTGATGCAATGGGAGACCGTTATGTGCTAAATGGAGGTTTGATAACTGCAGCTGCCTCTTTTCCATCAATCTATTTGGATAATTGGATAAAAAATGTTGATCCATTCGTTAAAGAAATGATGAAAGGATTAGGTATTAAAAATGGTGTAATTGCATTTCAGTCTCTCCCTGAAAATGATAACATTTACATTTATGAATGTTGTTTTAGGCTAACAGGAGGCATGACTTATAAGATGACTGATGCAATTAGTGGTCATAATTCATTCAAATTGTTGCTTAATCATGTTCTTACAGGAAAAATGTGTGATGAAAAAAGCTTATTAAAGATATCGCCTTCTTTTAATGGACAAAAAGGAATTTCTATAACAATTCCTTTAAAAACGGGGACAATAGGAAGTATAATAGGATTTGATGAGGTTAAAAAATTGGAACAGGTTGTCGATTACACTCATTATTATGAGATAGGTGATTCTATAGATTCAAAAAAACTCAATACGCTTGACCAATTGTTTGCCAGAATTATGATTGTATCTGGAGCAAAAGCCAACATGTATGAAACATTGAAGAAAATAAGAAATATGGTTTCCGTTAAAGACATTAATGGCACAGAAATGATTATTTGGACAACTTTTGATAAGTTATTAAGCAAATATTCGGTTTAACGATGCTTTGAAGTTATTTCTTTATTTGTGTAGTGATATAGAATGCTCGTATGAAAAATGAATAAATCAAAAATTGAAAACCGAATCATCAATTCGGGAGAAAGTTTGTTGTTTACTTTGAAACAAATGGATGCCCAAAAGGTTAAAATGCTTTTTGTATTCACAGAAGAGCATTTTGAGGGCATTGTCACCATTGGCGATATCCAGCGAGCAATCATACATAATGTATCTTTGGATAGTCCACTCTCTGTTATAGTTGACAAACAGAAAAAATATGCTTTACCTAATGAAGACATACAAGTAGTAAGAAACAAAATGCTCTCACTTAGGGCAGAGAGCATGCCTGT
>Ga0247609_10007506_pt1 | contig 10375 bp, 6 predicted proteins | sample 172DNAGHGlowgp2_FD_193487 | JGI IMG/M metagenome (GOLD analysis project Ga0247609, IMG submission 193487) | Sheep rumen microbial communities from Palmerston North, Manawatu-Wanganui, New Zealand - 1728 DNA GHGlow gp2 | ecosystem: Host-associated > Mammals > Digestive system > Stomach > Rumen ...
TCATCGTTGATGAGCTACCTACGTTGTATTTCCATAAGATAGACCGTCTGATAGGAACTGCTCGAAGCAATAAGGTCAGTGTGGCCTTGGGCTTTCAGGAACTGCCTCAGTTGGAAGCCGACTATGGCAAGACAGGTATGCAAAAGATTATTACTACTGTAGGTAATGTGGTCAGTGGTTCTGCCAGAGCCAAGGAAACCCTTGAATGGCTGTCCAATGACATCTTCGGTAAGGTCGTGCAGTTAAAGAAAGGTGTGACCATCGACCGTGACCGTACCTCTGTCAACCTCAATGAGAATATGGATAGTCTTGTTCCTGGCTCTAAGATTGCTGATATGGCAACAGGCTGGATATGTGGTCAGACTGCCCGCGATTTCGTAAAGACAAAGACTGGTAGAGGAGGGAGTATGGACATCCAGGAGTCTGAGGAGTTTCAAACCAGCAAGTTCTTCTGTAAGACCAATTTCGACATGGACGAAATCTCAAAGGAGGAGAAGGACTATGCTAATTATCCCATCCCTCAGTTCTATCATTTCGACTCGCCAGAAGTGCGTGAGCGGATATTATATGCCAACTTCTTGCAAGTTAACCAAGATGTAAAGGACATGATAAAGGAAATACAGGAGTTCAACAAAAAATAAGAAGAATAAGGGATGCCATAGAATAGTGGATTCCCTTATTCTTTCAAATAAGTTATTGCTCTATGAAACTGAAATTGATTTCGGAAGGGAATAAATCGATTTTGTAAAACATATGTGCCAAGATTTTTAAATATTGGAATCCTGTATGATCAACTTTGAAATCAATTTGTTGACATTCTTTTCTGAATGTATTTTGAAATTTGACAATGCTTTCAGGCAACTTTATGGATGTTTCTGTAGCGACATTATGTGTGACATCGCCTTCAAATAGTTGAATCTCCAGTTCGTCATTGCTTATAGGATATACCATTTGAAGGTCAACACCTGATTCATTAACTAGTGTTTTAATCAGTTCATATAGCTCTTCATTATTTAGCCAAGCTACAATTTCTGCTAGATTCAAAATGAAAAGAGAAGAATCATCTATGTAGTCTTCAGATTTATTGTAAAGGCTATGTGCTAATGCCATTTCATTACCGTCTATTTCTGGAAGCATTTTATTGCGTCTGAATCTAATGATCATATTTTGAATGACTCTGGATATATAATTGGCAATAAAAACTATATCTTCGTCAGAACATTCATCACCAGCAATATATGATATTAGATAAAGGATAGTTATGGAATTAGTGTCTAGTAGTGCCATGTCAAAGCCAGAGTTTGCTTCGACAATTTTTTTAATGAATTGTATTTGCTTTTTTCTTAAATCTTTACGTTTGTTGGGCTTGCAAGTGTATTCACATACAAAGGAAAAAAACAAGAGATCATTCAAGTATTGAAAACATCTTAACGGATAACAAACGGATTCGGTGTCTGTTTTGCCGAATGAATAGAGCCCTTTAGTTGCAGAAGCAATACTATAGGTTTTATTTATGTATTTAAAATATATTTCAATCTGCAAATTCAAGAGGTTTGTGAACTTGCTTACAATGGCTTTGTTATTGTTCCACTTCTTTTTTAGGATAAATGCCCAGCATTTTAAAGTTACTAAATTGATACAATACTTTGATGGAGTCAAGTTGTTATATTCATCTGAGTATTTGTCTATCAATGAGCATATAAGCCATAGCGACGAGAACAATTTAATAGCCTTGCGATCTTCCGGTCTAGAAGTTTTATCACACTTATTAAATTGAATTTGTATTAGTTTGTTTAAAGAAGAATAATTTTCAGATGGTGTGTCAAGTAATACTAAAGTGCGTTTCATTAAGATATAAGATTCTTCATCCGCAAATAGATACTCGTCAAATAAATGCTCAGAGAATAATTCTGTAAGTTTTTCAATGCCCCATCTCTCAAAAGAGTCTTTTTCAAAATTTTTTTCTATAAAGCTTTCAAAACGTTGTCTAAAATTTTCTTTTAAAACACCGTTGTGGACAAGTACATATTTTGTAGGTAATTCATTAAATCCTGGAATGGAACAGGATTTAAAGTCAATGTCTTTGGCTTCAAGTAAAGATTCTCTTATCCCATCTTCTATGCCAAAAGTATGTTCTGTTATATCTTTTGATGTATAGCCCTTTAGCTCAAAATACCATTTCCATTTTTTCCCATTCTCATCGATGCCAATTGCCACGATGTCTTTCCCGAATTGAGATTGTCCTTTGGAATTCTTTGGGGTGCTTATAACTTTAAATCCCATATTGTCAAGCAACAGTGGAAATAAAAAGTCTAATTCGTTATCTTCTTTAAGTGAAGATAAGTATTCTTGAATTATAATATGTCGCATATATCTTGTATTTGATCCCAATTGTTATTAATTTTAAGCATATATTCTGTTGATTCCAACGCGCTTAAAGCGTGCAATCCTGCCGGGTATGGAATGGATTTCTTTATATGGGCTAATTGTTGTAGTCTTCCATCATGTGACCTCCACACATATCCTCGTGCAAGCCTGACTTTCCTAAATCCTAGTCTTTCAAATTCATCGTTTGTACCTATTTGGGAAGATATATCCTTTAATAATTTCCCTGCCTCTCTGGATGCTTCCTCATATATATCGGCTTGTGTATAGAGAGGATTCAATTCTTTACAATTAATCCTCTTTTCAATAAATGTGTTATAGTTTTCGCAGTATTTTTTGAAATTCAGAGATTCTTCAGTATCTCTAATCTGGCTTTTGTCAAATATTTGTTTTACAGCTCCTAAATAGAAACTACAGTATTTAGTTAATTGAATATACAAAATCAGCCTAATGTTTTTATTATTAGAATTAAATAAAGGCATTATCGGTGGTAAACGAAACTCAGGATTTCCTATATCTTGAAGCATAGATATTATGAACAACGCCTGTTGCTGCTCTGTTAACACAAAGGGATCAAAATTCTTTGTGTATATAGCTATTTCATCCCAAAGGTTCCTTCCTACTTCACGATTCCTGGCATTATTATCTATAATCAAGAGAATAATAAAATGGAATGCAGTGTTCGGGTCTTTTCTAATTATGTAATTTGTTATATCTGTGAAGTATTTAATAGTTTCTTTTCCGTATAGTGTCATCATTTTATCTGCGATGGAGAAAAGTACGGCAGATGATAATAATGGAAGAAAATTGACGTTAAGAATCTTCGATATGTCTTCTTTGACAAAATCTTTTCCTCCAATTATTTCTATAAGGTCAGATGTCATTTCTTCATGTGTCTTCTCTTTTGTGTTAAGACAATGAAGTAACTTTTGAAGTTTGCAATTTGTGATGCTCATTTATATAACACTAACTTTAATTTGATTGCAAAAGTACATGTTTTTTTTATAATAATTGACTGAAAAATCATTTTTTTGATTACAAAGACGTTATTTTTCTGGTTATAGAACGATATTTGCGACAAAATCATTATCTTTGTACCCAATAAAAATAAAAGGTGTAACATGGAAAATAAAGATTTGAACCGGTTAAAAGTGGTGCTAGCAGAGAAAAAGCGCACAAATAAATGGCTTGCTGAACAGTTGGGGAAAGACCCTGCAACAGTGAGCAAGTGGTGTACTAACTCCGCTCAGCCAAACTTGGAGAATCTAATGGAGATTGCCAAGGTTTTGGAAGTGGATGTAAAAGAACTTCTGAGAATGCAATAATGGACTAAAACACCCTAAAACAAAAGATGGACTAACTTGGATGGAGTAAAACCATCCAGTTACGGACAAAAACAAGTATTTTTGCAAATTTCTAACAAGGTATTATAATATGGCAGACATAATCAAAGACGAAATCGTTCTGAATGATGATGAACTGATATGCGTCCTTACAGGTGATAAGAAAAAGGCAAATGCCAAAGAGCAGATGCTACAGTCAATCATACTCCAGATGAATGAGGAGTATGGATTTGAAATGAGTGACATGAAACGTGATTTCTCCTTTTCGTTTGAGGACGATGAGGGAAAGAAGAAACGTGTTACTGTTGATCTTGCCATATTCCGTGCTGGAGCAGCTAAAGAGCCAGAGAATCTAGAGCGCATTTGCATCGTATGTGATACTAAAGTAAAATCGTCCGATTCTAAGAAAGGTGTTGAAGGTGCATTGAACTATGCTCTGAAAGCATCATCATGTGATTTCGGCCTGTGGACAAATGGCGACGAACTTCATTTCAGTCAGCGCGTTGAAGACGTAGTGGGCAATGAGAAGATTGTCGATATTGCTGACTTCCCAGGAATAGACGAGTCCATAGAAGATATGGAGCGTATGGGTGATCGCTCACAACCAAGGAAACCTGCCAACGACTCTCTGATTCGTACTTTCAAACGCTGCCATGATTACATTTACGGGAATGAAGGTCGTAAGAAAGATGCTTTCTGGGAACTGCTGAACCTGATATTCTGTAAGATTTATGATGAGAAACGTCGTTATCTCTGTGCAGAACGCAATGAGACTTACCACCGTCAGTTCTGGGTGGGCGTAACTGAACGCAACACTCCAGAAGGCCAATCTGCAGTAGCCAAGCGCATCAAAGCTATCTTTAAGCAGCTGAAGACGGATGCCATCTTCAGTGAAGTATTTGCAGGGAATGAGGAAATATCGTTGTCTGATTACGGTGTTGCTTATGTCGCATCGGAAATAGCAAAGTACTCTTTCCTTGATGCAACTGTCGATGTTAAGGGTACAGCATATGAGACTATTGTAAGCAACACCCTGAAGCAGGAAGCCGGTCAGTTCTTCACTCCACGCAATGTTATCAAATGTATGGTGGAGATGCTTAATCCGACAGTCAATAGCCGTGTATTGGATCCAGCCTGTGGATCTGGCGGTTTTATTGTCATGGTTCTTGACCATGTTCGCCGTCAGATAACAAAGAATATGTACCCGGAACTTGAAGGTGCTTTGTTGGAGGCTAAGGCAAACACAGATGCCGTAAATGACAAGGTTCGTGAGTATGCTGAGAATATGATTTTCGGCTTCGACTTTGACCCGGATCTGAAGAAAGCAGCGAAGATGAATATGGTGATGGCTGGTGACGGTCACTCCAACATATACAATATCAACTCCTTGGAATACCCCAATGGTACACTTCCTGATGTTCCAAAGGTGACGGCATCAGTTGCAAAAAGCGTGGAACAGAAAGGTGATTTAGATGCATGCGACAGCGCCTATTCATTGGAGAATGCAATGGGCAAATTCGATTGTATCTTCACGAATCCACCATTTGGTTCAAAAGTTGAAGTCGCTTCATCTATTGCCGAGAACTATGAGCTGAAAGCATTTACAGCTCCAGAAGTTCTCTTTATCGAGCAGTGCTATAATTTCTTGAAGCCAGGAGGTAAAATGGGTATCGTTCTTCCAGATGGTATTCTTGGAAATCCTAATACCGAAGTGGTACGCAAATGGATTTTGGAGCATTTCAAACTGTTAGCCAGCGTTGACCTTCCAGTAGAAACATTCTTGCCACAGGTGGGTGTACAGGCTTCGTTGTTGTTCTTACAGAAAAAGACAGCAATGGAGAGATTGGTTGACCCCAACAGTGAAATGTATGATGTCTTTATGGCAATAGCAGAGAAAGTTGGTAAAGACCGACGTGGCAATGTTATCTACGAAAAAGATGATGATGGTGCCGAAATATTGTTTGTTGACAAGAAAGAATGGGCCAGTTACAATCGTCAAGGCGAACTAATAACCCGTCATCGTACAGAACGTGTGAAGCATGTGGATGATGACCTGCCAAAAATCAGTAAAGAGTACCAAAAGTTCTTGGAGGGGAATGTATGAAAACAGGCGTAATCAAAATTAACGAGGCATTCCATTCTGGATATAGAATAGATCCCTCTCTTCATTTGAGCGAAGGAGTGAAGGTTCGTTCAGAGTTAACTCATTTACCATATGAATTGACTACTGTTGCGAATTGTTCTTCTTCAATCTTTCTTGGGAATATTTTTTCAAGATGTTTCGTAAGTAAACCAGAATTTGGAGTGACCTATTTGGCTGCTTCTGATACGGTCTTGGCAAATATTGAGACAGAACGTTATTTGTCAAAGAAACAAGCATCGACATTAAATTACCTAATGCTCGATAAGGATTGGATTCTTGTCACATGTTCTGGAACATTAGGAAATGTCACATATACGAATAAATCATTCTGTAATAAGATTGCCACTCACGATTTGATTAGAATAATCCCTGATGATACAAAATACAAGAAAGGATGCCTATATGCATTTTTGTCCAGCAAATTCGGATACTATCAGATCACACAATCCCAATTTGGGGGAGTTGTAAAACATATCAATGACAAACAAGCAGGAGCGATTCTCGTTCCGAAATTTCCCGATGAATTTCAGAAGGAAGTTGATCACCTTATTCAGGAATCTGCTCGACTAAGAGAAGAAGCTGCTGAAGCAATAAAAAAGGCTCATGACATCATAGAAGATAAATTTGATGTCGCAAGTGGAAAGAAAACTTCAAGAGTTTCAGTTCAATCTATAATATCCTCCCATAACAAGAGGCTTGAAGCTTTATACCATACCAGTGAAAACCGTTCTATATATGATTATATAGTGAATAACTGCCAACATGTATTGTTGGGTGATGAATCTGTATCTAGATTAATTTTTAAACCCAATATTTTTAAAAGGCAATATGTAGACAAAAATGGATATCAGTTAATCGGTGGAGCAGACATGCTTAAACGTATTCCTTCAACTGATAAAATGATATCAAAGAGGCAGGTTGATAACATGTCCTCACTTAAGCTAAATCGCAATTACATTTTAGTAACAAGAGCAGGCACAATAGGTAATGTAGCTTTTGTTGATGAGCAATTAAAAAATTTTATTGTTTCAGAAGATGTACTTAGGGTTGTTCCAAAGGACGATAAAGTAGCATATTATCTTTATGCTTTTCTTTCGTCTAAAATCGGTTACAAATTAATATCCCTATTTACATACGGTTCTGTGATTCAGCATATTGAGGCACAACATCTTGAATTAGTTCCTATTCCTTTATTAAATAAGGATTTGATGGAGCAGATAGAAAACCTAGTTTCTTCTTTTGTTGCTAAAATTGAGCTGTCAAAGCAAAAGGAGATAGCTGCCATAAATATGGTTGAAGCCGAAATAGAAAAGTGGAATAATTAGGAATACATTATATGTCCAAGGTTCATAAAGAAAATATCATCTGTCCAAAGTGTCAGGCCAAAGGAGAGTTTGATCTATGGGAGTCAATGAATGTTGACCTCAATCCTGAATTGAGGAAAAAAGTCTTTAGTGACGAGGCATTCATCTATACATGCCCCAATTGTGGCCATCGTACAGGTGTTCCATACGGAACGCTGTACCATGACATGACTCATCACTTTATGCTGTTCTTTGACTTCTTTAAACCAGATGATTACGACTATGAACCTATCGACATCCCCAATCTACCCAACCAGGACAATTATATTTATCGTCATGTGACAGGGCTTTGGCGGTTGAAGGAGAAGATTATTATTCTCGAAAAAGGTCTTAATGATATTGCCATTGAGCGCATGAAGTATATGCTTACCCATATTGTTCATCCTGAAATGGCAGAGAAGGGATTTGAATTGTATTTTGGTGATGTGGAATATGACAATGAGAAGCTTTCAGATGATGGCTCCATGACATTCTTTTTCCACAATGAGAATGACGAGACCATGGTATGGCCAGTGTCCATGAAAATGTATTATGAGCAATGCCTGGCATGTGACCTCGATCCTCGAATGAAGGTTGAGAGTTGCATGAATGTGGATGAAGGATGGATAGCACGTCAATTAAAGAAAGGAACGGTATGAGCGAAGAAAAGAAGACATATAATGGCAGGGTTCAGTTCTGGGAACGTGGTTTCCTCGGAGTTAAAGACTTCGATGATAATGTCATTATCTCTCCGGACATGCATTATTCCGAAATCCGTGAGGCAGATGGAGAGGAAGCCGCAATCGTTCGCAAAGCTGACAAGTGGGCATTGACAGACTTGGACGGCAAGGCTCTTTGCCCTTTCATTTATGACCGGATTGTTTTCATTGGAGAGCATTGCTATAAGGCAGGAATCTATGTAAAGCCAGACAATGGTGAGCTAATAGTGGAGTATGCCGATACAAGGATGACTTATGCCATCCTAGATGACAAAGGGAATGTCCTTTGTGACAGGAACAAAGGCTATAACTACATTTCAGAAGTGCATGAAGGTGAAGCAGCGGCAGCGATAAATGGTCGTTGTGGTATCATTGACTTGCAGGGAAATGTGATTATGCCGCTCAGATACAAGTACATCCAACCTTTAGGCGAAGAGCATTATTGTGTTTCTTATGATGGCGAAGATAACTATTATGCCACCATAATAGACAGGCAAGGGAATGTCTTGATTCCTTCAAGCAAACAATATCGTAGCATCTACAACTTTCATAACCATGTGGCTATAGCTAATCAAAATGGCAAATGGGGGTTAATAGATGACTCTGGTACTCACGTTGGCGACTTTGATTATGGCTTTGCAGCAGAGTGGGGCGATGGCTATTACAAAGTAGAGAAGGGGTCGAAAAAGAACATCATGCGTCCTGATGGCTCACTCGTTATGCAAGACTGGTATAATGATGTCTTTAAAGTCTCAAATGGCTATTTCGTATTCGGTAACACCATTCGTAAGTCAAAGACCAATCCTAAAACTCGCTATATAGAGGGAGTGGCGCATGTCAGTGGCGATATACTCTTCCCTATGATGTTTGAACATGTCAGAAGGTTAGAAGATAGTGATGCCTTTTATGCAGAGATAGGTACAAAGCCATATATACTAACTCCAAGTGGTGGTATCTATGACCCACAAGGTGGCCATCTGCCACAAAAGTTGGATATTGATGAGACTTCTTTCTTTGAAAGCCTAGCCAATTGGGTGCTGCCTGGACTCCAGTTCTTCTACCGAGACACCAATGCCCCCATCGATGCAGCCCGTATCTATCGTGTAGGTGATACTATTCGAGCCGGTTTCTTTGTGGATGCTACCACTAAACTGTTAAAGCCCGCCCATCGGACACGTTTCCTGATTGCCTCTGCCCATGCAGCAAGGTTCTTTGAAGTTGAGCAGATGGTTAAGGATAATCCCAATATTGCCAAATGGAATCTTGCAACTTTCCATTTTAATAGTTTCTTCAAAGTGATGGATGTGTATGAAACATCTCTTTGTACTCAGGTGTTCTTGTTACATATTCCCATGTCTGCTGCAATACTGTTAAATGGTACAACGGCATTCAGGTTCTTGGATGAAGCCACAGGATCAGAAACCTCATTGGTGCAGATGGCCAGAAAGAGCCTGGATGAGAAACTGAGAATGGAATTCCATGACCGTTCTTTCGATGAAGAATGGTGTAAACGTATGGAGCAACCAGTGGGAATGAGTGAAGACTTGACCCTATATCCCGTTAATCCAGTTCCAGAACCATCGGATGAGCATGTGGCAAACCTTAGCAAATTGGTTCACCATCTTGCAGAAGATGGCGATATTGATTACAAGACAGAGTTGACAGACAATTTCCCTTGGAAAGGTATTGAGGGTAGAGTCTGTGAAGGATGTATCTTTGCTGAGACAATAATTGGTAAGGGTGAAGGGTGCGACAAGTTGAAGAAAGAAGAGTTCCGAGAGAACTATGTTAAAGGAATCTGCCTGCATCATAAGACCAAAGACCAGGATGAATCTGAGTTTGATCGACGTGAAAGGAGAAAAGCAGAAGCGGCAAAAGACAAAGCAGAGAAGTCTTCTGATGTTTATGCTATCCGTCTTATGAAAGAGTTTGTTGCTGAAAAACTGGATGGAGATATTGAAAGACTTAGAGATTTCGATCTTTCATCTTTACAGGAAGACCGTAAGTATGGCGACTACGATATCTCACGTGCCAACATTGCAAAGGCCATCGTCTCATTAGTGTTCGGTGGTGACTGGCCGGAACTTACGGTTGATACTCTCAATCATTACGACTATCGATTGGAGCCCATCTGTCACTATCAGAACATCTTTGGTGCAAACATTATGGATGTGTATTTCAAGGGACTGAAGAATTTCAATCCTTCAGAAGAGCTTCATCAACGTGCAGTGAAATGTGCACACATGACCTATAATATAGGAAATCTAATAGTTCTGCCTAACAAGTTCAACGATAAAGAGTCATTGAGTAACTATAGGGCCAATACGAAGTTCCGTAGCTACATGGATAAGTACTTGATGGCTCTCTACAATGTGATGACAGAGCAGAAAAAGCCAGATATGCACCTGAAAGGAATCCTTTATAAGAATAGGAAGATGATGG
>Ga0247609_10007507_pt1 | contig 10373 bp, 7 predicted proteins | sample 172DNAGHGlowgp2_FD_193487 | JGI IMG/M metagenome (GOLD analysis project Ga0247609, IMG submission 193487) | Sheep rumen microbial communities from Palmerston North, Manawatu-Wanganui, New Zealand - 1728 DNA GHGlow gp2 | ecosystem: Host-associated > Mammals > Digestive system > Stomach > Rumen ...
GGTCAGACTGGATACCGAGGATTTTATACATTATAAAGTGGTATATCTCCCCAAATATACAGCGGTGCAAAACGAAGAGACCGGTTTTATCGATATTATGCCGGCTGAAGCAGAGGATCAGGATGAAGCCAAAAAGGTAATTGGAGATTTTGTTGATTATGTTTGCGAGACGGTCAACAAAAACGTTTCCGCGGATGATTCCGATATCGAAAAAGCAAGAGCGGTATATGAAGCACTGGCTAACGATATAGGCATAGTGGACCTTGAAAAATATACAGACCCTACCATTATTTATTCGGATGATATGGAAGAACTGGCGAACAGAAGAACGATAGTAGAAGGGACGCTTGACAAGAAACTCGATCAGATGGAAATAGCGCGCCTTTATCGTTTTATATTATCCCAGCTTAATATTGAATGTTATGCCGTACAGGCTTCGGGTACTTATTATAAACAGGATGATGAAAAACTTGATGCATTCATGAAGGACGCATATTTAAACTACTGGAATGTGGTTGTTGCTGACGGGAAAGCATATAACTGTGATTTGTTTTATGAAATTGCGATTTTAGATACACAAAGAAACGAAAACCCGAATGCAACAGCCGATATGACTTATTTCGGAATGAGCGATGAGACAAGAAAAAAATCATTCAATGTCAGCAAATCCAGCTTAAAAACGCTTAACACCTATATGTTCGAAGATCAACCGAGTGATGTTATTATTCCCGAGTGTTTGGAGGATTATCATAGAGAGTAACATTTGAAAAGAGAATATATGTACCAAGGACAGGCAGAAAACAGGGAGGCTTACTATGAACACTGCTAAAAGATTTGTAACCCGGTTAACCGCTGTGACGCTTGCAGTCGGCGTTTGTTTTTTATCTTCATGTACACCTAAAAAAATTGATATTGAGGAATACCCGGGATTTGAACCGACTGAAGAAACCTCAACAGAAAACCCCGATGTAAAAGAGGATATTCCGAATGAAGATTATGTTGAATACCCCGGAGGCATGACAGACAAAGAATTTGCGGATTTTATTGCCATTCCGGATCCCTTTGAGGAGACCGATAAATTTCATTTTTGCTACAAGGCGATTCCTGAGTACTATGCCAGACAATACAGAGAAAAACCTCAGATAATCTATGTAGCCAAGGAAATGATGGAGGCGGTATACAACGGCCAAATGGAATTTGATATTCCTCCGGAAAATGAACTTAATTGGGAAGAAAATTCCCTGGCAGACAGTCTGGCGAAGATGTCCTGCCCTTTGGTTGAATCCTGCAGTATCGGTTATGCCGAGGATGATCCTCTTAAGTATTATGTCACATACTGTTCTAAGGTTGTGATAACTGACAGTGCGTATGATTCTGAAGGAAATTTAGTTGTCGAGAATATGTCATATTCCAACCTCGATGAAGACGAAGCCATAAAATATGTTAACGACTTTTCGGATTACATTTCGTCTCTGATAGACAGAAATGTATCTGCGGAAGATTCCGATATGGAAAAAGCTGCGAAAATTTATTCAGCTCTGACAAAGGAAATATCCTACAGGGAGAGAAGGGATGTGGAAGACAAGCAATTCTATGATTCCGAGGCAGATTTCTGGGAATCACTGGCCGAACAAACTTTCCTGGTTGAGGATATTATAAATGATAAAGTAACGACTCAGCCAAGGCTTGCTTTATTGTACCAGTACATTTTGACACAGCTAAATATCGAGTGTATGACGGTTTCCTCTTCGGGAGCATATCATAGTCAGGGAATTGAAAAACTTGACAAAGAAATGGGTACAAGAGGACGAAACATCTGGAATGTGGTTGTAGTAGACGGAAAAGCGTACAATTGTGATCTGGCATATGAAATACTTACATATGAATATGACAAAAGCATGAGTGCCGATGTCGAACCTCAGATGAAGTATTTCGGGATGAGCGATTCTACCAGGTCACAGTCTTTTACGGTGTCCGACAGATCGTCCATATATTATTATAATCCCGATCCATGGGAGGAGGAATCAGGCCCTAAGAATATGGTTCCCGAATGTGTCTCGGATTATAAACATTAACTGACGGTATATTATGCGTTATGCGATGGAGGGGAAGACATGACAGGAAAACGTATATTTGCTACAGAAACTAAAAGATTTTTAACTTTTATCGTATCGGCAATAACGGTATTTTCGCTTTTGCCGCTTAGCGGATGCATAAAAGAAAAAAAGATAGAAGATTATCCCGAACCCGAAATCATCGAAGCAGAGGGTGCAAACAACCCGGAAACTGCAGAAAATAAGGATGGTGCGAAAACAGAGACTCAGGATGAGGCGCAGGAAATGACCGCGGAAGAATTTGCCGAATTGATTGCAATTCCCGATCCTTTTGAATCCGGACAATTTACGTATTGCCCCGATGCAATTCCGCCTTCATATGCATGGGGGTTCAGAGACAGACCTAAAATAATAAAAAATGCAAAATATATCCTGATGGCTGTGTATGAGGGAAAAAATGACTGGGAAGTTCCCGAACAGGATGCCATCAGTTTAAATGAATTTCAGACTGCTCTTGATTTGGCCAGGCTTTCCAATCCCATTGCGGCCAAGGTTGAGGGGTCAAATTCGGAGGACGGAACTTCTTTTTTTATAATGAATTATACAAGGGTAATCTTGCATGATGTTGAACCTGAGATTGGCTCCGAAGTCGAAGAAACCGAAGAGACTCAGGAGGAAGTCAGGATAAAAACAAATAGTCTTCTTGATTATGTTTACGATACTATAAATAAAAATGTTTCGCCCGAGGATTCCGATATTGAAAAAGCGGAGGCAGTATATAAAGCACTGGCTTCCGATTTCACTCCGGTGATGAGGGGGCAATACGAGGAAGAACTTGTTACCGACGAAGACGGTCATGTAAGCGGTGTGATTCTTCCTTCGCATAAACTGATTGACGATTTTTCGACAGGGGAACTGGATAATGTGGAAATTGCTCAATTATACCAGTTTATATTAACCCAGCTTAATATCGAATGTATGACCGTTTCTTCATACGGAACCTATACCAACCAAAACGTCGAAGAACTCGACAAGTTTATGGCTGAAAGCATGTGTAATACATGGAATGTAGTTATTTCGGACGGAAAGGCGTATAATTGTGATTTGTTTTTTGAAACCAGTGTTCTTCAAAAACAAAGAATAAAGAATCCGCAGACCGAACCTGATATGAAATATTTCGGAATGAGCGATGCGTTAAGAAACAAATCTTTTGAGGCAAACAGATACAAACTCGCGGAGTATACACTCAGCGAACCGTATGAAGAAATGCCGTGTCAGGTTAAGGGCAGCGCAGTCCCCGAATGTGCTGAAGATTATTACTTAAGGTAATATTTTTCATAAAAAAATCAGTGTCTAAAAGACACGCAAAGGAAGAATATGAATAAAAAAAATGCCGGTTATGAAAAAAATTTAAAAAGACTTATGTCTTTTATGATGTCTGTTTTATTTGCGTTTTCGCTGTTAGCGGGAAGCGCATGCAATAATGCCAAGACAATCAATGATTATCCCGAACCTGTTACTGTAACGGCACCTTCGGATGCCGAAAACAATGAAGGAAATACTGCGGAAAACGACACAAAACCTGCCGAAAAGGAAGAGGAGACACTGGATGAGGCTCTTTTACCCGAGTACGATTCTCTGAGGGAAAAAGGTGTATTTGAATTTAATCCTATTGCGGTAAATCCCGTGTTTAAAATGGAGATGAAAAACAAGCCCAAGATTGTAAGGGTTACAAAGGAAATTCTTGAGGCCGTACACGATGCAAAACCTTCGTTTGAGCTGACCGGAGATCTGGCATGTAACGAAGCGGAGATGAAACTTGCAAGATCGCTGGCCGAACTCTCAAGCCCCGTGTGCTACTGTGTAGATATTTCTACCGAGGATATGGAAACTTATACCATCAGTTATTTTCCGTCGTACGAGTCGGATCAATTCGGCGACGAAACCATGACGGGGGCGATAAGCGAAGAAGAAGCAAAGGAAAAAATTGACGCATACAAAGAACTCTGCGAGAACTTGATTAACGAAACCCTGACGGATAAAGATGATGACATGCAGCGCGCGGCCAAAATCTATAAAAAGATTATCGAAACATATGAATTCGTGTATCCGGACCCCGAAGAGCAGAACATGGATGATTCCGAAGAAGGAATGGTGACCGCATCATATGAGACGGAAGATTATGTTGTCAGTCAGATTTTATCTGGCAAAATGCATTCGTGGCAGTTTTTGGAATTCTATGAAGGTCTGATGGTTCAGCTTAATGTAAATACCATGATGTTAGGATGTATGGGAAAATATAACGCTCAGAATTTCTCGCTGCTTGACAAAACCATGAACGATGGCAATGACGGCGGCTTTGTATGGATGATAGTGATGGCCGACGACAAAGCATACCACTGCGACATTCTGATGGATAAGATGGCGCTTGATTCACAGAGAGAGAACTTCGAAGAATACGAGTCCGACATGCTCTTCTTTGGAATGAGCGACGAGACAAGAGGAAAGTCTTTTACGATGTATTACACACAGGCTTTTGAATCCATCAATCCTATCAATAAAACGAGCGTTCCGAAATGTGAGGAAGATTATAAGCTTGAATTATAAAAGAAACGAAATAAAATAAGCATAAAAAAAGATATCATCGCAGGGTGATATCTTTTTTGTTTTATCTTTTAGTCTGCCAGATTATATTTCTCTATTATCAATTGTGAAGGTGTGTAATTGGCCAGTATTTTGTTTGATTCGTATATCAGATCGTCGTAGCTGTATCGCTTAATTGTAAATAAACCTTTGCCGTTTGATCCTTGATAAAGAAATGCATTTTTCGAAGGCAGGTAAACTGCTTCCATCGGAAGATAAGCAACTGCCTCGAAGTCCTCATTAAAGACAAGGGTCTGAAGGGCTACATCCATTACATAAATATGCTGTTCGGGATAGTATCTTAACGTTCCGAAATTCGTGGAAGACATGCTGTTAAAGGTGTGTGTTTTAACAAGTTCAATAGTATCGCCGAAACGATAGATTTCAATGGTTCCGTCCAAATATGCTATGGAGAAAACATCTGCATCGTCAAACACCTTAAAACTGTCGCGAAGGCTTAGGAGACGTTTGGTAGTGAATACGGGTTTCGTACCTTTGTCTTTGTAGATTTCAATGGCACCCGACTCTCTTTTGACGGCGTAATGATTTCTGTCAAGTCCGTAGACCGTTATATTCTCATCCGAAGGGATATCGGGCTTGAAGAAATCCTCCACAGTACCTGTAGTCAGTGAGTAAAGGAAGATGTGTCCCTCACGGTCTCTTCCGCTGTAGATATAATTTCTGTCATTTGTAACTGCACTTTCGTTAAAACCGGGGACCTCTAAAGAGTCGACTTCTTTAACAACAGAACCATCTGAAAGGTTGTATATTTTAAGCCCGAATCCGTAATTGGCAAATAATTCACTTCCGTCTCCGACGAACGTAGTGTATGAATAGTCATCGGACATTTCACACAAAGGTGTGAAAGAATCAAGGGAATATAATTCCAGCGTATCTGTACTGCTTTCTTTTCGAACAAAACAATCCGAGTCATTTACCAGCATAGTGGCTGAATAATCGCATTCAAGCAAAGGTTCTTCAACATCAGTCTTGAATTGATACATAGAAACATAAGATGTACCTTCGAATTGTACGAACATATTTCCGAAACCAAGCATAAATTTTTTGGCCGGAATATTCGGAATACTGTTAAAAAGAGTAGAGGCATAAAGTTCATCATACCCTTCTATATATCCGTATTGCAGACAATCGGCAGTAAGAAGAATTGCTCTGTTTGAGTCGTCTGCCACGAGATTGCAGATTTTTGAGTTGGCAAAATAGGTTTTAATTTCTTCACCGGTTGATGCATCTAAAACATAAAGACAGTCATAACCCGTTGCGAAAATATATGTTGATTCCGAACTTGCCTTTATTTCCTGCACATATCCGGGAATTTTGCTGTTCCATTCTACTTTTCCGGTACCTCGGTCGATACAATAGAGATAGTAGTCATCATACAAAATATTATCTGTGCGAACCGAACCTGCGAAGAATATTTTTTTATCGGTCATTGTCAGACTGGAGCAACCTTCTGTGGGAATTTTTATCGATAAAAGACTGTCGGATTCAATATCGAGTATTATAACATAGGAAGCCTCTAGTGAAACTTCGCCTAAGGTAAAAGAGAGGGTTTTTCCGTCATCGGATAATACGACATCATGAATTACGGAAGCGAAGAGAGAATCATCAATCTCCGAATAAGTATGATATGAAATGCACTTTCCGCTTGCAACGTCAAAAATATCAAAATCATCACCAGTGAAAATGGCAAATTTGTCGCCGGATTTGAAGCGGTATATTTTTCCTAAAAAATTCTCCGACCCGTTCGGATTATTGAGCTCACTTTCGGTATTGTCTTTAAGATTCAGTTTGTACATTTTTTTGCTATCACTGTATAAAAGAGTATCAGAATCCAGAAACTCCAAAGAGTATTCTTTGCCAAAATAGGTTTCGTAAGATAAAGTCGTATAGTAAAGTTCTTTGCCTGTTTCGACATCCCACACGTGAAGATTACGGCATGCGTCGAGAGTAGCTATCTTTTTATAATCCTGCGAAACCTTGGCAACATCAATCGTTGATTCGGAATCAAAAGTTCTGACTGAAAAGAGATCGTCTTTATCGGCATATACTTCAAGTGCATTGGCCAGAGCATATTCGGTTTTGGCGGTATAAGGATAAGAATTATCCTTTGATGATTCCGGCATCACACGTCGAAGAGCGTATACCGAATCCTTCATTCTGCCTTCACCAAGAAGACTTTCGGCATTTAACACAGTGGCCTCGGCCAGATTTATCTGTGCTTCGGTATACTGTTCCTCTATCTGGTCCTTCTGCTCCTGAATCTGCTTGGACTGAGCTTCAATCTCCGAATATTGTTTCTTAATCTCGGCGTTCTGATCCAGAATCATTTCGGACTGGTTGATAATCTTAAACATAAGACCGAGACAAACGGCACTAAAAAGCATCAAAGCGGCTGCTACAGCACTTACGATGGAAAGAGTACGTCTCATAGCACGCTCTCTGTGGCGCTGCTTTAATTCGTCATAATTAAGCCCGAACATGGCAGCACAGATTCTAAGAATAGCGTCGTTCATGGCTTTTTTGATGGCCTTGTTATCCTTGCCCCTTACATCGGCTGCAAGCGGCTCGAATATACGATATTTGGTCTCGGTAGTACCATCCGGATTGATTACTTCGTAGGCATCTCTGGTGAGAGCTTCGGGGAAGGATTCTTCGGGCTCACCTTCTGCCAAAACAGCGAGAACCTTGTCTCTTCCGTGCAGTTTGATGAAGGTTTCGATTTCTTTTTTACACCATTCCGACTCAGGAAGTCTCGGTGTACAGATAACCAGAAGAAAATCCGAGTTTTCCAAAGCATCGTTGATAGGGTCGCTTAAATTGCTTGCAAGCGGCAGTTCGTCCTGATCGCGGAATACTCGCTCTATTTTCTTTTTACCTGTGGGAGATTTAACATTTTTTGGGAGCTTGAAGGCTTCGAGTTTTTTATGAAGAGTCGTTGCGACAAATTTATCAAGTTCAGAATGTCTGTAGCTTATAAAAGCATCGTATTTACTGCTCATATCCAATTCCCTTTCCGAAATAGACGATAATAACAATCTATGTAATTATATCACATTTACGGGCTTCGTGTTGTGCGTTTTAATCAAATGTAATATACTTTTATTATGGAGATACTTCTTCTTATAATTCGACTTCTCATTCATCATTTTTTGCTATCCGAAGTAAAAGAAGTGAAGACAAAAAATGATATATTATGGGCAGAATATAAGTAGATATATGTTTTTAAACATCGTAAAATGGGAGTATCAGGAGGGTAAAATAATGAGCATTGATTTAAGCACTATGCCTAAATTGGGTTTCGGACTTATGCGTCTGCCCGAAAAAGACGGCGTTATCGATCATGAGCAGGTTTGCAAAATGGTTGACAGCTACATGAATGCGGGCATGAATTATTTTGATACCGCATATGTTTACCACGGAGGCAAATCCGAAGTAGCGGCAAGAGAAGCTCTCGTTAAAAGATATCCCAGAGAAAGCTTTATGATTGCAACCAAGCTTCCTGCATGGGAAATCAAAAGATACGAGGATATCGACAGAATTTTCGATGAACAGTGTGAAAGAGCGGGAGTTGATTATTTTGATTTTTATCTTCTTCATTCCGTAGAAGACGGATCGAATTATGATGTATACGAAAAATATGACTGTTTCTCATGGGGGCTTAAGAAGAAAGAAGAAGGCAGGATTAAGCATTTCGGATTTTCATATCATGGAAGTCCCGAACTTTTAAGCGAGGTTCTCGACAAACATCCCGAGGTTGAATTCGTACAAATCCAGCTTAACTACCTCGACAGAACAAACCCTGTGGTTCGTTCCGAGGAACTTTACAATATTCTTCACGAAAGAAATATACCCATCATCGTAATGGAGCCCGTAAGAGGCGGTGCACTTGCATCAATGGCTCCCGAAATCGAAGAGAAGTTTAAAAAAGTTCATCCCGACAAATCTGTTGCTTCATGGGCACTTCGCTTCGTAGGCTCTCTTCCCGGAGTAATGACAATTCTTTCGGGAATGTCCAGCGAAGAGCAGATGAACGACAATATAAATACTTTTAAGAATTTCGAGCCTTTAACGGACGAGGAATTCGCGGTTGTAAACGAAGTCACATCGGATATCCTTAATATGAAGCAGATAGGATGTACCGCATGCAAATACTGCTGTGACGGCTGTCCCATGCAGATAAGCATTCCCGATGTATTCAGAACCATCAATACGCTTCGCCGTTATCCCGATGACTGGAGAGCGAAAAACTTCTACGCAGGCGTGGCTTCACGCGGCGGCAAAGCTTCGGACTGCATCGGCTGCGGTCAGTGCGAGAGCGTATGTCCTCAGCATCTTCCCATCATAGAACTCATGCAGGAAGCTGCATCCATCCTCGACTAACCATTTGGGGACGGTTCTGTTTTGGCTTTTTTGACCACTTGGGGACACATCTTAATAAAGAAAAATAAATAATTTATTATACTTAGGAGGGAATTATGGCTTGTTTTTTAGTTCCGGGAACGGAAGCAATTGTAACCACGATCGTTACGGCGGTTGTAAAAAAGAAAGAAAAAAATGATTTAAAAAAGGCATCATATGAAGGAACAAGTGCCGCAGAAAAGATTGGCACAAAGTTTTCAACCAAACTTGGATGGCTCAATAAAATGCTCTGGGGCGGAAGTGCACTCCTTGCTTTCGAGCATATCTGGCACGGAGAAGTTATTCCGACATTTCCTTTCCTAACCGCAGTTAAAGAAGGCGAGGTAGGCGGAATGCTTGCAGAAATGGGAACCGCGGGCGTAACCATGGCTGTGCTTGTAACTGCTGCATGGGCAGGAATGGTGATTGTTTCTTCAATCATCGAAAAACGTCAGGCAGAGAATACCGATTCAAAGGAGGTAAAAGTATGACACTTCTTATTACAATTTTTGCCGCTATTGCCGCGACTTTGCTTTGGTACAAAAATGCTCCGGACAATTCTATGAGATACGGTACACTTGCACTTATATACTGGGGTGCTTCATTGATGTGGTTTGCGGATGCGATTTTTGAATATGCAGAACTTGGTGCGGAATTCTTTACACCTGCCGCAGCAGACATGTTAAACGATGCATATCTCGGTCTTTGCGTGCTTGCACTCGGCTTCATTATTTGGATCGTAACGCTTCTCATCAAAGATCCCAAAGGCATTATCAGAAAAATGTTAGTTAAAAAGAACTTATAAAAAAGCCATTCGGGGACGGTTCTAAAATGGTCAAAAAAGCCAAAACGGAACCGTCCCCTATTGGTTCATTTGTGATATGAAACTTGAAGAATTTTTTAAAGAATATACAAAGGTTGCGATAGCGTTTTCGGGGGGCTGCGATTCGGCGTATCTTACGTATGCCGCGCTTAAATATGCCAGGGAAGTGAAAGCATACTATGTGAAGACCGCTTTTCAGCCGGAATTTGAGTTAGAGGATGCTCTTAAGTTTGCAAAAGAGTATGCTCTTAATTTATCCGTCATCGAATGTGACATATTGTCCATAAAAGAAGTGACAGACAATCCCTCTAATCGCTGCTATTTTTGCAAAAATCAAATCTTTGGTAAAATATTGGCAAGAGCGAAAGAAGACGGCTTTGAGACGATTTTAGACGGTACTAACGCATCAGATGATGCCACGGACAGACCCGGAA
>Ga0247609_10007509_pt1 | contig 10372 bp, 4 predicted proteins | sample 172DNAGHGlowgp2_FD_193487 | JGI IMG/M metagenome (GOLD analysis project Ga0247609, IMG submission 193487) | Sheep rumen microbial communities from Palmerston North, Manawatu-Wanganui, New Zealand - 1728 DNA GHGlow gp2 | ecosystem: Host-associated > Mammals > Digestive system > Stomach > Rumen ...
CAAAATAGACTGATATCCAGAGCCGCACATAACGTGCGGCTCCTTCTGTGTCCGGAAATGAAAAAAATTTCCCTCCAAGATATTGACTTATCGTTCTGAAAAGAGTATAATTATTATTGTATGGCAATACTAATCAATTTCATATAATATATGGAGGTTTTTTCAAATGAGCAGAGTTTACAACTTCAGCGCAGGTCCTGCCGTTCTCCCGGAGGAAGTCCTCAAGGAGTGCGCAGACGAAATGATGGATTACAAGGGCTGTGGAATGTCCGTTATGGAAATGTCCCACCGTTCAAAGGTTTATGACGATATCATCAAGGAGGCTGAACAGGATCTCCGCGATCTTATGAATATCCCTGACAACTACAAGGTGATCTTCGTTCAGGGCGGCGCTTCTCTCGTTTTCGCCGAAGTTCCCATGAACCTTATGAAGAAGGGCAAGGCTGCTTACATAATCACCGGTCAGTGGGCAAAGAAGGCTGCTCAGGAGGCTGAGAAGTACGGCGAGGTCGTAAGAGTTGCTTCCTCTGCTGACAAGACCTTCTCTTATATCCCGGACTGCTCCGACCTCGACATTCCCGAGGACGTTGACTACGTTTACATCTGCGAGAACAACACTATCTACGGCACAAAGTTCTGGGAGCTTCCCAATACAAAGGGTCACGAGCTCGTTGCTGACGTAAGCTCATGCTTCCTTTCCGAGCCTGTGGACGTTACAAAGTACGGCGTTATCTACGGCGGTGTTCAGAAGAACGTAGGACCCTCCGGCGTTCAGATAATCATTGTCCGCGAGGACCTTATCGCTGACGGTCCTGCTCTCAAGATAACTCCCACAATGATGGACTGGAAGATACAGGCTGAAAATGAGTCGCTCTACAACACACCTCCCTGCTACGGCATCTACGTTTGCGGCAAGGTGTTCAAGTGGATAAAGAAGATGGGCGGCCTTGAGGCTATGAAGGCTCACAACGAGAAGAAGGCTAAGATACTCTACGATTTCCTCGACCAGAGCAAGATGTTCAAGGGCACAGTTGAGCCCAAGGACAGAAGCCTTATGAACGTTCCCTTCATCACAGGCAATGAGGAGCTCGACAAGAAGTTCGTTGCAGAGTCCAAGAAGGCTGGCTTCGAGAACCTCAAGGGTCACAGAACTGTCGGCGGTATGCGTGCTTCTATCTACAACGCTATGCCTATCGAGGGCGTTGAGAAGCTCGTTGCATTTATGAAGAAGTTCGAGGAAGAGAATTCCTAAGTGGGGTGCCCCCACGGGCTGCTTCGTTGACGCTCGTAAACTCGCTCACCGTTTCCGAATGACTTACCGTGTCGTCGAATCATCCGCATTCTCCCGATGTTACGCAGCCTTGAATTTCTGCGACCGCGGCGACGACATCTATGCCGCGCGAACACAGTCAGCGAGTGTAACGAGCGGCAGCGAAACCGGGTTGCAAGGGTCTGCGACCCTTGCCAGAGTCCAGAGACAGAGTCTCTGGCAGGTTCCAAGGACAGAGTCCTTGGAAAATAGTGGGAGCGGAAACATAGCCCCTGCAATAATAAATACTGGAGGTAATGACAATGTTCAATATACAGACACTCAATAAGATCTCATCCGTCGGAACGGACGTTTTCGACAAGAGCAAGTACGCTGTTGCTGATGCTCCGGCTAATCCCGACGCTATTATGGTACGCTCTGCAAAGATGCACGATATGACTTTCGGCGACAAGCTCATCGCTATCGCACGTGCAGGCGCAGGCGTGAACAATATCCCCGTTGACCGCTGCGCACAGGAGGGTATCTGCGTATTCAATACCCCCGGCGCTAACTCAAATGCAGTTAAGGAGCTCGCTATCTGCGCTCTCCTTCTCGCTTCAAGAAAGATAGTCGAGGCTGCACAGTGGTCTGCTTCCCTCAAGGGCACAGAGGACGCTCCCAAGACTGTTGAGTCCGGCAAGAGCAAGTTCGCAGGTCCCGAGATAGCAGGCAAGACCCTCGGTATCATCGGTCTCGGCGCTATCGGCGGCAAGATCGCAAACGCTGCTGAGGCTCTCGGTATGAAGGTCATCGGCTATGACCCCTACCTCTCCGTAGGTGCTGCTCTCCACCTTGAGCCCTCTGTTCAGGTCGTGAAGGACATCAACGACATCTACAAGAACAGCGATTATATCACTATCCATATGCCCTACACTCCCCAGACAAAGAATACTATCGACGCTGAGCAGATAGCTATGATGAAGGACGGCGTCCGCCTCATCAACCTCGCACGCGGCGAGCTCATCAACAGCGAGGCTGTTGTAAAGGCTATCGCTGACGGAAAGGTCGCCAAGTACGTTACCGACTTCGCTGACGACATCGTGCTCGGTGCCGAGAACGTTATCGTTCTCCCTCACCTCGGCGCTTCTACTCCCGAGAGCGAGGACAACTGCGCTGTTATGGCTGCTGAGGAGCTCATCGACTACCTCGAGAACGGCAACATCAGAAACAGCGTGAACTACCCCAACCTCTCTATGAACAGCACTGATACCAAGATCTGCGTTATCCACAAGAACGTTCCCACAACTATCGCTTCTATCACTTCTGCTGTCGGCAACGAGGGTATCAACATCGAGAATATGGCTAACGCGAGCAAGGGCGATTTCGCTTACACTATGCTCGACGTTACAGGCGAGGTGCCTGCTTCCGTTGAGGGCAAGATAAACGCAGTTGACGGCGTTATCCGTGTAAGAGTCATCAACAAGAAGTAAGCTTCTCCCACCTTTGGGTACATACTATTTAAATGTAAGGGCAGCCGGTTTCGTATCGGCTGCCTTTTCTCTTTCCCTATTCAAGACCTAAAGTCCTAAAGACCTAAAGACATAATGTGTGTACGGTTCAGGTGTTGCAAGGGTCTATGACCCTTGCCGGGGTGAGTCGAAATCGTGGACACTTAGTCAATACAAATACATTTATATAACGCACATTGACAAACATAATAGATGTGATATAATTAGTATATATTGTATATGGAGGTATACTTATGGAGCTTAAAAGCAAAATTGCAGGAATAACGGCGCTGTGTCTGGCATTCACGGCGGGTGCGGCAGTATCGCCGAGGATTACGCGAGCCGCGGGCATGTTTGGCGACATCAACGGCGACAGCCACGTTGATGCGAAGGACGCATCGATCATTCTCAGCTATTATTCATATCTTTCGACGACAGACGGCGAGCCTGTCACACTTGAAGAATATGTCATCAATGGCGGAAAAGCGCCTACAACGACCACACCCGCAGTAACGACTACAGCCGAAACGACGACCACCGCGGCTACCACCACTACTACAGCCGCCACTACCACAACAGAACCCGTCACCACCACCACAGCCCCCACAGTTGACAGCAAATACGGATATTATGAACAGCTTGATGAGGAATACCAGAAATACGGACGCTGGTCACATTATGAAGATTATGTCGTTGCTGATGGACATATGCTTTTAGCTGATAACGATGGTAGCAATCCTTTAAAAGCTGGTGCGAATAGCAAAAAGCCCTGTTTGCTTGTAAGTGAGGACGGAAGCTCTATCGACCTCAGAGACCTTGATATTTTCAAGGATTATAGTGATTATCTGCAATTGAAATATGCCGGCGGTTATCTCTATAACGTGTATTGGACGCGTGATGGTAATAATCGTTTTGCAAAGATCGATATGGATGGCAATGTTGTAAGGAATGTCGATCTTGGAAAAACTCTTTGCGATTTGGCGGCTCTCTCGGGCAACGGAGACGCGATCATCACGGTTGACAACAAAAAAGAATATATGATCCTGAAAAATGGCTCTGATGAGCTCGTTGAAATGCCGAAGCTGACTTTAGAGGGCGAGCATGGACTGAGCATCGAGCCAAGCAGCATCCAGTTTAATTCTATGTTTTACAACAACAAGATTTATTTATTGGCGTATGACCCGAACAGAAATGAATTCATGTACTACTTGGACTGCAACGACCTATCATGGCATAAATGTAAAACGTTCGTCACGAAATACAATTCTCTTTATAGTGTACGATATATAATCGGAAGGTATGCATTTTTGAACTACGATTCAGATTACATTGTATATGATATGGAGACAGATACTATTGTAGAAGGAATCCCCTTTGTTGCGAGCGGCACTTACTACGGCGGAAACAGCAATATCGATTACGTCGATAACAAATGGACAGAAATAAAACTGCCCTCTGACGCAAAGAATTTTGTCAAAGAACGTGAAACAGTAAGAGTTCTTGCTGAGGAAGACTTTAGTGACGCCACACGAAGAGCATACTATATGAGCAAAACTCACTATCTTTATAAGGATAATTACGGATTATTCGTGCGAAGCTTTGAAAAAGGCAAGGACGAAGAAAAGACAGTTGTTTTGTTTGATAACCAATAAAGATGTACCCTTTGCAGCCTTAGTGCGCTGCAAAGGGTTTTTTATAAATATGAACAAATTGTAAACAATCACCTGCTGACTTGACTTGTGGTCAGAAAAGGACTATACTATAATTAGCACTCAGATACAGAGAGTGCTAAATCTATTAAATCAAAAGCTCTGAAGGAGATGTTCATAATGGGCACAAAGCAGTTCAAGGCGGAGTCAAAGCGCCTGCTCGAAATGATGATACATTCTATCTACACGCACAAGGAAATATTCCTGCGCGAGCTCATTTCCAATGCAAGCGACGCTATCGACAAGCTCTATTTCAAGTCGCTCACAGACGACAAGGTGGGTCTGAGCAAGGACGATTTCGCGATATGGATAGACGTTGACAAGGACGCCCGCACTCTGAAAATAACCGATAACGGCATCGGTATGACCGAGGAGGAGCTCGAAGCTAACCTCGGAACTATCGCAAACAGCGGCTCGTTCAAGTTCAAGAACGAGAACAAGCTCGAAGAGGACAACCAGATAATCGGACAGTTCGGTGTCGGCTTCTATTCGGCGTTTATGGTAGCCAAGAAGGTGACGGTCATCTCGAAGGCTTACGGCAGCGACAAGGCTTTCCGCTGGGAGAGCGAGGGCGTTGACGGCTATACTATCACCGAGGACGACAAGGAAAGTGTCGGAACAGTCATAATCCTTGAACTGCTCGACGATACCGACGATGAGAAATACGGCGAATTCCTCGACGAATACCGCATAAAGGGACTTGTGAAGAAGTATTCCGACTATATCCGCTTCCCCGTGAAGATGAAGATGCAGCACAGCCGTCCGAAGGAGCAGTCCGAGGAGGACAAGGCTGCAAAGAAGCCTGTTGAGTATGAGGACTACATCGAGGTAGAGACTCTCAACAGTATGGTGCCGCTGTGGAAGAAGAGCAAGTCTGAGCTGAAGGAGGAGGACTACAAGCACTTCTACACCGAGAAATTCTTCGATTACAACGAGCCGCTCAAATACGCTCACGTCAAGAATGAGGGCGTTCCGAGCTACAATGCTCTGCTCTATATCCCGTCGAAGGCTCCCTTCGACTACTATTCAAAGGAGTATGAGAAGGGGCTCCAGCTCTACTCGAACGGCGTCCTTATAATGGACAAGTGCGCCGACCTTCTGCCCGATTATTTCAGCTTCGTGAAGGGGCTTGTGGACAGCGAGGACCTCTCGCTCAACATCTCGCGTGAGATGCTCCAGCACGACCGCCAGCTCAGGGTCATCGCGAAGAGCATCGAAAAGACGATAAGCTCAGAGCTGAAAAAGATGCTCAAGAACGAGCGCGAGAAGTATGAGGAGTTCTGGAAAGCCTTCGGGATGCAGATAAAATACGGCATCTACAGCGATTACGGAATGAACAAGGACAAGCTTCAGGACCTTCTTCTGTTCGCGTCCTCGAATGAGGGCAAGCTCGTAACGCTCGACGAATACGTCACAGCTATGCGTGAGGAGCAGAAGTATATCTACTACGCTACAGGCGAGAGCATCGCACGCATCGAGCAGCTCCCGCAGACCGAGCTCGTAAAGGACAGCGGCTTCGAGATACTCTACCTCACCGACAATATCGACGAATTCGCGGTAAAGGTGATAAACAAGTACAAGGACAAGGAATTCAAGAACGTTTCCGCCGATGACCTCGGACTTGAAACTCCCGAAAAGAAGGAGGAGCTCAAGGCTAAGGAGGAGGAGAGCGCAGATATGCTCAAGACCCTCGCAGACGCTCTCGAAGGCAAGGTAACGAAGGTCACGCTCTCTCAGCGCCTTAAATCCCACCCCGTATGCCTCACCAGCGAGGGCGAGATAACCCTCGAAATGGAGAAGGTGCTCAACTCGCTCCCGAACGACCAGCAGGTACACGCACAGCGCGTGCTTGAAATAAATCCCGACCACGAGATATTCGGCAAGCTCAAAGCTATCAGCGAAGCCGGCGACACGGAAAAGCTCGGCAAGTATGCAAAGCTCCTCTACACTCAGGCTCTTATGATAGAGGGAATGCCCATAGAGGACCCCGTAGAGTTCTCGAACCTTGTGTGTGAGCTTATGTGACACCGGACCGGTGATTTTGTTGTGCATATCGCCGCAAGGTGATAGTGCAGAATTGTTAAAAATGCCAAAAAAGTCAGAGAATAAATGTTTTTTTGAGGTTTTCTCTTGACGAAACGTCAGTTTTACGGTATAATAACTACAGTGTTAAATAATCTTGAATTATTTATCACTCGTTTTGTTGTCTCCTTTCTTTTGTTCTACACATATTTTTCTTTTCATCTTATCTTCAAAACCCGGCGCAAGTCGGGTTTATTTTTTTGCCCTGACGCTGCTGCAACAGCGTCGTTTGTGCAAAGTGGTGAAGGAGAGTGTTATTTTTTGGTCAATGTTACTTAAAATAGTAACTGGCAAAAAAAAGAGGTTTACAAAGCGGTTACTTTGTGTTATAATGTGAGGTGAAGTTATATGCGCTTTTGTGGAGGATGAACTGCAAAAACGCTCATAACCCCTGAAAAAATCTTTACAGGAGGTCATTCCTATGGCTATCAAAAGAAAAATGAAAACAATGGACGGTAATAACGCCGCTGCATATGTTTCCTACGCCTTCACGGAAGTTGCGGGCATCTACCCGATCACACCTTCCAGCCCGATGGCAGACTATGTCGATCAGTGGTCTGCACAGGGTGTCAAGAACATCTTCGGCACGACTGTCAAGGTCGAGGAGATGCAGTCTGAGGCTGGCGCAGCAGGTACTGTCCACGGTTCTCTGAACGCCGGTGCTCTTACCACGACCTATACTGCTTCACAGGGTCTTCTCCTTATGATCCCGAATATGTATAAGATCGCCGGTGAGCTGCTTCCCTGCGTGTTCCACGTTTCTGCACGCTGCGTAGCTTCTCACGCACTCAACATCTTCGGCGACCACTCTGACGTTTATGCCTGCCGTCAGACAGGCTTCGCAATGCTCGCTGAGACAAACCCGCAGGAGGTAATGGATCTCGCTGCTGTTGCTCATCTTGCAACTATCAAGAGCCGTGTTCCCTTCATCAACTTCTTCGACGGCTTCCGTACATCCCACGAGATCCAGAAGATCGCTACATGGGATTATGAGGATCTGAAGGAAATGTGCGATATGGACGCTGTAAAGGCATTCCGCGACCGCGCTCTCAACCCCGAGAATCCTACGATGCGCGGCTCTCACGAGAACGGAGACATCTTCTTCCAGCACCGTGAGGCTTGCAACTCCTATTACAATGCTGTTCCTGCTATCGTTGAGGAGTATATGGGCAAGGTAAACGAAAAGCTCGGCACAGATTACAAGCTTTTCAACTACTACGGCGCTCCCGATGCAGACCGTGTTATCGTAGCAATGGGCTCTATCTGCGACGTTGCTGAGGAAGTTATCGACTACCTCAACAAGAAGGGCGAGAAGGTAGGTATCGTTAAGGTACGCCTGTTCCGTCCGTTCTCGGCAGAAAAGCTCGTTGAGGCTATCCCTGCAACTGCAAAGTCCATCGCTGTTCTCGACAGAACAAAGGAGCCCGGCTCTCTCGGTGAGCCCCTCTACCTCGATGTAGTGGCTGCTCTCAATACTACAGGCAGAACAGGTATCAAGGTCATCGGCGGACGTTACGGTCTCGGCTCCAAGGATACTCCTCCTGCATCTGTATTTGCTGTTTACTCAGAGCTCGCAAAGGCTGATCCCAAGCCGCAGTTCACACTCGGTATCGTTGACGATGTGACCAACCTCTCACTCGCTGAGGAGGAGGCTCCCAACACAGCAGCAGAGGGTACTATCGAGTGCAAGTTCTGGGGTCTCGGCGGCGACGGTACCGTTGGCGCAAACAAGGACTCCATCAAGATCATCGGCGACCATACTGACAAGTACGTTCAGGCTTACTTCCAGTATGACTCAAAGAAGACAGGCGGTATCACTATCTCACACCTTCGTTTCGGTGATAAGCCTATCAAGAGCCCTTACTACATCAACAAGGCTGACTTCGTTGCGTGCCACAACCCGTCCTACATACTCAAGGGCTACAAGATGGTAAACGACGTAAAGCCCGGCGGTGTATTCCTTATCAACTGCCAGTGGAAGCCCGAGGAGCTCGAACAGCACCTCACAGCTGATACAAAGCAGTATATCGCAAAGAACAATATCCAGCTCTATCTGGTAAATGCTATCGACCTTGCACAGGAGATCGGTCTTGGCAAGCGTACAAATACAATTCTCCAGTCTGCATTCTTCTCACTCTCAAAGGTGCTTCCCGAGGCTGAGGCTATCGGCTATATGAAGGAGAAGGCTCAGAAGTTTATGAAGAAGGGCATCGAGATCGTTCAGATGAACGAGAAGGCTATCGACGCAGGCGCAAACGCTTACGTTAAGGTCGATGTTCCTGCTGAGTGGGCAAACGCTGTTGACAATTCAACACCTGCAAAGCTCGAGGGCGCTGAGAAGCTCGTCAAGATGGTTGACGGCATCATGAACCCCGTTGGCAAGATGCTCGGTGATACACTCCCTGTTTCCGCATTCTCAGACCACGTTGACGGTACATTCGAGCTCGGTGCTGCTGCATACGAGAAGCGCGGAGTTGCTGTTATGGTACCCGAGTGGAATCAGGATACTTGTGCAAAGTGCAACAAGTGTGCATTTGTCTGCCCGCACGCAACTATCCGTCCCTTCGCTCTTACAGAAGCTGAGGTTGCTGCTGCTCCCGAGAACATCAAGATCGCTCCCAAGCCTATCGTAAAGAGCGACTACAAGTATACTCTCGCTGTTTCCGCTATGGACTGCATGGGCTGCGGCGTATGTATCGGTGTCTGCCCGACAAAGTCACTCAAGATGGTACCCAGAGAGTCACAGGAGTCACAGCAGGCAGTATTCGATTACTGTGTTGCTAAGGTAACAGAGAAGGCAGATGTCGCAACAGACGCTACTGTTATCTCAAGCCAGTACAAGAAGCCTCTCCTTGAATTCTCCGGTTCATGTGCAGGCTGTGCTGAAACTTCCTACGCAAGACTCATCACTCAGCTCTTCGGTTCAAGAATGTACATCTCCAACGCTACAGGATGTTCTTCTATCTGGGGCGGTCCTGCTGCTACATCACCGTACACTGTTGATGCAAACGGTCACGGTCCTGCATGGGCTAACTCACTGTTCGAGGACAACGCTGAGCACGGTCTCGGTATGTATCTCGGTCAGAAGGCTATCCGTGAGAGACTCATCGAGGAAGTCAAGGAAGTTGCTGCAAGCGATAAGGCATCCGCTGAGCTGAAGGCAGCTGCTGAGGAGTACCTCGCAACAGTCAACGACGGCGCAAAGAATACAGCTGCAACAAATGCTCTCGTTGCAGAGATCGAGAAGTGCGCTGACAAGTGCGATAAGTGCGCTGATATTCTTGAGAACAAGAACTACCTCTCCAAGAAGTCTGTATGGATCTTCGGCGGCGACGGCTGGGCTTACGATATCGGCTTCGGCGGTCTCGACCACGTTCTTGCAACAGGCGAAGATGTAAACGTTATGGTATTCGATACCGAGGTTTACTCCAACACAGGCGGACAGGCTTCCAAGTCCTCCAACATCGGTCAGGTCGCACAGTTCGCAGCAGCTGGTAAGGCTATCGCTAAGAAGCGCCTTGCTGACATCGCTATGAGCTACGGCTACATCTATGTTGCACAGATCGCAATGGGTGCTGACATGGCTCAGACTCTCAAGGCTATCAAGGAAGCAGAGTCCTATCCGGGACCGTCACTCATCATCGGTTATGCACCGTGTGAGATGCACTCCATCAAGGGCGGTATGACAAACTGCCAGGCTGAGATGGAGAAGGCTGTTAAGTGCGGCTACTGGAACAACTTCCGCTTTGATCCTCGTCTTGCAGCTAAGGGCGAGAATCCGTTCATTCTTGATTCCAAGGCTCCCACAGAGTCTTATCAGGACT
>Ga0247609_10007514_pt1 | contig 10369 bp, 8 predicted proteins | sample 172DNAGHGlowgp2_FD_193487 | JGI IMG/M metagenome (GOLD analysis project Ga0247609, IMG submission 193487) | Sheep rumen microbial communities from Palmerston North, Manawatu-Wanganui, New Zealand - 1728 DNA GHGlow gp2 | ecosystem: Host-associated > Mammals > Digestive system > Stomach > Rumen ...
AATCCGTTTTCTATCTGCTTGTCAAGTTCATCTCGGTCAGTAACAATGACAATACGAGCATCATCACCTTGCTCCTTAATCCACTGGGCTAGCCAAACCATCGTGAGCGACTTGCCTGAGCCTTGCGAGTGCCAGATAATACCACTGTCTTTCTTCGCAAAGCGTTTCTTTGCAGCCATCAACGCAAAATACTGATTGGGTCTAGCGGCTTTCTTAATACCACCATCAAAGATGATGCAGTCGTGAATGAACTCCAGCAAACGATTGGGTTCCAACATCTGAAGTAGCGAGCGCATCATTTCATTGGGATAGTCCGCTTGAGAAAACTGTGAAGGCTCACAAGGTTCTCCTGTCGGTTCTTTCCATTTCAGCCAAAACTCTTCGGGAGTTTTGATAACGCCATATTTGATGCCCTCGCTTTCGTTTCCAGCCAGAAGCAGTTGAGTAGTGGTGAAGAATTGCAGTATCTCACCATCCTCTTGATTGCGACGGTTCTGACGAATTGCATCAGCCACGCTAACGGAAATCTTTTTCAGCTCCAGTACAACAAGAGCAATACCGTTTACATACACTACAATGTCAGGGCGACGGTGTTTTAAGTCCTCTGTCACACGGCGCACAGTTACCTCTTCAGCAATGGCAAAGTCATTGTTCAGAGGATTCTTCCAGTCGATATACTGCACCAGTTTATTTGGCATACCATAACCTTGGCTTACTTTCTCGCCATCACGCAACAGTTTGTAGGTGGCAAGGCTCTTGTCAAAGAGATTGGCGTAGGTGCTGCAAGCCGCAGCCTGTTTCAGCGAACGGATGGCTTCGTCGGCTTGCTGGGCGGTGCATCCTTGCTGCGAGGTGAGGGACTGGCGAAGTTCATCTTCACGGATATTGCTGTTTTCCACCTCTTCAAGGTTGCCAATGTAGCGGTACTTAGGCAATACGGAGAGCAGAAGGTCGATGGCTCGATTCTGCGTGTCGCGTTCTGGTTTAATGATTCGCTGGTATGTCATATCAAACGGATTTTTCCTGTTAGCAACTGTTGCATCATGCCCTGTTTGAGGGATTGATATTTGGTGAGACGAGATTCTAGGGATTGTATTTCTGAGTCCATATCTGAAAGTACACTTGCTATAGCTTTCTGTTCCTTCTTAGTTGAAGGTATTGTAATAAAAGATGCTTTAAAAAGAGCTTTTGAAAGATTAAATCTTGTAGAACCTTGTGCAAGCATAGTCATAATATCACGACCCTTTCTACTTCTCCAAAAATATGAGATGAAATGTCCATCAATTTCCTGGTCGGTTATGCGAAACCCGAAACAAAAACTATTCAAATACAAATTGTCGATAGATTCGTCAAGGTATGCACAGAAACCAACTTCTTCAGGAGTCTCAGATGATGTATTAAAGAATATATCACCTTTTAAGGCTCTATTTTGTCGCTCATTTGGATTTATATTTATCTTTTCAAAACAAGATGTGTCTATAACTGGATTAGACAGGACATTTAGAAATGTAATGTACAGTGAATTGCCTGAACCGAAATCCTCTTTCGATTTGCCCGAAAGTCCATTGTATGTAAATCCTGTAAGTCCAACTTCCTTTTCCACCCACTTCTCCTTAAACCCAGGCAACCTTCTTTTTCCAGAGAGCAGTTCCTGCATAGCACCCTCTTTGATGTTTCGCTTCTTTTCAATAAGTTTCTTTGTTGTTGCGATAAGGTCATCGATGTCAGAAAGAGCGGTGGCAATGCGGGTTTGCTCTATTGGTATAGGTATAGGTATTAGTGTGCTTTCTATTTGTGCCTGAGAAATCATCGGCACAGATGTTTGAGAGCCAGAATTTATCAATACGTCGGTGATTTTATCACTAACAATAATATAATGCAAGTATTGCGCATCTACCTTAATATGATTAAGAAGAACCAAACTTGGATTAATAGTTGCGGGACCAACATTCTCTTTGATATAGGCAGCTCGTCCAAGTGTACCTCGTTGAGCCATTACAATATCTCCTTTCTCAACCATTATTTCTGGGGATTCATAGTATTTCTCCCATGAGATAAAATCAGGGTCGCTTAAATCCAACTCGTTATGAGTGATATGTTTTCCTCCAATGGTGTAAGCCCCCATACCAAAAGGAACTAAATCGGATTTGTTATAACCACGAAAGCCGATTCTACCATTAACTTTGCAAAGTCTTTTTATTGGCTCCACCTTCCAATCTTCGGGAATCAAGCCAACCTCACTATTTTTGAACTTCGTTTCTATCATAGCTCGAATCCCATTTCTTTGAGGTGGTTAAATACTGTGTTTTCTTTTTCGCAGAATGACTGGCTGAGTTCACCAAGAGTAAACTCATAACGGCTGTGCATGTCGTTTACCTCTGTCACAATTCGATGCATAGCAGTTTGCATTTCGTCCATTACCTTTGCTGTGATGTCATGCAACCACTTCTCGCTTACAATGATGTTACGAGCCTTGTCTTCGGTAAGTTCACTATAAACTCGTATAATCTCTTTGTGGAGTTGTTTATCAAGATTTTTGATTTCTTTCTTGATGGACTGCTCTTTCTTCAATAAGTCTAGGTACTGCTGCCAGAGATTTAGTTGTTGTTCGGTGCTATACTCCCAATTCTGTGAGTTGTTAATGAGTTTCTGAACTACTTTCTTTGTGATGTTTTGTCCTTCCTCAAACAGATAAGAATAAGGCTTGCTCAATTCGGCAATCTTTTGCTTGTTCTCCTTGTTCAACTTCTCCAGATAGGGTGCAAGCGAATCAAGGAACTTGGTTTCTTTATCGGTCAGCCGACGGGCAGAGCATCGCTCTAATTTTAGCTGTATATTCTTAGCGTTTCGTTTTTGGTAGAAGATGGAATCGTCCAGATAACCATCTGCTTCATCCACCATTGTTTCCATCTGTTCTTGAACATTTGCCAGCTCGGCAGTCTTGTTGTCAAACTGGTTCTTCAGGTCAGGCAACAACACTTGGACGGCAAGCGACACTGGTAGCAAGTCGCATGTGAGGTCTGTCCACTTCGGACTTTTCTTTGTGGGCAGAATTAATCTCGGTAGCCATCCGTCACGAGAGATCATAAAGAGATCATCTTGAAGAGTATCATTATAATATCCAAGCAGTTGGTCATAAACATCGTATGCATCTACAAGTGAATAACTTTTCAGAAATGTATCGAGGATATTCTGCCCCCATTGGGCAATCTCTTCCTTTGGCTTATTCTCCTTACCAACTGACATCATGAGTGGCTTTATAGAGATGCACCATTGCTTAATGGTGTTATTGAACACATCTTCTTGTGCTTTGAAACTTTTTTCACTCTTAATAGTGTCAGATATCTTCTGTTTGTCAACTGTCAAAGAGAAGAATCCATCACGAAAAGTTTTGAAGAGAGCTGTGCGCAATGTTGAACAGATGTGCCAATAGTGTTGTAACCGATCAATGTCATGAGCAGGAATACCACCATGCAAATGACCGTCAATATTTTGGAGTATCTCTTTATCCTTTGGAACGACATAGCGTGACATATTCAAATTGAACCCATTACGCTGGATTTCGTACATTGGAACATCTTCTCCCTCCTGCTGGGTTGTCTCAAAAGTGGATAAGTGAGCAAAATGAGGTTCATCTTTACGTCGTTTCCACACATCAATCACTCGTTTGATATCCTGCTCGCGCAGACGTATCTTCGAGTCGGCATCCTTATAACCTAGTTCGCTGGCATCTATGAAGAATACTCCATCTTGCACACGATGATTTTCAAGTACAAGAACATTTCCTGCGATAGACGTACCGTAGAACGCATTGGCTGGGAAGGCAATGATTCCTGATAGCAAACGTTGTTCAATAAGCCATTTACGCAGGCGTTCCTCTTCACCACCACGCGTTAACACGCCGTTAGGCAGGATGATAGCGCACTTACCGCCAGGCTTCAATGATTTCACGCAGTGGAGCAAGAAAGCAAAATCTCCATACTGCTGTGGAGGCACGCCCATGTCGGGATTCCAACGTCCATATTCGTCATTATCTTTGGCAGTAAGCATCCAATTGTGAAGAGAGAACTTCGGGTTACTCACCACATAATCGTAAGTTTGTAACTTACCATTTTCTACATGCTTTGGTGAGTTAAGTGTATCTCCCTGAAGAATGTTTGGTGTTTCACATCCGTGAATGACCATGTTCATATACGATAACTCAATATTGGCAGGATCGATGTCTTGTCCATCAAGACTAACATTGTGTTTAGCAGCGGCTCGTACACGAAGGAGCAATGAACCTGAACCACAAGTGGGGTCATAGGCAGAAACCATACGACGGTCATCTTTGTCAATGCCAATAAGAAGAGCCATCAGTCGGCTTATCTCAGTAGGTGTGTAGAACTGTCCTTTGTCTTTACCTGCCAGACTGGCGAAGTTACGCATCAGATATTCGTAAGCATCACCAATAAGATCATCATCAGCAGCACGATTATGAGAGAAGTCTAGTCCATCATCTTGAAAAGCTGCAATAAGTTCAGAAATCAGTTTTGAACTATCTTCTGCATTACCCAATTTCTTATCACAGAAGTCATGGTCAGAGAGATTGATGATGTCCTGCAATCCGTTAGCTTCAGAAATCTTTTCAATAATTTTGTTTAGAGAATCCCCAATATTTTTTTTACCTTTCAAAGCAATAATGTCTTCGAAGTAGCATCCATCGGGTATCTCCAAAACAGTATTATCACCAGATTTTACTTTGTCGGAAACATACTTCAGAAAGAGAATAATCAACACATAGTTCTTAAACGACTCCGCTCCTATACCACTGTTGCTGCGCAATTTATTGGCACACTTAGTGAGCGTACTATATATTTCTGACTTCTTTAACGCCATATCTAAAAAGTAAACTTTCCACGCAGTGTCTCGACAGGCGACCAATACCTTTCTACACTACGAGGGAATCTACACCATTCTTGTTTTACTGCAATTTCTAGTCTTTGTCGAGTTTTAACACATCCATCTCTTGCCAAGAGACGAATATCTGTGGTCAAAGATAATCAAATTTAGCAGAAATACATTTTTTTATGAGATAAACTTTTTAACGACAACATAAGATAGGTACAATTTATTGGCATTTCATTTCTCAAAAATTCATCCTTAACGAAATCTATAAAATAGTAAAATAATTGACAATCAGCTGCTTCAGCTTTTTTATTCGTCTCTTGGCAAGAGACGAATATCTCCCCCTCCTTCTTATACAGCCTATAACAATCCCAATATCACCTTGTTAGCTTTGTCAACGATGGAATTTTCAATCGACGCAAGGTAGATTTGTGTAGTGGTCTCGGAATCGTGTCCCATACCTTCACTGATGACCGAAAGTGGTATATTCTTCGCCTTGGCTGCACTCGCCCATGAGTGTCGTGCCACATAGAGACTCAACGGACGAGGGAGCTGAAGTACCTCCGTGAGTTCTTTCAATCGATAATTGACCAAATGAAGGGCATTTTCATACTGTCTTCGCTCGTTTCCTTCCCTCTTGATAATCGGCAATAAGTACTCTGTCTGGTTTTCTGGATACTTGTCAATCAGCTCTGCCATACACTTCTCCCACTTGATGGTGAGCTGCTGTCCTGTTTTTCGTCTTCGATAGGTCAAAACCCCATTCTTCAAATCCGTCTTTCTGAGATACGCCATATCCACAAAAGACATACCTCTGGTATAGAAACTGAACAGAAACATATCACGTGCAAAGTCTAACGACGATTGATTCGTCAAATCCAACGCTTTCAATGCTTTAATACTCTTGATCGGTATGGCTCGCTTGATTGTTTTATCCACTCCAGTATAGACATGCCGAAACGGATGCTGTTGTGCAATCAGTCCCCTCTCCACCGCACGATTATAAACCGCCCGCAAAATACGCATATAGAACGATATGGTGTTCATACAAATGCCCCGATTCTTCAGGTAGGCTTCATACAAAAGTAGGAGGTCGGATGTAATGCCAGAAAGCGGCAGGTCTTGGTTTTCTCTAAATGTCATGAAACTTCTAAGCGCGGCAGTGTACGTCTCGGATGTTCGCTCTCTATTCAATTGCTTCAGTTGCGCTATGACACCTTGCATAAAGTCCCCGAACAAACGCTCGTTCTTCTTGTTGTAACTCATTATCGTCATTTTATAACAACAAAAAAGCCATACTCTTCTGACTCTTGAACTTGTCCATAGTGTCTCTATGATTCTCTTGTTCTTGCTTTACAGATTGACTGATTCGATTTACCAAGGCGATTTTGTTGCACCTTTATTCTCGCATAGGGTCAACATTTTCAATTCAAGTTATCTATCAAACAAAAAACGAGATCAGGAATAATTAAAGTCAAATATTTAGATCTTTTCATCAAAATCTATAATACCGAATTTTTGAGTATATGGAGTATGAATATCTGTAAAATCAAACGTTATCTTATTACTACTCCTTAATATATCATACATGCGTTTGCTAGCAGTGTCGGAAGTTAAATAATATGCTGCTTGTTCGCATTGAGCTTGTACAAGTAACTTAACATCGTTTTGGATAATTATTCGTGCGTCAACTTCTAGTACCCCCTTTGCTTTCGCGTCAAACAATATTTTAGCACTTTCTCCTGATTGACTAGCATGATATGCATTAAACGGAGATAACATTATGTTGCGAAGAGGAAGATTGTTTATATTATCCTTTACACAGAATTCGGCAACAGCAATAGTGCTCATTCTGATGATGTAGTCATTATCCAAAAAATAGCGAAAATACCCAACTGCATTATTATGCAGCTCATTGGTTTTGTCTAGCAAACGAATAATAAACCCCGTATCGCAAAATACAATCTTATTGTCATTCATAATAGTCACCCTCTAATTTCGTGTAGAAACTTATCTGCATCAATTCCAGTCCATATAGGAGTCGATGCTTCTATCTTTTGGTTAAGATAATCAAGGTCAAACTTCGGTTCAAACTCAATTAATTCTTTTAATTTGAGAGAAGATGTATCAATTGCACCAGTGAGAATATTTTGCTTTGCAGTTGCCACAACACCAAATTTACGATATAATGGGTTGCCTTGATAATTGACAAGATACTCTTTTTCGGCATCAATCCTCACTGCACCATCCTTTGTATCCAAATGTATATTTGACTTATTCTTACCCCCAGCGTCAATTAACGTGCCATAGTAATAAACTTCAGCATCTACCCACAAACCCTCTGTACGGAAAAGACTTGTCTCAGGAGAAATTTTCACCACAGAATCTTTATTCTCCGAAGAAAGAATATCCAAAGACAAATTGTTCTGTCTTGCAAATCTTTGAAAGTTTTCAAAAGCTACCGCAGTTTTAGGCTCTAGTGCATCCAATGGATTATTAGTTGTGGACAGCATTAATGTAAGAATGGATGCAAACTCCACGGCTTTTTGCTTACTAACAGTAATTACATTCTTCACAGACCCATTTTCAACATGAAATGTAGCAACAGGACGATCTTTTTTCTTTTCAAGGTCAAGCATAGCAGTAGCATACTCTAACACATCACGCATTAGAGAAATATCATAATTGTCGGGAGTAAGAGGTTCAACACCATACTTTCCCTCAATATGAATGACTACTTGCCCTTGATTTTGCATAATCAATACTCCTTAGTAATGCAAAAATAAACATTTTCATGATTTACTAAAAATTATCTATGATTTTTATTACTTTCTCCATTAGTTCATGGGATAAGAATTGTGAGTCATATCCACATATTTTCAACGAGTAATGATGTAACAGATTATAACAACAAAAGAGCCAGAGCATCCCCTCTGACTCTTTCTATTTTTCTTCAACCCTCTCCTATTAATTCTCGGCTGCAAATTCAGCTAATCGATTTTGCAGATCCTCATATTGGTTGTCTTTAATGAATGATGTGCAGACACGAAGGCCCTGTTCCTTACTTCCCGTCGTATCCAAACTGATAGCACTGATACCATAGAACAACAGCTTCTTCATCAATTCACCACCCTTCATATCTTTATAGCCAACTGTGAAATAGAAGCCATCGCCAATCTCCTTATCAATATCTTTGTCATACACAATATGGAAACCATTATCCAAGAAGATCTTCTTCATCCTGGCTGCACGATTACCATACTCACGAACTGTCTCCAAGAAGTTATATTCTCCATCACAGGCCGCTTTGAACATGGCTGCCAATGCATACTGCGCAGAATGAGCCGTTCCTGATGATAACACGTACAAGATACGATTGACAAAAATAGTACCAAACTCGCCAATAGAATAACGATCCGCCAATCCTTGATAGAAACGATGATATAACTTATTTGAAATAGCAGAGACACCAATACGCTGTCCGGCATAACTGAAGGCCTTAGACCCAGAAATCAGCAATATATAGTTGTCAGTATATTTAGCCACTGTAGGTTGGAACGGTGCCTGATAAGGTTTGCTTAAATCATTACGAAAATCCATCGCAAAATAAGCTAAATCCTCCATCACAATAACATCATACTTCGTAGCCAATTGTCCGATTCCCTTCAATTCCTCATCGGTTAAACAGAACCATGACGGATTATTTGGATTGGAATAGATGATATTACAGATGTTACCCTTCTTCAAATATTCCTCTATCTTATCTATCAACGCCTGACCTCTGTATTGATACATATCGAACGATTCATACTTCAGTCCCAATACCAATAATTGCGTCTTTTGTACAGGGAAACCAGGGTCAATAAACAATACCGTATCCTTCTTCTTATCACACTGTCCTGATACCAAGAACGATGCATACGTTCCTTGCATCGAACCCGATGTAGGCACACACCCTTCTGGATTCACATCCACATCAATAAATGCCTTGATGAAACGGGATGCTTGTTTCTTCAACTCAGGATGTCCATCTAACATAGGATATTTAGAAGCCACACCCGCCTGCAACGCCTCTATCTCAGCCTTCGTTCCAATTCTATCCGGAGCAAAGCCAGGCACGCCCATCTCCATACGGACATATTTCTCACCTGTGAGAGCTTCCACTTTGTTTGCAATCGCTACAATCTCACGTATCGTCGCCTTATTAAAATCCGGCAAATGAAAATCATCAATTACCGACTGTACAATTTTCTTATCTAACATATCTTATCGTTTTACATACAACCTAATTCAAAAAATCAGCTGAAGCAACCAACAATTACGCCAATTCTTATCACGGCACCAATCCTTCAGTAAGACACTCTTCTCAAAGCCCGTAGAATCAAACAAACGTAAGGAAGCCTCATTATCCTCTCCAACATACGCATATAACTGATGAAGATGAAGAAAATCCGAAGCATATTTTTTCATCATTTCCACAGCTTCAGTAGCATATCCTTTCCGTTGGAATGTTTTATCCACCAACACTGCGATTTCTGCTCGTTCAAAACGAGGTTCAAAGTCTATCAGATCAATACAGCCTACCGTTTCATGCGTATCTTTCAGTTCTATCATCAAACGCAACTGACGTAACACATATAGATCACCAGCCGTCTCTATATATTGCTGCAAATGATATTTTGAATATGGAACGACAGCACAACTATCGTTCCACAACGAAGCATCATTTTCCCACTTATAAAGTGTATCTACATCGGATGGTTCTACAGCTCTCAGCGATATTTGATCTCCCACCAATGTCATCAGCGAATCCTATCGAGTGAGCGAATCAAAGCCTCATCCTTCCCTATTGCACGTATAGCCAAATACGTAAGTAACATATTGACAACAGGGAAAACAATTGGGAAATAATATGAAATAGAAACGGACACACCCAAATCTGATGCGATTCGTTCCGATACGGTCCATGCAAAAAGGAAGAACAAAGGATAGAATCCTAGATTCAACAGAATATTCAACGTGTTAAAACGCATTTGGAATATTCTCTTCTTATACAATCCAATACCGATTATATTCACCAACAGAATGACTATCTCCAAGATCATCAACGAAATAGAATATGCATAAACACTAGTGGAAGTAGCAGCCGCCGCATCACTTCCCACCAACGACTTATGCAATCCCACAACTGTAAACGAATAGGATTCTGACAAAACCTCACCCGCCTTGCTGGTCACGCCAAGCAGGTCAAATCCAGCAAAAGGAATAAAAAACAAAAGCAGGGATAACACAAACGTTATCGCTAAATATACAGTTTGAATACGTTGCAACATGGAGTACAATTATTTAGCAGCAGCTTCACCAGCAGCTAATGCTTTCAGATTTAAATTAACTATTTCATCACCCTTTCTTCCAAAGATAGAACGGATACCATCCTCGATCATCTGCGAAGGAATACCTAAGAACGGCAAAGAAGCACCTA
>Ga0247609_10007516_pt1 | contig 10368 bp, 5 predicted proteins | sample 172DNAGHGlowgp2_FD_193487 | JGI IMG/M metagenome (GOLD analysis project Ga0247609, IMG submission 193487) | Sheep rumen microbial communities from Palmerston North, Manawatu-Wanganui, New Zealand - 1728 DNA GHGlow gp2 | ecosystem: Host-associated > Mammals > Digestive system > Stomach > Rumen ...
AAGGGCGTGGTGGCATACGATTCCAATGTGGCCAGTACAAGCAATGTGGCGAGCAGCTTGGCTGGTGTGGAGAGTCTGTTGCCCTTGCGATGGGATGCGAGGGCGGGGTCTCTCTTCCAGAGGCTGACCAAGGGCGAGGATGCCTTGGAGGTGCGCGAATGGTTGGTGAAGCCTGACGGGAGCTCTCTTTTTACTGGAGAAGGGCTGATTCCTGGTACGAATCGTGCTTCGTCTGGGAGCCGGAAGTGCGACCCTTACCTCTGGCTGCTGGAGCGATACATGAAGACGGGTCGCATGGATGGGCGCTATGCAGGCTTCTATCAGGATCAGCTCTGGCGCGAGAAACCTTTGAATGCTCCCACCAATCACCATACACTCACCAATCACGACTTCTTCATCAGTCGAGGGGCTTTCTTCTTCGACTTGTCCCCTTGGTCTGACGAAGCGACAGACGACCCCGGCCAGCCTGTAGGGACGGACTATCGCACGCTTTGTGAGATGTTGGAGCAAGCCCATACCTTGCGACACGGGTCTGCGCCTTGCTACATAGGGGGCTTTCCTGAATGGGCCTACAAATATACAAAACGTGCAGGAGGCAAGCATGAGGACGTAGATACGGAGTGGCACTTTGCCGAGTTGATAAGCCGGTACATGGCCTTCAAGGATGCAGACGCCATCGGTTACGGAGCTCTGGCCAATGCCTCTTTCTGGCAGCATTTCCCTCTGAAAAAACGCTATCCCCAGCCTTGGACTTCGCAGAAGAAGCTGAAGGCTGAGCATTATCTGAATGCCGATGGAACGGTCGATACCTCTCGCAACTACGTGATCATTTATGTGGGCGACTATGACGCCTCGTCCTGGATATCGCAACGGACGCACGATTTGTGGGACAATCCCCGTCGTGGAGAGTTGCCCATGATGTGGTGCATCAGCCCAGTTCTGTCGGAACGCGTCCCTCATGTCTTGCACTACATTCGCTCGACGGCCAGTCCTAAAGACTACTTTGCGGCAGCCGATAATGGAGCGGGGTATCTGATGCCGGGTGTGGCGGAATGGGAAGGAGCCCCAAAAGACATCGAGACTTGGAGGCAGCATTGCCGGAAGTACTACAAGAAGTGGGGCTTGAGCGTGACTGGCTTCATCATCGACGGCAATGGGCCGGCTATGGGGAAGAGGTCGCTGGATGCCTACAGACAGTTCAGCCGAAACGGCATCGTGCCTCAGAAAGCAGAACTCATCGGCCAGTATCGAGGCATGCCTGTGTTGAGGTCCGACTACGACCTGGTTTCGAACAATCCAAAGGAAGCAGCTGGGGTGCTTGTGGAGCGAGTCCGCCTTCGCAAGGGAGTGCCTTTCCATTGGTTCCGCATCATCCTGAAGAGCCCAGAATGGTATGTGAACGTAGTGGAAGAAGCAAAGCGGCTGGACCCCAGCATCGAGTTGGTGGATATGCCCACCTTCTTCGAACTGATGAGGATTTACACGAAAACGGATTCCGAGAGATAGCTTTCGTTATCTTGCTCGCAGGAAATGTGGGATTACGAGATTGACTGCTTTTGTCGGAAAAATATTTACATCTTCCTGCCGACTAATGGCTGCTTCCCAAACGTGGCACGTTAAGTCGCCCAACGTGGCACTTTAAAAAGCCAAACGTCACACTAGTAAATTGCAATTGTCACACTAGTAAAATGCAATCGTCAAACGTTAAAAACGGAATCATCTTTGGCGGTAAAATAAGGGGCTCAATATCAAGGGGTTGGGTAACGGTCGAAAAGTGGCTTTTGTTGGCTTTTGCGGATTGGAGATTGAAACTCTGCAAATTCATCTCTTTGGAAAAATATTTACATTTTATTTTGCGAATATGAACTCTCTTAACACTTCTCTTCTTGAAAAGAGATGTGCTTTGCTGCTTTGGATGGAATTCTTTATTTTGCGTGCAAAATAATCCTGAAATCTCTTTGTGGTTTCGGATAAATTTCATATCTTTGCAGAAGAAAACAAGCAGGATGAAGGAGCCGACTTACATACCCCCGTTTGCAATAACAGAGGAAGTAGCCTCATTGGTGGCTGATATTGCCGAAATGATAGGCCGTCTTACTACGATGGCTGATCATTTGCCAACTCCTCATCTTCGTAAGGCGAACCGTATCAAGACCATCCAGTCTTCTCTGGCAATAGAAAATAACTCGCTTTCGATAGAGCAGGTGACTGCCATTCTGGAAGGCAAACGCGTGATGGGGGCTCCCGATGAGATCCAAGAAGTGAAGAACGCCATCGACGCATATAATTTGCTGCTCGAACTGAACCCATACAAAGAAAAAGACTTGTTGAGGGCTCACAAACTCATGATGGCAGATTTGGTCAAAGAGAACGGACGTTATCGTCAGGGCGGAGTGGGTGTGTTCAATGGTGAGAAATGTATTCATTTGGCACCTCCAGCCCAACGAGTGCCAGTGTTGATGGCAGAGTTGTTTGATTGGGTGAAGAAGACGAAGGTACATCCGCTCATCAAGTCGTGTGTGTTCCACTATGAATTTGAGTTCATTCATCCTTTTGCAGATGGGAACGGACGTATGGGACGTATGTGGCAAACTTTGCTCCTGATGCAGTGGAGCCCTATCTTTGCTTGGATTCCGGTTGAGACAATTGTCAAGGAACATCAACAAGACTATTATGCCGTTATTGCCCAAAGTGACAGCAAGGCAAACAGTACACCCTTTATCGCTTTTATGCTTCGTTGCCTGAAGCAAGCACTAGAGGAAATGAAGGAAAGTAACCAGAAAGGTAACCCGAAAAGTGACCAGAAAATCCTTATGGCAATGCGTGAAAATCCTCTCATTACCATCAAGGAAATGCAGGAAATTACAGGCCTTTCGGAAAGTGGCGTGAAGAAGAATATCCGTCAATTGCGGAAAGAGGGGGCTGTTAGCCGTGTTGGAGGAGCGAAAGGCGGTCATTGGGAAGTGAAAGATAATTAGATAAGATGGACGAGAAAGCGCGCATATTGCAGCTGCGAGACGAGTTGCACCAGCATAACTACCGCTACTATGTGGAGAACAATCCAGTCATTTCCGACCAGGAGTTCGACTTCATGATGCACGAACTGCAGGACCTTGAGGCCAAACACCCTGAGATGTTCGACCCCAACAGCCCTTCGCAAAGGGTGGGCAGCGACCTCAACAACGAGTTCGAGACGTTTGTGCACACTCGTCCTATGCTCAGCCTCGGCAATACCTACAATCGCGAAGAGGTGGCCGACTTCTGGAAAAGAGTGAGCGAAGGCTTGATGGGAGCGCCTTTCCAAATCTGTTGTGAACTGAAGTTCGACGGTCTCAGCATCAGTCTTCACTACGAAGATGGCCGTCTTGTCCGGGCTGTGACGAGAGGCGATGGCGTGCAAGGCGACGATGTGACTGCAAATGTGCGAACCATTCGAAGCATTCCCCTGCAACTCCCCAAAGATGGCGACTGGCCCCGTCAGTTCGAGATTCGTGGCGAGGTCCTGATGCCTTGGAGCTCCTTCGACCGCCTCAATGCAGAGCGAGAAGAGGCAGGAGAACCGCTCTTTGCCAATCCCAGAAATGCAGCTTCAGGCACGCTCAAGAGCAAGAATAGCAGTACTGTGGCGCAAAGAGGTCTCGATGCTTACCTTTATTATTTATTAGGCGAAGGCATTCCTGGCGATGGTCACTATCAGAACCTCGAAGCTGCGGCCAGGTGGGGCTTTCAGGTGAGCAAGAATATGCGGTTGGTCAGCACTTTGGAAGAGGTGTTCGAGTACATCGATTATTGGGACCAGGAACGCCGCAACTTGCCTGTTGCCACAGATGGTGTCGTGCTGAAGGTCAATTCGTTGGCTCAGCAAAAGAGTTTGGGAATGACAGCCAAGAGTCCTCGATGGGCAATTGCATATAAGTTCCAAGCTGAACAGGCTGAGACAACGCTCAGGCAAGTCGTCTTTCAGGTTGGCAGAACTGGGGCTGTGACGCCTGTTGCTAACATGGATCCTGTACAATTGGCTGGCACACAAGTTCGCAGGGCAACCCTCCACAATGCCGATGTGATGGCCAGTCTCGACCTTCATGTAGGCGACAAAGTGCTTGTGGAAAAGGGAGGCGAGATTATTCCGAAGATAGTTGGTAAGGCCAGTCCTTCCGAGCCGGAAAGCTTGGCAATTCCTTTCGTTGAATACTGTCCCGTTTGTGGCTCGAAACTCGTCCGTTATGAAGGTGAAGCGGCACATTATTGTCCGAACGATACAGGCTGTCCTCCGCTTATTCTGGGCAGGATAGAGCACTTCATCAGTCGCAAGGCCATGAATATCAATTCGCTTGGTCCTGAGACGGTTGACGACTATTATCGTCGAGGGCTTATCCATGATGCAGCCGACCTCTATGACTTAAACGAGGAACAACTCACCGATCCTCAAGCCTCTGATAATAAGGGCGTTCGCAAGATTCTTGCCAGCATCGAGGAGAGCAAGCAGATTCCCTTCGAGCGAGTGCTCTTTGCCATAGGAATTCGCTTCGTCGGTGAGATTGCAGCAAAGACTTTGGCTCGCTATTATGGCAGTATGGATAAGGTGATGGAGGCCTCGATGGAGAGCCTGATGCAAATCAACGGCATAGGCGAAGTTATTGCTGGCAGCGTTATTCAGTACTTTGCAAATCCTGTCAATCGTGCTTTCGTGGAACGCCTTCGCAATGCCGGTTTGCAGATGGAAATAGGCGAGCAGCAAAGGCAAGCCCAATCTGACAAACTCGAAGGGCAGTCAGTCGTCATCAGTGGTGTCTTCCAGCATCACAGTCGCGATGAATACAAGGCTCTCATCGAGCAACATGGCGGCAAGAATGTGGGCAGCATCAGCAATAAGACGAGCTTCATCCTGGCTGGCGAAAACATGGGACCAGCCAAACTCGAGAAGGCTCAGAAACTCGGCATCCGCATCATGAACGAAGACGAATTTCTGAGCCTTATCAAGGAATAAATCAGCTTAGATAGAATGTCTTGAAGGCTTCTATGCAATAGAGATGGTCGGCAGTCGCGGCTGTTTCGCGACAACTGTGCATGGCCAGCAAGGGATTGCCCATATCGACTCCTTTGACGGGAAGCGAAGAGGCAAGGATGTTGCCAAGTGTGCTTCCTCCAGCCACATCACTATGGTTCACGAATCGTTGGCAAGGCACGCCTGCCTTCTCGCAGATTCCTGCAAAGACGGCTGCTGAAACGGCATCGCTTGCATACTTCTGTGCAGCATTGAACTTGATGACTGGTCCGCCTCCAAGAACGGGGTGATTCGTTGGGTCGTACTTGTCACTATAATTCGGATGCCAAGCATGAGCGTTGTCGGCAGAAACCATGAAGGCCTTCTCGATGCTTCGATGGAAGTCCTCGGAAGTGCCACCTTGAGCCAGAACGATGCGCTCTATCAGGTTTGCAAGGAACGGACTTCCTGCACCCTGCTTTGTCTGTGAGCCCGTCTCTTCGTTGTCGAAGATGGCAAGCACTTGCGTCACTTTTGGTGTCTTCTTCCCGCTTTGCAAAAGGGCTTGCAGTCCCGCATGAACCATGCTGAGGTCATCGAGTCGTCCACTTGAAATGAACTCGTCATGAATGCCGAAAGTGCAAGCAGGAGTGGCATCGGCAAGGTAGAGGTCGAAGTCGAGGATATCCTTCTGTTTGACATTCAACTCTTTGCAAATCAGGTTGATGAGCAAGTTGCCTTTCTCCATTTCGTCGTTGATGATGCCTAGGATGGGCAACATGTCTTTCTGCTTGCTCAGCTTCACGCCATCGTTCACTTGACGGTTAAAGTGGATGGCGAGGTTGCTGATTTGCAGCAAGGGGCGGCGAACATGCAGGAGCTTTGTGACGGGCTTCATCACATCCTTCGAGCGCACAATGACGCGGCCAGCCAAGGTGAGTGGACGGTCGAACCAAGTGCTCATGATGGGACCGCCATAAACCTCTGTATTGAGACGGACAATGCCGCCTTCTCCAGTCATCTCAGCATTAGGTTTGATGCGGAAAGTAGGGGAGTCGCAATGTGCACAAATCATGTGGAAACCAGCCTCACTGAGAGGCTCTGAACCAATACGGAAGGCATAGACGGACGAGTCGTTCTTCGTGAGGAAGAACTGCTTGCCTGGCTTCATCTTGCCAAGCTTGTCGCATGCATCCAAATGCTCGAAGCCAGCCTCTTGGAGTTGCTTACTAATGGTCTCGACTGCCAGGAAGTTGACGGGCGAGTTGTCGAGGAATTGCAGAAGATTCTGTATCATGGTATGTTTTCTGTTTAGATGCTAAGTACTGCGAGGTCGTCGATGAGTTCCTTCTTGATGGGTTTGTCGCTCTTGATGGCGTTCGTGAAAGGAACATAAACCACCTCGTCGTTCTTGATGCCAATCATGATGTTGCGCTGACCTTCGAGGAAAGCCTGGATGGCACCACAACCGAGTCGGCTTGCCAGAATGCGGTCGCCTGCACTTGGACTTCCGCCTCTCTGCAGGTGTCCAAGAATGGAGACGCGGACATCATATTCCGGATACTCTTTCCTGACGCGCTCTGCATAGTAGAGAGCTCCACATTTAGGGCTCTCGCTTACAATGACGATACTTGAAGATTTGCTCTTGCGAATGCCGCGACCGATGAAGTGTTCCAACTGGTCGGCTCCAGTCGTGTCTTCCGGAATGATGGCAGCTTCGGCTCCTGCTGCAATGGCGCTGTTCTGTGCCAGGAAGCCTGCATCACGTCCCATCACTTCAACAAAGAAGATGCGTTCGTGCGAGGTGGCTGTGTCGCGAATCTTGTCCACGCATTCCATGATGGTGTTCAAGGTGGTATCATAGCCGATGGTACTGTCTGTGCCGTTCAAGTCGTTGTCGATTGTTCCAGGCAGACCGATGCAGGGCACATCGTATTCCTGAGCGAAGATGCGAGCGCCAGTCAGCGAGCCGTTTCCACCGATGACAACAAGAGCGTCAATGCCTCGCTTCTGCATGTTCTCGTAAGCCTTTTGGCGACCTTCAGGTGTTTCGAACTCCTTGCTACGAGCTGTCTTCAGAATCGTTCCGCCTCTCTGTATGATGTTGCTTACGTTCTCCGTCGTGAACTCCTTGATTTCGTCGTTGATGAGTCCTTCGTAGCCGCGATAGATTGCCATGATGCGGAAGCCGTTGGCGATGCCGGCTCGTGTTACTGCGCGAATGGCGGCGTTCATTCCAGGAGCATCACCACCGCTCGTGAGAATGCCTATACAGTTAATTTTTCCCATAATATCATTTACTATTTAATCATTTGACATTTACCATTACGCTGCAAAGGTACGAAAAAGTTTGAATTATTCGCACTTTATTATATAATATAATGTAAGGAGAACACAAAAAGTTTGTTTCCCATGAAAAAAAAGTTGAAAAAGTTTTGCCAGTTCAGGATTTTGCCGTATCTTTGCACCGCAATTCGCAAGAGAAGTACCAAGCGAGGTGCTCGTGTGAAGCGAATTGGGCGCTTAGCTCAGCTGGTTCAGAGCGTCTGCCTTACAAGCAGAGGGTCGGGGGTTCGAATCCCTCAGCGCCCACCCATGAAAGGATGGCTCCTTAGCTCAACTGAATAGAGCATTTGACTACGGATCAAAAGGTTGTGGGTTTGAATCCCGCAGGAGTCACCAAGATTCTGGCGAAAGTCAGTGGACTGGGTAGGTAGGTAAGTGGTTAAAACGGGCAGACTGTAAATCTGTTGCCTCACGGCTTCGGCAGTTCGAATCTGTCCCTGCCCACGAAAATGCGGAAATAGCTCAGTTGGTAGAGCACAACCTTGCCAAGGTTGGGGTCGCGAGTTCGAGTCTCGTTTTCCGCTCAGGAGCGAGACGCTCAATAAAAAGTTTGGTGCGGTAGTTCAGATGGTTAGAATACTAGCCTGTCACGCTAGGGGTCGCGAGTTCGAGCCTCGTCCGCACCGCGAAGCAAAAGTGTTTTTCATGGTATTAGATTTTTAAGGTTAAGATTCTTAGTCGGGAGATTGGGAATCTTTTTTTTTTGTTATATCACCAATGAAGATGCCAAACGTGGCACGCCAAGTTGGCAAACATAACACGTGAAAAACGCCAACGTCACACGTCATGTTTGCAATTTACCTACGCCAAGATACGAATGTTCTTGTTCCCTCCTTTATTTCGTGGAGTACATGTTGGGGAGGTCTTTGCTGAAGAAGGTGCGCTTGTTCCGATAGAAGTCCCTGAAATCCTGTTCCGAAGGGTGACCTGGAAAAACTGAGAAGTAGTGGGTGTCTTTCTCGTTCTTGCCAACGTATTTGTTGCGCCAGAATGTGATGAAGCTGACGCGAACGCCTTTTGCAGAGGCTGGCTTGAGTATTTGTTCTGTCCAAAAATGCGGATTCGTGAAGGCTTCCAAGCCTGTTTCCGTCACTGCGCAAGGTTTCTTCTTCTTTTGGCTGACTGCCGACAGGTTCTTCAGGCTGGTACAGAAGTTTGCCGGATTCTCCCCTTCGTAGTAGTCATAGCCTATCATGTCGACATAGTCATCGCCAGGCCACCAGAATGTGAAGCGCTCTTCGGGATCTGCCCCATGCGATTGAGGGGAGATGACATAAATGAATTGGTGTATGCCACCCTCGATGAGATAGTTCACCGTGTATCGCCACAAAGCGATAAACTCCGTTTCGGTGGTGCATCCTCGTCCCCACCAGTTCCATGTTTGGGTATGTTCGTGGAAAGGTCTGAAGATGATGGGAATGGGCACTCCAGAGTCGTCTTTCAGGTCCTTCACATAGTCAATGAGCCTGTCCAGCCAGATGTTGAACTTGGCCTGAGTTGGGCTGCCGTTCTTCAGGATGTTGGTAACGACTTCTTTGCTCGAGTTGTCCCACGAATCGCCTCCCGTCAGAGGGTTGTTCAGATGGGCGCAAGCCGTGATGACTTCGCCTCGACGGCGTGCTGCCAGAATGTTCTTCCTGGTTGCAGCAGCCCATTCGCTATTGGGATTGTAGCGGTCGTCCATCATGCTGGCAAAGTCCATACTGTAGACTGCAGGATAGTCGCCACACACATCTTTCGTGTCCGACTTTCCTTCTGTGCCACGCCAATATCGTCCATATGCCAAATCATCGTGATGACCGAACATGAAGCCCCGCTTCTGGATTTTCCAGAGGTTCGAGTAAAGGGCTTTTGTCTCTCTCGTCGCATTGGAATCAACCAACCTGAGAGTCGTGCGAGCCTCTGCGCTGGAAAAGCCGCATACAAGCAGAAGAGTGATGCAGAACTTGTTCATAATCATTGTTTTATCAGAAGAATTCCACCATTTTGTCCAAGTCCTTGTGCATGGGTTGGCGTGGTTCTGCCGTTCTGTAGCCTAGGGCAATGACGGCCATGATGGTCTCGCTTTCTGGAATGTTGAAGAGTTCGCGCAGCTTGTCCGCATCTCTCATGCCCATGATGAGTGTGTCGAAGCCCATTGCCCTTGCTTTCAGGACGAGATAGGCGTCACTCAGTCCGTTGTCGTGAGCACCCCATCCGTCGCCCACTTCGTTGGTCTGCTCACCTCTGAAGAAACCCGACTTGCCACGTTCGAAGGTCGAAACAATCAGGACGGGAGCATTGGCTATCCTCTCTTTGTTCGCTCCAACCATGTTCTGAACGGCTGCGAGCTTTTCCGGAGTGATGGCAACATAGTACTTCGTCGGTTGCTGATTTGCCCAAGAAGGTGCTTCCTGAACGGCTTCCATCAGTTCGCGCACCTCTGCCTCAGTAATCTTCTTTGAGGCGTCATAACTGCGAATGCTGCGTCTGGTACGGAGCACTTCGTCGAAGGAAGGTTTCCACGCCGCCTTGATGTTGGCGACGGATTGTCTGGTGTATTCCATCATGGAGGGCGCTCCGAAGTGTTCGATGCAGAACCAGCCTTCGTAGCCGCTTTGCATGAGTTCATTCACCAAAGCCTTCAGCGGGACTATGCCTGCGCCAATAGGCAATGAGGCGCGGTCGTTCATGGCTTTTCTGTCCTTGAGGTGAACGTGATGAATGCGCGAACGGAAGTGCTGCAAAGCCGCCATCACATCCTCGCCGCAAAAGAGATAGTTGCCCGTATCGAAGACATGGTTCAACTCGGGCGAAGCCGCAAAGAGACGGTCCAACGTCTGAGTGTTATAGCAAGGCGAACGGGGATTGTCGTAATCCTCCACCATCACATCTATGCCCTCTTTCGCAGCCTCCTTGACGAAGGCGTCAATTCGCTTGCAGACCTTTCCCATAAGCTCTTCCGAGGCATTTTCTGGCAATAAGCCAGGGATGAGAAGCAGAAGGGAATAGTCATAACGGCTCATGAAATTCAAAGCCTGCTTGACCGCTTCTGGTTG
>Ga0247609_10007517_pt1 | contig 10367 bp, 10 predicted proteins | sample 172DNAGHGlowgp2_FD_193487 | JGI IMG/M metagenome (GOLD analysis project Ga0247609, IMG submission 193487) | Sheep rumen microbial communities from Palmerston North, Manawatu-Wanganui, New Zealand - 1728 DNA GHGlow gp2 | ecosystem: Host-associated > Mammals > Digestive system > Stomach > Rumen ...
GAGAATGCCATGATTGGAGCGGGAAGTGTTGTTACCAAAGATGTCCCTCCCGGCGAACTTTGGGTGGGTAATCCTGCAAGATTTGTTAAGAAAATAGGACGATGATACCGTTTTTACCGTTAAAAGATATCACGGCAAAGTATGCCGATGACATCCATGAGGCTATCAACCGTGTCGTAGACAATGGCTGGTACCTGCAAGGGCAGGAGAATGTCTCTTTTGAAAGACATTATGCCGAGTATATAGGGACAAAACATTGCATCGGCTGTGGCAATGGACTCGATGCATTGATATGGATTTACCGTGCTTATATTGAATTAGGCATTATGGATCTGGGCGATGAGGTCATAGTTCCAGCCAATACTTATATCGCTTCGATATTGGCCATCACTGAAAATGGCTTGAAAGCGGTATTGGTCGAGCCCAATCCCGAAACGCTGGAGATAGATGACAGCCGCATTGAAGCGGCCATCACTCCTCGTACCAAATCCATCCTATTGGTGCATCTATATGGACGTTGTGCCTATTCGGAAAGGATAGGTGAGATATGCGAGAGGCATCGTCTTCATTTGGTGGAAGACAATGCGCAAGCCCATGGCTGTACTTTCAACGGAAGAAAAACAGGTTCTTTGGGAGAGGCCGCAGGACATAGTTTCTATCCAGGCAAGAACCTTGGCGCATTGGGCGATGGTGGAGCGGTGACTACCGACAATACGGAACTGGCCGACTGTATTCGAGCTTTGGCCAACTATGGTAGCACGAAAAAGTATGTGTTCAAGTATTGTGGCCGCAACAGCCGTTTGGATGAGATTCAGGCTGCTGTGTTGGATGTGAAGTTGCGGCATTTGGATGAAGACAATCGTTTACGTCAAGCTGTCGCTAGATATTACTACGAGAATATAAAAAACCCTTTGATAACTTTACCTACACGACTGCCTGATGCAAACAATGTTTACCATGTCTTCCCAATCCTATGTGAGCGTAGGGACGAACTCCAAGAATACCTCAAGGAAAATGGCATACAAACCTTGATACATTATCCTATTCCTCCGCATTTGCAGGAGTGTTATGATGGTGAGTGGCCAAATGTGGGTTTGCCCATAACTGAACGATTGGCAAAACAAGAATTGAGTTTGCCGATAAGCCAAGTGATGGTTGTAAGAAATGCAGAAAAAATAGTTGAACATATTAGTGAGTTTGAATAAATGGAGACAAATTTGCCATTGGTTTCGGTTCCTGTAATCACTTATAATTCGTCGAAGACTGTTATTGAGACGCTGGATAGCGTTTCCAATCAAACCTATTCTGATATAGAACTAATTGTGAGCGATGATTGTTCGACCGATAACACAGTTGAGGTGTGTAGAGAATGGGTCGAGAAACATAAAGAAAGGTTTGTAAGAACGAAAATTCTTGTGACGGAGAGGAATACAGGTGTTGCGGCAAACCTTAACCGAGCCGAATCTGTTTGCAAGGGTGGATGGGTGAAACCGATCGCGGGTGACGATTTACTTTTGCCCAATTGTATAAAAGATTTAGTTGATTGTGTAGGTACTCATCCAAAAGCCTTAATCATAATTGGTCAGATGCAAGTTATGGGTGGCGACGAGGATTTCAGAAATTCTTTTTACAAAGTCCTAAAAAGGAATTTTGAACAGCTGTCGCAATTGTCACATGAGGAATTGTATGAAAGGGTTTTGGAGGGGAATGGCATACCTGCTCCTGCAGTTTTTTATTCAAAGACTCTATTGGATAGGTATGGTAAACTTAACGATGAAAGGATTGTATTCATCGAAGATTGGCCAAAGTGGATAAAATTGTTGCGTGATGGATTTTTCCCTGTTTTTTTGGATAAAGAGGTCGTAAGGTATCGCTTGGGGGGCATATCCGGTTCTGTTGTATGGGATTCTCTTGCTCTTTATAAAGACAAAAGAAGAATTTTTTTTACTATCAATGGGATCATTTCTACAATAAGGATAAAGAAATGCTTGTTGAAAAAACTATAGAGGAAGAATGCCGCATATATCAGGAATTGTTAGATGCGAAGAAAGAGGTGCGGAGAATACGTACTTCGTATGCCTATCGATTAGGCAAAGTATTGCTTTTACCCATGAAGATATTGAGAAAGTTGAGAAGTTGCGAATCTGGTGAGGGAGTTGGATGGTGACTTCTGTGATGCCATGAATGAAGGCATAAAGGTTACCTACTGTGACTATTTGCCGTTTTTGAATTGTCGTGATTTGATATGCGCCGATAGAATTGTTTGATATGATGAACGTCAAAGTCTCGATAGTCGTACCCTGTTATTGCCAAGCGGAGTATTTGGCAGAAACCCTTGATTCGGTATTGGCTCAAACATATCCTAATTGGGAGTGTGTTGTGGTGAATGATGGCTCTCCAGATGATACGGAAGTAGTAGCCAAATCGTATTCCTCAAAAGATAGCCGATTCCTCTATTTTTACCAAGAAAATCAAGGTCTTGCTTCAGCACGTAATGCAGGCATAGCAGCGACCGACGGGCTTTTCATCTTGCCATTGGACTCAGACGATAAGATAGCCCCAACTTATATTGAAAAGGCATTGGAGGTCTTCAACTGTCAGCCGGATGTAAAGCTAGTGTACTGCCAGGCGATGCTATTCGGAGCCGAACAAGGTGTTTGGCCTTTGGCTAAATATGAGTATGAAGGCCTGCTTTGGAAGAATTGCATTTTTTGTTCGGCTTTGTTTCGAAGGGAGGATTATAACAAAACGAGAGGCTATAATCCGAATATGAAATACGGTTTTGAAGACTGGGATTTTTGGCTATCGCTGCTTATGCCGCACGATGTTGTGTATTGTATCGACGAACCTTTGTTCTATTATAGGGTAAAAGATGGGTCAATGTTGAAAAAACTTCAACAGAACAATTTAGAGAAAGCCTACAAGCAGATTTATGAAAACCACAGAGAGTTGTATGAACCATATATGGCTGATTTCCAAAGCAAAATAGTGTACTATAGGGAAATGCAACTTGTCAATCAACAACTGATGATTGAATTAACGAGGTCTCATGATGAAATCGCTTGTATGCGCCATTCCAAAGCCTACCGCATCGGCAAAGCGCTGACAAAGCCTTTCGCCTTCCTAAAACGCAAAGGGAAATGAGGCTGAAACATGTGTTTTTGGTGACGGCTTATCACGATGCACCAAGTCTTAACCGATTGGTAAACAAACTTTTGGAATATGGAAGTGTGTTCGTCCATATCGACAGGAACTCGCCCGTCAAGATGTCCGATTTGTCTCTGCGAGAGGGCGTTAAGGCATACAAAAAATACAAAGTCAACTGGGGGTCGTTCCACCACCTGAAAGCCATCCTGTTTTTGTTCGACAAGGCCATGGTCCTCAATCCCGACTATGTGCATGTCATCACTGGGCAGGACTTTCCCATTGTTTCGGCAGATGACTTCGACAACTTTTTTGTCGGGCACGAGGGGCAAAGTTTTTTGGATTTCGAACCAGTGCCAGAAGGTTCGTGGCTTCAGGAACGTTATTGCTACTATTGGTTCACCGACTGCATCTTGCATCCCAAGAGCTTCGATTTCGTGTCGCATCCCGTTATCGGGAAGTTGCTCAAGTGGCAGAATCGCTTGGGCATACGTCGTGAGCACATAGGCGGTTTCGTGAAGAACGAGGTATACAAGGGCATGGTGTATGTTTCGCTCCACCACGGTGCGGCCAGGGAAGTGCAACAATATGTGGCTCGGCATGGGTCTTTCCTAAGAAGTTTGCGCACTTGCCTTATCCCGGAGGAGTTTTTCTTCCAGACCGTGTTGGTCAATTCGCCTTTGAAGGCTACGCTTGTGAACGACAACCTGCGCTACATGGATTGGCAATTTCGCGATGGCATATCGCCTTGCGTGCTTAATGAAACAGATTATGAGGCGATTAAGTCGAGCGGGAAACTCATTATGAGAAAAGTTTCAACCCAATCCGACAAACTAATTGAATTGCTGCATGGAAAAGAAGTATAGGATAGCCATCGTGACCGCATTCATTGGCAATGGTGGCAACTCGGGCGAACTGGCAATCACTCCCGAGGCCCAGGTTGAGTTTGACGATTATGGTGTCGACGTCTATCGGTTCAACAACGACAATGTGGACCAACTGCGACCTTTCGTCGAGCCTACGATGGGCAAGGACGAGGTGGTGAGTCTGTCGCGTTGGGACCGGTTGGTGTATTGGTATTACGAACATGTGAAATACAGGCAAGACCAGCGACCTAAGAATGTTGACGACCACACGCGCCTTGTGGCCAAAATCCCGAAGATGATGTTCTATAAGGTTGTGCCGCACTGCTACGACTATTACGTTTGGCTCGACTCCAAGTTCACCATCCATGCGCATTGGCTCGATTATCTGCTTTGGTTGATTGAAAAATATCCGAGTTACGATTTGATTACGTCGAAACACAGTGTGAGACATTCGGTTGAGGAAGAAACTCTTGATATGCTCAAAGGGTTGAAAGCCGGTTATTCAAGCCTATGGACGAAGTATTATGGTGCCGATTTGGCTTTCCAACTCAATAAATATCAACATGCCGTTGGCTTTGTTGATGATAGGCTGAACGAAATGGGAATGATCGTTTATTCATATAGAATGTTGGCTAAAACACAATTTGCAGAAGAGTGGTATGCTCACAATTGTTATTTCACAATACAAGATCAGATTAGTTTTCCTTTTGTAAGCGAAAAGCACCGTATCAAGGTGGCATCGGTAGGACAAAGTGTATATGAGGTACCCTTCTTAACGCATGAATACAGTAATTCATAACATTAATAAGACTCTCAAGAGGTTGCGTGTTGCTATTAATTTGGATGTGTTGGCAACAGTCTCATTGCGTCGCAAGAGTCAGTTGGACGGCTGGGCTTCGGTCTACGTCTATCCGAAAAACCGTGTCAAGGTTTCAGGTGAGGCCAAAATACATGTCGCAAACGGGCTGTTGACTTTTGCGAAGCCTTGGTTTGAGGTGAAGCCTTCGGGCGTGTGTTCCATTGACATGGAAGGCGAGGCTCGGCTTGAATGTCAGGGTAACTTTGACTTTGTGCGAGGAAGCCACTGCAAGATAAATGACGGTGCCGTGCTTCGCTTGGGCAACAACAGTAGGGTTGGAGCAGGCTCGTCCATCGAGTGCAACAATGAAATCGTGATTGGCAACGATTGCTGGATTTCCGATGATGTCGTCATCGCCGACGCAGGCCGTGTCGTCATCGAAGATGGCGTCTGGATTGGCAATGGTGCAAAAATCACTGGAAATGTTAGAATAGGCAAACGTGCCGTGATTGGGGAGGGCATGAGTGTGACGAAAGATGTTGTAGCTGGGAAGGTAATGTCGGAGTATAATGCTTGATAAAAAATGCTTTTTAATTCCATAGAGTTCGCCATATTTCTTCCTTTGGTTTTCGTGCTTTATTGGTTCGTGTTCAACCGTAACCTGAAGCTGCAAAACCTGTTTGTCGTGGTGGCGAGCTACGTCTTCTATGGCTGGTGGGACTGGCGTTTCCTTTTCCTGATAGCTTTCACCTCGTTGTGCAGTTGGGGCAGTGGCCTGCTTATCAAGAAATATGAGGATAAACCCAAGAAAGCCAAGACGGTCAGCGTACTCAATATTGTGCTTAATTTGCTGATCCTTGGGATGTTCAAGTATTATGATTTCTTCGTCGCCGAGTTTGCACAATTGTTCCATATTCCCACTGGTGGACTTCTGTTGAATATCATTCTTCCAGTGGGCATCAGTTTCTATACCTTCCAGGCTTTGAGCTACAGTATCGACGTGTATCGTGGCAAGCTGGAACCCACTCGCGACGTCGTTCAGTTTTTCGCTTTCGTGAGTTTCTTCCCGCAATTGGTGGCCGGCCCTATCGAACGCGCAACGAATCTTTTGCCTCAATTCGCGAAACCGAGGAAGTTTGATTATGATACAGCAGTTGATGGCATGCGTCAAATCCTTTGGGGCTTGTTCAAAAAAATCGTGGTGGCCGACAACTGCGCGGTGTATGTGGATCAGGTGTTTTCGACTTACACGGAACAAACGGGAAGCACACTCTTGCTCGCTGCAATTTTTTTCACCTTCCAAATCTACGGCGACTTCTCGGGTTACTCGGATATCGCCATTGGAACTGCGAAGCTGTTTGGAATCAAGCTGATGCGCAACTTCAATGTGCCCTACTTCAGTCGCGACATCGCCGAGTTTTGGCGCCGCTGGCACATCAGCCTGACGACTTGGTTCAGGGATTATGTCTACATCCCCTTGGGTGGCAGCCGCGTTTCGAAGGCCAAGGTGGTGCGAAACACCTTCATCATCTTCTTGTTATCGGGTTTTTGGCATGGCGCCAATTGGACGTTCATCGCATGGGGAGCCTACCACGCTTTGCTGTTTTTGCCTTTGATTTTGTTGGGAAAAAACAGGAAACATACCGATGTGGTGGCTACGGGCCGTAGGCTTCCATCATTGAAGGAAACGGGGCAGATGCTGCTGACTTTCTTTTTGGCTGTCATCGGTTGGATTGTCTTTAGGGCAAGTAATATAGCCGAAGCTTGGCAATATCTGAGTGTTTTGTTCAGTAAGAGCCTGCTCACGATTCCGTGGCTCTACAATCGGCACTACTATATTCCTGTGGTGCTAAGTGTTGTTGTGATGCTGGTCGTTGAATGGCTGCAGCGTGATAAAGACCACGCTTTCGACCTGAGTGGTATCAAGAACCATGTTGTCAAGTTCGGAATTTATTATGCAATGCTGGTAGTTTTGTTCTGGTTTGGAGGCCATGCCGAAAGTTTCATTTATTTCCAGTTCTGAGTCATGAAGAAGTTCATTGTCAGGTTTTTGGTTTGGCTGTCTATCCCAATGGTTTTAGCTTTTGGTGTGGACTATATGATTTCGTCGGGGCTGCGAAAAACCGATTTGCGGAAATATGCGGCGTGGAACGACATTTACTCAGGAGAGTTGCATCCCGATTTGGTTGCGGTAGGTAGCTCGCGCGTGTGGCTGGGTTACAATACCTATATCCTTGATTCCTTGTTGCATTGCAATTCATACAATTTAGGATTGGATGGCCATTATATCGATTTTCAGCAGATAAGATATGATACCTATCGACGTTACAATGCCAAACCTAACGTGATGCTTTTGAATGTGGATTGCTTGAGTACCTTTGGCATCACTGCCGATTCGCGCTATGAGAGGGAACAGTTTTTCCCATATTTATTCGACGATACTTTGATATTGAAGGTGGCTTCGGCCAAAAAGATTACATGGATCGACCGTCATCTTCCTTTGGTTCGCTATTTTGGCTATCGCGATGAGTTTGAATGGGGCATTGAAGCTTTTTTCGGAAGAAGGCATTTCGATGACGGCGGAATGCATAAGGGTTACAGAGGCGACAACGCTGGATGGGATGCGGGTCCGATCTTACATTCAGATTCATTGGTCGCAATTGCAGTCGATGCGAGAGCCGTCGATTTGTTGGACGCATTTGTGGCAAAGTCTATGGTCGAAGGAACAAAGGTTGTCTTTGTGAAATCGCCAGTGTATGAGCCGCTTTTGTCGAAAATATCTAACGTTGCCGATAGTGATTCGGTTTTTGAAAAGATTGCATTGAAATACCAAATACCTATCTTGGATTATTACCATTCAAAGGTGAGCCAAGACAGCACCAATTTCATGACGCCGGGCCATTTGAACAAGAAAGGTTCAGAGGCGTTCACCGTCCAGCTTTGCCATGATCTTGATTCAATGCAGGTCTTTAGAAGTTTAAATGAAGAATGAAACTATTTGTCATCATAGTCACCTACAAAGGCCAACGTTGGTACGACCGTTGTTTCACATCGTTGCGCCAGTCGACCATACCAGTTCAAACCATCGTGGTGGATAATGCATCGAATGATGGCACAGTAGAATATATAAAGAAGAATTTCCCTGAGATTCACTTGATTGAATCAAAGGAGAACTTGGGCTTTGGAAGGGCGAACAATATCGCCATGCGCTATGCCCTCGACCATGGCTGCGACTATGTGTTTTTGCTCAATCAGGATGCTTGGATTGAACCAGATACATTTGAAAAATTAGTCGGTATCCATCAACGGCATCCCGAATATGGCTTGTTGGGTCCTGTTCAAGTGAATGCCGAAAAGACGAAGGTACTCGATGGGGTATTACGATTCCTCATCAACCCCGACAACGTGAACACGACAATGTTTAGCGATTTCGTGATGGGAACGATAGACGAGGTTTATCCAGTGGCCGAAATCAATGCTGCGGCTTGGCTCTTGCCTCGTAAGACACTGGAAACCGTGGGCGGCTTCGACCCCATTTTCCTGCATTATGGCGAGGATTGGAACTACCTGAGTCGAGTACTTTACCACAAGATGAAGGTCGGTCTCGCTCCACACGTCAAAGTGGTGCACGACTGCAAGGAACATGTGGACCGTCCCAAAGGCTACACGATGGAGTTTGAGAAATGGTTGCTGTTACGCTCGACAGATTTGTTGTATCCCGACTCGCATCCCCAAGAGATGATGCGGCATTATCGTCGCACGGCATTTGCCAAGTTGATTACGTTCCATAAAATTACATTCATGGAGAATTGGAAAACATACCGTTTTTTGAAGAAGCATATGGATGCCATCATCAGTTCGCGTGAACAGAACAAAAAAGAGGAAGACAATTGGCTATAGCAAATTATGTTATCGTCGTTCAAATACTGTGTGATAGTTCCACATCGGAATGTGCCGGAATTGTTGGCGAAATGTCTTGATAGCATCCCGAAGTTGAAGGAGATTTGTGTTCTTGTAGTAGACAATAGTGACGAAGGGAAAAATGCCGAGATGGTCACTAAAGGTCAACAGTTCGGTTTTGGTGGTCTTACTGTCATCGAACGTGAACCGCGAGGTGTTGGCTACATTCGCAACGAAGCATTACGCTACCTGAGGAATCAGCATTATCAGGGCAAATTGGTCTTTGCTGATGCGGATGATTATTTCACGCCTGAAGCCACTGAATGTTTCGAGATGTACAAGGACACCGAGTATGATTTGGTATGGTTTGGGGTGGAAGGTCGCGACGAGCTGGGCAATAATGCCGCTAACGCAGACTACATAAAGATTAGCATGTCGGTATATCTCAGTGGTAATGATGACGGAGCTCTCCGTTACAATTGTGGCCCCGTATGGGGAAAATTCATCGATTTCAAGTTAATTGTGAATAATGACATTTGGTTCCCAGAAATTGAGACATGTGAAGACACCATATTCAGTGCCAAATTGGGATGGTTTGCCAAAACGATAACCGCAAACGAACTGAAGGTCTACGTTTATGTGCAAAGGACTGGCTCGCTTGTGATGACCAACACGCCAAGGAAAGCTCAAGTTGGTTTTTGGTCTGCATACGATACCACTCAGTGGTTGAAGGACAGAACAGAAAAAGGCTATTATTGGACACAATACAATGTAATCTGGCATTGGATGAATTGGTGCCAAATGGACAGTAAGGCATGGGAAGTCCTGCCTAAAGTTTTTAGGCTGTGCAACAAGAAGAGCGTTTGTAAGGGTGTTGTTACCGTTTTGAAAAGGAAAGTTAAGGCAACAGTGAAAAAATGATGAGAAAAACATTTTTACAGAGGGTAAGAGGCTGCCTTCTGACCATGCGTGGGAAGAAGGATTGCATATATGAAACCTCAACGCTCTCCATCAGCAATACAGCAGAGGTGCAGAGTGTGATAGCAAGGATGTTGTCGTCTGACTCCTCCTGCATGATTGCCCGTTTCGGTTCAGTCGAACTACAAGCTGTGGTTGATAGCCTTTGTAAGCCGACGCTCACGAATGCCTTCCGTTTTGTGAGAGGCCAAATCCCAGCATGGGGCTATGCGCCCAGCACAATGCGGACGATGCACATCAACGCGGGATTTTTCCCTTCAACGCCTGAAATGCTTGACCGCTTCGGATGTCTGATGGTGGAATGTATGCCACTCGTCGACATACTTGGCAGCTGGCGAAGTGAGGAGTCGTTTGTGATGACATATATGCCGCAAGCTAAGCGGGTGCCGCTTTATGCCTTGGAACCTTACTATTTCGATAATCCTTGGACACCCGTATTGGAAGGAAAAAAAGTACTTGTGGTCCATCCTTTTGAGGAAACCATAAGAAAACAGCACGAGCTTGGTCGTTATGAACATCTTTTTGCCGATAAGCGTCTAACCCCTCAATATGAATTGCAAACCTTGAAGGCTGTCCAGTCTATCGCAGGCAACAAACCAGCTGAATTCGACGATTGGTTTCAAGCCTTGGATTGGATGAAAAGCGAAATCGACAAACGTGACTTTGACATCGCTATCATC
>Ga0247609_10007518_pt1 | contig 10366 bp, 6 predicted proteins | sample 172DNAGHGlowgp2_FD_193487 | JGI IMG/M metagenome (GOLD analysis project Ga0247609, IMG submission 193487) | Sheep rumen microbial communities from Palmerston North, Manawatu-Wanganui, New Zealand - 1728 DNA GHGlow gp2 | ecosystem: Host-associated > Mammals > Digestive system > Stomach > Rumen ...
CTTCTGGTACATAGAGTAGTCGCCACTGGTGTTCTTATCAAGTTTCAGCGCTTGGTCATAGGATGCCTGTGCACCGCCGAAGTCCTTCAAGTAATACTGTGCCTGGCCGATGCCCTGATAGGCACTAGCCGACAACTCATTGGAGAGCTGCTTGCTGGCGATGGCATTCTGGAACGCCGTCTTGGCCTCGGCATAGCGGTTCTGGTTCAGCAGGCTGTAGCCCAGGTTGTACTGAGCGATGCCATAATTCTCGTCAGTCTTCTTGGCCGACTTGACATACTCCTGCTGGTACTTGGATGCCTCCTTGTAGTTGCCGGCACGGTACTGTGTCTCGGCAAGCCACAGGCGACTCTCGTTGAGCGCCGTCTTGTCATAGTCACCCACAGCGATAGCCTGCTTGAAGTAGTCGGCAGCTTCCTTGTTGCGGTTGTTGGACAAGGCCTGCACACCCAGGTTGTAGAGGATATTCTGCTTGGCAGTAAGGACCTTGGCACCCGGCTTCTTGATACGGTTGATGCTCGTGAGGGCGCGCTGATAGTCGGTAGTGCTCATGTAGGCATCCACGAGGTAGCCTTCCACATTATCCTTATAACGCGAGTTAGGATAGAGGTTGAGGAAGTCCTCGAACAGGTCCACGCTCTTGTCGAACGGGGTGCGTGCGCCCTTGCTGACACCGACTGCATAATTATAGTAGGCGGTCTCCTTGACGCTCTTGTCACAGTCCATCATGGCTGCCTGCTGGAACGCCATGTTGGCGCCATTGATATCACCCAGCTGGCGCTTGGCCTGACCCGTGTAGAGATAAGCGCTCTGGGACAGGGCGTCGCTCTCGTCGCTCACGTGGAGCATGTCGTTGACCACAGCCTGGTAGTTGCCGTTGCGGTAATCAAGCACACCCATGGTATAGGCCGCCGTGCGGTAGGGCTCACCCTCGGGGTTGTCGAGGTAACGGCGCAGGTAGGTGCGCGCCTCGTTGTCGTTGCCCAGGTGATAGTAGCTCTCACCGATCAGACGGTTCAGCTCGGCGTCAAAGTAGTCGTTGGCGTGCAGGCTGAGCAGCGCCTTGCCCTTGTCGATGACGTCGCTGTAACGCTTCTTGTTATACTCTATCTGGGTGAGGTAGTACTGTGCCTGATAGCCCAGCTCGGTACCCTCGGGAATGCGCGAGAACTTGGTCTCGGCCTCGGAGTAGTTGCCACGGGCATAGTCCAGGTAGGCTTTATAGAAGTCACTGGCGCCGCCATAGCGCTTGCTGCGCTCCAGCTCATAGTACAGGCGCTCGGCTTCGTTGTAATTGCCCAGCCTGAGGTTACAGTAGGCGCGGCGATATTCCAAGTCCTCATCACTGTCAAGGTCCAGGGCACGGTTGCGCACCAGCGAGTAGCTCAACAGGGCGCTCTCCCACTGTCCACGATAGAAGTAGTGGTTGCCGACCTTCAACTGCGCCTCGACAGCGAGCGGTGACCCGGGATAGGTGTCAATGAAGCGTTGAAGCGCGAACAGTCCCGCCTCATCACCTTGCTCAAAGCGGCTCAAGGCAATATAATAATCGGCCTGCTCACGCATCGAGGCATCGGCAGGCAGCTGTTTCATGTGCTCCAGCTGGTCAATCGCCCCCACATAGTTGCGGGACTCATACATCAGCCTGCCACGCTCGAGATAGCCGGCGGCCTCGCTGGACATCACGCCAGGCTGAGACAGCGCCACTGCCGGGGCCGCTGCAAGCACTGACAACAATAATGCTTTCTTGATCTTGTTCATATATCTATCGTAATCTAATATTTACACACTCATGGTACCCTACCCGAGGCAGAGCACACCGCTTTACATTAATAATAACTGCAAATGTAACCATAAATTGCCACATAACAGTTACACATCTTCTAAAATAATCCTAAAAAACTCCTATAAGTGTTTTTTGAGCACTCGGAAACGAGGATTCAGGCATTGCGGCGTAAAAAAGCATTTGAGGGGCGAAAAGTGGAAAAAGTGAGAAAAAATGATTTCTTTTTTGCTGGTATGCAAAAAATAACTACCTTTGCGTGTTTATTTGGCGAAATGCCCTAAAAAAGAACAAAATATCGTAATATAAATAATTGTAAATGGCTACATTAGAGAAAATTAGAAGGATGAAGGCGTTGCTTGCCATCGTAATCGGTGGTGCGTTGCTTGCCTTCATTATCGAGGTAGGCTTTGAAGCCCTCAGTCGCTCTGGTGGCAACAGAGCAGCCGCAATAGTCGGCAATGAGAAGATTGACATCATGGAGTTCTCACAACGCGTTCAGGAAGCTTCTGTTGATGATCAGCAGAACAACCAACAGACCGATCCCGCTGTTCGCCAGCAGGAGGTACTGGACGAGATGATCAGCGAGGTGCTCCTTGAGCAGGAGTACAAGAAATTGGGCCTCGCCGTCAGTGATTGGGAAATCACCCAGATGATGACCGGTAAGAACCCCGTTCAGCCCGTGATCCAATTTGCCCAGCAGCTTGGTGCACAGTCTCCCGCCGAGCTGTATGATTTCATCACCAACCCCACCAAGCATGGTGTTCAGGAAGCTCAGGTTAAGGAGCTGCGAGTCCAGTGGGAGAAGATGAAAAACGACCTTATCAAGAACTACAAGCTCACCAAGCTGACGCAACTGCTGGGTGGCTGCTTGCAGCCTAACGACCTGGATCGCGCCCAGATGGCACAAGAGTCTTCCATCACCAACGTCGTAACCTTTGCCAAGAAGGACTACGCTTCAATTCCCGATGACAAGTATCCCGTGAGCGATGCTGACCTGAAGGCTCAGTGGGAGAAGATGAAACCATTGTTCAAGATCGATGAGGAGCTGCGTGCAATTCATTATATCGCTGTGAACATCGAGCCCAGCCAGGAGGATATCGTTGCTGCCAACAAGATTGCTGATGCAGCTTATATCGCACTGCAGAAGGGCCGTGGTGTTGACTCGGTTCGCCTTTTGGGTACCGTTCACATCGACACCGCCCTGACTGCCAAGGAGCTGATGCCCGCCAAGGTTAGAGACTTCTTTGCCAGCGCCGAGGTTGGTTCTACCCGTCGCGACAGCGTCGTTAACAACCACCACGTGATGTACAAGCTCATCAACAAGCAGGTGTGCCTCGACTCGGTTAACCTGTCCTATGTTCTGATCCAAGGTGATGCCAAGGTGCAGAAAGAGGCTTTGGACATGCTCAATGCCGGCAAGACCATCGACGACGTCAAGAAGGCTTATCCCCAGAAGGTTGAGAGCAAGTCGAACAGCTGGGAGCGCATGTATGGTATACCCGACTCGATGAAGGTGAAGATCAACAACGCCACCATCGGCACTTACTTCAAGTACAGCTGGGGTCCCCAGGCTGCCACCTTGCTCGTGATCAACGAGAAGAAGGCTCCCAAGACGTTCTACACCCTCGCAACGGTAAGCTATGACGCTTATGCCAGCACCAAGACCAGCGAGATGTTGCGCGACAAGTTCCAGAATTACCTGAACAAGTACAAGACCGCAAAGGCCTTTGAGGAGAATGCTGCTAAGGCCGGCTTCAACGCCGAAAGCTCTGTGATCACCCCGAGCACCCCGCAACTGGGTGGCTACCGTGGTATCAAGGACAGCCGCAAGGCCATCAAGTGGGCGTTTGAGAACAAGAAGGGTGAAGTATCACCTATCTTCAGCGACAACAACGACGTCCTGGTGGCAGTAGCTGTTGACGAGATCTACGACGAGGAGTATCTGCCTTATACCTTCCAGGACGCTCAGGCAATTCTTACCCAGCGCATCCGCAACGACAAGAAGGGTGACGACCTGATGAAGCAGTATCAGGGCAAGGCTAAGGACCTGAACGGCTATGCAGCCTTGATGACCAGCAAGATCGACACCGCTCGCGTAGTGTTTGACGGTAGTATCGATCCCAAGCTGGGTAACGAGCCCGGTCTGGTTGGTCGCATCGCAGCCGCCAAGCCCGGTACCGTACAGGGTCCCTACAAGGGTGAGAACGCAGTGATCGTTTATCAGGTCGTAAAACAGGAGAAGGACGAGCGCACGCTTTCCAAGGAAGAGCTTGACGCCCGCTATGCTCAGACCCGCGGCAGCAACCGCATTGTTAGCCCGCAGACCATCTACCAGATCCTGACCAAGGCCACTAAGGTGAAGAAAAACCTCATTGATTTCTATTAATCAATTGGTCATAGACTAAACAAGTCCCGCCGGTACAAAAGCCGACGGGACTTGTTTTTTGGTGAAAAAATGCATTTTTAGCGGCATGGATAGGGTGTATCTCAAAAAATAAGCCTAAATTTGTAGGTTAAACCAAAACATCACTGTTTATCAATGTCAACAGTTAACGATCGACAAGACGAAATCATTGAGGAATTTGAGGGTCTGGACGACTGGATGGACCGCTACAGTGTCATCATCGACATGGGCAATGCCATGCCCGCCCTGGACGAACAGTACAAGACCGCCGACAACCTGATTGACGGCTGCCAAAGCCGCGTGTGGCTGCAGGCCGACTGCATCGACGGCAAGATGCGGCTGCAGGCCGACAGCGATGCCATCATCGTGAAGGGCATCATCTCGATGCTCGTGCGCGTGCTCGACGGCGCGACGCCCCAGGAAGTGCTTGATGCTGACCTCTACTTCATTGAGCGCATCGGCCTGAGGGAGCACCTCTCCCCCACCCGCAGCAACGGTCTGCTGGCGATGATCAAGCAGATTCGCGCTTATGCCATCGCCTATCAGGCTCGCGAGCATTCGGGCTGTTGAAACGACAACAACATTATTAATATATTAACCAATAAACCTAATCAAAGTTATGTTTAAAAATCATCCCAAGGGTCTAATCCCCGCCGCTTTGAGCAACATGGGCGAGCGCTTCGGCTACTACATCATGAATGCCGTGCTGTTGCTGTTCCTGTGCTCCAAATTCGGCCTTGACGAGGGCACATCGGGCGCCATCTATAGCGTCTTCTATGCCGGTATTTATGTATTGAGTCTTGTCGGCGGTTTCATTGCCGACCGCACCCAGAATTACAAGGGTACCATCCAGTGGGGTCTTGTGATCATGGCTATTGGCTATGTGTTGCTGGCAATCCCCGTTGTCCACTCGGCCGGCAACCACATGTGGCTGCTCGTGTTCACCTGTGTAGCACTGTTCCTGATCGCCTTCGGTAACGGTCTGTTCAAGGGTAACCTGCAGGCTATCGTGGGTCAGATGTATGACAACATGGAGGCTGACGCTGTTGCCGCTGGCAAGAGCGAAGAGGAGATCAAGGCCATCAAAGAGCGCCGCGACTCGGGTTTCCAGATTTTCTACGTATTCATCAACATTGGTGGTCTGATTGCCCCGTTCGTTGCTCCGCTGCTGCGCCAGTGGTGGCTCGGCGTCAAGGGCATGGTCTATGACGCAGGTCTTCCCGCATTGTGCCATCAGTACCTGAAAGAAGGTGCCAACATGGCTAGCGATCAGATGACCAACCTCACCACTCTGATGGAGAAGGTTAATCAGGGTGGCCTTGACATGAGCAACATGGAAGGCGCCTGCAACAGCTACCTTGAGGTGTTTAACACTGGTGTTCACTACAGCTTCATCGCTTCGGTGGTTGCCATGTTTATCTCGCTGATCATCTTTATCATCTATAAGAGACTGTTCCCGACTCCCGCCAAAAAGGAGGCTGCTGCAGTCGAGGAGTACACTGCCGAGGAGAAGAGGGCTATGGCCAAGGAAATCAAGCAGCGCATGGCAGCGTTGTTCGCTGTGCTGGGCGTTTGCGTCTTCTTCTGGCTGTCGTTCCACCAGAACGGTCAGTCGCTATCGGTATTCGCTCGTGACTATGTCATCACCGATAAGATTGCTCCTGAGATCTGGCAGGCTGTGAACCCGTTCTTCGTGATTGTGCTCACGCCGATTATCATGGCCATCTTTGCCGCACTGGCAAGGAAAGGGAAAGCCATCTCCACCCCGCGCAAGATTGTCATTGGTATGGCTATCACCGCTATGGCTTACCTGTTCCTGGTTGTCTTGAGCATGAGTTACAATTATCCTAACGGTAACGACTTCCGTGCTATGGGCATTGACCAGCAGGCCGCCATGAAGTCGCAGTGGCGGGTTCTCATCGCCACCTACTTCTTCCTGACCGTCGCCGAGCTGTTCATTTCGCCGCTGGGTCTGTCGTTCGTTTCCAAGATTGCTCCCAAGCACCTGCAGGGTATCTGCCAGGGCCTGTGGCTGGGTGCCACCGCACTGGGCAACCTCTTCATCTGGATTGGCCCGGTTATGCTCAACAAGATGCCCAAGCTGTGGATGTGCTGGGCCGTCTTCCTGGTTATCTGCCTCGTCGCCATGGGCGTCATGTGGGGTATGGTCAGCTGGCTGGAGCGTGTCACCGGCGAGAAGGAGTAATTCCCGAGCTACACATTATTTAATTAAATAATCACCACATGAGAATCTAGAAGATCTAGAACAACTAGATTTTCTAGATTCTCTAGTTAAAAAAGACATTGAATCATGTTTGAAAACCAACCTAAAGGACTTTTCGCGTTGGCACTGGCCAACACGGGCGAGCGCTTCGGCTACTACACGATGATTGCCGTGTTCGCCCTGTTCCTGAGGTCAAACTTCGGTTTTGACCCCAAGTGGGCCGGGGAAATCTATGGCGATTTCCTCATGCTCGTGTACTTCCTGCCCATCGTGGGCGGTTACCTTGCCGACAAGTTCGGTTACGGCAAGATGGTGACCATCGGTATCATCATCATGTTCTTGGGTTACCTGTTGCTGTCGGTGCCCCTGGGCGGACAGACGGTCGCTATCGTTGCCATGCTGGTGGCCTTGCTGCTCATCAGTCTGGGTACTGGCTTGTTTAAGGGCAACCTGCAGGTGATGGTGGGCAACCTCTATGACGACACCCGGTATGCCAAGCAGCGTGACGCCGGTTTCTCGTTGTTCTACATGGCCATCAACATCGGTGCGCTGTTCGCACCGACCGCTGCCGTCAAGATCACCGAGTATGCCCAGACGCATCTGGGTTACACCGCTCCTGGTGAGGCCTATCACTTTGCCTTCATGGTAGCCTGTGCGTCACTGGTGCTCTCGATTGCCATCTACTACCTGACCCGTAGCACCTTCCGCCACACCGAGGAGACTGGCAAGAAGGCCAAGGCTGCTGCCGCTGCTACTGAGCCCGAATTGAGCAAAGAGGAAACCAAGGCCCGCATCGTGGCACTGCTGCTCGTATTCGCAGTGGTAATCTTCTTCTGGATGGCATTCCACCAGAACGGTCTGTCGCTGACTTACTTTGCCGACGAGTTCACCGCCAAGACCGCCTCGGGTGTGCACACCATGCCGTTCGATGTAATCAACCTGGTGATGATCATCCTCATCGTTTATGCCGGCTTCTCGTTATACGAGAGCAAGACGGGCAAGGGTAAGGGCATTTCTGCCGCTATCATCCTTGTCGCCCTGGCGGTACTGGGTTACAAATACACCCGCGCCGCTGGCACTATCGACATCTCGGCTCCCATCTTCCAGCAGTTCAACCCGTTCTACGTGGTAGCGTTGACTCCCGTGTCGATGGCTATCTTCACCTATCTTGCCAACAAGGGCAAGGAGCCCTCGGCTCCCCGCAAGATTGCCTACGGTATGCTCGTGGCAGGTGCTGCCTTCTTCATCATGATGTTTGCTTCCCAAGGGCTGCTCACACCTAATGAACAGGCTGCTCTCGCCGACAAGGGCGAACTCGGACCGCTGGTATCCCCCTACTGGCTGATTTCGACCTACCTGGTGCTGACCTTCGGTGAGCTGTTGCTCTCGCCGATGGGCATCTCGTTCGTCAGCAAGGTGGCTCCTCCCAAGTACAAGGGCCTGATGATGGGTGGCTGGTTTGGTGCCACCGCCATCGGCAACAAGCTGGTGAGCGTCGGCGGTTACCTGTGGGGCGACCTGCCCCTGTGGGCAGTATGGACAGTATTCATCGCTGTCTGCCTCGCCGCAGCCATCTTCATGTTCGCCATGATGAAGCGCCTCGAGAAGGTCGCTAAGTAGCCATCCCTAACAGCGAGCCGGAGGCTCGCAATACCTCGACAACCACGGCAGGCCAGTCGGAGTATTGCGAGCCTCTGGCTCGCTAAATAATTGACAAGACATGGACGACAAGCGCAATGAGGGCCGCAAGCGCTGGGCACAGAAGCACCCCAACGTGCCAGCCACCACCTCGATGAAGCGGCGGATGGTCCAGCATGACTACAAGGGCAGGGCCATCTACCTGATTACCCTGTGCGTAGATGGGCGCACGCCACGGCTTGGCTCCCTGTGTGGTCCTGATGAGAACCACCCGCAGCCCTGGGTAAAACTTTCGCCATTGGGCGAAAGCGTGAAGGCTGAATGGTCGGGGATTCCTCGCTACTACCCTCAAATCAGGATGCTGGCTCTCACTATCATGCCCGACCACATGCACGGCATCTTGTTCATCACCGAGCCGCTGCCTGTCCATTTGGGAAAAGTCATCAATGGCTTCAAAACCGGCTGCAACAGGGTGGCACGGGAATTGGGGCTGGCCCTGCCGCTGTGGGAGGCAGGTTATACCGACGGTGTGCTACGCGGCAAGGACCAACTGGACCGCTGGATTGCCTACCTGCGCGACAACCCTCGACGGCTATGGTTAAAGCGGAATCATCACGATTTATTTACACCGTCTCATCACCTCACCGTCGGCGGCGCCACAGTTAGCGCGATGGGTAATCATCAGCTACTGCAACACCCGTCAATCTTGCAGGTCTATTGCTCACGTCGCATGAGCGAGGAGGAAATCGCTCGCGAGGGCGACCGCCTGCTGGCCCAGGGAGCCGTACTTGTATCCCCTGCCATCAGCCCAGGTGAGAGAACCATCATCAACAGGGCACTCCAAGCTGGAGTCCCCGTCATCCTCATCATCAACAATGGGCTCGGCGAAATGGCGAAACCTGGCGGGAAATTGTTTGATGCCTGTGCCAGTGGCAAGCTGCTGATCATATCCCCGTTCGAGCACCGCAATGACTATCAACCATTGACCGCAGAATGCTGCCGCAAGATGAACGCCCTGGCAAGGGCCATCGTCACCCGACAGTGACACGATACTGGGAGTCGCTACTGGGAGCCGCTCCTGAGAGCGAGCCGGAGGCTCGCAATACTCCGACAGGCCTGCCGTGGTTGTCGCCTGTGGCTCGCTTTTTTCTTTTTTACTTGAAAAAACTGAAAGGCTGTAAACCAACAAGTGAAAACTTTATAGTATCTTTGCGTTTTTAATTCTTTTATCATATGGAAGAAATTATCTATCAGGGGCTGACATTTGAGCCTTATATCAGACGAGAGGAGATCGCCAAGCAAGTACATCGCCTTGCTCAGGAAATCACGCGTGACTACGAGGGAAAGACACCGCTTTTCCTGTGCATCCTCAATGGCGCGTTCATCTTTGCTTCAGACCTGTTCCGTGCATGCAAGCTGCATGACGCCGAGATCGCGTTTATCCGCTACAAGTCCTACCTGGGCACGGAGTCCACCGGTGAGGTAAAACAGCTGATGAGTCTGACCGAGGACGTCACCAACCGTGACATCATCATCGTGGAAGACATCATCGACAGTGGCATTACCGCTGCTCAACTGCGTAACGAACTCGCCAAGTACAACCCCAAGTCGGTAAAGATGGTCTCGCTGCTGTTCAAGCCCGATGCACTCACCATCGGTGGGCCGCCGGAATACGTCGGCTTTGAGATTCCCAGCAAGTTCATCCTGGGCTACGGTCTGGACCTTGACGGCCTGGCCCGCAACTTGCCTGACATCTATGCGCTGAAGGAGCAACGATAGACTGATAGACAGCTATCAGGTAACATAATAGTTATATAAAAGTATTATTAAGACTATGTTGAACATTGTGATTTTTGGTGCACCCGGATCGGGCAAAGGCACCCAGAGCGACAAGCTAATCGAACATTACAACCTGTTCCACATCTCGACCGGTGACGTGCTGCGCGACAACATCAAGCGTGGAACCGAGCTGGGCAAGACTGCAAAGGGCTACATTGACCAGGGACAACTCGTCCCCGACGAACTCATCATCGACATCCTGGCTCAGGTGCTCGACGAGAACAAGAACCAAGCCACCGAGGGCGTCATCTTTGACGGTTTCCCCCGCACGATACCTCAGGCTGAGGCACTGGAGCAACTGCTTGCAGACCGAGGCACCCAGGTGGACGCTGTTGTGGGCCTCGAGGTCCCCGAAGAAGAACTCATCAGGCGCATCCTGCTGCGTGGACAGCTGAGCGGCCGCTCAGACGACAACGAGGAGACAGCCCGCAAACGCCTGGAGACCTATCATAACCAGACATCGCCCTTGAAAGCC
>Ga0247609_10007519_pt1 | contig 10366 bp, 9 predicted proteins | sample 172DNAGHGlowgp2_FD_193487 | JGI IMG/M metagenome (GOLD analysis project Ga0247609, IMG submission 193487) | Sheep rumen microbial communities from Palmerston North, Manawatu-Wanganui, New Zealand - 1728 DNA GHGlow gp2 | ecosystem: Host-associated > Mammals > Digestive system > Stomach > Rumen ...
GCAGATAAGGTGGGATGGTGTCGCCCTTTGAACCAAAAGAAAACGAGTTTTTCTTTGGCTAGGCGCGAACAATTCCCAGTAAGGGAACATTTTGTTTCCACGCAGGGGATAACATATTCCCAGGCAGGGAATAATTGCCGCAAATAAGTTGCATGAGAAACATGTCCATCTCTCACATCGGATGGCTCTGAGCCCTTTGTACAAAGGGATTCTGGCGTTTTTCATCTCTCACTTCATCCCTCACACATCCCTCACTTATCTCCCCCGCCAACTCCCCCCAAAGAATGGTTTTGACATTTGAAAAAAATAGGGAATTTTATGAAGGAAAAATTTGCAGGAATGAAATAAATTTTGTAACTTTGCACCATTGAAAAACACCCATTTGAAAAACACGCGATATGAAAAAAGAAATGATTACAACAGGTGAGGCATTTGCTGCTTCACAGGAGGCAACGCTCGCCATCGAGCTGTTCCTCAACGAGAATTACCGCTTCCGCAGGAACGTCCTGAACGGAAAGGTAGAGTTTTGTGCCTCTGATGAGGCTGAATCGATTTACAGGCCGTTGACGCAGGCGGCTCTGAACAGCATCGTGATTCGTGCCAAGCGCGAACAGGTGCTCGAGAAGGGCAGTCCGAAGATGGAGATTACGGAGTATGTACAGTCGGAGGAGGTGCCTGAACACAATCCCGTTCAGGATTTCCTGAGCAGTCTGCCCAAATGGGACGGACAGAACCACATTGCCCGCATCTTCGGACGCATTCCTGGTATCACGTCCGAGCAGCTGAACTACCTGACCATCTGGCTGCGCTCGGCGGTGGCCCACTGGATGCAGATGGACATGCTGCACGGCAACGAGTGTGTGCCAACGCTGATTGGTGCGCAGGGCTGTGGCAAGACGACCTTTGTGCGCCGACTGCTGCCCCAGCATCTGCGTGAGTACTATTTGGACCACCTGAATCTGTCGAACAAGTTCGACAAGGAGATGGCGCTGACCAACAACCTCTTCGTCAACCTCGATGAGCTTGACGCCATCCGTCCCTCTCAGCAGTCGTCGCTGAAGCAGACGCTGAGTGTCAGCAAGGTGAACGGACGTCCTATCTTCGGACGTGCCCAGGAGGACCGCAAGCGATTTGCCTCGTTTGTGGCGACTACCAACAACCGCCATCCGCTGAAGGATGTCACAGGCTCGCGTCGTTACATCTGCATCCTGATTCCCGACGGACAGATGATTGACAACACGGGCGACATAGACTACGGCCAGCTGTATGCGCAGGTGACGTACGAACTGCTGGAGCAGAAGGCGCCCTACTGGTTCAACAACGATGAGGTGGCACGCATCCAGCAGCTGAATCAGGACTTTATGGAGAAGAAGGACCTGGGCGAGATGTTTGTGGCCTGTTTCCGTCAGCCTCATGAGGGCGAGACGGCGAAGACGATGAACTGTGGCGAGATGATCAGCCTCATGCAGAAGGACTATCCGACACTACAGAACACCATTGGCAACAAAGTGAGGCTCGGCAAGACCATCTCGGCCCTTGGTTTCAAGTTCAAGAATCATTCCCATGTGGCTTACTACGAGGTCGTTCCGCTGAAGGTTGCATGAGGGTGATGTGAGAGATGGGTGAGAGATATGTGAGGGATTATTTTCATCCCTCACATGCTCAAACCCCTTTGTACAAAGGAGATTCCAGCGATGATGTGAGAGATGAGGGATTTTTGAATTGAAGATTGAAAAATTGAAAATTGAGAATTGAAAATTGAGAATTACTATGGAAAACAAAGAACTGAAAGCGAAAGACATTCCGATGGGCTATGCTCGCTGTTTCAACGATGCCTGCAACCGCAAGGACACCTGTATGCACTATCACGCCAGGCTACTGATGAGCCAGCCGGAACGGCATATTGGACAGGCTGTATATCCTACGGCCTGGCAGGATGGCGAGTGTCGCTGCTATTGTGAGAAACGACTGATCAGGAAGGCATGGGGATTTAGTCATCTCTACGACAACGTGCCGCGTCACCAAAAGGCGGAGGCCCGTCAATGTGTGCGCTCATACTTTAGTGCCGGCATGGGCCCCTACTATCGTGTTCATCACGGCGAAAACAAGCTCTCGCCCAAGCAGCAGGATGACATCATGCAAATCCTGTCCCACTTCTGCAGTACCGATGGCATCCACTTCGACCACTACGAAACAGACTGGGATTTTGGATGACAGAGAACTACCCATTGTAGAAATCAAAAGCGAGCTGCTGTTTATCAGCGGCTCGCTTTTGACACGTACCAGTCCCTTCTGTCATTGCTGCCACTCTTGGCTGTTACGTTCTCTGGTACAGAGTATGGACGATTGATACCAGCGGGACACCATATCACCACTACCTGCTTCCCGTCCACTTCTTCAACGCTCGTCCTGGGCATGTAGTAAGGTGACATCTTATTGTTATAGCCTGCCATCTCCTGAAGGATACCGTCAATCTTCTCAACGGGTACACCTTCAACGGGACGGATGGCCATACCTGTATCGTCATCAGAATCAACACCCACAAGGATCTATCCACCGCCAAGATCATCGAAATCATTGGCGAAAGCACATACACTATGGTATATGCTTGCAGGATTCCAACCCTTCTTGAACTCAATCCTGTTGGATTCAATCTTCTGCTTATTCAGCAGGGCTTCTATGTTTATTGCCAGTGCCATATCTTATTTCGTTCGCCGCTCGACCCTAAGGTCGCTTTGTTTACAAAGAAAGTTACAAATTATATTTCACATCAGTCATCAGACCTCATACATCCGACATCTTTCAGCCTAATCTATCATGATGACTGCACCTGTTTCTTTCATGTCGCCTCCGCACTTAGGGCATTTTCTCGGAACTTTAGTCGTTTCTATTTCTCCAGAAATGACTAAGGTACGCCCTTTCCTTGTGCCAGTTATGGTATAGCCACAACCATTGCATTGATACTCTTTTTATTTTCCCATAACCTATAACCCTTTCCGCTTTAAATATCTTTGATAATATTCGATAATCTTCTCCGACAGACTATCCGCTTCGAAGAACACCATCTCCGTTCTGAATGCTTTAGCCAGACGCTTTACATTCTCCTCTTCCTGCCCATAGATCCAGTTGTTACGAATCCACATCCCCAGCGTAAAGTGATACTCTATGGCATCACTCTTTGCCAACTCTATCTTATCCTCTTCGCTCAGCATCGCATCAAGCTGAGCAAAGGCTTCATTCTTTGTTTGAGGTATCTTAGTTTCCATATTACTGCTTATAATAGATGTCTATAGCTATACAATTCCACATAAATCAATCATCTTCTCGTCCACCCTTACGGAAGTAACAGGAAGAGGTGAAACTGAGCCAAGTATCCTTACATTTACAATCTTGCCAATCCACTGAGACAATTCAGAATATATTTGCCCATGCGAATCTTTAGGATGAGGAAGTACGATAACTTTTCTGTGTTTTATTTCAGATCGCCTTAACTTCAATTCCATAATAACGATTACACACCCTATATTGTTAAGTTGGGCATAATAAACACCGTCGGAAAGAGTCTCAAGCAAACCATTTCTGCTGTCGAAAATGAAAGCATTACCTATAACATTTTTATTTGGATTGTGTATCTGGTCTCGAATAAGATTTGTATTAGCATTAAACACATACATATATCCCAATTCATGAAAAGCCATCAGGTATGCCGACTTTAATAGTGCAATGTTAGCCAAATTAGAATCACGTTTGCGATTGGTTATGTTGGCTACAACCTTGATTTCACACCCCTCTTTTGCGTTCTTTGTTTCTGACATAAACTCCTCGAATTCGATGGGGTTATTATTGTCAGGGCTAATCATGAATTTGAAGCCCTCTGTCTTACTGAAAGTTGTTTGTGCATTTATCTCAACACCATTAAACGCAAGTTTTGTCTTCTGTGGGATAGTATCAAGATGGTTGAGGTTATGAACCATCTCGAGTTCATTCATCAAACACACGTCTATATCAGCTCCACTATTGCTATTGCAAGCTTTGCATGTGATGAGGATAGGCTTACCTCCAACTGATTCTGGTAGCACATGTTCCAACGTCAAGTCTTTATTGCCTATGGCATACGCTTGCAAACACAAAGGACAAATATAAGCATCTGCCATGTGGAACAGAACCCCGTCTGATGATACGAACGGAATGGTTTCTATTTGCTTGGCATATAGTTCAAGAATATAATCTCGTTTGTCCTTATTTCTCATTGCTCAACATCTGTACTGTTTGTATTGGGGAAGAAAACGTTCAACCAACCCTCTTTTCGGATTTTCTCATATAAACTTCTATCTTTAGCTGCAAGTTCTTTTATTGTTTGATACTTCGATGTTAGCTTTTTACAGGAGTCGTAATCTAAAACTCTGCATAGTAGAGTCGGATAAAAATCATCTAACCAACCATGCTGACGTGATACTGTATATGCGCCATATGATTTTTTACCAAATTCGTTTCTGCCATGATATTTCAAGGCTTCTTCTTTGCAACTTTCATAATCCCATTCAGAAAGAGGTTTGATATATGATAACCATGTGTAACCTTCCAACCAGCCACATTCCTTTGCTTTGTCATATGCACCTTTACAATGCTTGCGGAAATCTTTTCGAGAAGTATATTTTAGTGCTTCTTCACGGCATACCTTTTCCGTCCATTTGGTAGCCTTTTCTATTCGAATCTCTTGACCTCTAAACCAATCAAACTTTTCTAACCATCCCCTTGCTTTTGATATTCTATAGAGGTATTCGTATTCCTCACACATTTCATTGACTGTTTGGAATGCTTGTGCTATTTTATATGCTTTTTCAAAAGTCCACTTACCACTAGCTAAAGCTCCGATAGAACCACTCTTTTTACCAGTTGCTCCTCGATTCAGCATCGTATAGCCATGTGCTTCATAATACTTACGCCAATAATCCTCACGCTCTCGACCTTGCTGGATTGTCAGGTTCTCTTCGATTATCTGCATTCTTGGAATGTCGCAATTATGCTTATGCGCAAATTTATATACCGCATCTTTCTCATAGTTGCCGTGTTCTATATCTCTAATATGTTGGCGATACATCAAAGTTCGACCTACGTATGCTGCTTTTTGTTCCTCGAACAAATAGCAATATACACTATCGACCTTAGCATCAGAATTTGAAAAATCTGGAATCCATGTATAATCAGCCAACCAACCATTTCTTCTTGCTACATCATAAGCACCTCTACCGTATTTATTGAAGGCGCTTCTTGTTTTATATTTCTTGGCTTCCGCATAACATGTATCGTAATTCCATTTCTTGTTATATGGAACGAGTGGTTCTTTAATTAGCCAAGTATATTCATCCAGCCATCCTTGTCTTTGTGCTGCCAAATAGAAAGGATGTGATTTGGCCCGGAAGTCATTAAAGTATTGATACTTTTTCGCTTCTTGCCAACAAGCATCGTGATTATATGGGTTAATGTGCTTTTCAAGCCAAATGTATTCATCTAACCACCCTTTGTCTCTTGCTATACAGTATGCCGTAATAGAAGCTGCACGAAATTCTGTTGTGCTTGTATATTTTAATGCTTCTTCATAACAAGTGTCATAGTTCCATTTTGGAGCATTCTTTGGCTTCTTAAACCATGTACATTCTTTTATCCATCCATGATTAATTGCTGCATTATAAGCAAACTTGCTACTCTTTTTGAAATCCCCTGCACTTGTATATTTGTGCGCATCTTCCAAAACTAGTTCTTTCGTCCAATAACCATTTGGTTGTTTTTTTCTATCTAACCATGTATAATCTTTGAGCCAACCATTTCGATGGGCGATTACATAAGCGACCTGACATTCTTTACAAAAGAGTCCGATATCTTTATATCGTAAAGCCGTTTCATAGCACTTTTCCCGAGTCCACATTTTACGTCCCTGATGACTTGCTATTTTACCACATTCCGGACATCCTTTACCCTTTAAGTGTTCACCTGCTCTTTGCCAGAACTCCCCATGTTCAGGACAAACAATACAAACCTTCTCTGCATTGCCTTTATAATCTACTTTAGAATAGTCATATTTGTTCCCATGAACGGTTTGTGCCCGTTTAACAAAATCAAGCGTCCTCATTTTCTTCCTTCCAGAACAAATAGGACATCCATAACCACTAAGATGATTCTTGGGCTTTTGCCAAAACTCACCATGTTCTCTGCACACTATACAAACTTCCGTCTTTGACTCCACATACTCCACCTTGGAATAGTCGTACCTATCCCCATGCACCGTCTTGGCTTTTGCAATGAATTCTTCTGTGGTCAGTTTTGCCATAACACCTACAAGAGAGCAATGAATGATGTAAGCACAACTCCAATAAAAACTACACGAATCATGGGGTTCCGCTGATCACCAAATTATATCAATTTCTTAATTTCTGCATCAACTACGTACATATCGCCATCGGCATCTACCAATACATTTCGAGGGACAACATCCCATACGACGTATGTTCCATTGGAGTATCGGCCTTCGTCGTTCTCTTTAGTAAAACCAAGAGCAGACATATATGTATCTATTAAGATTTGCGTGGCGGGATGGGCATTGCAAATGCGTTCTTGTTTCAAAACAGGCATCACACTCCGAGCATCATAGCCTGCAAACCCTATTAGTTTATAGGCTGTATTGGGGAATACAAAATCATGAAGAATGATCTTATCCAGTAGGTTATGAATGCTGCCACTATTTAGCAGGTTGTTCACCTTGAAGATACTGTCTCTAGCCACATAGGTGTCATTCTCGTTACCGCTTGGGCCAGGAGTCCCCAAATCAAACACCTCATCCATAGGAATCCACATCCCTACAGACTTGGCGTATTGCTCAGCAACTCGTTGTTCTATTTCGAAGAGGCCTCTATCTTCTTGGCCAGTTCGAGGTTGCGCCTCATGTAGTTGGCAAAGTCTTTGGAGCTCATCGGAGATTTCTTTGATTCTTCGATTTTCCGCATCGTACGCTCCATTGTTTCCTTGTGAAACTGATTTAAGAATGTCATTGCTCATTTGATTTTAAGTTTGTGCAAAGATAAACATTTATTCTGAGAACGGCAATCTTTTCGCCATTTTTTTAGGCAATGGACATCTATTTATGCTTTTGCTCACAAAATCAGACACTTTATGAGGTCGTGGATGGCTCGCTCTTACCGTTTATGGACCGAATTGACGTAGTCCAATCTTATTCCTCTGTATCGTCCTTGAAATCGAAGGTGAGCTGCCTTTCGGCAGCGGCGCGCTTTTGTTGAGCCTTGCTGATGAGCAGGGGACGGAGACGCTCAGGACGTAGCTCGTTGATGCCGACGATGGGCTGCGAGAACTGAGAGGTGAGTTCGTTGCAAGTGATGAAGTACTTCGCCTTCTTCATCACCACGCCCATCTTGCGGAGGTCATAGGACGTGAGGCGATTGAAGCGGCGGCTGTTGACAATGAGCCAGGCGGACTTGGTGCCGAGGCCAGGCACGCGGAGCAGCTGCTCGTAGTCGGCCGTATTAATATCCACAGGGAAGGCTTCGGGGTGCCGTAAGGCCCACGCCAGTTTGGGGTCTACCTCAAGGTCGAGGTTGGCGTGCATCTCGTCGACAATCTCGTCAACCTTGAAGTGATAGAACCGCAGCAGCCAGTCGGCCTGATACAGACGGTTCTCGCGCACCAAGGGCGGTTGCTTGAGCACGGGCAGTCGAGGGTCGTAGGTATTGACGCTGACATAGCCGGAATAGTAGACGCGGCGCATCGTAGGCTGTCCGTAGAGCATCGACGACATCGTGAGGATGTCCTTGTCGGTCTCCTTCGTAGCGCCCACAATCATCTGCGTCGATTGGCCTGCTGGCACGAATCGCGGTGCATAGCGATATTTCTTGCGGTCCTCCTTATTCTCTAATACGCCCTGCTGGATGAGCTTCATGGGCTGGAACACGCTCTTATGATCTTTCTCAGGGGCGAGGAGTTTCAGCGACGCCTCCTTGGGTATTTCAATGTTCACGCTCATGCGGTCGGCATAGCGGCCGGCCTCGCTGAGCAGTTCCTGCGAACAGCCTGGGATGCTCTTCAGGTGGATGTAGCCATTAAAGCGATGGACGGTCCTGAGGTCGCGGGCGATGGCTGTCAGCCGCTCCATCGTGTAGTCAGGATTGCGCACGACGCCGCTGCTTAGAAAGAGTCCCTCGATGTAATTGCGACGATAGAACTCCATCGTAATCTCCTCCAGTTCGCTGACGGAGAGTGTCGCCCGCTTGATGTCGTTGGAGCGGCGGTTGATGCAGTAGGCGCAGTCGTACATGCAGTAGTTGGTCAGCATCACCTTCAGCAGCGAGATACAACGTCCGTCGTCAGCAAACGAGTGGCAGATGCCCACGCCGCCAACGGTCGAACCGACCATGCCCTGCTTGCCCTTGCGCACGGTGCCGCTCGACGAGCACGACACGTCGTACTTCGCCGACTCCGCGAGTATCCGCAGCTTTTCCATTGTCTGTTCTGTCAACATAGCTGCAAAGATATGAAGTTGAAAAACGACGATAGGCCTCCACCTTTTTGTCGAAAGATAAAGGATAGGCGCGAGAAGAAGATGGAAGGCGGTAGAGTATGATAGAAGATGTATGAGGGATGAGGGAAGAGGTGTTCACCTTCGGCACATCCATCATCCCCATCGTCCTACAAATCGTCTCTGTAGCCTTCTCGCCTGTGGTGACGATAGCGCGAAGATGGGGCAACTGAGCGATGAGAGCATGGATGTCGGTAGGCTCCACCACCTCGAGGAACTTGTCGGAGGCGTTGTCCTGCAGGCGACGGATAGCCGTAGAGGTATCGTAGAACGCGAGGCCTTTCTCCTGACAAAATGCCACAATCTCGTCGATCTTGAATCGCTTGGCTTCGAGGTCTACGAAGTGGTTCTTGTTGCCAAAGAATATCTGTCCCTCGATGCGCCAATGGTCATTGATAAAGTTCGGGTAGTAAAAGTCCATGCACCACCGCTTGCGCTGGGGCGGGAAACTACCCAAGAACAGCACCTTTGCATTCTCAGGCAGGAAAGGACGCAAGGGGTGGTACTCTACCCCACCCCCGCTACGCGCAATATTCTCTGTGTTCAGGTAAGAGGTCATAGCTTGTTTGATCAAATTTGCGTAATGGTATTTTTGATATTCCCTTTCGCCGTTGCGGGTTGCATCGCGATTTCGAGGGGTAAGTTGGGGGGATTAATACAAGCGACACGGGAGAAGCCGGCTTCGAGGAGTTGTTGTTCATCGGCGATGCGTCCGGCTATTAGCATAACGGGGATGTGATGCTGTTGAGCACGCTGGAGGATGCCAAAGGGCAACTTGCCCATCAGCGTCTGACGGTCGGCAGAGCCTTCGCCAGTAATTACAAGGTCGGCATCTTGCAACAGGTCGTCGAAACGGATGGTGTCTAACAGGAGCTCAATGCCTGAGCGGCAGTCGGCGTTCATATATTGCAAGAAAGCATAGCCTAAGCCGCCTGCTGCACCTGCACCAGGCATGTTTTGGCAATCACGACCCAGATGCTTGGCAGAGACCTCCGCAAAGCGCTTGGCACGAGCATCAAGGGCTTCAACCATTTCTGGTGTCGCGCCTTTTTGTGGAGCAAATACGTGCGCAGCCCCATTCTCGCCACAAAGCGGATTGGTGACATCCGTCGCTATCGTGAAACGAACGTCATTATGAATTATGCATTGTGCATTATGAATTGCCTCAAGCATTCCAATTCCACAATCGCTGGTGGCACTTCCGCCAAGTCCTACGATGATGTGCTTGCAGCCTCTTCTTACTGCATCCACCACCAACTGACCCGTGCCGTAACTCGTGGCCACCATCGGATTGCGTTCTTCTGGCGAGAGCAACGTTAGTCCGCTGGCTTTGGCAATCTCTATCACAGCCGTATCGCCCTGCACGAGATACTGCGCCACGATTGTTCGCATCAGCGGGTCTTTCACGCTGACCTTCACAATCTCGCCACCCATAGCTGCCTGGAAAGCCTCCAGCCAACCTTCGCCCCCATCGCTTACAGGCACTTGCACGACCTTTGCTTCAGGCATTTTGTCGATAATACCCTCACTTGCAGCCTGATTGGCCTCAGCCGATGTCAGACAACCCTTAAACGAATCAATCGCTACGATGATTTTCTTCATTCTTCCATTGGTACGTTTACGTTCTTGCGATACCCCATGCCCGTCACGTGACAAATGAGCCGTCCGTCCTGATTGGTGACGCGCACCTCTACAGCAGGGATCTTATGATGGTCGCAAATACCGACCGCCTCGGCCCGCAACACATCGCCCTCACGTGCACTCGAAACAAACATGATGCTG
>Ga0247609_10007521_pt1 | contig 10365 bp, 9 predicted proteins | sample 172DNAGHGlowgp2_FD_193487 | JGI IMG/M metagenome (GOLD analysis project Ga0247609, IMG submission 193487) | Sheep rumen microbial communities from Palmerston North, Manawatu-Wanganui, New Zealand - 1728 DNA GHGlow gp2 | ecosystem: Host-associated > Mammals > Digestive system > Stomach > Rumen ...
AACTTTTCGGCAGGTTTGAATCAATTTCCGTCTTAAAGTCCAAACCTTTTTTCTTAACCTTCTCGCTTATCATGTTGACCAGGTCGTCAATCAGTGTGGCGGTTTCATAACGCACGGGGACAATTTCCATTTTGCCATCTTCAATCTTGCTGAAGTCCAGAATAGAATTTATCAGCGTCAAAAGAGTTTTGCCTGCACTTTGAATATTGTTAGCATATTCTATAACGTCGGGGTTATAACTTTCCCGCAAAATCATTTCGTTCATACCCAACACCGCATTTATCGGCGTTCGGATTTCGTGGCTCATCTGCGCTAAAAATTGAGACTTGGCTTGGCTGGCGGCAACGGCAGTATCCGTGGCGACTTTTAATTTGCTGTTTACTGAATCTTGCCAACGTAGCAGACGATTTATCAGCGTGTTGACAATCATAACACAAACGCCGACCAATGCAACGAAAAGCGCAACCATTAAGATTATATTGCCGTAAATATTCCACCAATTATTTGCAACAATGACAGTAAAATTTGACGTGATATTTTTCTTTGACAGCGCGGCAACGAAATTTTCTGTGTAATCGCGCAGGGAGATAACGTCTTCGCTGGAGTAAGCCTCAGCAAATTCCGTGTCAGAAATATTAACAGTACGATTTGCCGACAACTGATAAAGTTCGTTGGGGTGATTGATTATGATGCCGTTTTTGTCGACGAGAAAAGCATAACCGTCCTTGCTATAGCTCGCGCCCAAAACCTCGGTTAAGCGGTCTATATAAAAATCAATGGCAAAAATTCCAACGAACTCACCTTTTTTGCCGAAAACAATCTGCGACATGGTCACGCAATAAAGACCGGTCTGCGCGTCGTAATACGGCGAAGAAATACTAAAGCCGCTCATGGATTTTTGCGTTTCCAAATACCAAGGTCTCTGGTCAACGTGCCAATTCGGGTCGTCAGATTCCCAGCCGTTGTTCATGATGACGTTATGTTCTTTGTAAGGGTTGGCGAGATAGCAGACGGAAATTTCCGGATAATGTTTGGCAATGTCATCAAGAAATTTTACGGCGGTTGGATAGTCGTCCATAATTTCGGGGTGTTCACTCAAAAGATTGGAAAACATGGTTAAAATTCCCCTCTGCTTTTCAATCCAAATGGCAAGCTGGTGTTCGTATGTGTCAACTTGCCGATTCATTTTGTCATCACCCCAACTGACAGTCGTATTTAAACAAATGCCAAGAGCAAAGAGCATGGCGACAACAAGCACGGCGATAATCCCGCGGCGGGCGTATGTGCTGACTTTGGAAAGTTCATCGTTAGTAAAATTGTCTTCAGCAACAGATTTTTTTTTGTCTATTGAAACGATTGTTGAGAACGAAAAAAGATTGTCGAGCATATCCGAAAGTTGCAAGGCAGATTCGCGAACTTCGGCAGCTTTATCAGCGGGGTTTGCATATGATTTAATTGTCTCAACGCTTGAGGCGTCCAAAATTTTTTTAAGCGGGTCGCGCAGTTCACGGCTTAGGCGGGATAAAAATTCTTCTTTGACGCGCAGGGCTTTTTCTGCCTGCAAACCGTTTTTCATGGCGTTTAGATAGAAGAAAACGATAGTAAACATCATAAGCAAGCTAATAATCGTCGTGAAAAAAATTTGCGTGTAGCTGTCCTTATAAAAAGCGCGGTTGTCCACGCTCAAAATTATATACCAGCCGTTTGGCGTGGACGTTGAAAAAATTGTATTGTTGTTGCCGTCGATTTGCGAAGTGAAACTTTCGGTTGATTCGTTAGCGGCGATGCGGGCTAAAATATCTTCGTATTCGGGCAATTTATCGGAAATCTTTTCGCCAACAAGGCTCATATCAGTATAACCGATAATCATTCCGTCTTTGGTGACGATTAAAGCTTTTCGGTCGCTTGAGGTGCTCATCTGGCGGATAAAATATTGCACGTCAGAAAAAGTAAAATCGAGAGCAACGACGGTTTGCTTATCGTCAAGCATTTTGGAAATAGTAAAACACATCATACCGGTCATTGCGTCGATATAAGGTTCAGTGATATAAATTTTTCCGGGATTTTCGGTGGCTCCCTTGTACCAAAGACGTTCAGGCGCGTGATAATCCGGCGGCATATCGAAATCTGGAATAATCGACCAATTTTTTCCGGCAATGTATGTGTTAAAGCAGACGCCGCCGGTTAAATTTTTGCGCTCGCGTTTTCTCTTACGGAAAAAATCTTCAAGGTCTTTCATTGGCGTTTTAGCTTTGAGAAGTTGTTCAGCTTCCATGGCTGTTTGCAATGTCGCGTTCTCTGCTTGATAAAGCGTGCCTTGGAAGTCGGAGCGGATAACTTCAAGTTGCGTTTGCCCGATTTCTTCTGTCTGGTTAGAAGTCACGTGGAAAATTAATCGGACGTTCATAGCGATGACGAACAAAAAAATCACGGTAATTGCAATGATTATGGCAAAATCGATTCGTCTGCCGCTTTTGAGAATCTGCCATTCTTGAAAAAATTTTTTGTCCACTTTGTCACCTGCTTTGCTAAAAATTTCTCTTAGATTATAAATAAAAATTCACGAAAAGTCTTTAGCCACTTTTAAAAAAAAATGCCCACTTTTTGCAAAAGGGTTACATTTTTTGGGGATTTATGCTTTAATTAAATCGCTCTGACACCACTTTTTACCAACTAAAAAAAGTCGGAAAATATTTCCGGCTTTTCCCTTTGCAGGTGATTTTTTATGAATATAGCTATAGTGGACGACCAATTAAACGATTTGCGCAATGCAAAAAATTTTTTACAGGGCTATTTGCAACAAAATTTCTCGGAAATCGCGCCGCAAGTTAAAATTTTTTCCTTCATAAACGCCGCAAAGTTCATAAACGATTTTAAAAGCGGCGATTTTGATTTATTAATCCTGGATATTTTTATGAAACCGTTTAACGGAATTCAAGTGGCGGAATTTGTCCGAGAAAAAGACCGCGACATTTCAATAATTTTTCTGACGAACAGTGAAGATTATATCTTGGACGGCTACAAAGTTTTTGCGATTGGTTATTTTCTTAAGCCGCTAAAAGAAAATATCGAGCAATTTTCCAAAACTTTCTACTACATTTTCCCGAAATTGCTTGAAAGTCGGAAGAAATTATGCGTAAATGTCAAAGGAAATGATATGCTCGTCCCGTACAAAAATATTCGCTACATTGACATTGACGACAACCACCACACGTGTATTCATCTGCGAGATAAAAATTTTTCCGTAAATACAACTTACGAAGAGTGTTTAAACGAGCTAAAAGATGATTTGCGGTTCGTGGAATGTTATCACAGAGTGATTTTAAACATGGATTTTATTAAAATTATGAACGAAGACAACTTTATTTTGGAAGATAACACGCCAATTCCGATAAGCAAGCGCAAAAGTAAAGCCGCTAAGTTAAAATATATGTCGCATTTGATAAAGATTAGTTCTGCCGTCACGTGGTAACCAAAAAAAACTCCCGTGAAATTTACACGGAAGTTTTTTTTTATTTAAAGGTGTTACTTATGATTGGTCAGTGCCGATGATTTTAGAAATTTCGCGGAAGGCTTCCTCGTTGCGTTCGCCTTTTATGTTGAGAACCAAACTTTTGCCCGGCGTGATTGTGAGATTGATAAGCGACAAAATACTTTTATTCGTGCCATATTTTTTACCGGAGGCAATGGCGATGGCGCAGCCGGTTTCTTCAGCGATTTTTACGATTTGTGCACTTTCTCTAAAACCAATCAAGCCTTTGGCAACCATGATAAACGAAACTTCTTTTGCGCGCGTCACTCCAGGTTTAATTTCGGTGCACGCCGCGACACGGTGCCTTCTATTTTTTAAATTCTTGTATGCAATTTTCATTTTGAACAGCTCCTTGATAATCCTTGAACTTCTGGTGCGCTTCCCTGCGTCAAGGACATTGTAGCAGAGCCGATTAATTAAAGCAAGGGGAATTCATTATTGTTTCAGGATTAAATCGGTCGTGTTTGGTCGTAAATGCTTAAAATTTTTCAGTAAAAACCAAAAAGCCCGCCTATGTGCGGACTTTTCGTTATATGGGTGTGGTTTCAATCCACATTTGTTTATTTTTGTTTATTTGTTTCAATCCACGCACCCCGTGATGAGGTGCGACTAAAGAAGTTCGCGTTTTATGCGTTCGAGAGCTTCGGGGGCTTGTTTATCCATTTTTTCGGGGAAACCGAAATAGCTGACGCAGATAATATTATCGCCGCCAACTTTGGGAGCATCGGGTTTAAGCTGTTTATTTGCAAAATCCATTTCGCGCAGAGTTTCAAAAATTCCGTCGAAGTCAACTTCGCCCTCGCCCATGGCTGTGTGCTGATGAATCGTGTAGTCGGCTTTTCCACGACCATTGAGCCACGGCGGGTTGACGATATAGCGGCAGTCAATGGTTTGGTTCCACGTGTCGGCAAGCAGGACGTGGGTTAATTCATCGCCGGCATATTTGAGCATGTGGCGAACATCGCCTTTGCCCTGGTCATAGAAGAAACCGTGCGACGCGCTGTAAACGTAGCCAAGATTTTTGGAGCGGAAAGATTTTACAATATCGCAAGTCTCGTCGTTGAGTTCGCAGAAATCATACGGGTGCGATTGAATTTCCACGCGCAGACCTTCGCGCTCGATAATCGGCAAAAGTTCTTCCATTGAGCGGAAAAACATTCCGTTGCAAATTTCCTGCTGATTCGGATCGCCGCTGAACTCGGTGTTGATAACGGGAACGCCCATGTTTACAGCGATCTCGATAATTTTTTTCCAGTTCGCCACAGCGTGCTGACGCTGTTCTTCGGTAGGACCAGACCAGCGATAAACCACAATGAACGACGAAATTTCCACGCCCGTTTCTTTGAGAGCCTGGCGATATTCCGCTTCACACTCTTTGGAAAAGAGCGGGTGCTTATAAAACGGATTAATGCGCGGGTGCGGCGACTGCTCAATATATTTGTAGCCCCAGTCCGCCACCTTGTGCACATAGTCACGAATGCTCATCTGTTTGGCGAGCACGTCGACATCAAAGGCAATTTTCATTTAAAACCCCTCCTGTTTGAAACATCGCGATTGATTAATTTTTGATAAGTTATCATGCTGATAGGCTTTTGTCAAGGGTAACTTTTGATAAACTTTTTTCACTTTCGGCAGGAATTTTAAAAGCAATTAGGAATTAGGAATGAGGAATTAGGAATTTAATTACGCATTACGCATTACGAATTGCAGTTTGGCGGTGAGTTTATGGCAGTTGTTTATTACAATCACGGCGGGTTTGAAAATAAAAATATTTCGGGCGGTCAGACAATGAGAATTTTGTACGTTTCCCGCGCCGAAAACGAAAACGCCATTGTTCCCACGTCTTTTCACGCGCACGAAAACAATTTGGAGCTGCAATACATTTGCGGCGGGCGGGCGAGCATAAGAATCGGAAATCACGTCTACAAAGTCAGAAAAGGCGATGTCGTCATTTACAACGCCGGAATTTTGCACGACGAATGCCCAGACCCCGAACTTGGCGTCAGTTTTTATAATTGCGGCGTGAAAAATATCAAAGTCGGTGATTTGCCGGAAAATCATCTCTTGCCGGACGACGTTTCACCGGTTTTGCACGCGGGCGATATGGCGGATTGTATTCAAAATCTTTTCCGCGAACTTGTTGAACAAATTTCCCGTAAAAAAATTTCCGGCGCGGCTGTCTGTACAAATCTGCTCAATGCTCTGCTTATAATTCTAACTGAACAAATTCCCCACGAAAAAATTTTGCGCGCAGGCAAATTCGACGAACCTTTTTTGAAATGCAAAGATTTTATCGACGAAAACTTCACCGAAAAAATTTCTATCGAACAACTCAGCGAAATTGCCGGAATGAGCGTTTCGGGTTTTGCTCACCATTTTAAAAAATCGCTCGGAATCGCGCCGTTGCAATATCTCACGCGGCTAAAAATTGGTTTGGCGCAAAAACTTTTAATCACGACCGATAAATCCATTGCCGATATTGCTACCGAAGCCGGCTACGACACCATAAGCTATTTTAATAAGCAGTTTAAAAGATTTGTCGGTACCTCGCCGCAAAATTATCGTAAACTCTGGGTCGGCAATGAGCAATTCAAAAATCTCAATCATATTTACGACACGCTGATGAGCAATTAGGAGCTGGTGAATTTGGCACGATTGATTGAACTTAATCCGAAAAATTTTTCTCCGTTCGAGCAGGAGCCGCAACTTTTGGGAATTTATAATTGGCAGGAAGGTTTGCGCTCAATGCATTTGCACGAAGACCGCTTGGAATTGAATTTTATTTTGAACGGCAACGGAGTTATCGTTGTGGACGGCGAACTTTGCAACGCGCAGGCGGGCGACGTTTTGATTTACAACTGCAACACCCTGCACGATGAAAATTTAATTTTGGATTCGCAGATAGATTCCTGGTGTATTGCCGTCACGAATTTAAAACTGCCCGATTTGCCCGTTAATCATCTCGTTAAGAAAAATTTTTCGCCGCGCATCCCTTGCCAAAAAGTTTCCGAGCAACTTTCGCAACTTTATCCGCTGATTCACCATTACGCGCAGGAAAAAAACGGTTATCTCGTTGCAAATGCCCTGACCCGCGCCGTTGTGCTAATCGTTTACGAAATTATTCAGACGAACGCAACCGCCGCCAAAAAAGAAAATAATTTAATCGTTGAGAAAGTTCGCCGCTACATTGAGGAACATTACGCAGAAGATTTAAAACTTGCAGACCTTGCCGCGTTTGCTAATACCAGCGAATATTATTTGTCGCACGTCTTTAAAAAAATTACGAATTATTCCCCGCAACAATATCTTTTGCGTCGGCGAGTCGGAAAAGCTCAATGTCTTTTGATTTATACGCAACTTTCTTTGTCGGAAATTGCCGCGCAGGTCGGCTGCAACGATTCAAATTATTTCAGCCGCCTGTTTAAAAAAATTATCGGAATTTCGCCGCGTCTTTATCGTCAAAAATGGCGCGAAACGTCGATTGGCTCCGTTCCGTCCGATATATAAAAAAAATTCCCCGCAAAATTCGTCGGGGAAAATTTTTTCGTTAAAATAATTTTTGCTTAGAAAATTTTTTCAATCGCCGCCATTAGCACAAAACCAATAGACAACGCGCCCGCAAAAAGTGTTACTGACATAGCATAAATTTTATCGCCGTCAAAGTTTTTATCGTTTTTCATGGTTAATCGCTCCTTTAAAAATTTTTTAGTTGTTATCCTCTTGATGTTGCGAATTATATCAAACGCTGAATAAATTTCCTTAACGCGGTTGCCGAGTTTTTGCAAATAATTTGTGGACATGACGCCGCGAAAAATTTTTCGTGTAAAAAATCCGCACAATCTTGCGCGGGCTGTTGAAAAAATTTTTTAACAGGTTGCAATGCGATTATTTGTGTAATAAAATTCAGCAGGACTAAGAATTTCTGGAGGTAGATAAAATTGATTTCAAGTACTGATTTTAGAACCGGTTTAACGATTGAGATTGACGGCATGGCGTGGCAGGTCGTCGAATTTCAACACGTCAAGCCCGGTAAAGGCGCGGCGTTCGTCCGCACAAAGATTAAGAACGTTGAAACCGGAGCAGTCGTTGAGCGCACCTTCAATCCCAATGAAAAAATGCCGCCCGCACGCCTTGAAACTACAAAAATGGAATATCTTTACGAATCTGACGGGCAATACACCTTCATGAACACCGAAACTTATGAGCAGATTGAACTCAACAAAGAACAACTCGGCAACGCGCTAAATTTCTTGAAAGAAAATATGGAAGTCAATTTGCAGACGTTCAAAGGGCGCATTATCGGCGTAAATCTGCCCAATTCCGTCGAATTGAAAGTCACGGATTGCGAACCCGCCGTAAAGGGCAACACCGCCACCGGTGCAACGAAAAATGCCACGCTTGAAACCGGTTACGTCGTTCGTGTGCCGCTGTTCATCAATGAAGGCGACGTTTTGCGCGTCGATACTCGCACCGGCAGTTATATTGAACGCGCTTGAACTGCAATGCACAATGAAAATTTTTTCTGCTCAACGACGGGCAGATTTTTTTTTGACGGGAGATTTTATGAAACGAATTTATTCTGTAGACGTTTTGCGCGGCGTACCGATTTTAATAATGTTATTTTTGGACGCGCCGCCCGATAAACTTTTTTCCTTGCTCGAACACTCAACTTGGAACGGTTTGACGGTGGCGGACGTTCCCTTGCCGGCGTTCGCGTTCGCAATGGGCGTTTCTGCGGCAATTTCCTTTTCTAGAAACAAGCCGACCATGAAAAAAATTTTGCGGCGCGTGGCAATAATGTTCGCACTCGGAATTTTTCTGAACTTTTGGTTTGCATTAATGCCTTTGCTGTTCAACGGCTTTACAATCGAAAAATTTTTTGACGAAATGATAACTCACGGGCGATTATTCGGGATACTTCAGCGGCTCGCGCTTACATATCTGTTCGCAGTTTTAATCATTCGTTTGTTTAAAAACGAACTGGGAATTTTCGCGGCGGCATTTGCTTTAACAATTTTATCTTCGGCAGGATTTCACATTTACGCGCCGGAAAATCCTTTTGACGAAATAAAAAATATCAGCAACGCGGTAGATTTAATTTTTCCCGGCGAAAATCACCTTTACACGCCGACACACGACCCCGAAGGTCTTTACGGCTGCATTTCGGGGACGGCATCGGTTTTGTTCGGTTATGTCGCGGGAAAAATTTTAATCGCTGATGCATATCTGCGCGATAAATGTTTTTTACTCGGTGCAACGGGCGCGGCTCTGATTTTTTCCGGCGCGCTGTGGTCAACTTTCGACATCGTGTCAAAAAATTTGTGGACGGCACCTTTCACGCTGTTAAATGCGGGCGGCGATTTAATTTTACTCATGTTGCTGATGATTTTGGCGGACGGCGAAAATTTTCCGCGTGCAAAAAAATTTTCTAAAATTTTCGGCGCACTCGGAAGCAATCCGCTGTTCTTTTTCTTGGCAAATAATATTCTGGTTACGTTGGTTTGCAATATTCCGTCGCCAAGTGAAGAATTCGGGCTTTATGAATGGCTTTATCATCACACGACGGCGGGCTTTATAACGGCTGAATTCGGAGCAACGTTATTTTGCGCGATTTGGTGTTTACTGTGGCTTCCACTCGCCGAAATTTTTTATCGGCGCGGAATCGTGATTAAAATTTAAATTTCTGCGCGGATTTTTTTATCTGCCTGTGGTAAAAAAAATTTACAATCGTCGGCGGGTCGTCGGCGATTTTTTTTCGGCTGTCGTCGTTGTATAAATATTCCAAGCCCAAATTTTTTGCGTATTCTTCAATCTCAAGGCTCAATTCTTGCCAATATCGCATATCGTTGCGGTGATAAATTTCGTTATACAGCGGGAGCAAGTCCGGATATTTTTCCTTGACGTAAGATAAAATCGCGGGCTTAAAATTTCCGCGCAGATTTAAATTTTCCAGCCAAATAAAATTGCAATAGTCCTTAGCGGCAGATATAATCGCTTTTAAATCCGTAATGCCCGGAAAAATCGGAGAAATAAAACACGTGGTGACAATTCCCAGCTCGTGAAGTTTTTTCATGGCGTTAAGTCTTCGTTCAATCGAGACTGCGGCGTCCATGTCGTTTTTAAAATCTTCGTCAACCGTGTTAATGCTGAAACCGACGCGAACATTTTTAAAATTTTTTATTAAATCAAGGTCGCGGAGAATTAAATCTGATTTCGTCTGAATACTCAAATCTATATCGACGCCTTGAAATTCTTCGAGAAAAGCCCGCGTCCTGCAGAAAATTTCTTCTTGCGGATTGTAGGGATCGGTCACCGAACTCATAAAAATCGACTTGCCTTGAAATTTCTGCGGATTTTTAATTTTATCCCAAAATTTTACGTCAAGAAACGTGCCCCAATCCTCAGCGTGGTTAGTGAAACGTTTCATGAAGCTGGCGTAACAATATTTACAAGCGTGAGTGCAACCGACGTAAGGATTAACGGAAAAATCGCTGACGGGTAAATTAGATTTAGTCAAAATATTTTTCACGTGGATTTTTTTAATTATAGGTTCCATTTTTTTATCTCCTTAAAAATTTTTTACTGCTTGGGGGGCGGCATGATGATTGGCATTGAAGATGAAAAATTTATTCGCGGGCAAGTTCCCATGACAAAGCAAGAGATTAGAATTTTGACGCTGGCGAAGGCGCAGATTAATTTTAATTCTGTGGTTGCGGATATTGGCGCGGGCACGGGTTCAATTTCGATTGAGGCGGCGCGGCTCGCTGTGGGCGGAAAAATTTTCGCTGTGGAAAAAAATTTTGAGGCGATTGAACTTATCCGCCGCAACGTAG
>Ga0247609_10007522_pt1 | contig 10364 bp, 7 predicted proteins | sample 172DNAGHGlowgp2_FD_193487 | JGI IMG/M metagenome (GOLD analysis project Ga0247609, IMG submission 193487) | Sheep rumen microbial communities from Palmerston North, Manawatu-Wanganui, New Zealand - 1728 DNA GHGlow gp2 | ecosystem: Host-associated > Mammals > Digestive system > Stomach > Rumen ...
ATGGGCCTTGCCCAGAAGCAGCATGGAAAGGCGCGACTGGCCCACGCCGCCGCCGATGGTCAGCGGCAGCTCGCCGTTGAGCAGGGCCTTGTGATAGGGAAGCTCGCGCCGGTCGTCGCAGCCGGCGAGCGTGAGCTGACGGTCCATGGATTCGGGATCGACGCGGATGCCCATGGAGGAGATCTCCATGGCGCAGCCGAGCAGATCGTCCCAGAACATGATGTCGCCGTTTAAGTCCCAGTCATCGTAGTCCGGGGCGCGGCCGTCGTGCTTTTTGCCGGACTTCAGGAGCTTGCCGATGCCGATGATGAAGGCTGTCTTGTGTTCCTTGAGATACGCGTTCTCCCGCTGCTTGGGGGTGAGCTCGGGGTACATGTCCTCGAGCTGCTGGGTGGTGACGAAGCTCACGCGCTTTTCAAGCTTCGGCAGCACGGAAAGCTGCGGGTAAATGGCCTGCATGGTGCTCTGGGTGTCGCAGATGGCGGCGACGATGTCCATGACGGTGGACTTGAGGTAATCCAGGTTCCGGTTCTCCGGCAGGATGACCTTCTCCCAGTCCCACTGGTCGACGTAGACGGAGTGGAGATTGTCCAGCTCGTCCTCGTCGCGGCGGATGGCGTTCATGTCGGTATACAGGCCCTTGCCCGGCCAGAAGTTGTAGCGCTTTAATGCCATGCGCTTCCACTTGGCAAGGCTCTGCACCACCTCGGCCCGGGAGTCTGCGTGCAGGATATCGAAGGAGACCGGGCGCTCATAACCGTTGAGGTTGTCGTTCAGGCCGGAATTTTCGTCCACGAACAGCGGCGCGGAGACGCGGTAGAGATCGAGCCGCGCGCCGAGATTGTCCGCGAAAATGCGCTTTAACAGGCTGATGGCCTTCTGGGTGTCGTAGATGGACAACAGGCTTTTGTAGCCCTCGGGTATGAATGTGTGCATAATGATCCTCCTTCGGTAGAAATCCCGGCTCCCCCTCTGGGGGAGCTGGCACCAGTGCGCACACCGGTGACTGAGAGGGCTGTCGGACACGGTATAATGTCGGTGGACCCGCTCCGTCATTCGCCTTGCGTGAGACGGCGAATGCCACCTCCCCCCGAGGGGGAGGCATGTTCGGACTTTACTTCTTACTCAGCAATTCAATGATTTGCTGATAAAAGGCCTCCGCGTTTTTGCGGAAGTTCTTTTCCATGGTTTTGGCCTGCTCCTCGCCGCCGCAGAGAAGGCGCATGCTGATCACGTCTCCCTCCCCGTCGGACATGGCGAGGGTGACAAAGCAGCCGTTCTTTTCGCTGACATGGGCGGTCTTGATCATGGCCTCGCGGCGCAGGCGGTCCCGCTCGGGCTTGAGGAGCTTGTCGGCGCGGCTGCGGACGGAATAGGGGATGTCGGTCTCCACGACCTCCACGTTGCGCGCGCCCTTGTCGGTGATCTGAAAGCCGTCCTCATTTTCCGCGATGAGGCCGTTGTCGATGAGATCCGCCAGGCAGTCGGAGTATTCAAAATAGTCAAAGCCGTCGTCGCAGCCGCGGCACAGATCGCCCAGCACGTTCGGGTCGACCACGCCCGGCAGGCGGCGCAGGACATAGAGGATCAGGATCTTGATATCCAGCTCCTCATGAATAAAACCGAGATGATCCATAGAGCGCACCCCCTTCGGAAATGACCTGTACATTATACATAAGAAAGGCGGGTATTTCAAGAGTGAAATACCCGCAGACTTGCGTGTTTGCTTTTCAGGTGCCGGACGGGACGGCGACAAAGAGACCGGCGCCGAGGGCCTCGCCCTCCGTCTCGCCGCAGACGCGGCAGGTGCGCGGGTGCGAGAAGGTGGCCTCCTCCCAGTCATGTCCGTGGGGTTCGATAAGCTCCTGCGATTTCAGGATCTCCCCGCAGACCGAACAGTGCAGCCCCTCCGTGCAGCCGGGCTCCGTGCATGTCGCCTCGATTGCGGGGACAATGACCTCGGTGTGGCCCAGGGGTTCGATGAGCTCCTGCGATTTCAGGATCTCCCCGCAGACCGAACAGTGCAACCCCTCCGTGCAGCCGGGCTCCGTGCAGGTCGGCTCGACCGCGGGGACGACGACCTCTGTGTGGCCCAGAGGCGCGATGGCCTCCTGCGTCTTCAATACCTCACCGCAGACCTGACAGTGGCTTCCCTCGCTCAGGCCCGTTTCGGTGCAGGTCGGGGCCTGCGCGGGATCGGTGACTTCGGTGTGGCCCAGGGGCTCCCCTTCCGTCTTGCCGCACTTTGAACATCTGGCGGGCTCCGTGCAGGTGGCGGGCTGCATATCGTGGCTCACGCAGCAGCCGGACAGCAGCATCATCACCAGCGTCACCATGGCGATCATCCAAACAAAGCGTTTCATGGCAGCTTCTCCTTTCCGTATTATCCGCATTTTATAATATTAGAATAACACAAAAGCGCCGTTTCGTAAAGGCCGATTCATCACAATCCGCGCCGAGGCGCATAGACTGTAGTGCAACTATCTTTTAGGAGGTATCTGTATGGCCGACAGAGTAACAAACGGGCCTGTGGAGAGCCCGGCATCCATTCGGGAAGCCGTATGTGTCAATACGCGGAAGATCTATGACAGCTGCCGTGACAAGGACTGCGTGGACGATCTGCGCGTCTACCCCACCGAGAGCTCCCAGGCCTACATAGAAAACGCCCTGAACATCCGCCCGAAAAGCGCAAAGCTTCTGAACGTCGACGTGAGCGTGGAGCCGGTGAGCTTCAACCGCGGCTACTACACCGTGGACTGCACCTATTTTTACGCTGTCACCGGTGAGACCTTCCCCGCCGGGCAGACCGTCACGGGCCTTTGCGTGTTCGACAAGCGCGTCATGCTCTTCGGGAGCGTCGGCAACGTGCGCACCTTCTGCTCCGACGGAAGCCTCATGGGGGCTGATCTCCCCACAGCTGTCGTGAGTGCGGTGGATCCCATCTGCCTTTACTGCAAGCTTGCCGACACCGAGACCGTCATCGCCACCGAGCTTGAGCACCGCAGCATCCCCGAGGGCATCCGCGCCGCCTTCACCGAGAAGCTCGTCTTCAACGACACCGCACGGCGCTGGTTTGCCACCGTGGGCCAGTTCAGCATCATCCGCCTCGAGCGCGACACCCAGCTCGTGGTCCCGGCCTACGACTACTGCCTGCCGGAGAAGGAGTCCCCCGTCACGGTCACGGACGATCCCTGCACCCTCTTCAGCCGCATCCACTTCCCCGTCGAGGAATTCTTCCCGCCCGACTCCATCAGCGAGAGCGAGGACTACCGCAGTCTCAAATAAGCGAGGCGCTGCACAAAGCGGGCAAATTACAGGCACAATTATTGTACGCTAAAACTGTGTCGATCGTAGGGGCCGACGCCCTCGGCGGCCCGTCAGTAAAATCTCAATAATTGCTTATGTCCCCGGCAAATTCGCCACATTTGTACGTTTTCGCCGGGGATTCCTGCATATTTGTAAGTTGCTCCGCGCGGGCCGCGTGATAAGCGTCGGCCCCTACAGTGATATGTGAGTTTTCACGAAATACAAGGCTATAAATCATATTCTTATGCTCTGCATAGGAAAACAAAGTATCGGTTGATCTGGGCTTTGTGTCATTTGTGGCCAGTCATGTTTTATGTAAATCATTTTATGTCTATCAGTCCCGTCGAAAAAAAGCCGAAAAATTTTTCTTGCTGTCCGTACATACGGACAGCAAGGTTGTCATAATAAGGCCAACGAAAAGACAAGGAGGCCTGAACAATGAGAGGGTATTTTACCGCAGGCGGATTTTACGGGCTGGTGGACGGCAGGTATATTCTTTTTGCCGGCGAGGCCGAATACTATGAATATGTACAAGATCGAGGGGAGGTCGCATGAACATGTCAGTATCCACACAGGCGCAGAAGCTGGGCTTTACGGTAGCGGGAAAGCTCATGCCCAGAGAGGGAAAGGAGCCGCCCAGGCGGTGCCGCTACTACGAGGACGAGGCCGGGAACCTGTATATCGTGCGGCGCGGCATCCTGACCATCGTCGCGGCGAACGGAAAGGTGTATTAATTTGTTTCATGAAAATGCCCTGATGGCATTTTAACGAAACGAGGAAGGCCGCAGTCTGCTTTTGAGCATCTTGTCCAACGGCAAAAAACATGGTATGATTCCCTCATGAGGTGATGAGCTTGAAAGCAAACCAGCGGGGAAAGCTGCTGCTGTTGCAGCGCTTTCTGGAGGAAAACACGGACGCCGAGCACCCGGCCACGATGGAGCAGATCCTGAGCTGGCTGGAGGCAAACGCGGAGGTCTCGAACCGCAAGACCGTCTATGAGGACCTTGCCTGGCTGCGGGATCAGGGGCTGGACATCCGATCCGTGCGCATGGGACGCGGGATGGGATATTACATAGGGAGCCGGGCCTTTGCCCTCTCCGAGCTCAAGCTGCTGGTGGACGCGGTGCAGTCGTCGAAATTCATCACCGAGAGCAAGTCCATGAGCCTCATCGGGCGCATCGAAAAGCTCGGCAGCGTCCACCAGGCGCGGCAGCTGCGGCACCAGGTCTGGGTGCGCGGGCGCATCAAGACCATGAACGAGTCCATCTTCGCAAACGTCGACCGCATCAGCGCCGCCATCGAGTCGAACAGGCAGATCACGTTCCGCTACTTCACCTGGAACGTAAAGCGCGAGCGCGTCTTCCGCCGCGACGGGGCGCGCTACGAGGCCAGCCCCTGGGCGCTGCTGCTGGACAACGAGAATTACTATCTGCTCGCTTGGGAAGGCGGGACGATGAAGCACTTCCGCGTGGACAAGATGCTGGACATCCGCGTTGCGGAAAGGCCGCGCGAGGGCCGGGACGCCTTCGGCGCGCTCAACATGGCGGCTTACACGGACTCCCACTTCGGCATGTTCTCCGGGGAGATCGACCGCGTGAAGCTCTGCTTCCAAAACAGCCTCGCGGGCGTGGCCATCGACCAGTTCGGGCCCGACGCCATGCTGATCCCGTATGATGAGGACCACTTCACGGTCACGATCCGCACAGCGGTCAACGTCCAGTTCTTCGCGTGGCTTTTAGGCCTCGGCGACGGGGTGCGCATCCTGGAGCCGCAAAGCGCCATCGACGCGATGAGGGAGCATCTGGACAGCGTAAGAAGGCTGTACGGGGAGTGACAAAAAGCGCCAGGGCATTTGCCCTGACGCTCTTTGTTTATGCGATTGTATCAGCCTGCCGCACGGAAGGTAAAGCCGTGCTCTCTTGCAAAGGTTTCCGCGCTGCCGCCGGGAGCGCCGAAAACGGTCAGCTCCGCCGTGCCGTAAAAGGCGTCCGGGTCAATGACGCAGTCCTCGGGAATGTAGATATACCGAAGCTCTGCGCATCCGGCGAAGGCACGCTGACCGACGGACACTGTGCCTGCAGGCAGGACCACATAGGTAAAGCTGCCGCCCGCAAAGGCTTCCTCCTCAACGCGCTGCAGGGAGCGCGGCAGGATGAAGTCAGGCTTTATCCACAGCGCATAGAGGGTAAGGTCCTCGTTTTCCATATAAGCATCACCGGGCAGGTAATCCGGGACCTTTGCCGCCGCGCTCTTTGCCCAGCCGATAAAGCTCCAGCCGGGCCGCGTGGGGATCGCATTGGACAGCCTGACCGGCTTGTCCGTCAGTTTGCCCTGCGCCGCCGGGGCGCCCGTGCCGCCGTTCGCGTCGTAAAGGATATGCCAGTCTGCGCTTACGATCTGCGTCCGGCTCAGCTCCTCATGGCACGCGCTGCAGTAGACGACCTCGTCGCAGGTGCCGGGCTCATACGGGGTCGCCGGGATCTCGTTTTCATAAACCGGGCTGCCCGGGGTGTGCGGTAGCTTGGGCGCCGAATAGATCGCCGTGCCCGAATAATCGCCAATACCGCGAAGGGTCACCGTGACCGTATTGTCCGAGGCGGCGACAGCGCAGGTGTAATCCGTGCCCTCCGTGAGCGCCGTCCCCCGATAGCTGACGTGCGGGATCGTGATGCCGTGGACCCGCTGCTCAAAGCTGACTTCGGCGTCGGCTATCTTCTTCGGCGAGGCCCCGAACGCCAGCGCGGTCTTGTAGCCGCTGTCCCGGCGCGGCGCATAGAGCAGAGAGAGGTTCCCCGCCTCGTCCGCCGGGAGCTGGGCGATATACAACAGATTGTTGGAATCCAGCAGGTCGCCGCCGCTGTCCGCCACCACGAGGACGACGTAACGCTCGCCCGGCGCAAGGCCGCTGAAGGTTGCGCCCTGCTCGTCTCCTTCCGTCATGCCGGAGGCCGCGAAGGCGGAGCAGAGCTCGACGACGGGCGCGTCCGCACCGCCCGCCGCGAGGAGGGCGGCCGTGTTGGCGGCCGGATTTGCGGAGAAGTGAACTGTCGCGCCAAGCAGGGCGCTGTTGTCTTCCCCGACCGTGATCTTCGTCCACTGGTTGGCCGAACCGGGGTAGTACACATCCCGCAGGGCCGTACAGTTGGCAAAGGCGCCGGTCCCGATTTTGGTGACGCTGAGGGGGATATATACCTCCTCCAGGGCGGAGCAGTCGTGGAAGGCACCGCCGGGGATTTCCCCGACACTGTTGGGGATCGTCACGCTCTTGAGCGTGGTCGTGCTGGAAAACGCCGAGGATGCAATTGATGTGATCCCGTCTGGAATGATGACGGTTTCCAGTGCGATGAATCTCTGCAGCGGAAGGTTCATCTCCCCCGACTTCCAGCCCAGCTTGATATTACAGTCGCTGTCAGCCGGTCCAAGGCTCTTGAGGCCGGGACAGGCGAAGAAAGCGATATTGTCGATATCTCTGAGGCTTGGGGGGATCACAACAGATGTCAGATACTTGCAGCCGGAGAAGGTCCACACTCCCAGACGCTCAACACCGTTCGGGATATGCGCCTCGGTCATTGCGCAGCCCGAAAAAGCTTCATCGCCGATTGATCTGACCCCTTCGGGTATCTTCATATCAAGGGAATAACAGCCTTTGAAGGCACTCTCGCCGATACTCTTTACTCCCCTGCATCCGGTTACCGTGGTCAGGTTACCGCAGAACATGAAAGCTCCTGTGTCAATGTTGACAACACTGTCCGGGATCATAACCGACTCCAGCGCTCCACATTGCATAAAGGCAGAGTCTCCTATATTGACAACGCCTTCATGAATCGTTACAGAACGTAGGTTTTCACAATAATAAAATGCATCTTCCCCAATACTGATCACACTCCCCGGAATCGTCACCGATTGCAGCGAATGGCACGATGAGAATGCTCCTTTGCCAATATTTTTTACTCCGTCCGAAATAATCAAAGAGCTGAGATAATAATTGTCCGAGAAAGCCCACTCCCCGATGTCGACGACGCTGCCGGGAATCGTCACCGAGGTTAACGTGGAACTAGAAAAAGCTTTCGTCCCTATATATCTGACCGTGTTAGGTATGAAGACAGAGCGTAAGCCGTAACCAAAGGCCTCGTCACCGATCGCGGTAATCCCGGGCTTGATGATCACCACAGTGTTTGAAAAAATGACTGTTTTCTGGGTTCCATCTTTGTCATAGTAGTAATACTCCATCCGAGGCAGGGTGCCCTGGCCGAATATGGTGAGGGTATCGCTGTTTTCGTCATACACGTATCCGATGCTGCCGCTGGGCGGAATGGGCGGCTTTTCGGGGACTACGACCGTGACCTCAGAATACTCCTCTTCCTTTTCCAGCGCTGTTTCTCCGTTGTACGCTTCCACGGAAGCAACGACATTGTAATTTCCCTCCGGAAGATAGGTGTACCCCGCACCCGCTGCGTCCGTGATCACACATTCATCCCCTACAGAGACGATCGCGTGCTCCACAGTTTCACCGCTCTTGGTCTGCACGTTCACCTTCGTCCGGTACACAAAATGCGGGCAGGTCTGATCCCAGCCAAATTCCTTCCGGTCAAAGGAGTAATAGAAATCCCCCACCGGGAACTGGTTGTTCATCAGTTCATAGGTGAACGTGTTGACAAAATGGATGACGGCCTCCGTTTTTGAAACCAGCGTCACCTTCCCTTCGACGCAGTCCATGCACTGGTGCCGTTTGACGTTGTCCTCGCCTTCAAAGCGATAACCCTTTTGCTGTGCTTCGATGAGAACGCCGAGACTCGACCTGATGGAGGTTGACGCCACATCCCCCAAAACCAGATTCAGCGCCGTGGAAAGCTGCGCCTCCAGGATGATGCCGAAATAGAGCGAGCCCGTCAGCTCGGAGCTGCTTGTAAACACCGGCGCGCTCGTCAGATTCTGCTTGCCGCTTTCGCTGCCGTAGGCGTAGCCGATCGTCGCGCGCAGATCGCCGTTGACCTCCATCTTCGCCTCGGCGCTTATCTCCACGCTGATCGGGAAGGAGATCATCAGGCCCGTCGTGCCCAGCAGCAGGCAGGGTCTGCCGATGCCGATCGTGTGTTCAAAGCTGGCGTTGATGTTCGCCATGATATGCATGCGCGTGTCCAGCTGCAGGCTGGTATAGAACTCCTTGTGATCCTTCTGTTTGCAGACATACAGCTTCAGCTTGGCCGCCGCCGTAAAGTCAAGCTGCCCTTCCACGCCGAGGTAATAATTGCTTGAGCTGCCGGGTCTGACGATTTCTCCCTCCGCAAGGGGCAGCTCGATCTTATAGGACCAGGTCTTGCTCCTTACGATCTCGATCGAGCCCGCGGCCCCGCCATATCCCTCTGTGCCCTGAAACATAACGGCGTTTCTCTCTCCTGCGTCCGACACCCCGAGGAACGTGACATGCTCGTCCAGGCCCTCCGTGTCCATGTAAGCGCCGCCGGTGCTGCTGCTTGTGTCGATGCGCACATAGTCAAACACATCCGCGAGCGAGGCGTTTTCATCCGCGGTGAAGGTCACTGTTGTTCCATTGACCCGGATGGACGCGATCACCACCACCGTGAGGTTTCCGTCCGCTGCGGTATGTGCGAGCTTGCCGCCCGCGTCCAGCGCCCTGACGCGGTTCTCCGCGTTGGTGATCGTGTAGCTTCCATCCCCGTTTTTTGTGAGGACATTGGCGCCGTTTTGCTCCCTGACGCGCACAACGTCCGCGCCATAGACGAGATAGTTCGTCGACGGATCGTCGTCGAGGTTCACGACCAGATCCTGGTCATAGTCCGCTGTCGTATAGTCCAGAAAGTCCTGAAAGTCACGCGTATAATACCGGCTGATGTACTCGTCGCTGAGCGGTTCCAGCGTCTCTGCGTCAAGCAGGTAGGTCCCTGTCACAAAATACTGCGGCATCGTGTCGATGTCGATCGTGACATACACGGTCCCCTCCCCCGCTTCGACCGTCACGCTGCCGGAGCCGAGCATCCGGATTCCCTCCTCGGGGTAGATCGCCACGACCAGCCGGGCGCGGCGGTCCGCCGTATAGCGCACCTCAGCAGTCGTGCCCGTGACCAGGACCTCCGACACCGTACCTGATGACGGCTCAAGGCTCTGATCCTGCTCCAGCATATTTGCCGTCAGTGTCCCGATGCAGGAGTCCCCCGCGTAAGTGACATCCATCGTCCTGTAATCCGCGTTGACCCCCGGATTCTCTTCCGCGGACACGGCGGGAACCAATGCAAGGCACAGCGCAAGGCACAGCAGCAGCGCAAGCCCTCTTCGCAGCGGCATCTTCATTTCGATCTCCCCCTTTTCATTTTTACTAAAGTATACCAAGCACCTTGGATAATTGCAATATAAACTGAAAAAAAGCGCCAGGGCATTCGCCCTGACGCTTTTGGTTTATTCGCTTGTCTTGTCTCAGCCCTCGGGGGTGACGGAGACGATGCGGCCCTGGCCGTAGGGGTCCTCGTAGCCCGCGCCGATGGTGCCGCCCAGGGTTTCGGTGATGTAGTCGATGAGCACCTGGTTGTCGAGCTTGACAGACTTCTGGAGGACAGGCGCGCCGTCATACATGGTGTAGCCGTCGCCGTGGTTGAGGAGCTGGTAGTCGACGCTTGCCAGCGTGTAGGTCTTTGCGGGGTCCAGATCCTCGCCGCCGACCTTGACATTGCGCACTCTGCGCTCCATGCTCTCGTCCACATGGTCAAAGAAGCCGTTTTCATCCACCACGCAGGGGCTGTCGATGGAGGAATCATACTCGAAGGTCAACCCGGCGACCTGGTTGAAGCCGCCGAACTCGCCGGGCAGCGCATGGATGGACCATTCAAGGGCGTCCAGAACCTGCTGGCCCGTCAGCTCGAGCACGGTCAAGCTGTTGCCGAAGGGATGGACCTTGAGGATGTCGTTGAGGGTGATGTCGCCCTTGTTGATGGGAACGCGGATGCCGCCGCCGTTGACGAAGGCGATGTCGGCGCCGGACTGATCGAGGTAGGCGTCGGCGCAGAGGTCACCGAGGTTGGTCTCGGCACGGCGGATGATGCGCA
>Ga0247609_10007524_pt1 | contig 10362 bp, 7 predicted proteins | sample 172DNAGHGlowgp2_FD_193487 | JGI IMG/M metagenome (GOLD analysis project Ga0247609, IMG submission 193487) | Sheep rumen microbial communities from Palmerston North, Manawatu-Wanganui, New Zealand - 1728 DNA GHGlow gp2 | ecosystem: Host-associated > Mammals > Digestive system > Stomach > Rumen ...
ATGTTTTTGAAGTATATTATTATACTGTTATAAAAAAAGAAGATGATTTAAACAGTGTATTTAATTCTATAGCACCATTTGTCAATGTTTTATGCTATTTGGTAACTGGTCCTATGAATAAGTTATATATAACTATACCTATTATGGCTGTTGTTGATGTAGCTTTAAAATTTATTGATAACAAGATTACAGTTAATCAAGTAGCATTATATAAATGTATTATATTTGGCGTATTAATGCTAATGGGCGTTAAAGGATATCATAATTTTTATGAAGTTAATTTAACTGATAGAGTTTCTGATCCGGCTTTACTATTTATTGGTAAGGGTGTTGGAGAAATTGGTACTACTAGTACATTATGTGCTTTGATTGGTTATTTAATATTAATGTTTAATTCTTATTATAAAAAGGAAATGCCAATTATAGCTTGCCTAGGATATGCTATGGTTGTACTTATCTTATATTTTGTTGGTAAAGTGGATATGGTTCATATCTTAAAGAACGTTTTTGAAAGTGGATTTATTTTTGCAATAGTATTTGTACTTTCACTTTCTAATGCGACACCTGTTACAAGGACTGGTAGAGTATTATATGCGTTAATTGTTGGTATATTATGTAGTGTCCTTGTAAATATCTTTGATTTATATATTGGAACATATATTGTTATACTAGTTTGTAGTTTATTAGTTCCAATCTTTAATAAATTTAGATTTAGTGTAGGTAAATAAGGAACTTGGTTCCTTTTTTATTTGTCTTTTTAATAGTTTTTATATATAATTAGGTAGTTGTTTGAGGTGATATTATGGATATTAATGAATTTGATTATGAGTTACCACAAGAATTAATTGCTCAAACTCCATTAGTTAAAAGAGATTCTTCTCGTTTGTTAATTATGGATAAAAATAATGGTGAATTAATTCATGAGCATTTTAATAATATTATTGATTATTTACATAAAGGGGATGTTTTAGTATTAAATGATACTAAGGTAATTCCTGCTCGTTTAATTGGTGTTAAAGAAGAAACTGGTGCTGTAATTGAAATACTTTTATTAAAAGACTTAGGAGAAAATAAGTGGGAATGTCTTTCTAAACCTGCTAAAAGACTAAAGGTTGGAACAATAGTTTCTTTTGGAAATGGTGAATTAAAAGCTAAAGTAACAGAGAAGTTTGATGAAGGTTTAGTTCATATTGAATTGTTATATGATGGTATTTTAATGGAAATATTAGATCGTTTAGGCACTATGCCTTTACCACCTTATATTCATGAAAAATTAGAAGATCAGAGTAGATATCAAACTGTTTATGCTAAAAATATTGGTAGTGCTGCTGCTCCTACGGCTGGATTACATTTTACTAAGGAATTACTTAAAAAGATTGAAGATAAAGGAATTATTATTACCTATGTAACATTACATGTTGGTTTAGGTACTTTTAGACCAGTTGAAGTAAATAATATCTTAGAGCATCATATGCATAGTGAATTCTATGTTATGAATGAAGACACTGCAAACATTTTAAATAAAGCTAAAGAGGAAAAGAGAAGAATTATTGCTGTTGGTACAACTAGTACTAGAACATTAGAAACAATTGCTACAAATAATAACGGTAAGTTTATTGCAACTAGTGGTAATACTGATATCTTTATTTATCCAGGATATGAATTTAAAGCTATTGATTGTTTAATAACTAATTTTCATTTACCAAAAAGTACTTTAGTTATGTTAGTTTCAGCATTAAGTAGTAGAGATAATATTTTAAATGCTTATAAAGAAGCTATAAAGGAAAAATATAGATTCTTTAGTTTTGGAGATGCTATGTTTATTACTAATGATTTGAAAAAGGATACTAAATAGTATCTTTTTTGTTATAATAAAAGCGGAGTTGATAGTATGGCTAAGAAAATAAGAGTAGAAGAAGTTGTTGTAAAAGAAAAGGCAAATAATCAATCTATTATTGGATTAATTATTGCTGTTGTAATTCTTGTTGCTTGTATTGCCTTGGGAAACATTTTCGTTAAGAATAAAACAGACAATACTAATGATAATAATTCTTATAAGGAAGAAAAACAAGAAACTAAAAAAGATATAGAACATCTTGTTACTTGTTCTAGTACTAAGAGAAATTTTGCTGGCTTTCCTTATCAGACAGAATTTTTATATGTTGGTAACAATTTTACTAAGTATACTTATAGTTTCTTTTTAGATAAAGGTAAGGAATTAGATGAAGATTTATTAAATAATTATGTAGATTATTATGCAGATAAGATGGTTTGGGAAGTTACCGAAAAAGGTTGGGCATTAGATGACTATTCTAATCCTTATAAATATCGTATTTTTTATTCGACAACTCCAAAGATTTATTGTGATAAACTTGGCGGATGTGACGAGATTCAATTAGAGTTTTCCCACGTAAATGAAATGCTTAAAGATTATGAAGAACAATTAGAACTAAAATGTACTATCAAATAAAAAAGACTCGATTTGAGTCTTTTTATATTGTCCAGGCACTTAATTTTTTATCAGGTTCAAATTTGTCATGATAAAGTTGTTCAACATTTATAAGTCCTTTGTTATAGAATCCAAGTTCAGCAATAGCTCTTCTCTGGATTTCTTTATAATTTGATTCTTCTTCAAATATTCTTAGTAAATCTAATTCGGGATCTGCTATTAATATAAATAAAATTATTTGTTCTTCGACATTATAGATATGTAAATCTCTATATCGATTTAGTAGGTTATAAGCTAGGGAGTTAAGATCTTGTGGATCTTTAGCTTCATTTAACCACATACTAGCAATGGCTCTTAATCTGATTAGGTTTTGGTTATTGATTATATTAATATTTTTTACCATCCAAGTTCTTTTTAATAAGGATTCTAATGATGGTGTTTTTACATCAGATACTAAGCCTGCTTTTTTCATTAATCCTCGATGTAAGATACTTTCATATTTTAGTAAGTTTGGATCATAAAAACCAATTAATTCTCTTACTTTGTTTGCGAATGAATCTAATTCTTCTTTTCTTTTGGCTTGTAATTGTTGTTTTTTCTTTTCATCTTCTTCGTCATTAATTCTTGAAGAAGGTGTTATATCGCTACCGATAAATGTTTCCATCATTAATAACTCTGGATCACAAGATAGAATTAAATATAAGATCTTTTCATCAAATGTTTTTAATTCTTGACTGATAGTAGGATTCGTTAAGTAACGTAGAGTGTTTTGATAATTTGTTAACCCAGAATTTATATCTATTGATTTATTGTTTGCTTCACTAAATTTTTTCTTAGCAGCGATGGTTTCTTTCATGTCTTCAATATCTTGTACAGTTATGTTTTTAAAATTATTAAAACTAACGGAACGAGAATGAAGTTGTCTTTGCAATGTATTAATACTTTTAGTACCGTATATCACTTTAAACCCCTCCTGAGACATAGTGTATTATACTTATTTTGATTATTTTTGCAAATTTTAGCCATATTTATGGTATAATTTACACGACGTTTTGGGGTGAAATGTATGAAGGTAAAATATAATTTGTTACATGAAGAAGCTCATACAATGGCTAGATTAGGTACTATTGAAACTAATTATGGTACTTTTGAAACGCCAATGTTTATGCCAGTTGGTACTGAAGCTACTGTTAAGACTTTATGTGTTGAAGAATTGAAAGATGTTAAAGCTGGTATTATTCTTGCTAATACTTATCATTTATGGCTTAGACCTGGTGAGAACATAATTGATAGAGCCGGTGGATTGCATGAATTTATGAAATGGAATGGTCCTATTTTAACTGATAGTGGTGGTTTTCAAGTATTTAGTTTAGCTACTCCTAAGGATATTACAGAGGAAGGAGTTAAGTTTAAAAATCACTTAAATGGTGATAATTTGATACTTACTCCTGAAAAATCAATTGAGATTCAAAATAAATTAGATAGTGATATTGCAATGTCTTTTGATGAATGTATTGGTTGGCCTGCTACCTATGAATATTGCAAACAAAGTACTGAAAGAACTCTTAGATGGGCTAAGAGAGGAAAAGATGTCTTTAATAATGAAAGACAATCTCTTTTTGGTATTGTTCAAGGTGGTGAATACGAAGATCTTCGTAAGCATTGTGTTGAAGAATTAGTAAAAATGGATTTTGATGGATATTCTGTTGGAGGTACTTCTGTTGGTGAAGATAAACCAACTATGTATAAAATGGTTACTTATGCTACGAAGTATTTGCCTAAAGATAAAGTTAGGTATTTAATGGGTGTTGGAGATCCTATTGATATAGTTGAGAATGTTTGCCGTGGAATTGATATTTTTGATTGTGTTTCACCAACAAGACTTGCTAGACATGGACATTATTTAACTAAATATGGCAAATTTAATATAAAAAATGCTAAGTATAAAGAAGATTTTACTCCATTAAGTGAAGAGTGTGATTGTTATACTTGTAGAAGTAAGTATAGTAAAGCTTATATTAGACATTTAATAACTGCGCAAGAGACTTTAGGTGCTAGATTGCTTTCAATTCATAATATTAGATATTTAATTCATTTAACTGAAGAATTGAGAAATGCTATTAAAGAAGATAAACTATTAGAATATCGTGAACAATTTATTAAAGATTATTATGGAGAGAAAGGATTACCTTATGAAGATAAAATTGAAACTATTATTAAATAGTTTCTTTTTTTGTTTTTGCTTTTATGATAAAATGTAATTGTAAGGTGTGATAGTATGAAAGAAGAAGAAACTAAGAAGAAAAAAACTACTACAAAGAAAACCACTACTAAAAAAAGTGAAAAAGTAGTAAAAGAAGAAAAACCAAAGGAAGAAAAGAAGGTTACTAAAAAAACTACAACTAAAAAAACTCCTGCAAAAAAGGTTTCTGCTAAAAAAAATGAAGCAACTGAAGTTGTAAAAGCAGAAAAAGTAAGTAAACCTCGTAAATCAACTAAGAAAAAGGAAACTGTAGAGGTTATTCCTGAACCTACTAAAGAAGAGATAGTAGAACCAGTTTTAGAAAAAGTTGAGGAAAAGGTTGAAGTTCAACCAAAAGTTGTTGAAGAAGTTAAAGAGGAACCAAAAGTAGAAGAAGTTCCTGCCGTAGTTACTTCTGAAGAAAAAATCATGGAAGTTGAAAAGGAAGATTTAGATGATACTATTGTAGCTGGACCAGTTGCATTAGAAGATTTAGGTCCTTCGGTGTTTGATGGTAAATTAATTCAATTAATAGGTTGGTATTTAATTGGTTGGCTTTTAACTATAATTACTTTGGGTTTGGGTGCTCCTTTTGCTAGATGTTTTATTTTAGACTGGAGATTTAGACATACAAAGATTAATGGTAAAAGATTATGTTTTGATGGTAATGGACTTCAATTATGGGGAAATATTATTAAATGGGCATTCTTTAGTGTTATTACTTTAGGTATTTTCTTGTTATTCTTACCTGTTCAATGGAATAGGTGGGTTGTTAAACATACACATTATGAAGGCAATAGAAAACCTAGAGTTAATTATTCATTGTTTGATGGCATTACTTGGGAATATATTGGTATATCTGTTTTAAGTGGTCTTTTAAATCTATTTAGTTTAGGTTTGTTAGCACCGTTTTGTGAAAACTTAATGTATTCTTGGAGAATTAATCATACTACATATGACACAATTGATATGGAATTTGATGGCAAAGGTTTCCAATTGTTAGGTAATTATATTAAATGGATATTCTTTGCAATTATTACTTTAGGTATTTATGGTTTATGGGTACCTATTAAAAAGATTAAATGGGAAGTTAAACATACTCATGAAAAAGGTTATGCAAAACGTCCTTATCGTCCAGTATTAGGTATGACTTTACCTGTTATATTTGCTATTGTTTGCTTAGGTGGTATGATCTTTGGCCTAACAAAAGTTAAGAAAGAAACATGGACAGATATTAAAAATGATATAAATCATTATGTAAATAGTATTATTAAGGAATCTAAAAAGTATGATTGGCCTCATGTTTTAGTAGAACGTGTTGCTGACGTTTATTATAGAATTGACACTCGTGATATGAACATTTCTTGGAGTGAAAGATATGAAAGATACTTTAATCCTAATAAAATGGATAGATTAGCAGAAAACAAATTTAATGAATATTTTAGTGGAAAAGTAGAAATGGCTGTTTTAGATGTCGATACTGTTGAACAACCAGTTTTTCTTGTTAAAGCTAGTGATCAATATCGTGTTTTCTGGTTATACGAAAAGAAAATAGAAAGTCATTATTTCACTGTTAATGATCACCATAGTGGCTACTTTAAAGTTGCTACTGATAAAAATGGCTCTCATTTAGCTTATGTAAATGAAGAAAATGGTAGATTTAGTGATGTTACGTTATGGTATATTGATAATATTGTTGATTTCAAAGCTGATTCTATTGCTAGAGGTTATTCAATGGAAGAATTTGAAAAGAATTTAAAAGCAAAAGGTATTGTTTTAAGTGATATTGATATTCATTATACTGAAGTTAATATGAGTGATTTAGGTGGATATGATAATGCTGTAAGTTATTATTATGATCATACTTCAAAAGATTATGAAAAAAGAACTAAAGTATGGAATGAAGATGAAGTGAATGAAGAGTTAGATACTTCTACCTATCAAAGAGCTTATTTGTCTTATTTAAAGAATAATTTGCAAGGTAAAGCAGATGTAGCTGTTCTTGATTTACCTAATGTTAAAGATCCTGTTTTAGTTGTATTGGAGAATGATAAATCTTATGTATTAAGTTATGGTGATAATGAAGTATTTGCTAGTGATTCTTTTGGAAAAGCAACTTTATCTGTGATTAAGAAAAGCACTAAGAGTAATGAAGATTATGTTCTAGTTACAACTGATGGCTTGTATCGTATGTATAATTTTGTAGAAGCTCATGTTTTAAATGGTGAAAAATTTGAAGGTGAAAAAACTCTAAAAGTTAAAAAATCTTCAGTTTCTAAATCATTAAAGAAATTAGGCTATAAGGAATCTAATAAGAAGATTGAATTAATATCTGTAAGTAAAGATGATTATCAAACTTTAAGTGATAAATTAGAAAAAAATACTAATGAAGAAGAAGTAGAAGGGGAAGATTATGATCCTTTAACTCAATTTAAGGTTGGAAAGCATGTTCTTTCTTATGGAGATTATACTAATGGATTAAAAGACGAAGAAGGCGGAACTTATTCAATATTCAGTAATGGAAGTTATACATTTGTTAATCAATATACTTCTAAAAAAGGTAAAATAGTAACTATTAGAGAAACTGGAACTTATCTGGTTAAAAATGATGAAATATGTATGGAAGCTAAAAAAGGTGATACATCTAATTCAACTGGATGTTTCTTTGTAGATATGGATAATGTATTTACAGGAAAAAACAAAGTGGTTACTTGGACCTATACAAAAGCAAAAGCTCAATTACTTAATTGAGTTTTTTTTATTTTTAAAATATGTTATTATATTTAGTGTAAGGTAGTGTGATATTATGAATGAAAATAATAATAATATACCTCAGGGGTTAATTACTAATGATAAAATAGCAGATATTCCTCAAGTTTCAGAAAATGCTCCTAAAACTAAAACTAAGATTAGTTTTTCTAATAAAGGAAATATGAAAATAATTATCGGGGTAGCTGTTATTATTATTGCTGCTGTTGTTTTGTATACTTTAATGAGTGGTAAAAAGGTTAATATGTTTGAAAATAATAAACAAAAAGCACCGGTTGAAATTGTTGCTTTAGATTTAGATACTAGTTGGGGTAAAGAATACTCCGTTGCTGCTCAAAATGTTTATGAACAACAAGAAGTCGATAAAATTGATGTTACTTTTATAAATTTAGATTTTACTGATGAACCAGAAATGATTGTTAAATATATTGATAGTAGTAAAAGAGAAGCGATGGTTGTTTATTCTATTGATCATACTACTGGTAAAGCTAAGAATACTAAAACATTTACTCAAGCGTCTTTAGCAATGTTATTTTCTTTAGAAGATGGAGATGTAGAATGGTATTTATATATTTCTTCTGGTAAGAAATATGGTACTTATACTAGATTTTCTAAGATTATAAGTGGTACTGTTAAAGCTACTGATGAAGATGTTAGAACGGAAAAGGCTTTAAATGAGTTTAATGAAAAATATGTTCAGTCGCAATATAAGGTTATCTATTATGAGGTTAATAAAGCTAAGTTCGAAGAAAACTTTAAAACTATTTATGGTCGTTTTACTGAATATGACAATACTATTTATGAAGAGAAAACTAATCTTGAATCTGGTAATTCTGAAAATGTTATAAAAAGACATGATGAAGGAGATTATATAGATACAGGTAAATATTATATTTCTTATGGAGTATATGATTATGTTCCTATAACTAACCAAGATGAAAGTGAAGTCAAAACAAATTATTCTGATTTTGTCATTACAGTTAATCGTGACGGAACTATTGATTTAAATGGAACACCTGTTAAATACGATATTAGAAATGAATTTATTAATCTTGAAAATGGTCAGGTTATAAGAGTTATAGATGTAAATACTATTGTTTATGAAGTTGAAGGTGGAATTAAGTTTAAAGCTCACGATCCTTTTGTAAAACCTGAACCAGAGAAAAAGTCAGAAGGCGAAGAACAAAATCCTATTAATTAGGATTTTTTTCGTGTTTTGCCTTTATAAGTTGCGTCTTTTATTATATAATGAGAGAAGTAGGGGTGTAGAATGGGTGGTATTATGAAAGATATTAGTTTTGAGTCACAGGAAGAATTATATAAACGCGTTTTACCGGCCTTAAAGAGCAAGAAAAGACTCTTGAATATAGATGGATTTAAAAGTGTTAAAAAAAGTGATATTTGGGATTATTTAAGATATAATGTATGGACCAATAAAAGTAATTTAGAATTATGTGATATGGTAGATGATATTTTAAATACCGATAATTCTTTGATTGCTGAATATTGCCATAATCGTAATAATAAAAAGGATAATATGGATTTACCGAAATTAAGATAAAAAGAATAGGAGTGGTACAGAATGAATAATCAATTGCATGTTGAACCTATTACTTATGACGAATTATATAATAAAATTAAAAAAATTATAAAAAAAGAGAATGAATTGGATGTAATTAATAGAGCTTATGCTTTTGCTTTGTTAAAGCATTCTGGTAAGAAAAGACTTAATGGTGATGATTATATAACACACCCATTAGAAGTTGCTAATATTCTTACTGATTTGAATGTAGATTATGTTACTTTAGCTGCTGCACTATTGCACGAAACTATTAATCATACAGATACTAAGTTAAGTGAAATAGAAGAAGAATTTGGTGAAGAAATTGCTAAAATAGTTAAAAGTGTAAGTAAGATTAATCGTCTTGAATTAACTGATAATAAAGATGCTACTGCAGCTTATTTAAGAAAAGTATTAGTTGGTTTATCTGAAGATGTTAGAGTTTTGTTTATTAAACTTGCTGATAGATTGCATAATATGAGAACTTTGTATGCTTTACCTATTGAAGATCAAAAACAAAAAGCTAATGAAACTACAGCAGTATTAATTCCGATAGCTCACCGTTTAGGTATTAATAGTATTAAAAGTGAGTTAGAGGATTGGTGTTTGAAGTATACTAAACCTGATGTATATAGAGATATATTAGAAAAATTAGATGCATCTAGAGACGAGTTGAATGATCTTTTACAAAGAATGAAAGATAGTATTTCTGAAATTCTTACATCTAATGGAGTTAACTTCAAGATTAAAGGTAGAGTTAAATCTGTACATAGTTTATATAATAAAATGGATAATGGAAAGAGATTTGAAGATATTTATGATATCTTAGCTCTTCGTGTATTTGTTGATACTGAAGAAGATTGCTATTTAACTATAGGTTTAATTCATAGTAAGTATCGTCCAATGCCTAGAAGATTTAAAGATTATATCGCTAAACCTAAAGAAAATATGTATCAAAGTTTGCATACTACTGTTATAGGCATTGACGGACATCCTTTTGAAATTCAAGTAAGAACTTATGAAATGGATGAAATAGCTGAAAAAGGTATTGCGTCTCACTGGTCTTATAAAGAAAAAGGTACTGTAAAAGTTCAAGCAATGATGGAACAAAAGCTTGAAATGTTTAGAAATATAATTGAACAGAATAATGATGTTAGTGATGACAATGAATTTGCAACATCAGTTAATAATGAAATCTTATCTGATTTAATCTATTGCTATACACCTAAAGGTGATGTTTTAGAGTTACCTAAGGGAGCAACACCAATTGATTTTGCTTATCGTATTCATAGTGGTGTTGGTGAAAGAACAATTGGTGCCATTGTTAATGACCAGATTGTT
>Ga0247609_10007528_pt1 | contig 10359 bp, 16 predicted proteins | sample 172DNAGHGlowgp2_FD_193487 | JGI IMG/M metagenome (GOLD analysis project Ga0247609, IMG submission 193487) | Sheep rumen microbial communities from Palmerston North, Manawatu-Wanganui, New Zealand - 1728 DNA GHGlow gp2 | ecosystem: Host-associated > Mammals > Digestive system > Stomach > Rumen ...
GAGACCATTGAGATATTTCCATAAGTTCGGAATCAGACAAACGGCTGATTATCAATAGGAAAATTCCGCTCGAAGAGCGGATAACTGGGTAGCCGCTTCCTGCAAAGCGGTAACAAGCGAGATTAGCTTAGTTGGTTTAAAGCGCCTGAGTTACATTCAGGAGAATATTCTCGGGGGTTCGAATCCCTCATCTCGCACATAAACATCAGTGTCACAGTAAGAGTTACTTCAGTGAATTCGCCTAGCGGTTTGGGCACAATATTTTGGTTATTGACTACATGGGTTCAAATCCCATATTTACTATTAAATAACCTCTTACTAATTTTCCTGATGTTTTCCTTTTAAAAGGAGTTATACTATATTATATGTTTAACTTTAAAAAAATGTAATGTGTTTTGCTCTTGTATAACTCCTTTTTGTTTAATTGTACAATTTTAAATTATTAATGATCATGATCAATGCAAATGTAGCTGTTGCTAAATCGCAACAATTTAACAGAAATTGCTGGCTAGAGTCAGCAGAAAGAAAACTTAGTGGTAAAATTCTAGATGTTGCTGCAACTGGAGTTAGAGAATATTCTATTTCTTTTAAAGACCTTATTATTGGTGCAGAAAATCTTGAAGAAGCTGGGGAGATGCTAACATTTCTTTGTAAAAGTCTTACAAAGGCTGGTTATACTCACAAAATTACACCTAATGGAACTTTGATTATTACTTGGTAATGTGGACATTCGAAGAGTGCTTGGCACTAAAAAAGAAGTTCCGTAAAGAATATCCAGACAATACTGTTATTTTCAAATTGGATACATATCCAGATGTAGTATTAATTGTAAATCACGAAAATAATAAGTCTTGGGGATATTTCTTTGGAGAACAAAAAACTTATTTTATTGGGGTTTGTGATAAATGGATGGCTTATGCATATACTAAATATAAAGAATATAGTATATTAAATAAACAATTTGTTTGCATTTACGATAAAGAGTTTGTAAGAAACGCATATTATAAATATTATCAGAGTCTTCCTGATAAAATTTATGGATGTATAATGGAAATGTATGAAAGACAAGCTGTTTATTTTAATCCTGAATTATTTGCAAGATGTATAGATGCAGATATTAGGATAGATCGCGTAAGTAGTAGTTCTATTTCATGTTCTGAATCATCTATAAAAGCTGCTTTTGGAATGTCATTACCATATGTTAAATTGTTAACAGATAATTGGAATTATTATTTAAATTTGGTTAAGCAAGCTTATAAAGAAAATATATCTATACAAGATATTCAGAATAATAAATTGTTTTACTGTTGGAATTTTCCAGAAGAATATGTAACAAGACAAGTTGTAGAATATTGCAAACACGTAGATAATATTTATACATATAGCGATTATTTAATATTTATTAAAGACATGCCTGTTACGGAAAGAAAACAATTTCCAATTACACCAAAAGATCTTTATAAATGGCATGATCGAGCATATAAGTTACATCGACATATAATTGAAGAAGAAAGACTCAAAACTCAAAAAGAAAAGAACGAACGTTATATAGAAAAATATTATCCAGAAGCAAGTAAGTTTGCATTTAAAGATGATGAATTTTCTATATTTCCATGCAGTGATCTTAATCAGCTTGTAGAAGAAGGTTCTGCTTTACATCATTGTGTTGGAACCTATTTTAATTCTGTTTCTCTTGGAAAGGAATATATTTTGTTTTTAAGAAGAAACAATGATATTAATAAACCATTTTTTACAGTTGATTTAACTCCTGATTTAAGGGTAAGACAAATACATGGTTTACGTAATTGTAATATTACAAAAGAAATTCGTCCATTTGTTGAAAAATGGGCTAAGAAATTTAATTTGGATACTACACATACATCTGGAGTTCTTGGTGCATTAGGATAAAATAAAAGAGACTTTCTAATTTAAGTTTAACAAAAGTTAGCATCTGTGAAATGGAAAGTCTCTTAAAATGGTTTCGTAGCTTAGCCAGTAGAGCATCGCCCTTTTAAGGCGGGGGTCATGGGTGCAAATCCCATCGAAATCACTTAATGAAGAAAATGATTGGTATGCTGCATTGATGTAGTGGTTAGCATAAATGGTTTTCAGCCATTAAACACCTGTTCGATTCAGGTATGCAGTACAAATTAAAATATTAAATAATATGAAACAATTTAATGTAATTAATTATAACTTTAATTCCAAAAAGTTTGTATCTTATAATGTAATTCCGTATTTAGTACGTACATATAATGATAGAGTTAAACGTCATAATGAATTTCCTAAAGATAAATATTGGAATGTTCCAAAAACATTCGCTGAATTCAAAGAGTTTGTCAAAAAAGAATCTCAATATCAATTCTGGGCAAGATGTGAATATGAAATTATATTAGCTCCTTGGCCATATTTACCTTCTCCAAGTGAAAGTTATGATAAAAGTAAAGAGAATGATGTAAATGCTTGGAAAGAGCATTGGGAGAAGTTTTTAGAGACTTGTGATAAATGGGACGTTTATGATCAAATAATGATGAACATTGATATTGTAACTAAAATTTTAATGGAGGAAGTTCAAAATGATAAGTAAATCCGATTTTGTTAAAGTTATTAAGAATATAAAAGACTATGATGATTTTATTAATCAAATTGCAGATTATATAAATCTTGATCACTTTGATATATTATTTGTTCCAAGTGAAAATTATGATATTCTTTTTAAAGATTCCTTTAGTGAAAAACAAATTGATCTAATCAATGCTTATCTTTATGAATATGATGTATTTCTAGAAAGTGTTGATACAGATGTTGATTCTATAGAAGAATTGTATGATTATTTGGTTAATCATAGCTAGTTTAGTTTTCTAGTTCTATAGAAACTAGAGTTTAAAGTATTAATTTCCTCCGTTGGTGGAAAGGTAGACACGGTGGATAATCCATTAGGATATGTCCTCAATAACTAGAAATAGTTATTTTAGTACTGGATGAATTCGGCTGAGGGAGAAAACCTGAGGGCGAGCCAAGCATGGAGTACACTCCATGAAGGTGTACAGACTACTGGAGAAGTTGAGTCTTCTTAATAACCAGATTAGCGTCCAGCCCCTACTTGTTATAAGAGGGTGAAGAGATAGTCGAGTTATGTTATAATAACGCTTAAAATCCACTCCTAGGGATAGACCCGGGGTGCACGTTCGAGTCGAGCACGGAGGACACGTGACCTCTAGTCAAGGTCTAGTTGCTGGCATAACAATGAAAAGAAATGGTTTGACTACCATATTATGCAAATGTAAATGTTAGAGCTTTAAATCTCGAATTTACGTAAACTCTATTAATTATCAAGAGTTATCATACAACATCGGCCAAGTAAAACTGCGGTGAGAAAGGCAAGTAAACAGATGAATGGTTAGGAGATAATTATTTTAATATGGTGACTGTAGCTCAGTTAGTTAGAGTGCCAGATTGTGGCTCTGGAGGTCGTTGATGCGAGTTCAACCTGTCACACTATAAAAAAATACATTTTATGTTACAAAAGAATGATATTATATTTATATTATATTTTGAACCAGATATTCTGTTAGAAATATATTATGTGGAAAAAATTTTTATTGGAGATCCCTTTCCAAATGAAGATGTGTTTCGTATTAAACCTATTATTGGTAAAAAATATAAATATTTAGTGATTGAGAAAACATTAAATTTAAATAAACTAATAAAAAGAAAATATTTTGGATATTTTATTAGTAAAAATGAAGAATTAATTGTTAAACGTCTTAATATATTATTAAAATATAAACCAAAAATATAAATCAGTATGAAATATTTTATTTCCATTCTTATTTCAATTTTTCTGTTAATTGTTCCAACTATTACTGTTGTTAAAAACATTAAATTTCAACAGCAATGTAGTGGTTATCTTAAACAAGCCGCAGATGCGAATACTCCTGAACTTGCATTGGACCGAATCAATCTAGCACTTAATTATATTGAATCTCATAATCTTACTAAAGGTTATACATCAGTTCTTTGGAAAACTGAAGATGAAAATATTGAGTTTTGGTATAATAATATTAAAGCATGCAAGAGTGAACTAGAAAATTGTCTTGAAGATTCACAACTTGAAAAATCAAATGTTCTAATGAAAGTTCGTGAATCTCTTACAGATAATGATAGTAATGGTACATCTCTTACTATTCCATCTGGAATTTCTAGATATCCAAATAATTTGCTTTTTGGAATATTTAATATTCTGGCTTGTATTTGGTTTTGTCTTTTTATAACTCTTATGTGTATTTGGATTGAATATGCTTAATTCAAAAAAGAAGTATAAAAAACTAACGATTAAGAAAACGAATGAATTTCTTAATGATTGGCTGTGGGTAAAGAAAGTAATAAATAGTTGTACTAAACCAATCCATTTAATTAGTTGTATTAAATTATACGAAAATCTGTGTGCAAAATATAAAGGTTATATTACTTCATTAGATTTAATAAAAGCTGTAAACACAGAGTATCGTTATTTAATTAGACAAGTTGCGCATTCTTTAACTTATGACACTACAGCAATTTAAGAATATAATAAATAAAGTAAATAGTTTTGATGATTGTCTTAATAAATTATCAGAGCTTGGAATTGAACTAATCGATTCTCCTCTTTGTAGTTGTTTCTTTTCAATATTTGAAGAGCTTATTCGTTTGTCATATGGTGAGGTTGGATTGGATTATGTACTATGGTGGTTATATGAATCTGTAGAAGATAAAACAATTCTTGATGAAAACGATAATGAAATCGCTAATCTTGAAACAGTAGAGGATTTATATAATTATTTAGAAAGTTTATAATATGGCTGGAATTGATAAGACTTATATTTCTGATTGGAATGTATTTGATAAGGTTAGAAATTGGGCAATTAAACAGCAATTTACTCTTAAGAACGGACAAGTAATTAAATTAGTTGATTATTTATATTATCCAGATCTTACTAAAGAAGAGTGGGATGAAAGACATGATGCTGCAATAAAATATGCAGAAGAACATTACAATAATCCCGCTTATATTAAAGAATGTAAAGATTTATATGGTGATGATTGGGAGTATAATGCTGAAAATTTCTTTGATGTAGTTCTTTGGAATACTCCAACTTATGTAGATATTTGGCTTATTCGTAATTGTCCATTTGAAGAAATTCAAGATAGACTTAAAGAACAATATAGTGGTGGATGGTCAAAAACAGCATTTACTGATCATAACGAAGAAGATCTTTATGAACAAATAAAGAATGGAACTTCTGTATATGATACTTTTCAGAGGAATGGACTAGGTAAAAAAGCGAAAGTAAAGTTTCATAATATTAGAGGTTCTTGGTTTCGTGATTCAACATGTTTCTGGTGGATTGATGTTAATCCTTATTGGGTTGGAGAAAAAAGAACTAAATTTGATATTGGAGACAATCCTTGGTATAATAAAGATGATGATATGTGGTATTGGGATAAAGAAGCAATGCCTTGGACATCTAATAATTGTACTAAAAGAGGATGTCTTACCAAAAAGAATATTGTTAATCTTATAAAGAAATGGGATCTTCCAAAAGGAACTGTTGTTAAATTCCAATGTGATTGGAAATACATAGTACATGAATTTTATGTTACAGTTAAATAAGTAAGCATTAGGGCGCGTAAAATGTAGTGATAGAATGTACCGCCCCCCGAGACAAATCACTGCTTAAGCTCGGAGCTAGGTTAGCTTCACCTAGCAAATCATAAGAGCCACTAATGCTCTTAGTGGCTCTTTATTTTTAATTTAAATATATATGAATTTAGAAAATTGTAATTGTTTAAACGATATATGTAGACAAGAGTTTGGAAAAGCAAACTATACAAATCGTGAAAAAGTTAAGAAACTTCTTTTGGCTGAAGGTATTAATTGAGAAGAATGATTGGCACAAAAGAAAAAGAAAGAAGAACGAGTTTGTTTGAATTGTGGAAAAGATATAACAGAAAAGGAAAAGGGTGTTAGATTTTGTTCTAAATCTTGTGCTGCAAAATATAATAATTCTCATAGAGGTGTTTCTGAAGAAACTAGAAAGAAAATATCAGAAGCTCTTCAAAAAAGAAATCCAAATTTTGATGGAGAAATAAAACCGATTCAAGAAAGAAATAAGATTAAGTCAAGTAAAGAAGAACGATATTGTGCTTGCTGTGGAAATGTATTAAATTCAAATCAAGTAAAATATTGTAGTTTTGAATGTCAACATATGCATCAGCAGAAAGAATATCTAGATCGATGAAAGGCTGGATTAGAAAATGGATTAAAAGGAGAATATCAATTAAGTAGATACATTCGTAATTATTTATTAGACAAACATAATTATAAATGCGAACTTTGCGGATGAGGAGAAAGAAATCCATATACAGATACAATTCCACTTGAAATTCATCATAAAGATGGAAATTATTTAAATAATAAAGAAGAAAATCTTCAAGTATTATGTCCTAACTGTCATTCATTGACTGAAACACATAAATCGCATAATAAAGAGGGACGTAAAGGACGTAAAAAGTATTATAAAGACGAAGAAAAATAAAGATTAATGCCTTCTTAACTCAGTTGGTAGAGTAGCACACTTGTAATGTGCCTGTCGTCAGTTCGATTCTGACAGAAGGCTCCATTTAATCAATATTAATATTATGGAAATTGTACCTTTTGAAGAAATGTCATATGAAAATGGACAAGTTGCTGTAGATGAAGTTTCTATAAGCTATGTTCAAAATAGTGATTGTACTGAAAGTAATGATGAAGTTCAAGAAATAAAACTTTCTGCACGTAATAATGGTGTTGGTAGATTTGTCAACATCAAAACAGATAATTGGTCTATTGATAGTCCAAATGATTTAGTTAAGCTTGTTAATGATTTTAAAGATAGAGCTGGAATAAAAGAATAATAAAAATACTTAAATGTCATAAAAGAGCTACTTCGTTTATATATTATGGTTATATCGGAATTTTGATTTTTATTTAACGTATATAAACAATTAGACCTTTTATAAGTAGGCTACATTAGTCTTTATGATATGTGTTCGCACATGTAGGAACTTATACCGAGTGTTTGGTTAGCACAATCCTCTTTTAGTTTTCTTTAAGTATTTATTTAGTGGGATGGCAGAGCGATCGAATGCAATAGACTTGAAATCTATCAAACGCTTAGGTGTTTCGGGGGTTTGAATCCCTCTCCCACTGCAAATAATATTATAATAATTATGGCAAGAACTACATTAAAGAAATTTATTGAAAATTTCAATGTTAAATCATTTTCTAGATGGACAGGAGAAGAATTTCCAAATTTGAAACAACTTTCTCCAAAAGAAAAATATGATTCACTTAGTAAATTGTACATAAAAGAAGTTTTATCTGTTAAAAATGATCACATTTACTATGCGATTAATCATGTAAAAATTCAACGTTGTGGTAAAAATTATTTTAAAAGATCAACGGTGGCACACAGTATTTTTATTGACCAAAAAAAAGTTGTAAATAAACGTAATAACATTCTATCTAGAGATTCTGAACTAGTACTTGATTTTCTAAAATTATGTAATCGTAATTATTTTTATGATACTGAAGATTGTGGTAAATGGTATATTTCAAATAGCCCATCAATTTTAAAATCAATATTGGTTGGAACTATTTATAATCAAGAAACACTATATACTGCAATTGGCAAAAGAATTTTACATGTTAATATTAATTGGAAATATATTAAAAGTTGGCTAATGTCAAATCGTTCAATTTGTTTAACCGACCTTAATTATTACACCAAAAATATTTACGATAGTCTTAATGTGTTTAATAGTTCTACGAATTATAAACAGTGTTTATTGCAAGATTTACTTGTATGCGCAATACAATTAGATGAAATTGTTGATTTCACTTGGTCTGATAAAAGAATTAGGGAAGAACATAAACGTCAGATTGAACAAATAGCTCAATTGGAAATTGAAGATAAAGAAAATCTTCCAATTTTTAAAGAATTTAAAACTCCAGATAATATCAAACTATTAAATACAGAAAAAGAAGTCTTTTTGGAAGCTACAAATATGCATCATTGTCTTTATAATTGTTACTTTAACAAAATTAAAGATAAAGAATATATTGCATTTCATATGTATAGTCCAGAAGATTGTACATTTAGTTTTAGAAGAACTCCAAAAGGTATTAAATTGGATCAAATTTATTTAAAGTATGATCGACCTGTTCGTGAAGAAACAAGAGCTATTGCAATAAAATTCATGAATGACTATAATGAACAACTTGACAAATTACTTAAAAATTCATATAAAAATGATGATATGCCTTACTTTTTTGATGATATTTTTTAGTTGTTCACCAAAATTAGTATATAAGGCAGATATACAACTAATGAATCCAGATAACACAGTTTCAATAATTTGGAATAATGTTACTGTTACTTCTGATAAATCTGAATTTATTTATTTTGTTGATACATTTGGTTGTACACATTATATATCTGGTAATATTTTAATTATAAACCAATCTGATTCTTTATTTATAAAATGAAAAAGATCTTATTTTTATTTATAATTCTTTTTTCAATTAATTGTAATGGACAAATCTTTAAATATCCAAAAATTGAAGAGCCTGTAGAAATTTGTCGTGAATCTGGAAAGACAATTTATAAAGACTCAAATAAAGGATTTGTTTTAACAATTAAATGTTCTGTTGGTGGTTATTATTTAATTGAACTTGGTAAATCTAAACAAGAAGCTCTTGAAACATTTCAAGATTTTTCAACAATTGCAATTAATAAATTATTTGCTGAAGGATTCATGTTTGGAAAAACAATTTATATTTACGGAGATAAATCTGCTGGTAAAGACATTGTTAAATTTAAATATCCTAGTGAACCTGGTTCCGCTTCTATAAATACAGAAACAATTAGTATATTTTGTACTCAATTAAAAGAATGTACGCTAGAATAAATAAACTTATTAATTGGAACGGAAAAGAATATGCTCATATAATCGAAAATGAGCCTGCACCGTTTTGTGATCTTTGTGCATTTGGAGATATTTGTCAAAAGGTTCTTACAAAAGAATTAGCTTATGAGGATTCTCCAATGAAAATTTGTAATGATGTTTGTGAAGAAGCTAACAATACACACTTTGCATTTTTTATAGATTCTAGTAAAGCAGAACGTTACTGTAAAAGAGTAAACAATGAATGATTTTAGGTTGATTGGAAATAAATTATATCTTTTTATTAAAGTTAATGATATTACTAGATTTGGAATCTATGAAATTTCTGATATAACTGTGATAACGAACTTTGTAATTTTATTTGTAAATCCGATTATTTCAGAAATCGATATAGGTATGTTAAATTTTACACAATCAGAATATGAAATGCTTCTTCAAGAGTCTACAATAAAACGTCCTACATTATATGGTAATATAATTTATACTATCGATGAAAAAATATTCTTAAATTTGTTATGAAACTAACAATATTTATATTGTGTATTCTCATAGGCGCCATTCATGAGAATACACAATAAATGCTTTTCTATCAGCAAGCTCAAGATAGAATTAGTGAACTAGACATGAAAAATTCTAGTGGTTTTCTTTATACCAAGATAAAGTTAGTTGTTTCCAAAACTATGATTTGGAAAGGTTAGCTATTTTTTCCAGAAAATAGATCGTAAGAATATGATAGTAAGTAGACGACAAAACGTACTTCTATAAGTCTTTCTGAGCAAAAGGCGAATTTTAAACTTGTGTCTATCAAGTTGTTCACAATAGACTTTGGGGTGACATGCCAAATCACAATTAATTGTCAGTATATTCCAAGTACTAGAACCTTGGCGTTGGATTCGATAGAACTAGTCTGTTATTCTTTCTATGTCTATAATAAGAAAGAACGTAATTATGATAGTAAAAACTCAACGAAAATCGGTTTTTCTATAAGTCCTCCTTGAACAAGAGGGCGAAAATTCGGGATATGGCGTAATTTGGTAGCCGCGCTTGCCTTAGAAGCAAGTAGGAGTGATCCTGTGTGGGTTCAAATCCCTCTATCCCGACAATATTTGTTAATTTAATAAATTAATACATGAAAAATTTTAATTTAAATGAGGCAAAACTACCTGGTACCAAGTTCTGTACGAGACATTATGGTTTAAAAGCCGAAATATTGTCTTTTAACGATACGACTTGGAATACTGATAGTTGTAAAAGACCAATAAAATACAAAGTAATCTATCCAAACGGGAAAGAACAAATTATGTTTTGTGACGTGAATGGAAAGTGCAATAGTAACAAATACATTATCGTCAACACTACTCATGATTTAAT
>Ga0247609_10007529_pt1 | contig 10359 bp, 8 predicted proteins | sample 172DNAGHGlowgp2_FD_193487 | JGI IMG/M metagenome (GOLD analysis project Ga0247609, IMG submission 193487) | Sheep rumen microbial communities from Palmerston North, Manawatu-Wanganui, New Zealand - 1728 DNA GHGlow gp2 | ecosystem: Host-associated > Mammals > Digestive system > Stomach > Rumen ...
GTTGTATATTTCAACGCTGTCTCTAAAAGCATCAATTTCTACGCTATAGTCTTTACCATCTACTGTTATAGCCTTGCTTTCCATAATGACATCATCATATTCGTTATACAGATATTCCATTAAACTGTTATATTCACCAAGTTTAAGAAAAATCTCATCTGTATAATTACCACGAACATCACCTGCAATATGAAATTTCATCATTGCTACTTTCCCATATTCTTCTGTGTCCATTACAAAATATGCTATATCATTACTGATATTACAGTTATAGTTATAGGTATTGTCGCTCTTACCCATTTCATAGAAATCATTAGGATTAAGTACATAAGCCTGTTTTAAGTCGCTTTCAAGACTATCGAGTTCGGTAGCTTCAAGAACAATATCACGGTCATCATCAAAAACACCAAACTCAAATGTATCGTCTTTGAATATTGCCCCGTTCAGTTCCCCACGAGTAATGGTAGGGTGGTCAACATACTCACCGTATTCATCAAAGCCAACCTTGACTACCTTTGTATCTTCGGGCATTTCTTCAAGTTCAAGCCCTACATAGTCAAGGTCAACATATTCACCTTCCCATTCAACCATAATGCTGTCAAAGTCGATTAGCCCCACATTATTGATAAAATCAATCAGTTCACCAACAGATGTGATACCTTTAAGCAGTTTTTCTGCCTTTTCTGCTTCCTTACGGACATCTTCTACATTAAAAGGCACTTCATTAACAATAATGTCAGTATTATACTTAAACTCTTCCAAGAGTTTTACAGTATCAAAAACATAGACATCTTCGGAAACATTTGTGTTTTCATCAAAAATCCACCCTTTGTTTTCACCGTGCCTTACTGATTTAATGTCGTCTATAATGCCTTGCAATAACTCTTCTCTTTCCATCTTATCTCTCCATTCCAACTTTCTTACCTAACTTAACATCGGAATTAGCAAATCTTTTGTCAGTTGCTTCAGCAAGTCTTTCACTTCTTTCAGCAAATACTTCGTAAAGATTAACGCCTACACTACCGTAGTTACCTGCATAACTTAAATTAGAAGCATATTCAGGCTTCATACCTATAAGTGATGCAATATATTCTACCTTTTCAGGAAAATATCCACGCTCAAACAACTCATACATAGGTACATAGGTTTTTTCACCGTTATAGGAAATCTCAAATATCTCTCCTGATGTAAATGCTTCTATTCTGTCAATATCATCTTCTGTTAAATCATTAGCATTATAAACAATAGTATGTTTCTTACCATCTAATCCCAATATTTCTTCATCTACATAGTTGGCATCAGGAAAACGCATATTCATTGCAGTAATAAAGCCTTCCGTAGATGCTTCATTCATATACTCATCTTCAAAAAATACTTCTTCAATCTTGCAGTAGTCTCCACTATCAATTACTGCATCTTCTACATAATTAATACAAACATCTGCTTCATAATTTGGCTTACTTTCGCAAACAACATTAGCCATATCTAATACCTACTCTTTCTTAAAAAACAAATAGGAAAGTAACTCAACCTTACTTTCCTTTATATCCCTTCACTTATTATTCATTATAATTTTACTAACTTTTGTTAACGCTCATCCATAAGCCTTTTATTTTCCCTTTTTTGCTTATTTCTATTGTATTTCTTATCCCCTATAACCCCATATCCTGTCTGGTATGGGTTATATCTTGGTTTCTCCCTTTGAAATAACTCTTCTTTTGTAATTGTTTTAATTATTATATCTTTTTTCATCTATATTTACCCCACTACACTTCACATAAGCCCCAAAACGGGCTTTCAAATGTTTCAAGCATAGAAATTACCATCCAAAATATCCAAAAGCCATTTACGGGCTAAATAACGCTTACCACTTACGAAGACTCTTAACCTTACGCTCTGTGATTTTACAGTCATCTGTAATTACATCACAAAGAATAGGTGAGTTTGGGTTATATTTTTTTGCATTTACACATACACTATCGCTACTATAGTTAGCATAGCAGTATTTACTATATCTATTATAACACATTGAAAACTCATTTTCTCCCAAAAATGTATTATTTACTTGTCAATAAAAATGGCAAAAAGAAGGTGGGAGTGCTTACGCTCTCTCACCTAGATTTTCTACTGTACCCCCTACTCTTACGAAGTTGTAATAGTTTTTCATTTCAGGGAATTTATTATACATCTTAATCATCATTTCTTCATATTCCATTTTATTAAACTTTATTTCTGTTTTATGAAAGTTATCCTTAAATACCCAACGCATCCTTCTTCTGTCTAAAGATATTGTGCAACAGTCTTTAAGGACATTATTACTGTCTTTCATATAATCAAGTACAAAGGTATCAGCAGTATTAATACTTCTTTCTATTGTTGTTTTATTTTCAAATACCCTTAAAAAACTTTTCTTTGCTTCTTTACCAAAAAACATAATTACTTCTCCTTAACCTACTACATATAATCCATTAGTGTCTTCTGCTGTTACAACTGTTGACTCGTCATTCACATAATAACACTTACAAAAGTATGCAATTACTTCAATTTCATCTTCTGTTTCCTTACCGAAAGAGCCTTCTACCATAATAGAGAAATTACCCCTTTTATCAAACAGAGATGTGTTCCAATAGTCTCTTTTGGCTTTTTCCAAAAACTCTCGTATCTCTTTATTGATAATTGCTCTATCCATATCAAGTGGTGCAGTCCAGAATTTGATAATCTTATTATCCATTCTACTGCGAAGCCTGTATGCAGTTCTGTTATACTCATTTGTATATTTCTCCACATAACAATTAACGCTTCTTATCTGTACTTTTTCCTTATACTCTTTCATTAATTCCGACTGCCTTAATCCTATTATGGAATTAGCGTCTAAATCTTTTACATTAAAATAATTCATTTCCCTTTCTACCTTTCTTCTTTACTTTGGACATTAACAATTATTAGGGGATAGCCTTTTAAGCCATCCCCTGTATCTTAATAATATTTTCTTGTTTCGGTTGATTTAGGTGGCAGATATACATAGTCGCCTTCTTCTTCACCAAACTTTTTGGTTAAGTGCAGTTGCAACTTACCGTGCTTCTCTAAATCACCCTTACTTCTATCCTTTCTGCCAATATGATACTTATTGTATATATCATTACAAAGGATAATGATGTCTGTGTTCTTATAGAACAGATTTCTCCAAAGGAAACCAAACTTGATTGATACCATATCAGCATTACTGTCAAGTAACATATGGTAGTATCTGTCTTTCTTTCTAAACAGTACCTTTTCCATATTTATGTAATGCTTTGTGTTCTCAACTCTGTCTTTCTTCTTGTATCTGCTTACAAAGCATATACCATCAAGTGTTTGAACAGGTTTGCCTTTCTTTTCACTCTTCTGTTCGTTATACCTATATACAAGTGATACTTCACCGAATAAGAAGAATAACCAAAACAGAATGAGTAATACTAAAATCACAAACAGTATGGAAAGTGATACTTTAATTACTGTTTCAATTATCTTTCTCACATTCGGAGTGGAATGGTCAGGCTTATAATCAGGAACAGGTGTTACTGATGTTACTGTTACAGTCTCTTCTTCTTTATCAGGTGTAATGTCATCTTCTTTAATCTTCTCTTCTTCTAAATCAAAGAGTTCTTCAAGATAGATATGTGTTCCATCTTCACCTAAATCAAGAGTCCATCTATCCACCACCGATAAACCATCACCACCAAAGATAAGCATACCGTTATAAGTCCAACCACCGAATAAGTAATGGTTGATGTGGTTTCCTACTGTTTCATCATCTTTAGTACCAATAGGTGCTGTGCCATTTACTATGTCATCATAAGTTACCTTGATAACTGTATCGCCACAATGTAAGTAGAATACCTTTGCTCTGTATTTAGCAGTTACCGATATGTCTTTAGTATATTCGTACCTTTCAAATGTAGGCTTACCACCGTCATTCCAGAACTCTGTATTATCTTCGCCATCTACATAATAGCCTTCGAATACATAACCTGTCTTATTAGGCACTTCTACATTTGTATAGCCCATACCATATACAACTGATACTGTATAAGGCTTTCCGATACCATCATTAACAGTTACTGTGTATGTCTCTACTTCCCAAAGGTCTTTAAGTGGAATTCTTTGACCACTCTCACCCATATCATAGAGCCATTTACCTGCTGTGTACTTACCTGTACCATCAACAATGTTAGTTTCTCTTCCAAAGTAATCGAAACTGTAACCGTTAAACCTAAATCCTGCTTTACTCATTGTATCAAGGTTAGGTACATCTTCGCCAAAGTAAACTTTCTGCTCTTTAGTGTTATTATCATATGTTAAAATATACCACTTTGGAGTCCACTTAATAATAAAGTTATCAATGTCTCCATCAATGTACTGCCATACATCCTGAACAGGGTTTCCGTCTTTATCCCAAATAGGATTTCCGTCTTTATCTGTTATACCGTCATAGATATAACCTTCCTTTTCAGGAATATGTGGTAATTTATCGTAAGGTTCATCATAAACCTGCTCAATATGAATAGGATTATCAGTTTCCGTGTCTGTCTTTGGGTCATACTTTTTAGCATCAATATCGCCCTTAATGGTGCTAGGTGTGAAGACTGATGTTGCATATACAACTGTTTCACCCTTTGTTGGAAGCCATTTGAAGATGTCTTCTGATACTTTTCCATCAGCATTCCAAATCATTGTAGGCTCACCATTATTAGTAGGCTCTACTTTATAACCACCAAAGTCATAACCACGCTTTGTAGGAACTGTGATAATTCCATATGGTGTTTGATATGTTTCTGTTCTCATAGAGTAGTCATACTCGTACTCGGAACGATTACCAACACCACTATTTACCTTACGGTCTGTTTCTGTTGCAATTCTAATGTCGATAGGGTTATTTGAATATCTAACGGCTACTGTAATATCCCTATCAAAATTATAAGGATTATTTACAGGTGTTCCGTCAATATTAAATACCTTTTCGCCTGTATCTACATCATACCAACCGATAAATGTATATCCATCTTTACTAGGAACTTTATCTACATCGCTCTGTGGTAATTCATAGTCTTGGTCAAATGTAACATTAAGTGGAATGTCAGGTGTATCTGCTTCGTTTGTATTGTAGTAAACTACATAATCATTAGCAGTATAGGTTGCCTTTGCATTTACATCCTGTGTATATTTCCAAAGGTTACCATTTACATTTTCACCATTTTCATCAAAGATTTGACCTAAATTATCATCAAACCAACCATTGAAAGTATAGCCCCTGTAAGCAGTAGGCACTTTCTCTTCGTCAGTTAAACCAAACTTTTCATTATAAACCATATCTCTTTGGTCTAAAGTTACATCATCTTCTTTATTGAAGTTAATGCTTAATGTGTAATGGTTAGGTGTATATCTTGGATATATGTTTGTATCAAATAAGATATCCCATTTACCATCTACTAATGTACCATCGGCGTTATACACCTTACCTACCCACTTTGTCATTTTAGTTAAATTGATAGCAGGTGTAGTATCAGTTCCATCTACTCTTGACATTAACTCTTTTTCAGGAGTTTCGATTGTATGTGGTGTATATGAGTCAGGTATTTCGTGTGCAGGTAAATTACTTTCATCACCTGTCATTACATTAATTACTCTGTTCTCATAAGTATGTCTTTGATTATTCCAACCGTGTCCATAATAATCGCAAGGATTTATTCTGTACTGCTGTCCGTCAATTATCCAAGTTCTGCCATAGTCTTGTGGAGAACCATAAGGGAAATAAAGTACGCCATAATAACCATCAAGTGTATAGCCTTCATATTCTCTTATAGTACCTGCAAAATTATCTGTACTATCATAAACTACATCTGTATATGTAGTTTCAACGAAGTCTTCAAAGTTAATCGGAACATTATTAGTAAAATCATAATCTGTATTTAATGAAACAATGGCATCAGGGTCAACTAAATCGCCATTACCGTCTCTATTTAAGATACGGTCGCAATATCTTAAACCATAATGGTTTGGTTTATAAACAGTAACTAATGTTCTGTCATTAGTCCACTTCCAAAGTTTTGAATTGCCATTTGCTTCTACTGTACTATCGTTAAGGCTTGTATCATAATAACTACCACCTGTCGGGTTATTAAACCACGGTCTAACAGCAGGATTACCTGTATCTTCCCAATCCCAACCATCAAAGTAGTAACCTTCTACATATTCACATCCTTCAGCAATATAACCAACATCATTGTTATTACGGTCAACTGAACCACCTGTTGCTGTAAAATTATAATAATTTTGGTAACTACTCGGTACAGACTGATAATGTTCAACGGAATAATCTCGCCAATCATAATAAGTTACTTCTACAGGTGCATCATAATATACAGTTTTAGATGCTAACTGTGTATTAGCCTTATCTGTATAGTAATAAAGTGTATAAGCATTAGGTATATATCTTGGGTAAAGAGTAGTATCTTCACTTAATTTTAAGATATGCTGTAAGGTACTACCTGTACCTTTATACCTACCTGTCTGTGCAACAAGTCCATTTGCATCAAATATCTTATTGCCTGTACCATTGTAAGGCATCCAACCATTCATCCACCACACATAAGAGCCACTTCCTGTTTTACTATCGTACCAACCATCGAAAGTGTAACCTTCATATGTTTTAGCCTGATTTGATAATGTGGCATTTGCAGTATCGTATGCAATTACATCACTCTTAACATCAGGAGTATCTACGCAACTATGAAATCTGCCCGATACTTCGACGCCCATATCACCGTCATAAAGTCCATTAGTATTATGAGTGTCATAAGTAATGGTTATGTCCTTTGGAGCGTATAAACAGTAAAGATTTATCTCACCACCATTTATAGGTAAGAAACTGTCATCACCTAAATACTGTCCGTTTTCATCATATACTCTTTTAGATGTAGTATCTGTACCTGCATAAATACCTAAAAATGTATAACCTGTATATGTAGGATATGCAGTCATTCTTGTACCTGAAGGTACACTACCCTTTGTTAAGGTTGTTGAATAAAATGATGAAGTAGGAGTGGTTTCAGGTAATCTGTAACCATCCATAAACTTAACTGTAGTTGGATTAGGTGATACTGTATAACTAAATGTTGCAGTATCATTATCAACTGTTTGATTGTTAATGGTTGTCTTTACATTAACTGCACATTTATAAGTACCCATTTGGTCGCAAGTCATTGTAGTTCCGCCATTTACTGTTGAACCATCAGGTTTAGTCCAAGTAACTGTATAGGAAGCCTTTGCATTGACATTACTCATTGAAAGAGTAAGTACATTATTGTTACTTGCTGATACTGTTGCCTTTGCAATAGTAGCACCTGCTGTAATACCACAATTATTTGTGTATAAAGCAGATGTATAATAAGGGTCTGTTGTCTTTAATTTATAACTATCAATGGTAGATGTGGTTTTACCACAAACGATTTCATCTTTAACTACTGTAGATGTAGTCTTACCACAAGAATAAGTACCATCCCAATATTTAAGTGAGCCACCAACCATAACTGCATCGGAAGGTCTTCCTACGCCCTGTGCAAAATAACCGATACCACTAATACCGTTACAACAACAAGCGTAAGTACAGATGGAATTTCCACCTGACGCATCCTTCATTACAACATACTGTCCTGTTTTATTGTTATACCAAACGCCTGTTTGAGATACAATATTCCAACCATCATCACCCTGATAGTAAGCAGTAACCTGTCCTACACCACTCACATACTGTGTATGTTTGTACGGAAGATGAGAACCACAATAAGGACAAGTCCAACTACCACTCGCATAATTTTGTGCATTACCAAGAAACTTGTAAGAAAAATAATCTCTATATACCTTACAAGAGTCTGTATGTGAATGGTATGTGTACTTATGACACGCTGTTGTGTGCTGATGATATACAGGGGTATAACAAGCACCTGCTGTCGTTGTACTTCCTTCGTGTGAATGTTGTCTTTTATTTGTATAACAGTAACCACTTGCAGTTGCACCTGTTATAGTTGTGTTTGCCTGTATTTTTTGCGTAGTAATAGAACCACTATTTCTGTGAGCGTGGGTAAAAGTCGCAGTCTGCGAACTACCCTTTGTAACAGTTAATGTGGTCTTATCTACATTAGCCTTTACAGAAAGTGGTGGTAGGAATGGCAGAACCATTCCTAACACCATAATTACTACAAGTAAAAAACTAAATAATTTTGTACCTTTCTCCTTGAACTTTTTCATTATTCGCTCCTTATTATTCGATAACTTCTGTAACTGTATCTGTTGGCTCTTCGGTTGTAATCATACTTGGGTCAACAACATTACCGTTTATATCAAATGCTGTATTTGCCAACTCTTCCTGTAATCTTTCGAATTCTTCCTGTGAAGAAGCACTATACATTTCATTGTGTAATCTTTCACTATCATTCTGTGGATTATCAACTACCATAAATGCAAATGGTGAACTCCAAGCAGTAGGCTGAACGCTTTCAGCAGTCTGTGTCTGTTCAGTAGCCTGTGTCTGTGGGGCAGGTGTCTCTGCTACTGTTTCAGTAGTTGTTGCCTGTGTAGGCTGTTCTACTGTTTCACTAGGCTGTTCGCTAGGTGTTTCAGTAGGTGTTTCTACTGTTTCAGTAGTTGTTTCAGCCTTTGTCTCTTCCTTTTCGTCAGTAGAAGGCTTTTTATCTTCTTCCTTATCGGCATCTTCAGTATCTTCAGTTACTTCTGCATCTTCTTCAGTAGTTTCTTCTGTTTCTTCCATTACTGCATCTTCATCAGTAACTTCGGCATCTTCTTCTGCCTTTTGTAAAGTAAGAAGTTCTAATTCATCTGCATCTGTTAATGCTTCTTCGTTATGAACATCATTGAGAGCAAACTCTTCAGTTGCTTCAATACCTGTTGCTACGCTCTTACTGTCGTTGTACCTGTTTACACCGTAAATTGTTCCACCGACAACTGCTGTTGTTAATGTAAGTCCTAAAATACTCTTTACTAAATATCCCTTCATATTCGTTATCTCCTTTTTATTTGTGATTTGAAACTTGCGTTTCGTTTATTGTTACTTCTATTTTACCACATTTTTATTTCATCTTTCTTCAAAAATGTATAATTTTGTAGTTAATATTAACTATAAAATTATACCTATCCGTCATCATTATCTTCATACATTATTTCATCTATACTATCGTATGCTCTCTTAATATCAGTGCAGGCATCTCTAATCTTGATTATATCAAGTTCCATAGAGTCTCTGTCTTCAGGGTTTTGCATATGTTCCACATAAGTTTTCATATCCACAACCCTGTCTGCTATAAAATCATATAACTCAAATATCTTATCTTCCATCATAATTACTTACTCCTTACTTTCTTAATATTTAGGTCTTTCAAACGGATTATCGTTTTCTTCTAATTTTTCCTTGTAACTTTTATATGTTTCATTTATCTTTTTAATATTTTCCTTAATATCTTCTTCAATATCAGGTGAAACATAGTTTTTATTCATAGTGTGTGTTAAAAAGGCTTCGGTTTCAAGTGCGTCAGGATAATAGTATATATCCTTAAAGCACTCATAGATTTCTTCCTTTTCTTCTTCGACCATAGGTCTTATAAAAAGTCTGTCGGAGTCATCTTTTATACTCATTACCTTTTTACACATTTCATTAAACACCATAGGTGGTGTTACAACCAAAGTAGGATTGAAATAGGCAGTATGTTCTGTTCTTACTTTCTCTAACATAGCAAGGTTATAATAATTAACCTTTCCTGTTGTAGAGTTATAAGTAAACTCACCGATTTTTTTACCCCTTTTGTTTTCTAAAACTCCACCATAAATAGCACTATCACTATTATATCCGTCATTTACCTTTCCAAATGCAAGGTACTTTTGCTTATCTTCGTTTGTAATGCTGTCCGATACAATGTTTTCTACCAAATTTGCCATATCCATTTGTATATCGTACAGCCTACTCATAAGCCCATTAGTATTCATTCCCTTTGGTGGCGTTAACTTTGTATAATTATTCAAACTTTCCAAAAGTTCACACGCCTTTTCGGTTCTTGATGAGTTCTCTGTATCACCGTTCATTTAACACCACTCCTTTCCTGTTTTCTTTTTTAATAGTTTCCATATTTTTATCTTCTATATGAGCCTTATCAATAATTTCATTTATATCTTTTAGAAATTTACTATTATTTAAGGACTCTTCAAAGTAATCACTTTCTTCATATCCATAATCGCCCTTTGCCCAATTTATTGTCTTTTGGGCTATATCGCTTACCTTTGTTAAATGATATATTTCAGCGTTGCTTTTAA
>Ga0247609_10007530_pt1 | contig 10358 bp, 8 predicted proteins | sample 172DNAGHGlowgp2_FD_193487 | JGI IMG/M metagenome (GOLD analysis project Ga0247609, IMG submission 193487) | Sheep rumen microbial communities from Palmerston North, Manawatu-Wanganui, New Zealand - 1728 DNA GHGlow gp2 | ecosystem: Host-associated > Mammals > Digestive system > Stomach > Rumen ...
ACATAAGATTAAAAGTTTTTGGATAGAAAAGAAGAACCATAATAAAGATGTAATTATATCTGCATCGGCAGTATTTTGGTTAAAACCAATTGCAGATAAGTATAAAGTATGTGCTTTAATTGCAACTGATATTGATCCTAAGACTGGTGAAGTAATAGGGGCTAATTGTCATGGAAAAGAAAAGGTTAGAAGATTCTATGAAGAATTTCCTAAAGGAATAGTATCTAAGATGTATACCGATTCTGTTGCAGATTTACCACTAATAGAAGAAGCTAAAAATGGTTATATGATTAAAAGAGATAAGATATATAATTATTATGATTATAAACCTAATTTCATTGTAAGATTTTGGAGATGGGGTTGGGGAATATATCATAAGAATGAAGAAATATGGAATTATTTAATAGTAGGTGGATTAACTACTGTAGTTAGTTTAGTTAGTAAATGGTTACTATGGTTAGTATTAGATCCTGATGTTGCAATACTATTACAAATATCTATTATCTTATCTTGGATCATTTCTGTTTTATTTGCATATGTTACAAATAGAGTATTTGTATTTAAAAGTAAGAGTAAGAATATAATAAAAGAAATGACTAGTTTCTTTGGAGCTAGATTATTAACATTAGGTATGGAAATGTTAATTATGTGGTTCTTTGTTACTTTATTAGATTTAAATGAATATGTATTTACAATTATTACTCAAATACTAATAGTAATATTTAATTATATATTTAGTAAGTTATTTGTTTTTAAAGAGAAGTAATTCTCTTTTTAATTGACTTATATATACAATGTATATATAATATATATACGAGGTGATATTATGGCAACGTTATGTATTAGAGTAGATGATGACGTTAAAGATAGTGCAAATGAAGTTTTTTCAGACCTTGGTTTAAATATGAGCACAGCGGTAAATATGTATTTAAAATATTGTGTTAGAGAGAAAGAAATACCTTTTGGAGTCAGTAGTTTAAAACCATCAGAAGAATTAAAAAGGGCATTAAAAGAAGCGGATGATATATCAAGTGGCAAAACAAAATCAAAAGCTTATGATTCTGCTGAAGAAATGATGAAAGATATTTTAGGTAATGATTAACAGTCTTAAAATTAGTACAACTACTGAATATAAAAAAGGATTAAAAAAGATAAAAAAACAAAACAAAGATTTAACAAAAATAATATATGTTATTAATAAATTGGCTAATTAGGAAGTTTTGGAGGATAAATATCGTGATCATAAATTAATAGGTTATGGAATAGATAATTGTAGAGAATGCCATATCGAACCTGATTGGTTATTGATATATAGAATAGATAAAGGTTGTTTGATTTTATTATTAATTGCAACTGGAAGTCATAGTGATTTGTTTGAATAAGAGAAGTAATTCTCTTTTTTTATGATATAATTATCTTTGTATGGAGGTAATTATGGTTTTTAGTAGTGCAATATTTGTATTTGGTTTTTTACCATTAGTATTTCTGTGTTATTTTATAGCACCTAAGAAGATTAAGAATTATGTATTATTGATATTTAGTTTAATATTTTATATATTTGGGGGACCTAAGTTTATAGTTTTATTACTTAGTGTAGTATTAATAAATTATTTAGGAGCTTTACTTATAGATAAATATAAGAGTAAGTTATGGTTAGTAGTTACTGTAGCTTTAAACTTAGGAATACTAGGCTATTTTAAGTATTTAGATTTCTTTATTACTAGTTTTAATAAAGTATTTGGAAGTCATATTAATACGTTTGGTATTATTTTACCAATAGGTATATCTTTTTATATATTTCAAGCTTTAGGTTATACAATAGATGTTTATAGGAAAGAAGTAAAGGTACAAAAGAATTTCTTTTTGCTATTATTTTATGTGTCTTTCTTTCCACAACTTGTTGCTGGACCTATTGTAAGATATAAAACAGTTGAGAAAGAAATTAGAGAAAGAAAAACTAGTATAGAAGATATAAGTGATGGTATCGAGAGATTTATTTTAGGATTAGCTAAAAAGGTTATTATTGCTAATCAAGTAGGGGCTTTAGCAGATATTATATTTAAAAGTGGTAGTGTAGGTTCGCTAATTAGTTTATTAGGTGCTATTGCATATATGTTACAAATATATTTTGATTTCTCGGCTTATTCAGATATGGCTATTGGTATAGGAAGAGTATTTGGGTTCCATTTCTTGGAAAACTTTAATTTTCCTTATATAGCTAGTAGTGTTACTGATTTTTGGAGAAGATGGCATATAAGTTTATCATCATTCTTTAGAGATTATGTTTATATACCTTTAGGTGGAAATAGAGTTAGTAAAGGTAGATGGATATTTAATATATTTGTAGTATGGGCTTTAACTGGTTTATGGCATGGAGCTAGTTGGAACTTTGTATTATGGGGATTATATTATTTTGTGTTCTTGCTTATAGAGAAATTATGGTTAGGTAAATATTTAGAGAAGACTAAAGTACTTAAACATGTATATACATTAATAATAGTATTATTTGGATGGGTAATATTTAGATGTGAAAGTTTAGATAGTATTATCTTATTTACTAAAGATTTATTTAGTTTTAAATTAGGTGATATTAATACTTTCTTAATATATTTAGAAACATATGCAATATATTTAATTGCTGGTTTAATATTTAGTACACCAATATATTATGTAATTACTGATAAGTTTAAGGATAAAGTATGGTTTAATGCTATTAAGTATGTAGGATTATTAGGACTATTTATGATTAGTGTATGTTTCTTAGCTAAATCTGCATTTAATCCATTTATATACTTTAGATTTTAGGTGATGATATGAAGAAGTTAAGAATAGGTTTTATTGGAATATTTGCTATTATCTTGTTAGTATTTTTTGCTAGGACAGTTACTAGTAATAAAGAAATTAGTAATATAGAAAGAAGATATTTAGCAACATTTCCTAAGTTTGAATTAAAAAGATTAATAGATGAGGATTATTATACTGAGTTAACTACAGCATATAGTGATCAATTATTTGGTAGAGGACATTTAGTTAAAGGTTATTACTTAATGCAATTTCAAAGATATTTAGGTGATGTTGTTGAAGGTAAAGATGGAGAAATGTTTTCTTCTATTCAGACTAAGGAAGATTATGATGAATATGAAAGAGAATTAATTGAAGCTAGTAAACAAGTTAATGAAGTAGCTGCTGAATTAAAGAAAAATAATACTAAGTTTATCTTTTTATCTATTCCTAGAAAAGATGCTTATTTAGAAGATTATCTACCTAAGACATATACTAGTAGTAGAGATATATATGAATTTGGTTTGGATGTATTAAAAGATAATTTTAGTGATGATGTAATAGTAATAGATGCTTTAGAAATATTTGATAATAATAAAGGAGATAATCATTATTATTATAAGACTGATCATCATATTAATGTTAGAGGTGGTCAATTATTATATGAAGAGATAATGAACGTTATTAAAGAGGATTATGATGTTAATATATATTCTCTTGATGATTTATATGAGATTCATTCAGTTCCTGTAAATGGTTCATTTAATAAACAAGTAGGTCAGAGTGTTAAATTAAGTAATGAAGAATTATATTTAACTTTAAAAGAAGATTTTGAATATACTAGGTATGAAGATGATAAAGAAAGTACTTTAGCAGTATGGGGTAAAGGACATGATTATGGTGCAGCTTTTATGAGCGGAGATAGAGCTTATACTAGAGTAGAAACTAATAGAAAGAAATTACCTAATGTTATGTATGTAGGTTCTTCTTTTACAAATGTTTTAGAGGCTTTAACTATACCATCTGTTAATAGAATGATCGGTATTGATTATAGAGATAATAAGAGTGGTACTAGTATAGTAGAGTATGCTAAGAAATATGATATAGATTATGTCGTTTTAGTTCCATCTCAATCTAATAATGGATTAGCACCTGATAAGATATTATTACATTTAGGAAAATGATATACTTTTTTGAGTATATCTTTTTTTATTATGGTATAATTGGTATGGTGATAATAGTGTTAAGTAGAGAAGAACTTTTAAAACTAGACATCAGTAAAATAAGAAGTAATGGAAGGTTTGTAGATGTAAATATTCCTAAGATGTTTTATCTACAAGATAAAGAAATTGCTTTTTTAAGAAGATACTATAATGATCCTAATATAGCTAAAGATGTTAATTTAGATAGAGAAGAGAAAAGAACTTATAAAGTAAGTAGAGAAGATAAGTATACTGGTTATAAAACTAAGAAAAGAGTTAGAAAGAATGGTATGATACCAGTTATTATCTTTGGAGTATTAGTCTTTATAAGCGTTAGTTGTATTGCTCCTAAGTTAAAAAGTAATGCTGTTGAGAAAACATATGAGAGTTCAGGTATTATATATGAAGAACCTACAATACAAGATATTAGAGATGAATTAGAGAGATATGAAACAACTGTTGGTAGTTATGATGATATTACTGAAAGAGTAGAAGATTTAATGTATTATTGTGATATATACCAAGTTGATTTTAATAAAGTATATAATCATTTAAAAAGTATTACTAATAATTTTACTAGTGAAGATTATTTAAATAATCATCATATAAAAGGAGTTACTTGTAAAGGTCATGAGGTATATGCTAAGAGTGAAGAAGAGTTATTACTTTTATATGTTAGATGTTGTAAACAAGCTCCTTCTAATGTTGGATTAAGTACTGAAGGATTATTCGTAAATAAAGATTTTGAAGATAGTATGAATTATTATCAGAATATTCGTTATTGTTCAGATATATTTGATGTTGATCCTTGTTTAGTATATGGAATAATAATGAGTGAATCTGGTTTGAAGAGTAATTTATTTTTAGAAAGTAATAATCCGGCAGGACTTCGAAGTCCTGATAATCCAGAGGGATTTTGGGAATTTAGTACTCCTCAAGAAGGAATAGTAGAAACATGTTTAGAGGTAAGAAAATTTTTACAAAGTGGTAAAACCACAATAGAAGAAATTGGTAAAGTTTATTGTCCTGTTGGAGGATGGGATGATCCAAATGGATTAAATTCTAATTGGGTTACTAATGTAACAAATAATACACAATATGCTAGAGAACATTTCAATGAAGTGTTTGATATAGAAGACTATATTAAAAGGTAGAGAGGAAGATTTTATGAAAAAGATTGTTGATGGAAATAAGGCTTGTGCTGATGTAGCTTATTTATTTAGTGAAATATCTAGTATTTATCCTATAACACCAAGTAGTCCTATGGCTCAAGAAGTAGATGTTATTAGTCATACGGATGTAAAAAATATTTTAGGAGATAGTGTTAAAGTTGTAGAAATGCAAAGTGAAGCAGGAGCTGCTGGAGCAATGCATGGAGCATTACTTGCTGGTAGTTTAGCTACAACATTTACAGCATCACAAGGACTACTTTTAATGATTCCTAATATGTATAAGATGGCTGGTGAATGTTTACCTGCTGTAATACATGTTGCAGCAAGAACACTTGCTACACATGCTTTATCTATTTTTGGAGATCATAGTGATGTATATGCAACACGTAGTACAGGATTCTGTATGTTAGCATCTACTAATGTACAAGATGCTCATAATTTAGCTGCTGTTGCTCATTTAAGTGCTATTAAAGGTAGTTTACCTTTCTTACATTTCTTTGATGGTTTTAGAACTAGTCATGAAGTAGTAAAGATTGATGAAATAGATAGAGAAGATTTATTACCATTAGTTGATTATGATAAGATTAACGATTTTAAAGCTAGAATGTTAAATGTAGGTTCTGGTATTCAAAAAGGTATGGCTGAAAATGAGGATATATATTTCCAAAGTGTAGAAGCTAGAAATGAATTATATGATAAAATGCCTGATATAGTTAATTTCTATATGGGACAAATAAATGGTCTTACTGGTAAAGATTATCAACCATTTAATTATTATGGACATCCAGAAGCTCGTAATGTAATAGTAGCTATGGGTAGTGTTTGTGATACTGCTAAATTAGTAGTTGAAGATTTAGTAAGTAAAGGTGAATATATTGGCTTAGTGGAAGTACATTTATATAGACCATTTAGTGTTAAATATTTAAAGAAAGTATTACCTGAAACTGTTAAGAATATTGCAGTACTTGATAGAACTAAAGATGCTGGTAGTATTGGAGAACCTTTATACTTAGATGTTGTATCTGCACTAGCTGATACAGATATTAAAGTGGTAGGTGGTAGATATGGATTATCTAGTAAGAATACTACTCCAGATCAAATATATGCTGTATATCAAATGTTACTAGGTGAATTAAAGAATAATTTCACTATTGGTATAAATGACGATGTTACTCATTTAAGTTTACCTACATATGATTATTATTTAGATTTAGGTGCTAAAGAGATTAAGATCTTTGGATTTGGATCTGATGGTATGGTAAGTACTTCTAAAGACATAATGAAGATTGTCGGAGAAGAAGATGGTACTTATGTTCAAAGTTATAATCAATATGATAGTAAGAAGAGTGGTGGAGTTACTATATGTAACTTAAGAATATATGATAAGGAAGTTAATGCTCCTTACTATGTTACTAGACCAGATATGGTTGTTATAACTAAAGATGAATATCTATTTAAGTTTGATATGATAGATGATATTAAAGAACATGGTATTTTAGTATTAAATACTGTACATGATGATATGGATTCTTTCTTACCTGAAAAAGTTAAGAGAATAATTAAAGAAAAGGATGTTAAGTTCTATATAATTAATGCTTCTCAAATAGCTTTAGATGCTGGTATTAAAGGTAAGATTAGTAAGATAATGGAAATGGTAATATTAAGTTTAATAGAATATCCTAATGCTTTAGATGTTATTAATCATAGTATTGAAAAACAATTTAGTACTAAAGGTGATGATATAGTAAATGCTAATAAGGAAGCTATTACTAAAGCATTAGATAATTTAAATAGAGTAGCTATTAACTTTAATATTAAAGATGAAATGGTAGAAAGTTCTAAAAATATATTTGAAGAGATAAATGCAAGAAGAGGAGATGATCTTAAGGTATCTGATTTAGTTCCTTATAGAGATGGTACATTCCCTTGTGGTTTATCTAAGAAAGAGAAGAGAAAAACTGCTGATTTTGTTCCTAAATGGGATCCTGAAAAATGTATTGAATGTGGTCAATGTAGTATAGTTTGTCCACATGCAGTAATTAGACCATTTGCTACTGGTAAGGATGAGGAAGGAATACCTATGTTAGGTAAACCTGATTATAATTTTACAATTAAGATATCAGAAGCTGATTGTACAGGTTGTGGTCTATGTATAAATGCTTGTCCTGGTAAAGGTGGAGAAAAAGCTTTATCATTTGGTGAATATGATGAAAAGGTTGCTAAAGATGCAGAAGAATGGTTTGAAACTAGAGAAAATCCTAAAGATTTATTCCCTAAGTTTACTATTAAAGGTAGTCAATTTGAGAAACCTAAATTTGAATTTAGTGGTTCTTGTGCAGGATGTGGTGAAACTCCATATGTTAAGTTATTAACTCAATTATTTGGAGATAAGTTAGTTATTGCTAATGCAACTGGTTGTTCTTCTATTTATGGAGGATCAGCTCCTTGTACACCATATTCTATTCCATGGGCTAATTCATTATTTGAAGACAATGCTGAATTTGGATTTGGTATGTTATTAAGTTTCAATAAGTCTAGAGATAGAATTGAATCATTAATGAGAGATAATATAGATAAAGTAGAAGATGAGGTTAAATCATTATTTAATGAATGGTTAGATAATAGAGAAGACTTTGATATTACTTTAAGAATAAAAGAAGAGTTAAAAAATAAGACTATACCTAGAGAATTAAGAGATTTACTTGATTATGTACCAGCACGTAGTGTATGGACATTAGGTGGAGATGGATGGGCTTATGATATTGGATTTGGTGGTATAGACCATGTATTATCTAGCGGTGAGAATGTTAATATTTTAGTCCTAGATACTGAAGTGTATTCTAATACTGGTGGTCAAGCTTCTAAGTCTTCTAGAATAGGTCAAGTTGCTCAATTTGCTGATGCTGGTAAGAAGACAGCTAAGAAAGATTTATTTAAGATTGCTATGGGGTATCCAAATTGTTATGTTGCTAATGTATCATTTGGAAGTAACTTCATGCAAACTATTAATGCTTTTAAAGAAGCAGAAGCACATCAAGGACCAAGTATTATAATTGCTTATTGTCCATGTATTGAACAAGGTATAAAAGGCGGAATGGGTAATAGTAGTCAAGAACAAAAATTAGTTGTTGATTGTGGATATGTATCATTAATGAGATATAATCCTGAAACTGATAAATTAACTATGGATAGTAGAGAACCTGATTTTGATAAGTATGAAGATTTACTTAAGAATGAAGTACGTTATAGTAGCTTAGTTAAAAAGAATCCTGAGGTTGCTGAAGAAATATTAGAGTTAAATAAGCAAGAAGCTATGAAACGTTATGAATACTATAAAAAATTAAGCGAAGAAAAAAGCGAATAATTAATTCGCTTTTTTTATGCTAATGTTCTTTCTCTATCTAGTTCTGCTAAATCAATACCATTCTTTTGTAGTAATTGAGATGCGTATTGACTAAATGACATGTTATTCTTTTTTAAAATATTAGCAAGTGATTGTCTAAATGTACTATTAACCATTCTAGATCTTAAACCATTTTTACTTGTTATAAGAGTAGGTTGACCACTATGGAAGAATCCTTCAACATTCCAAAAACCAGTTGGATGATCAAATCTTAAGGTCATTGCTTGTAGAGCTTCTAATAACATTTCATTAGTTTCAGAAACAGTTCTTTGATCTTCTAATTGAATACCAGCACATTGTGCATAATGTTCTAGATAATCTTTAAATGAGAAGTTAGGACTATGAGCATTTATTAGTAATTGCATTACTTGGCGATAGTTATTAGCTTCTGCTTGACTATCCCAATTAAAGAAGTTTTGTAAGGTATTATCATTTCTATCTATGAATTGACCTTTGTATTTTTGATATACGAAATTATAGAAATCTTCTACACTAACTGTATCTAATTTATTAGTACGACGACGGTTGTCTGTATATAATTCCATTAAGGAAGCAACTGTACTATTGTAAGATAGGGAACCATCTACAGCCATTGCTATACCATCTTTTTGGAATGCAAATGGATTTGGTTTTATTAATCCTTCTTTTAGATAAGAATTGTTTTTAACAAAGTCTAATAATTTATCTACATCATTAGGATTTACTAATCTTACTACGATGTCATCAAATCTAATAGCTCTACCTATTTTAGATAGGTGAGGTATGTTTTGTTGTTCTAAGAATTCAAATATCATCTTTGCACCAAATTCAATATGTTCAGCATCTAAAGGTATATATATTTTTAAATGTTCTCTTGCCTGTCTAGCTTGTTTATTTTCTGATATGAATTGACAGAAGTAAGACCATTCTGGATCAACAAAGACATTTGTTTTTCTTTTAGAAAATAGTTGTATCCAGTTATTGAATGTACTTTGAGGATGAGCATAATAGGATATAGCATCTGGGTTTAGAGTTAGATTAGGTATGTCTTTGGAAATACCTGAACTAAGATCAGTAGTTCTATCTTCTTGTTTTACTCCGTTATGGATTAACATACCATATACAAGGTTATGAGATTGTTTAGTATTGAAACGCATTTCGGGATTACTTCTAGCAACTTCTGCTAAATATCTTAGCATTTCATTTATCTCTCTATTTCTACTATCTATGGATCTATTCATGTTCTTCACCCATAGATTCTCTTATTTTCTTTAAATCTTCTTCAGTTAATTCCATAGTATCATTTAATTCTTCTTGTTCTTCTGGAATATTAACTGGAGTTAAAACATCTAAAGATTCAGCTTGTGGATCTATATCTTCTATTTCTATTTCTTTGCCTTGATACATTATTTTCATAATATACCTCCTTTATTCTTAATAATTATATCAAAAAATTAATAAAAAGAGAATGGTTATGCAGCCATTCTCTCTTGGTCTTTTCTTAAATCTTTTTTTAGTATTTTAATATTTCTTTTTGATCTATGAAGAGTATTATCTATAATATCTCTTTTTCTAGTAAGTTTATTATAGTTTTGATTTAATCTAGTTTGTAAACCATTTATGTATCTTACAAATTCTTTATCATATTTTAATTCTGGGTATTTAGTTATTGTTTCAGCTACTATGTAATCTAATGTATCTATATTGTCTTCTGTAACGTTTATAGCCTCATTTAGGGCATCTTCACCATTTTTTAAAGCATTTATGTCTGGAAGAGATAAAGGTTCGTTACTGCGGTTTAAAACATGTCCTGTTTGAAGA